>Ga0307512_10001883_pt1 | contig 28074 bp, 27 predicted proteins | sample 14_EM_MG_FD_200267 | JGI IMG/M metagenome (GOLD analysis project Ga0307512, IMG submission 200267) | Populus trichocarpa ectomycorrhiza microbial communities from riparian zone in the Pacific Northwest, United States - 14_EM | ecosystem: Host-associated > Plants > Roots > Unclassified | place... | reverse complement strand
GTGTTGCTATATTTTTAGCCTGTAAAGGCGGCCAATACATCGCTTATGCATGACAAAGGACAAGTCACTTTTCAATTACCTGACTTACAAGACTAAAAATCGTTGACGCTCCGTTGATGCTCATTTTCAGAATGGGGTACGGAGCGTGTATCACTTGTTTTCAATTATAAAGGCGGCCGATTCATCTGAAAAAACTGACAGTGTGCAAAAGTCAATATTTTGCGATTAACAGTAGGGTATCTAAATGCGACCATAAATAGAAAAATCCGAAACACAGAACCGGAGATTGGAACTGACGGGTCTGGCCAAACCCGGCAAAACCCGAGGGTTGACGGGTACGGGTGTGGGTTTGGCCCGCCAAGACGCTTCGGGTCGGGTTTTTGGACGGTTCTGGAACCGAACCGAACCGTTTATCCGCTCCAAACCCGGACCGCTGGCGGGTTACCCGGACCCGTTGCTAACACTAGGTACAGTACCGCATGAAGCGTTTTCTGCAGATGCAAATAAAAGTTGAAGAATCGACGCGACCAGGCTTGGGAACCGCGGTCAACTGCTTCTGAAACAGGAATAAGTAGTATGGGACAACCGAATTGAATGTTCCGTCTGTCGTTAAACTTCAAATGGCGGACAATGCAGCGTCATCTGTGCCGACGACATTTGGTGTGCCTACGGAGACTCTTGATATCGTCCCCGGAAAATTGCAAACGCCTCAAGAGACTTCTGGACCCGGGAGTAGTCATATTAGGCTAGGTTCACAGAAACTGTGGACGCACGAACGCATTCTGTCCCTCCCACCCGCCCTGATTCCCGATTGGTCACCAATTCAGCAATCACAGCATGATAACCTTGAAAGCTTCAACCCCTGCATATCGCATCCCAAGCTGATTACCATATAGAAATCGGACTCCAACAAAGACATGGTGACGGCTCCTGCGTCGCCTGAGGAATGAATATGCAAATTGGCATTTGGGACGATGTATCAATTTGAAATGCAATACATGTACCTATTCTGCTATGTGTCAACTTTTACTTGATTTCAGTGATCAAATTGTGAGACATTATAATTCGTCTATGCATGTGCAAGGGTCAGATAGGCCATGCCAATGTTCTAGGCTTCAAATCTCATTAACTGATGACCAATGAGCGTGTTATCGTCTTGCCCATTGCGGTTAAGTTAGCAAATTAAAACTAAATGACACACGAAACTCACTAACGAAATATAAGTCCGTGATGTTATACGAGTCATAGATGCAGCGGTCAAAGAGCAATGCAAAGCACACTGAATGACGACCGTCATGCTGCATACGATCATGCATCCAACTGCATGACTCTCTGCACCGACCTGGTGCACATGTTTGAGATGTTGAACATTGCTCATGGTAGGTCATGGAAATCGCAGAGAATGACCTGGATGAGGAATGGTGAGGAAGTCGATCTAAATATATCAAAAACAAGTGTACGGATATATATGCGGTTAATTCCTGGCCGAAAGCGCTGGAACATGATAGGCCAATGTCATTTATCACTCAGATCACGCGACTAGTGGTGGATCAGAAATCGAGAGTCTTGGAAGCTTTTGGATTCAAAGTTTTATACATAGCAACGATTTATTGGCTGCCAATAATGACTATATGGATTTTTATGTACAATTGTTGAGCATCCACTGACTGTGGGAATGTCATTAGGTTGAGCATCAAAGGAGCATCAACGATTTTTAATCTTACATTTTCGGCAAACAAACAGCTGCATAGTCACATCCTTCCAAAGTGATTCTATTGGCGGGTTTTATAGGTAAAACGGATAGAGACACGCTTGTTGACCCATCCTGGACATCAGCACAAACGATGTGTCACCGAATTTTTGTCTTGTGAGTCTGATACCCAACAAAAGATATGGTTGCTGTCACACATAATCAAAGTAATGGCCACCTTTGACGCCAAAAATGCTAGCCTCAACATCGCTACTATCGCCTAAAAATGAGCGTCAATGGAGCGTCAACGATTTTTGTTCTTGCATCTGGTATAATCAAACAGCTGTGCGATGATATTGAGCTATAATCGAAGTGTTGGCCGCCTGTATGGGTAAAAATTGCAGCGACGATATCGCTACCACTTCCGAAAAATGAGCATCAACGGAGCATCAACAATTTTAGGTCTTGCATCCTGGACACCCAAAGCACTATACGTGGGAGTTAACCCATATTCAATGTATCGGCCGCCTTTATGGGCAAAAATGCAGGTGATGATATTGCTACCACCTACTAAAAATGATCATCAACAGAGCGTCAACAATTTTTGGTCTTGCATCATGGACAATCTAAGGGCTACAGAATGGCGTTAACCCATAATCAACTCATTGGCTGCCTTTATGGGGAAAACTAGTCGTGACGATATCACTACCACCTCCTAAAAATGAGCGTCAACAGAGCGTCAACAATTTTTGGTCTTGCATCGTGGACACCCTATGCACTGTGTGTTGGAGTTAACCCATATTCAATGCATTGGCCGCCATTAGGGGCAAAAATGCTGATGATGATATTGCTACCACGGCCTAAAAATGATCATCAACGGACCAGCGATGATTTTTGGTCTTACAGCAAGGACACCCAAAGCACTGTGCATTGGAGTTAACCCATAATCAACTCATCGGCTCCCTTTATGGGCAAAAACGGCCATGACAATATCGCTACCACCTCCTAAAAATGAGCGTCAACGGAGCATCAACAAATTTTGGTCTTGCATCATGGACACTCAAAGCGCTGTGCATTGCCGTTGACCCATACTCAATGCAGTGACGGCCTCTATGGGCCAAAATGTGACTGACGATATCGCTACCACCTCCTAAAAATGAGCGTCAAAAGTGCGTCGACAATTTTTCGTCATGCATCTTCGATAATACAAGGGCTATGGAACGACGTTATCCCATAATCTACTTATCAGCTGGCTTTAAGGGCAACAATGTTACTGACGATATCGCATTCGCCTCCTACAATTGAGCGCCCACCATGCGTCAACCATTTTTGTGGGGGCTCAAAGTTGAGCTACACAGCAACAAATTGCATCGCATTGTTACTGAATTGTGTCTTATGCGGTCAGTCTTTTTGATATGCCCTTGTATTCAACTACACAAATATGCATGCAATGTCTCACAGATCTGGTTGTTTTGCTTGTAGCTGTAGGGTCAATATTTAAAAACCCGCAGTCTGCTGTACTGTGTTGTTATCCTCGGCAGTCTTTTGGGTCAGATTACCCAGCTTTCTAATTCCTACCGCCACATCGGATTCACTCTGTTTGAACACCACATTGCTTGGGGATATGATTTGTTGCAAAAACGAACGTGTCTCTATTCGGGATTGGAGCGCCCTTACTTTACGAATCATCTTTGATGCTTGGTGGGCTTCAAAAGAAGTAGTCAGGAAGCGGCCTGTTGCTTGGAATAATTCTAGACATGCACCTTTGTGGCGATTCAATTTACACTGGGGAATTGAGGAGGCAGGCAGCCCTGGCATCATATGTATCGTCTGTCATCAAGGTCTTCGACATCCATCAGAACATGGGACAACCTCAATGGGGGAACACTTGCAGCCAAAGCTCACATCGCAAAGTTAAACCAATTAACAGAGTCAGAGGTTACTGAATTGACTAGTTCAATGGTCGATGAAACAGCTTTGGCCATCATGAAGAGGCAAGGAAGTGGAGGAATCACAATCGTAAGTTCCCAGAGGAAGATTATATTTGACATCCAGGTTGATCCATATTGACCGAAATGACAGACAAAACGTTCCAAACTGGCAGCTAAGGACTTTGAAACTTCCGAATTTCACCAAGACACATGGAATTGCTACCTCATGTTAGGATTTGTTTTGGTTCATATCCCATGGAACACTATCTCAAATGGAGAGCTACGACAGTTATACAAGGCATTACGCGATGACCTATTGCTGCAGTCCACTGCACCCCTTTGCAACATTTGCCGGAGGGAATATGCATTGAGCATGGATGCATTTAAGAAGCAATTGCTGTCATGAAATAGAGTCAGTTTAGCTTTCGACGGATGGACATCACCAAACAAACTGGCAATAACTTTGGTCATTACCTACTATATGAATCGAAATTGGGCATTATGTGAAGTTCAATTCGCAATCAATGAGGTTAATCGCCAGTTCTTTCCCCGTTTCGAATGCGATTTACAGATGATCGGTCAAAGGCCAACATACTTGAGCAAGGCTAGCCATACATTGGAAGGACGTGCTTGATCGTTTTGAGCTTAGCGATGGCGGTGTGCTTGGTATTACGACTGATAATGCTTCCTCGAATCACTCGATGACAAGCGAGCTGCAATCAACACTCGAGGCCTCTGCAATACAGTGGCCTGCATTGACAAACCACATACCTTGCTTTGCACACATCATACAGCTGGCTTTAGGTGCATTCATGAGCAGTCTCGGTGTAACAGGGCACCAAGTTGTGGGAAGCCTATAAGTGCGATCAGCAATTTGAAGAGAATGAAAGCATATTCAATGGGAAGAGTCAAAGACTTCGAACGTAAGGCAACGCTAGAATCAATAAGGTGTCGGCCATGGAACCAGGTTTTGCAAAGATAATACAGAAAGTGCGTATTTCATCATATTTTGGAAGTCCTGAAAATGACCTTCATATAACAGAGAATGCTTGCTGTATTGATTACGCTGACATCTGGTCGTCAAAACAACTTCATTGACTGTCAAAAAGCCAAAGTCCACATCGCGGTACTACCGATTATGGATGTGAAGACACAGTGGAACTCAACACTGGAGTCGCTCATGTGCGCCTACCAATTAAGGGAATTCACACCCAAGTGGCTGCAAAATCCAAAATACACTGATTACCGGCCACATTTCACAACTGAAGATGAGTGGACCATCGTGAAGTATGTCATGGAAGTATTGAGGCCATTTCGATATTGGATCCTGTCAATGTCAAAGAGGCATACAGTCACATTCCATCACGTTATCACGGTGTACAATGACATTTTGGATCATATGGACAGTGATGCGAGCTTTGGCTAAGAAGAAGACTTCATGCAAGGAAGAATTGTTCTTCACTGTGAAGTTAGCTCGACAGAAGCTGTCTAGATACAACACTGAAGTGACTCCAACGACTGTCATGCTTTTCATTTCTGCAAATATCCTTGATCCTTTTTGGATATTACGATTGCTTACAAAGTGGGACAATGGACTGCATATTAATCCTCAGGACAAAACATTCTATACTACCCAATACCAAGAGGCCTTTCTGAAGTATGTTGAGAATGAATACTGTGCCAAACATGGACGTGTGCCGGTAAATAAGAACGAAAGCTTTCCGAGCCGCGATTTCATCCTCTCTGCAACATCTTCAGGATCCTGTCAATGAACGTTTGATTGATATGATTTGGCCAACGATGATAAAGAATACTTAACGCCTAACAATGTGGCTGAGATGACACCCGGACGAAGTTATTGCGCAGCACGTCTATTGGCTGCCGCCTGGCTCTATTCGCATTCTCCGCCTGAAGCACCAAAGAACTGGAGATGAATTAATCCAAATCTCAATGCTTACCACTCCAACCCAACGAGGATTATACAGTACATTTTGGTTACCGGACATCACCTACTGGTGGCGTCAACAGAAGGAAACACACTGAAAGTACGCCGATCTTTCCAATGTGGCGCACGTCATATTCTCTATCATACCACATTGTGTTGGATTGGAGGCCAGTTTTTCCGTTGACCAAGATGTTAGCAGCTGGAGGCGGTCAAAAACCACAGGCGAGACCCTTCGCGAAATAGTTGTTGTAAGGCAGTTTGCTCGAGCAAATGATGGCATTTTGGCAGGCGGTGACCCAGCATTGGATGCAACGAACACAGAAATTGACTCGGAAATGAAGGAACAAAGGAAGAAAGGAAATTGCCCAGAATGGCCAAAGTTCACAACTTTTTGGAGATGTGACAGGGCACCCGAAACCTACATGCTACCCAGAACAAATCTCGCGCTCAGAACAAGCAGATGACTGCCGTGGGATAGATTTCGGACACGGAAGAAATTGTCCGAGCATCCAGGTCACTCTTTCAACATGATCGTGCGGCTCCATTTACATCGCAAGGCAGATTTTCTTTGCTGCCACCTTTCTCTGCAAAGGTCCTCCCTGGAGGCCGAACTCAATGATTAAATGTCCGCCGAATCCGAAGAATCAACTGTCATCCAGTCGAAAGTGATGAGGATAGCTCACCTCAAAGCATTTCAGACACTGAAGATTGGCTGAACCAGAATGGGGACTTCGATGATCCAAATGACAGCGAAGACGATTGCGCAGCGGATGTTGAATCTGATATAGAGCAAGACAAGAGCATCAAGGATCAGGAATGCCCAGAACAGCGGGATGTGAGCACTGCACCAAATGTTCCAGAATTGATTCGGCATACATGGAAGTCAAAGAGGCAGCCTGGAACGCTGTTGATGACAGTCAATGCAATCAAAACGAGGAAGAAAACGGGAGTGAAGAAAATGTAGGACAGAATGCGTCAATATTTCATCAGCTTCTGTATGTATCTTGACTGTGAGTTTTAGCTAGAGATATATTATGGGCGAATGGTGAGCAGTAGCTTGTGAATACCGTTTGATAAACAGATGTATAGCAGGCGCAATGAACCTTTTGACATGATACATAAATTTTAGTCATGTGAGAGCGAACAGTGCGAGAATGTTACTGTGCTCCGCTCTGCCACAGGGCCAAGTCTCAATCTGTGAGAAAGACTACCAATACTTTCAAATCATGATGAAAACTATTATCGATGGCAGCAGATGTTGAATGGACAATCAATTCAATGAGCGTCAATGGAGCATCAACGATTTGTAGTTTAGTGAGTATGTTAATTTCAGTGATTTGGTCGCTGTTATGCATAACCGATGCATTGGCATCTATTCTAGGCAGAAGAGACAGCAACATGGTCACCGCATGATACTGAGATTGAGCGTCAACGGAGCATCAACGATTTGTGGGTTAGTAAGTATGGTGATTACACTGTGATTTGGTCGCTGTTATGCATACCCAATCTATTGGCAGCATGTATAGGCCAAAGAGACAGCAACACCGTTACTGTCCTATTCTGGGAATGAGCGTCAACGGAGCGTCAACGATTCGTGGTTTTGTAAGTCTGGTAATTACACAGTGATTCAGTCACTGTCATGCATAACGAATGTATCGGCAGCTATTATAGGCACAAGAGACAGCAACATGGTCACCACGTTATTCTGAGAATGAGCGTCAACGGACGGTCAACGATTTTCAGCGTCGCATCTTGGATAATTTATATTCCAATTAGTTGCAGACTTCCATTTCTCAGATATCAGCTGCCTTTACTGGGAAAAACTACAGCGACATGCTCGCTGCTGCATCCTGACAATGAGCGTCACCGGAGCGTCAATGCTTTTTAGCTTCGCATCTTGGGTATTTTAACTTCTGATTGGTTGCAGACATCCATTTCTGATATATTGGCAGCCTTTACAGGCAAAAACAACGGTAACATGCTCCCTGCCGCATCCTGAAAATGAGCGTCAACGGAGCGTCAACGGAGCGTCAACGGAGCGTCAACGGAGCGTCAACGGAGCGTCAACGGTTATAATTGTTGCATATTTGGTAATCAAGGCATCGTGCTGGTCTTTGTGTTCATAATGGTATTATTCACCGCCGGGATATGCAAAAATACAATGTATCAAAGGTAAAGTACCGATTCCACATTAATCGATATTGCAAGCTGCCAAGCATGCAAAAACATAGTCTTGGTTGTTGAAACGCGATTTTGATAAGATACTATTCACATACTCCAAAAGCAAGAGCCTGAATTGAATCTATGGATGAGCATTCTGGGTGACCCACCGGTAACCCGCCCATTCCAGACTGGTTGGGAGTTTACCATTGAACCGTACCCGAGTTGACTGTTCAGGTTCATTCACAACCCGGACTGCCAATTTGGCAACTGTTCAGGTTGGACCCGGACCCGGACCCGAAGTGACGGTCCGGAACCATTGCCAACACTAAACTTGTGTTGACACAGCGACATCGCTGGTGGATTCTACTTGTTGCTAATCATTACCATCCCCATCATGATTGGCCATTGGATTGGTCGATCTATCTTGGAAGCATCCTAGTACCTGGTCATACTCACAATACTTTCAAGTGTGGTAGCACTCGAGCTCTCCCAATCCCTCATGTACAGTTCTGCAGGCCCTGGCCGCCAGTGATCATCATTGCAGAATTGGATGCTGCTACAATGGCTATCTGCCCTCAGTCTGCAGAGTTGAAGCGTGCTGTTCGTCTCAGCATGAAGTGTAGCTACTGACCTCGGATTTATAGCCCGTGGCAATGGTCCAACATTTGTGACCATGTTTCCATCTTGTAAGCTTCTCAGGATATGGTCATTCATCCCCTACATGTGCCAGGACATTTTCACTCCCCAGGTGCTCATGCATGGCTCTGAGGGCCAGCCTTGATATGTGACATCATCTCTTGCACCCAGTGGCTCTAACAGAGTACCAATCATTTGTTATATTCATACTCCTTTAGTATTGACCAGGCAGGCCAGTTGCCCTCAAGTAGTAGCATTTGACATTCATTTCAGTAAGCTGTTTGCTACATGTTCCAGTCAGTGACTTTCGTAGTAGGCTTCTGACAATTTTCTCATTCAATCCCACATTGGAATCATTCAGTAATGGTTTTGTTGCTACGATCAGGCGGTATCACCCAGCACATGTCTCAGCTGTCATGTTGAAATACTGATTGCTAGCAGCTTAATTCAACTATCTAAGAGGGCCACAAGGCCATATATATACCGTACGAGCACGTACGTACTCATCTAAATGCAGAGACGGCTGAGCTCCGTCAGCCTGTATCAGAGCTATCCCGTCAGCCCATATCAGGGCCAGCCCTGTCAGGCCGTCTGGGAGCCAGCCCCATCAGCCCGTATGAGAGCCAGCCCAGCCAGCCCGTATAAGATCCATTTGTGCAACACTCCCCTCTCCTGCTACGCTCTGTGGAGGAAGAAACAAACAAACCAACAAACAAACATGATGCGCAACTTGTGATTCCCATAGTAGTCTCCTTGAAACCCTGCTTGAGAAGTGAGCAGGGAAAGAGTACTACCGTAGCCTTAAACCTTAAATTGACGTCCAATTACCATAAACCCATTGCTTTTGTGAACTTCGTATGCTTATCCTTTGTAAGTGCTTTAGTGAGTTTATCTGCCATGTTTTCGTCCGTGTGTACGTAGGAGTAGTTGACTATTCGGTGTTTGTGCAAAATTCGACTATTGTGATAGCAAACGTCAATGTGCTTACTTCGAGCTTTGATAATTCCCGAGGTTATTAGAGTGCGAGCACCCTGATTGTCGCAGTTGTTTGGCAGTGGTTGTGAGTCTCTCTGAGAACCGCGAATATCCTTTTGCAACTGGAGTGAACATTTCGCTTCTCTGGATGCCTCCGAACAGCCGATGAATACGGCCTCGAGAGTTGACATGGCGATGAGGCTCTGCTTCCGAGACTGCCACGAGACGGCTCAATTGCTTGCGAGAAACACATGGCCTCCCTGGGATTTGTGGTCCGCGCTGTCATTGGCCCAATGGGAATCCGAGTACCCTATGAGACAATTGCCAATGCCAATGCCAATGCCATTCCCGGAGAAGTGTAGTCGAAAATCGGCTGTAGATTTGGGATAAAGAAGTACTCTCTTGCCAGAGGTCATATTACCGGTGAATGGCCGCGGTTTATAACGAGAAAGAGCAGCGACCGCATACGAGATATCTGGCCGAGTTGCAAGTGCTGCGTACATTCGTGATCCCACGACTGCTTGATAGTCTGTGATATCTTCCTGTTCTAGTTTCTTCTCCCCCCAATTCTTGGCCATTTCCAACTTTGAATTGGGATCCATGGGCATGGAGACACCGTGAGTATGCTCCATGCCAAATCATCTGAGGATTCTGGTGATATAGGTTTTCTGACCGATACTGATTCCAGTATCATCGCGCTGGATTTCAATGCCGAGGAATTGGCTGGCCGGGCCGAGGTTTGTGATCTTGTACTTCTCTGAGAGTTTCGCTTTGACTTCTATCCCGGCTTTGGTAGCAGCCTCCGCATATGACATGGAGATATCCTAGACATACAGAAGCATCAGAATACCGTCGCTGCAGAGATAGAGGTTGGGATCGGCTGAGGACTGTGTGAACCCAAGACAGAGTAGAACGGCATTGATATCGTTGTGCCATTGCCTTGGAACTTGTTCAAGGCCGTAGAGAGCTTTCCTGAGTCTGACAATGATCTTTGGTGCGTTAAGGCCCTCTGGCCATCCTTCTGGCAAAGTCATATGGATGTCATCAACGTCCATTTCGGGGTTTAGGAAAGCGGTGACTACATCCAGGTGGTCCATGATTCACCCGTATCTCCCGAAGAGAGAGATGAAATACCGAAACGTAGTTAGCTTCTCAACCGGGGCATAGATCCCACCGAAATCCGTCTGCTCGTATCCCCTCATTACTAGCCGTGCTTTATACTGTGTGGACCCATCAGGGTTGTGTTTAGTATTATATACCCACTTAGAGCCAATCGGCTTAACCTGCAGTTGCCATGCTTCCCTGGAGTTGAGAGCGGAGAAGGTGTTATTGAGCAGGATCGATGTGCATTCTTCCTCCATGGCTCTTTTCCAGTGATCTCGTTGAGGGCTGTCCATAGCTTCCGAGTAGGTGAATGGATCTCCAGTGGCTGCGGCTGCGGATGCCGTTAGTGCCTCTGCAGAGGCTTTACCTCGACTTCTTTTGACATGACTCCCTATCCGCAGAGCTGGAGCTGGAGCTGGAGATGCTGGCAGTACTTGGCTTGATTTCTTGATTGCTACAACCGAACGCCGGGCAGTCTGATCCGCTCAACGGAGGCGCCGGCTGTGGGCGGGGTTTTCTGAATCTGCTGCCGAACGGTGGGCAGTCTGATCCTCTCGGCGGAGGCGCCGGCTGTGGGCGTTGTCATCTTCCTCATCAGGAACTTCATGCATGTGAGATTTCGATCTCTTGCATATCTGCGTAGGTTGACTATCTTGTCCTCGGGGAGGCTCATCTCCGGTATCTATTGCGTCGACAGATTCCTCATCTTCTGGTAATGCAAATATGTCGATCTCATTGCTTCCATGCTGACACAACATGTGTGCATTTCTTTCGTCGTCGAAGATGACTTCTGATTGGGCTTTCGCCTTCCGGAATTCGGGATCGCATATCCTCCACAACGTCTTTGAATTGTGTGTGTAACCTACCATCATGTAGGGCTTCGACTTGGGGCCGAACTTGCCCTGGCGGCGTTGAACTCCAGGAATGAGTCTACTGGCATAGCATCCGAATCAACATAGGTTGTGGAGAGAGGCTTGATACGATATTGTGTTGCCGGCAGCATCGTGTGTTGGTTTGCCTAATCCATGCAGCATTTCGTATGGTGTTTCGTACAGTGCTTGACAGCAGTCATTGTCAAATTTTTTTTTCAGGCCTTCATTCGGTGATTTTTGATGGAGATAGACTGTGGTATTGACTGCTTCTCCCCAGAACTGAATGGGAGCCGGAGAGGCGATCGTCATCGGCCGGGTTTTTTCAGTGATTGTACGGATCATTCGTTCCACAACACCAGTCTTATGATGATCATTTGGAGGGCATGGCTCGCATGTAGTACCACGGGCCATGAGGATATATCGGAAAGTCTTATTGTCGTATTCTCCCCATCCCTTATCACCCCGGAATGGCTCGATCTCATATCACCTGGAGTCTACTCGGGCCTGAAGTGACTGGTAGGCGGAGGTGCAGGTCTCGGCTTTGTTATTTCGGAGCAGCCATACGGATGTATACATCGTGTAGTCGTCGATGAATAGTATGTAGTATCGATCGTCTCCAAGGGTCAGTGTAGAGAAGGGACCGCACACATCCGAATGTACAAGTTCAAAGGGCTTTGTAGTGCGCTTAACTGGCACTCTAATACGCCTTTGGTTGTGCTTGGCCTGGATGCAGACTGTGCACATAGAGTCATCATGTGTATATCCGTCAATCAGAGATTTGATGGCGGTAGGATTCATTTGGACAAGTCGTCGGTGCCATAGTCTTGACTCTGAGATCGTAAGAGACTTTCGAGTGGGCTTAGTTTTGGCTGCGATAGCAGCTTTTGCTGACTAGATTGTAGGATCGATTGTAGGCTTGATTGTAGGCTCTGCGATTATAGGCTCGATTGTAAGTTCTGCGATTAGTGCCGTTAGAAGTGAGCTGTCTCTGTTTCTCTTTCTCCTGTTCACGGTAGTCGATAATAGGAGTGCAGTCACAGGGACTATTTTATATATGCCGTTGATTAGTTTTCCGGTGAGTGTGCGGGAGGATGGCAAAGTTATGCAGCATTTTCCGTTCCGAAATATAGTCGTATGCCCGCCCAAATCCAATTGGTTGATCGATAAAGGGTAAGTCGAAAAGTAGGGGTATGGACGGCTTCGATTTGATAGCCCTGTATGTCGACGAAACCGTAATGCGTGGTGGTGACGGAATGATTGTCTCCAAGTTCGATTACTATAGGATGTGAGAGCTTTTTGAACGTTGAGTAGCTGCTGCTGTCATTGCACATGTGGTGTGACGCTCCGGAATCAATGACCCACTTCGGAGTGGCAGCGGCAGCAGTGGCAGCGGCGAGAACACACGCAGTTGGTCAGAAGGGATTGCACTCTCTGGTCGTAGCCAGAGCTGTTGTAGCAGTGGCTTTCTTCACCTTCCACCATTCCTTTATACGTCTGTAGGGGACGCAATCGACTTTGACGTGGCCTGGGAGCCCCCACGGGAAACAATTGCGCTCATCGTCGTTCCCTCCCTCCTGAGCGCGTTTCCGCTTTCTGCATGCGTCTGTAGTATGGCTGTCAATTTTGCTATAGGTGCACTTACTCTTGAGGCTATGTCGACTTCCATCGCATCCACCAATTCCACCTCGTCCACCGGGTTCACCGCATCCACTGCGGCCACGGCCTCGGCCACGGCAGCCGCCATGATGGGAAAGTGGGGTGGCCCTTGTGGATGCATCTCTGAGTTGATTGGTAAGGCCCGTTGTAGTTTCTTCTTCTAGGAGGTCATGCATGGCTTCTTCGGCTGTGGGCAAGGGTCTTCTATGCTTCAGGACAATTAATGTCATCGCATACTGTGATGGCAATGATGTGAATATTTCTGTGTGAAAATCGCGGTCGGTGATTCCATCGTCTGTATGGTCCAGTTGTGTGTGGTAGTTACTGAACTTGGTGGAGTATGCTATAAGTGGTTCCTCCACCTTGGGTCGGCAAGCACAGAACTGGCGAAGGATGTCCTGTCTGCTAATATAAGATCCGGCGGTGTCCAGGCTGGTCTCTAGTGTGTTCCACATCTCGTGAGGGGTTTTCATTCCCCTGACAATAAGCCGTACTTTGGGGGAACACAAAAGTCTGATCATAGATTCATCTTCGGCTGCCTTAGTGTTCCAATCATCATAGTTGTCATCGTGATCGAAATCGAGGGGCTGCAGTTCAGGATCGTCTCTGGGTACGATTGCATATGCTCCCATCGCTGAGAGGTCAAGTATCACGTCGTCTTTCCATTTGTTGTAGTTTGTGTGAGTGACCTTTGGAATGTCGGCCCACCTGGTCTTGTTGAAGGCGGGTTCGGAGGAAGACATGGTGAGATCGGGGAGATGGTGTTGAGTTTTAGTGCTGTTGCTACGGTGACAAGGTTTAGGGTTCTTGAGGTTTAGAGTTCTTTTGATACAGATTGTGCGAATAGGATGTTATATGGTAGTGATATCCGGGCTCATAACCTATTGTAATACTAATTGCTAGCAGCTTAATTCAACTATCTAAGAAGGCCACAAGGCCATATATATACAGTACGAGCATGTACATACTCATCGAAATGCAGAGACGGTTGAGCTCCGTCACCCCGTATTAGAGCTACTCCGTCAGCCTGTCTCGGAGCCAGCCCCGTCAGCCTGTATGAGAGCCAGCCCCGTCAGCTCCTATGAAAGTCAGCCCAGTCAGCCCGTACAAGATCAATTTATGCAACATGTCAGTCGTGATGTTGTTTAGTACACATTTGGTACTGTTAGATATCATTTTCACTCTCATTTGGAGCTACTTCAGTAGCCATATTTCCGCACGTTCTGCATGGTTCAAGCAAGCGTGATCATGTCATTGTGTTTCAGGTGCTTATCCAGTCGCACTGATTATGCTGCAACTCAGTGCACTTAAAAGTAGGAACACACCACATGCGCCCTGGGTTCGGAGCGCTTATCATCTCCAATTATTGCATGTTGTCACCTGCTTTTCCTCTGAGTATGCTTTGCACAACATTTTCTGGTGTGCTTGCTGTCACTTGGCTGGGTAACCATTTCATTGTTTCGAGAGTCAACTAGTCATTTCATCTGGTTGACACTTCTCCACACCCTTGTTGACTCTGTAGTGATTTCTTCCAAGGTATACTTATTGACTAATCATCAGCTGCTATTCTCGGCCGGCCAGTGCAGATTGGTGCTTCGTTGCAGGAAATCTGGTATCGTGATTGCTTGCAGTAGGGGTTGGTTTTAATTCTGGTACAGTTATCCCCCATTTGTATGTCATAGCTCCGCCAACAACTGTTCCAGTACCACTTCTTGAGGTGCTATATTGGTGGGTTAGGATAGACTATGAAGATGAGTTCAAGTAGCAGCTTTAAGTCTCGGGATTTCTGAAACAGAGGCAGGTTTGCCAAAAGTGAGTCGGGATCTCATTCAGGATTGTAAAGTGGGCATGCAGCATCTTGATTGATCTTTGGTGCATTTTCCATCACTTCTTGGAGGGCACTTTTTGCTGTTGTCAGAGTATTTCTGTTGCTTTCTCTCTATGTGCACTGTCTGCTGCCAGCCATCTCGATTAGTGAATACAACTCATGGTGATTGGTTCTAGTACTTCCGGTATGGTATTTGTTCATACCTGGTGTTCTTGCAATTCTTGCACTGTCATCCCCCCGGTTAAAGTATTATTGCTGTGCCAACACCTTATCTCATACAGCTTTATGATGTGCAGAATTGTCATTGTAGTGGTGTGACTCAGGATCACTAGGCTTAGTTGGAATCTCATTTGGGATGATTTTCGGCATTGGAACTGGGGCATGTAGTCGCCTATTTAGGTATAATTGAATGGCACTCTGACAAGCACTCTGAATCATGGATGAAATCGGACATTCCGGAACCACACTGCAGGTATGTCGTATATCCCTATTTCTGCACTTAATCAGTACTTCAGTACACAAAGTCAAAGTGATCTTTCGAGGTGTAGAACTTACAATAACTAAAATATCATGACAAATGGATGGAGACTGATTCTCATAGATCTCCTACGATCTATCTTGTGTCATCAATCTCTGGCCGCAATTCATTTCTGGGTACAACTGTTCTCCATCTGTAGTCTATCTCCAACTGCAACCTGGCTCTGGCCACAATACATCCCAGGCCACAATATATCTTCGGCCCCAATTCATCTGCAGTTGCAATCCATCTCCAGCTACCATTCAGTTTGTTCCGGCTATTCGTTTCCACATTGTGCTGCATTGCCCAGGTCTGGGCCATATGCTGTGACCCTTCATGTAGCTTTGTAAGCTCTCCCAAGGTCAATGCTACTGATCTCCATATTATCCATCTGCTATTGACAATTCATTGCAGTCTCACAATTTATCTGGCGACGTTGTCAGTTATCAGCAAATTCCCACTGATCAATCTGTCCCTGTTGCTTCAGATCTTTATGGCCAAATCCGTGATCTGACCTCATGAGCACTTAAACTTATTTCAAACAATAGCAGAAATACTGCTCCCCTCTCAACTCTGCTAAATTGTAAATCCACACATATGGCAAATTATAAATCTGCACATACAGGTAATTGTATCCGGCTTCCAAATCAATTGCAAGGTCGATCAAACAATGTGGTGGGAGTGTGTCTTGCTCGGTATTGCTGACATTCTCCACGAAGTCTCCATATATGGATGGGATGTGTCATCCGTCATCTTTAGGCACCATCTGTGTCGTTGTGCCAGCTCCATCTGCAAATACTCGTCCACAGTTTGTAATGGATATGTAGCAGTGCGGAGTAATATTCAGGAGTCCAAATATAGAATTGTTTGCACATGGAAGAGCCGAGCTCCACCGTCCAGTCCTCCTCTCATGTCTCGGCCAGTGGTAGCCATCATTGATGGTCTGCAGTGTTCGTACACTCCTCAGGTGCAACTACAGCCACTGCTCTCTGCTTGCTCATTGAGCACCTGCAGCTTATGTTGCTCAACATCAGCGATACCATCCACGGTCACACCCAGCAGCCCTGGACAATTTACTACTCATTGAATCAATGTCAAGACAACCTCCTCACCGGCCAGTAGAATGTGGATAATACTCGATCCATGTATTTTACTATCTGAAGTACAGCCACCTATGGACTGTGCCGGATCATTCCCATGGCATACATGTAGATGTGCTCAGTCTTTTGTGATCTCTTGGGCACGCTTCGCGATTGCAGAGCCAAATGTTGAATGCTACACACGTCGACTCTATGATTCCTGGACTGATAGCACGGTGAATTTTATCAATCTGCAGCTCACATGGTGTGTCCACTGAGGCTGCCACCGATTTGAACGCATAAGCTCACTCAATGAATGACATACTGATTACACCCAATTTGAAGTATCTGATAACCAAATAACTATCCATTTCCACTTAGGGATACAACACATCAATTCAACCTCCAAATATCATAGGACATGCTGAATCAGGTGGTTTGATGACAGTACCCAGACGGTTCATTCTCTGGTACCCCCATGAAATCTCAGAATCGTAGCTACAAGAAAGAAGCATCTCAATTGAATTTTTAACACAATCTTTTTGTATGCCATCATATGGGCACATAACCATATTTGCTCATTGGTGTATGTTTATTGAAAATGAAGCTAGTTGCCACAGCTGGCCCTCTCTCCTTACAATAATCTGATTCGGTTATCCAATCTGTTGGCAAAGATGATAGTTGACAATTCATCAGCAAAATGTATTTTAGTCACTGGGAGCCTCCAGAAGTGTCTGAGAGGATGTGGTGTGTACACTTAGAAGCGTCAATTTCAGGAGAGTATCAGACCCTAGGAGGGTATTCTGGCAGGCCTTGGGAGTAACTGGGATTGTTGATGGCTGCTACAGGAGTACTATGGGAGAGAGTGCGATGAGTTTGGGAACTCGTCGCAGCACCAGAGAGAACTTTGGATGCATTTTGGAGTGTCCCCAAACCAAGGTGGCAATCACAAGCAAACTCTGAGAGATGCCTCGGTACTTATGGATGTTCATTCAAAGGACTGCAGGCATGATATGAGACTCTCCTGATGTACACAAGCAATCAATTTCCCTCAACAGCGGATATGATTCATTGATTATTGATCATTATCACTTCTGAGTAATACTAGCTATCATCGTCTTCAACATTGTATTTTTTGCATTGCTACATTAAGGAACCAAAGAAAAAGGTGAGTGATTCAAACACAAATGCAGCTGCACCAAAACATTAACCTGACTACGCAATCGCATGATATCAATCAAACATGGTGTCTATGTCATCCTCAGCATCTCCCATCTCATCAGGGCCGACGAAAGCAGGTACAAATGATTTATCAATGCGAAAGACAAGCTGGAGGCACTCCTTGTATTTGCTGATTATTCGTGCCTGGTGAGTGGATGAAATTGAATTCCAATGTTGGTAAGCTCAATGTGTGATGTCTAACAAAGGTGTGATGAGATGTTAGCTTGCTGCGAATCAAAATGGGCGTTTGAAAAGCCATGATCATTCGGATGAAAAAGGGGAGCAACCACCAGGAAAAGAGGAGGGCCAGATGGCAAGTGCTGTGTGGAATAGAGGGGTACACAGAAGGTATTGGACGAGTGCAGAATAAGAAAGAGAGCCAAATCTAGGCTGAGGAGCACTGACAGAGATTGAGGAGCACCCTCACTAGTGCTGGAGGGCTGAAGGGGGGGGGGTAAGGAGTGCAGAATTCAATATAGAAGCGACAATCCAGACAGAGGTATGCTGGTGGGAACTGAGGAGCTCCCATCCCAAGCTGAGGAGCATGGAAAGGGGGGAATAGAGTGTGGAATGAAATAGAACAGTGTCACTCTAGGCTGAGAAGCCCCAATGGGGATCGAAGAGCACCTATCCTACCAGAGTTGCGCCGCAAGGGGGTATTAAGCGGCCCACTAAAGTGTGATTGATGAGTGCAGTGGCTTCTGGAGTAAAGTTTATCACAGAGGAAGCGCTAAATGTGCCAAGATATTCACCTTGAGAAAACATTACTGTGGCCTTCTTTCCGCTGGCATATTTGGACAGCCCACAATGAATAGCTGCAGCTGCCAGCGCAATAGTCTGCAGAGTGAGAGGTAGGAAATACTGGGATGTCGTTGGCTAGCGCCCCAAGTGACTGGGGGTGAAGTGAGATTGATGGTGAATTAGATCAAGCACTTCCATTCGGGTGAACCATAATTTCTTATCATCAATGACCTTGGAGTGATATGCATCATTAAACTGGAGCTCCTTGACCTGGATCCGAAGCTCAATCTCAGAGCACAAATCTAGCTGGTAACTATGGACAACAGTTCGACATGCCCCATTTGCCAAATGTCCTTGAATGGTACCTATCTTCAGCTTTCACTATGGATATTTTGAGGCGTATTCAATATCCGATATCCGATCCAGGAGCATCAAGCAGAAATCAAGACATTCAGCTTTTTGTGTTTGGGGATCTCTGTTGATAGATGGACCGCCAAGCAATTGACACACAGATGGCGTACCTTCAGGAGCACCTGCTATTTCCTGCTGATGATCCTCAGCTTCACTGTGAAGTTTCCAAGCTTCTTCAACCATCGAGTACTTGTCATCGAATAATATTGGCCAAGGAGTCTTCGTGAATACAACTGCCTCCTTCAAACTTTCTGCTACTTCAAAAGTAGCCTTTTGCTGTTAGTGAACCTTCTGATGGGCACCGGCCTGGGGTTGTGGGACCTTCCGGTCTCCACTAGACATGCAAAGCGGCAGCGCCTGGCAGGATGGTGCATGGTCAGACTCAGATAATTTGTTGAGGAGGTTTGATTTTTGGCATTTCAGCAGTGTTGGTGCCATTGCCACAGCTGAATATCGGAAATGTGGATGCGGAGGGAGTGCAATCACAGTATCGGCACTGCTCGGTTGCATTGGCTGCGGCAACCGTGTAGTTTGTAACGACTTGTCCTGGCGTGCCTGGCCTAGACTTGGGACCTGCTGTTGGCCATCCAAATCAGCTTCGTCGATGTCGGACGATGAGGTTGACTATCCGTGGTCATCATTCTTGGCATCGCCGATCTCCTGAACTGTATCGTCATCCTGTGTCAATAATGAAATTGGGGACATTAGTCAACCGCAACACAATGCATGATGGCAGAGAATTGGAAGGCAAACATTTGATAGACAACGAAGATTGGCTGCTTTCTTGAATGCAAGTGCTCTCTCAATGTGTGCTCCTTGATTGTTCTGTGAATAGTGGTTCCTCAACTGGCTGGGTGTAGGTTCCATTTGCGGTAATGAAGATAGAAAGTTGGGGACTGTGGGAGACAATGTATAAGCAGTAAATATAAGATTAAGTGCAATAGAATGACAGCAAAAATGGAGCATGAAGTAGCACATAGTCATGGAGGATGAAATTCGACGCAAGCCTGGGAGGGTTCAGGAGCGATGACTTCAATTGTTTATCTTTCTATCGAGGTCGGCAGTCCAGTGTTGCGATACAGGATGTTGTCAGGTGTGCCGGAAAAGATGGATTCCTAATGTTGAATGTTAGCAACTCCTATCAACAACACTCTGTATGGATGCAAGACTTGGAGGTCGGCTGAAGCCAACTCAGATTGAACAGAACCAGACGCACCGGAAGACAGCTCGCAACATCAATACACCCTTGGTGCTGGGCAAATGGTGCACTGACAACCTGAATGAAATCATATGCCCCTGCATAGGACTCTCTAAACGGAGTAATTATGCGTGAATGTTCAGGCATGGCCTTGAATTGGTGCGGCATTTAGAGTCTGCAGGACTCGATAGATTTAGAACCTTGAGAGTGACGGGTGAGTTGCAATGGTTTGTACTGAGTGTGGTATGGATCAAGGAGAAATATAACTCTCCGTATGTAGTATATCCGCTTGAAGGACACATGTATTTTCACAATATTTAATATATTAGGTTGCTGCAGCTGAGTTAGCAGTTGCTAAGGCAATATCATAAGCATAACATTCCTTTCATGCATTCATCTGGGCCGTGTCAGCAGAATATCCCTCACAACAGTGTTGCAGTCAATGGCGGAGAGAGAGAATCTGGTATACAAAGGGGTGATACAGGGGGAGAGAAAGAATGGTAAGGTAGGATGGATGATTCGGGGGTAATCATATTGATTCAAGCATTGACAATGCCAAGATTGCTAACAAATGTGTCATGAATACTCACTCACATTCTGATTTTGCGCCTAATATCTAGGAAGTAGCACACCATTAAATTACATATTCATCGTCAGTCTGACCACTACAATGTTGACCTCAATCAATGTTGGGATTGAATGCTATATGCTACATTGGTAGGAATGCATAGTGAGACGACATCTGACAACGGGACATCTCCCAACAGGCAGAGGAATGGTGAATGGATGCATGCAGTTCCAAAAATTCAGGTTCACCAAAGTTCACATCGTTATGCATGAATTCAATTGCTGGGGATTGCAAGCTCGCCTTACTCTAACAGCTAATTTCACTCTTCAAAGCTGTCATTTCTTAACTTGAGCTTTCAAGATTCTCTCGCTTCAAACTTCACTCTTGATGGAAAGTTGTTCTCATAATCGATTTTCAGATACGTGTTCTGGCAGCCAAAACATACAGTTCGTCAGAATCAAATTAAGTCCACATTCACCGCAGTAAGAACTTAGGTAGGTTTGAGTAAGTGCAGTACATTGGTGAGTGGGAGATGCCAGCCATCTTGCAGAGTCGCTGAACAGAATCTGTCTTTTGAGATTCTCGCTCTGAATCTCCAGCTTTTTCAACAGAGACTGAACATGCAGAAGCTATTTTAGGATTTCAAAGCATAGGTTCAAGCATACTACTTAGTCAAAATTGAGTTGAGTGTGGCTACTAATTGGCCAGGTGAGTGCATTTATGGTTAAGTTGTACAGGGCTACCATCCTCCAATGGGCAAGTTGACACAGAGGTGACAGTCCAACGCATTTTAGCGGCGGCCTTCATAACCTGATCAAGCATACATTCATCGATTCGTACGGGCCGGGTGGGATGAGCCACCTGCACCGAAACATGAAGTGTCTTGATAGATGACACTCTGCATGCACAGCATCAACTGATTCAAAGTCAAGAAAAACATGATCAGCTTGAACCCAACTAACATGCGAAGTGAAACACAGACTGAGATACATGTGCTTCGGTTGTGTATTTGTTGCTCTCGAGCCGTCCCTGGGACGGAATGATACATCCATAATGAGTTACACCTTGTCAAATTGGGCTTCATATACATTCAAGAACCTCATTCTAGTATGGATTCCAGATCACAGTTGTGCCAGACCTTCAATCATAGGCCAGCAAATACTGGGGAGCGAAAGTTGCAGCTTAGCCATGAATACCCGAGCCATGCCTCATTATCCCACACTCTGGGATGCGGATGTCGAAGAGTGCCCAAACTTCAACAATAAACCCTCCAAAGCTGCAACTTTGCTCCGAATAAGTGAGCGCATGTCTGATTTTTGGACAGAAGCACTCAATATTGCCTTGACTGACTGTATTGCCAAATGGGATGGGCATATATACTGTGCTGAATGTGTCATAACACTATGCCCAGGATTCACTGGAGCACTGGAATTACGATCATAGGCCAGCAAAAGAAGTGGCTGTGCCACAAATAAGTGAGCCCTGGTCTCATATTCTGACACATGTACTCCATATCGCCTAGACTGACTTGATTGCAACTGGGATTGGCAAATATGCAGTCATCGATCGGCCATATGGATATGTACTCAAGATTATCCGGTGCACCCGAACTGTCATCCAATGCTAGCAAAACATATGGCTTTGCCACAAATAATCTTGACATGCCTCAAATTGTGACTCAGCAGTGAATATTGCCTAGCGTGTCACAGTGCCAGATGCGATTGGCAAACATGCTGTGCTGGATCTATCATACCACGACCCAAGACATATACTGAAAATTCTCCGGTGCACTGCAATTTCGATCATATCGCAGCAAATCGTACCGCCTGCTACAAATTCACCATCTGGTGTCTCGTATTCTGACACAGCAACTCCATATTGCCTGGACTGACTGTATTGCCATATGGGATTGGCAAATATTCAGCACGTGATTTGTTGTAACCAGACTCATGACAGTTTCCAAGGTTTCCCCGCCACACCTGACAGTGGATAATATCCTCATCTCATTCTTTTGTGATCCAAACGTGTATGTGTCCTCAGATTTCCAAGGCATCTCAAATTTGCAACTGCCACAGGATCTGAAGCCTATTACTGCTGCATGCTCAACATTTGACTCATGCCATTCGTCGTGAGATAGGGCAGCCAGGAATGTGTAATGTAGCTTATCAATTGACTTCAACTCATGTTGGTCATTATTAATAATCAAGAATGCCAATCGAATCCCCCTCTAACAATTCCATCATGATTAATTATTACGAATGCCAATGAAATCCCCCGGTAACAATTCCTACTTCAGATCTTTGATTCACTTCAAAATGACACAGAGAAAGAATTTCGTTATGCAGTACAGTGTGCCACACAAATGACCTGTGTGACCATTTGTATCAGTTCAGAAGATAAGGTTGGTTGACTGTCTAAAGAGGCATACCTTGATGAAGCGTACTAACAATTCAGGACGATGGTTCATCAGACTGCATCGGAACTCCACACGCTGTCAGCTGGACCCTACAGTCCGGACAACACTACAGAATCCGGTGAATCATCGTAGTCGTGATGTTCGGTTGACTCATCAAGCTGTGCAGGACTCTCATTCGGGCCACACTGCATTGTTGGTGGAGATCACTCATACGGTTATCATAGCCACCAAGATTAGTATTCAACCACATTGTGCATCGTACTCTGTTCTGCCCTAGCCAGACAACTCATGTAAAAGCCTGCCGCTGCTCATTCAATACCCACAATTTCTGGGTCCTTACTGGATGGTTTGCAGTGGTGAGATTCAGGCCTCTCCTGCCCATGTTGGGCGTCGTTACAACAACAGAGGGATTCTGTGAATCCTGGAATTTGAGCTGCATTTCTGTTCATTCATCATTGCCCTTTTCTGCATACATGTGGAATGTATCCACCGGATCCTCAAAATAGTTTGTTAGCCACCACTTCAAATAACAAACTTGGCCAGGAAGAGGACAAAAATGCACCACCTCTGGTGGAGCAGGTGTACCTGAGAGTGCATTTGCATCTCTGTGTTGTGCTGGAAGGTGCGCCTCGCTTAATTCGTTGTCCTAATTATGAGCGTCAACCGAGGGTCAACAATCTTCAGTCTTGCATTTTGGATACTCACACCTCTGTGCATCGGCATTGACCCATTATCAATGTATCGGCTGCCTGTATGGGCAAAAATGCTAGTGAGAATATTGCTACCACCTCATAAAAATGAGTGTCAAAGCAGCGTCAACAATTGTTGGTCTTGCCTCTTGGATAATCTGAGAGCTATGATATGGCATAAATGCATAATCAACCTATCAGCTGCCTATATAGGGAAAAATGGTAGTGACAATATCGTGCCAGCCTCCTACAATTCAGCGCCCAGAGAGTGTCAACAATCTATGTGGAAGCTCAGTACACTACACAGCAATGAACTGCATTGTATTGTTCCTACATTGAGTTTTACGCGGTCTGTGTTTTCAATCTGTCCTTGTATACAACATCACAAATATGCATGCAATGTCTCACAGATCTGACTTTTTTTGCTTCTATCTCTACTGTCAATGTTTAAGAACCCCCATTGTACTTAACTATAACGTGTCTTTTGGCAGTCCTTCAAGTCGGATTACCCAGCTATCGAAATCCTACCCCGATGTCAGATTCAACAGCGTCCCATACCTCATTGCTAAAGGTTATGATCCGGTGTATAAATGAATGGGTCTTTGTTCGTGATTTGAGAGATCATACATGGCAAATCATGTTTGATGCTTGGTGGGCGTCAATGAATGTAAGTTCGGAATGTCCAATTGCTTGCAATAATTGAAGAGATGCTTCTTAGTGGCTATTGTATTTGCACTGCAGAACTGGGGAGACCAGCAACCCTGGCATCATATGTATCGTATGTCATCAAGTTCTTTCCCAACCATCAGACCATAGGACCAGCTCAATGGGGATACACTTGGTGCCAAAAGCTTATATTGCAAAGTTAAATGAATTAACAGAGTCAGAAGTAACTGAATTGACTAGTTCAACGGTCCATGAAACAGCTTCGGCCATCCTGAAGAGACAATCAAGTGGAGGAATTACAATAGTAAGTACGCAAAGGAAATTCATATTGGACATTCTGGATTAATCCATAATAGCTGAATTTGCAAAGAGAATACTCCAAACTGGCAGCGAAGGACGATGAATCTTCCGAAGTTCTCCAAATTATGTGGAGTCTCTACCTCATGTTAGGATATATTTTGGCTCATATTCCATTGAACGCAATATCAGATCTCAAGCTACCACGGTCTTATAGAGCATTAAGAAGTAACCTAGTGCTGACCTCTGCCACCACCTTTAGCAACATTTCCTGGAGGGAATACTCATTGAGCGTGGATGCAATTATGAAACAATTGCCATTACGAAATGAATTGTGTTTAGGATTAGATGAGTGGTATTCAATGAACAAATTAGCCATAATGTTGGTCATTGCTTAATATATGGAGCAAGATTGGACATTACAAGAAGTACAACTCGCTTTTGATGAGGTTGATCCCCTATTCTTTTCCTTTTTCCCAACCTAATTAAGGATGATAGGAACAGGGCCAACATAATGGGGCAACGCTAGCCGTACATTAGAAGGATGCTCTTGATTGTTTTCCGCTTACCAATGGCCATTTGCTTGTAATTACAACTGATATTGCTTCCTCAAAAGAATCGATGACTCGTGACCTGTAATTGACTCTTGAGGCCACGGGAATTGAGTGACCTGCATTGAGAAACCACATACCATGCATGGGGCACGTCTTCCAGCTAGCTTTTGGTGCATTCATGAGCAGATTCAGGGTAAAAGGCCAAAACAAGTTATGGGAAGCCCATGAGCGCCATCATCAATTTGGAGGAAATGAAAGCATAGACATTGGGGAGAGTCAAAGACTTCGAGAAGAGGGCAATGCTGGCATCAACAAGGTGTCGGCCATGTGACCAGGTTTAGCAAAGATAATTGACAAAGTACGGATTTCAACATATGTTGACAATCGTGAAACTAACCCTCATATAGCCGAGATTGCTTGCTGTATTAATCACATTGACACCTGGTCTTTGAACCGAGTTCGTTGACTTCCAACACTCCAAAGTCCACATCACATTACTACATGTTATGGAGGTGATGACACATGGGGATTTGGCACCGCAGTTGCATAAGCGAGCCTACCGGTTACAATCATTCACACATGAGTCGCTCCAGAATCCAAATTACAGTGAATACCGGCCACTTTTCATGAAACAGGATGAATGGACCGTTGACAAGTACATCTTGGAAGTTTTGATGCAATTCAGAGACTGGACCCTGTGGATTTTGAAGAGGCATACAGTCACAATGCATCATGTTAACAAAGTCAACAACGACATGTTCAATCATATGGATGGCATGATGAGAGCTTTGACTGACAAGAAGACTCCATGAAAGGATGACTTGTACATCGCCGTGAAGTTGGCGCAACAGTAGCTGTCCTGATATTGTGCTGACGTGACTCCAACGACTGGTATGCTTCTCATTTCACTACATATCTTCGATCATTTATGCAAGTTGCTATCCTTCATGAAGTGGGACAAGGGAATGGATATTTATGCTGATGACGACACTTCCTATACTACCCAATACCAAGATGCATTGCTGAAGTATGTGGAGAATGAATACTGTGCCAAACATCAACATGTGACAGTCATTAAACCCAAAAGCGTACTGAGCAACAATCTCCTCCCCTCTGCAACGGCTTCAAGATCCTGTCAATCTTCCTTTGATCGATTTGATATGTCCAGCAATGATGACAAATACTCAACACCTAGCTATGTGGATAAGACGACACCCTGACGAAGCTATCATGCAGCATCGGTATATACGGCCTCCAGGCTCTATTTGAATTCACCGCCTGCATCACCAAAGAACTGGTGGCAAGTTAATCCTAATCTCAGTGATTGTCACTCCGAACCATTGGAGATTAACAGTACATTGTGGTTGACAGATATCGCCGACTGTTGGCGCCATCACGAGTCATCGCACTCAAAGTACGCCTGTCTCACTACTGTGGCATGCAACATATTGTCAATCACAGCACTTGGTGTCGGAGTGGGGTCCAGTTTTTCCCTTGGCGTGGATATCATGGGCTGGAGGCAGTCAAAAACCACAGGCGAGACCCTTCGCGAAACAGTCGTTGTAAGGCACATTATCACAAGCCAATAACGCGATATCGGCAAACGATGACTCTGCATTGGATACGATGCACACAGAGTACAACTCGGAAATGATGTGAGAGGCAAAGCAAAGAACTTTCTTCAGACTGGCGAAGGTCCACAACTTTTTGGAGATGTGGGAGGGCAGCCAAAACCAATGTGCTACACAGAAGGTATCTCGTGCTGTGAAAAAACAAATGTCAACCGTAGCATACATTTCGGATACTGAAGAGATTGTCAAGGCATGGTGGTCAAACTTTCAACAGGATGGTCTGGCTGTATTCATATTTTCAGAAAGATCGCCTCTGCCACCAGCTTTGCCTGGACTGAAAATGAGTAATCAACTGTCAGCCAGTCAAAAGTGATGAGGATAGTGCACCAGAACGCATTTCGTACACCAACAATTGGCTATACTGGAGTGGCCACTTGGATCATCCAGATGACAGCGAAGAAGATTGCGCGGCTGATGTTGAATCTGATATAGTGCGAGACAATGGCATGGAGGATCCGGAAATCCGAGAGCAGCGGGATGAGAGTGCCGCACCAAACGTTCCTGGATTAATTCGGCCAAAACGGAAGTCAAAGAGCCCGGCTGACGAAGTGTTGATGACGGTCAATGCAATGGAAACGAGAAGGAATAAGGGGCACAAGAACAAGTAGAACAGAATGTGTCAATGTATTTTCACCAGGTTCTGTATGTTGTTTGACAAATGATTTGATTAAGAGAAATATTATGCAAGAATATTGGGCAGTTGGATGTGAATATTGGTCAATGAACAGATGAATAGCGGGCGAAATGAATCATTTGGCATGATGTATAAATTTTAATAGAATGAGAGTGACCAGTGCCAGAATATTACTGGGCTCGGCTTGCCATAGGGTCGAGTCTCAATCAGGCACAATGGCAATCAATAACGTCAAATACTTACCAATGCAATTACTGATGGTAGCAGATATCAAAAGGACACTACTTGAAGATGAGGGTCACCGATTATTAGTCTTGTAAGTACAGTAATTGAAAAGTGATTTGGTTGCTGTTCTGTATAAGAAACATGTGGGCAGCCTTTATAGGCACAAGAGACAGCGACACAGGCACTGCCCCATTCTGAGAATGAGGGTCAACCGAGTGTCAATGATTTTTGCTTTCTGTCTTGTGTAACTAGTGTTAGCAACGGTTCCGGACCGTCAGTTCGGGTCCGGGTCCGGGTCCAACCCGAACCGTTGCCAAATTGGCGGTCCGGGTCGTCAATAAACCCGAACCGTCAATTCGGGTACGGTTCGATAGCAAACTCTCAACCCGTCCGAATTGGGCGGGTTATCAGCGGGTCGCCCAGCGGG
>Ga0307512_10001881_pt1 | contig 28101 bp, 29 predicted proteins | sample 14_EM_MG_FD_200267 | JGI IMG/M metagenome (GOLD analysis project Ga0307512, IMG submission 200267) | Populus trichocarpa ectomycorrhiza microbial communities from riparian zone in the Pacific Northwest, United States - 14_EM | ecosystem: Host-associated > Plants > Roots > Unclassified | place... | reverse complement strand
TTAAGGGTGGAGGTGGGGGACGGAAAAGGGGAGGGAAGGTGGGGAAGAAGGTGGGGGAGAAGGAAGTGGGGGAGAAAGAGGTTGGGGAGAAAGAGATGGGGGAGAGGGTTGATGTTAAGGATGTTTAGAGGATTAGAAAGATAGGCGTTATGGGATTAGAGGTTCTCCTTAGAATTTGGGAATTAAAACGGCGTTATATTAGATATACATCCTAATTCCATCATCCAACCCTAAGTCTATATATATACTGGTATCTGAAAAGCATCAAGCCATTACTCCATCTAGTACACACCAGGTAAGATTCTATATGGCACAATCTTGGTGTATGTGTCCCAATCCGCGCCATACTTGGCTCTACATTTCTCATCATCCCTTCTATCGCGATGAATCAACAGCACCGCAAAGTACACGACATAAAAGTAGGTAACCGGCGTCTTAAACCCAGTAGGCAGACACCATGCCCAGGCCATAATCCAATCCCCAAGGTAATTGATATGCCTCGCTACCCCCCACCACCCAGTGATCAACAGCTTTGACCCACTCTTGGTCTCCAAATGCTTCAGATGCTTCAGAGCCGGATCCTCGGGATTCGTTCGGAACTTATTCTTCTCGCCGTTCGAGCCACGGAAAATCCAGTACCCTAGTCCTTGCACAGCCAGAATCCCCGCGATACCAGCGATGCCGAGGTCAACGGGGTGCATGGCAAGATACCGTCCCTGGAGAGAGTATACAAAGGGGAGCCAGCAGAGGTCGCCAAACGAGAGCATGAACCCGAAGCCATCGGTAGCGATGTCCATGGTTGTGAGGACAGCTGGCTCGTTGATGAAGCTGTCAATCACATACCAGAACTGGAAGATGTTGACGATAATCATGGAGTCTGTGACGCGCCCTAATGTCTGGTATTGGTGTGCGAGATAGCTGAAGTTGAGGACTGGCCAGAGAATCATGCCGGGGCGAAGCTCGGAGAACTCTTTCAGGTCGAAAGAACCGATGCGTGGGTTTAGGGGGCGGCCGATGAACCACTGTGAACGGTTGTCAGCATGTATGGGTTTGTGAGGGGAGCACACGTACATCGTAAAGGGGATTCCCGGTGTTGCCATGCTCCGCCAAAAGCTCGCCAGTAAAGAAGGAGCTGATGTAGGTGTAGAATGCGACGATTGTTGCAAAAACGAGAGATGCGGTCATGAGGTATATGTAGTTGTCCCAGATCCAGGTCCATAGACCCCAAGAGAGACCTTCTCTGTAGGTCATAAAGCCAAGGCACGTGAGGATCATCAGGAAGGTTTCCAACACTGCAGCTAGTTAGTACTATGGCATGCCCTCGTGAATGGAGACGTACCATTAAGCTTATACTTTAGCCTACTCTTATCGCTCAATTCAACACCATATCGCTCTCTACCGGGAAGGATAAACTGCAGTGCTGCAATGCCAAAGAACCAAGCGCAATAATATCCGAGTGCTTGATGAGAGTAGACACCGTCCAGGCCCGGCCATTGCGCGGCGAGTGCCTCAAGTGGCGCGTCGAGAAAGGACTTTGAAGGACAGCCGGAGTCGTTGCAGACGAAATAGAGGGTGTACGCGAGGAGTGGACAGCCAACCGTTACTCCGAGAGCACCAATTCTGCATTCCGGGGGTCAGTTGGGTAAGTTGGAGAAATAGGAGGTGACATACGGCCCACCGAATTGGTAGCTTATCTTCTTCCCAGGCATGGTGCTTATTCGTTTGCTGCTGACGGCTGAGAAAAGAATAGGCGTTATATACAAGAGTCCATATGTAGAGATGTGGTATGTACAGCGGGAGCGTGTCGTCCCTCGATGGAACGATGCCCGGACCATCCGTTCCGTTGTGGTGGACGAATTAATTAAATTAAAGTTATTACGCTAGAGCACTTGTGGGATGCAGTCCGAGTTGGTTGCAAAGCCATGTTGCATGCAGTCGTAGAAATCTGGCAAAACACCTCCGTAACGCGTGTACATCGAGGGTTTGATCTGCAGCCAGTTGAGAATATCTGGCTCTGGTTGGGAGTGATACTTTGAGTCTGAGTGTTGGTTCATGAAACCCCGTCCCACTGACGCGCATGTCAACAAGGCTCGGAAAGTGGCTGGTGGCTGTGCTTCGCCGCAAACTGCCACGCTAGGCCACATACTCGCTTCATCCCCAAACTTGGTTGAACTCGAACGTCAAGCTTCCAAGCAATATCTATTCTTGTCGGCTCAGTCCTCCACTATTTCACCCGCGACCCTCGTTTCTAAGTTACTCTATCGCAACTCCCTCAGCTGGTCTGCATCTCCTCCGATTGCTTACGCCCAACAACACGACACACCCCAGCTCAGTCCACTATGCGGATACCACCACTCCACCTTCTCTTCCTCGGTCTCCTCGGCCTCCTCCCCCGCACTCTACTTGCGTCAGAGCCCCCAGACGACTCCAAAAAGCCTCCCAAACCCATCGATCCGGAATGTACAGTGACCTCCCCGCACAGCGAGAACTTCTTCGACCTCCGCAAGCTCCGGCGAGAACACGTACCCAAAAAAGGGCCGCCACAGACAGATTGGATTATCAAAGGGCTAGACTACGGCGCAAACTTCAGCATCAACATCTGCGGGCCAGTAATAGCGGATGCGAGTCGTGTCGAGGGTATCAGTGAAAATGAAAAGGACGCCGTGGGCGCATTCTACGAGAAGAACGGGACTATGTACTCCATAGGGTTTGTTTGCTCTCTCCTATCTCCCCCTCCCCCCAAATGTGTGCTAGCTAACACGCTCCAGATCCGTCTCTACGTCACCACATTTCCGGGGTCGAAAGCTGGTCCTCGCCTACGAAAATGGATCCCCGTGTCCCAACGCCCCCGCATACAGGAAGTCCACACTCATGTCACTGATGTGCGACCACGAGCAGTTCCACAAGCCGTCGGTGTCGTTCGTGGGCCAGATGAACGACTGTTCATATTTCTTTGAAGTCCGTACTGCAGCCGCATGTGCAACAATAAATCAGGCGCAAGTGCTTGGCCCGGGGGCTGTGTTTGGTGCTATGTATATCTATCCACACCAGGTTCTTAGACAGATACTAACAAGGATATAACAAAACAGAATGGGTGTGTTCGCATTGGTCTACCTCGTCGGTGGCGTCGTGTATCAGCGAACAGTAATGCATGCGCGTGGATGGCGACAAATCCCACACTACCACACCTGGGCGGCGGCGCTCGGTTTCATCTGGGTGCGTCTTTTCGTGATGCCGTTGCTGTTTTTGTTGCGTGTGATTTCATGGGTTACCGGTGGGAAGAAAACGTTTGAGATCTCTATGGCTTCCAACGAAGTCGGGGACGGGTGGAAAAGAAATGATGGGTGGGCTTGAAGCCTGCATAGATCATTATTATCACTCGGTTTCTTTATATACGTACATACTGTGGGAAACATATAGATGTATATATATAGCATGTTTCCCTTGCAAGCTGATTCTAACGCTAGTTCCTAATTACTCTTTTTTTTCTTTTTTTTCTTCTGACTACTCTCTCCTTAAACTGAGCTAATACACCCGATATAGGAGCTAATCCAAGCTATCTGGATCTTCACGATTGAACACCTCCCGCTACCGTCATCATTCCGGCCACGACGGCAGGTTGGCGGGTTCGGACCACGCACCGTGGGCGGGGATCCACTCATGCGGGGCAACGGCGGATTCGATGATGAGAATCAGCTTATCGATGAGTTGGATGATGATTGGGGGGATGATGCGTTTTAGGAGGGAGATTATGGTTGGTATTTGCTTTGTTGGGTTCGGTTTGGGAGGGGTGGGGGGTAGGCATCTGGCGGGTTTCTGGGTTGAGAGGCAGGCATATCTGGTTTTTTTTTGTAAGTTATTTGGCGTTTGTTTTTGCGGGAATGGATTTGCTTGGTCTGGGTGATAGACATGAATGGATGGATGGAATGCATGGTGTAAGTGAACGCTGCGGTTGACATTACGATGACGAGGCATCAGGAGTCCCGGAGATCCGTAGACTGCTTGTGTGGGCCCAGGCCCAGGCCGAGGGGTCAATCTTGTGTATGCCTGACTGGGAGCTAATTTATTCACGAGTAGTTGCACCGTGAATAAGATTCATGAAAATCCCACCGGGCGAAGTTTAGACTTAAGTCAAATAGAGTAAGCCCATCGCTTCATGGGCCATCACTCGCACTGAAGCAATTGGGCTCGAGTCTTCATGCTTGAGCTTGACCTCTCAGCACTGGCTTTGTTTCTCTTGCTCGGGTATATTATAGGAGCATGAATCTCTGCAAAACCAAAATTTGACAACGCGAGGATATCTTGAGATGTTTAGCGTGAGTGATGACTTGTGATTCCCAATGGATTCGAGGTGAGGCATCTGGCCATTGGATATGTATGCTGATGCCCTCGGTGTACCTGATCATATTCTGTCCTACACTGAGAAAAATTACTTCTCGATGCCAGCACACTGTCACGTACTCGTATGTTAACAAGCTCTGCATGTTCACGAACTGGAAATCTAGCATGTAACCAACACAGAGGTAAGATTTAATCCCGCCGAGTAAGTTAGGACGATAGTACTGCTTCCCATGCGGGAATGAAACAACTCAAGGCTATTATTACCTGTGATACCCCGGTGCAGCTGCCAGCTGCTTCGAGAATGGACTTCAAAGGGTGGCCTGCCAATTGAGTTCTCTTTGATGCCTAGGAATCTTAGGGCTACGTTGGGCACAGATGGAGAAAATACGGTTTGTACCCGCCAGGGGAAATGAAAGGAATACTGCGTGCAGTGAGACGTTGGGTATATCAAAGGTTCGGTGGGTATGTAGATAGATGCCCACTAGATTGCAGATGAAGTACTACAGCTACAGTAAAAACACAAGAGCTTCAACGTATTGATAAGGGGAAAATATGGATTGTTTCTAACATTGCTGTTTGCCATAAGTCCCGGGATCTTGAGACTAATCTTTGAATGTCTAGAGACTAAGAACTAATCACAATTCCCCATCACCACTCTCCTTTGCTTGCACAAACAAACCCCATACGAGCGATCGAGCTACGGCTTCCAGCCGCCCACTTTTGTAGCGGGATGCTGAGTACTATTCTCGGTAGAATGGATTTAGGGCAGCCAGAGAGAGGGGAACCCTATCTATGTTGCCTCATGCCTAGACTCCAGCGTTAGCCACTCGCACCTCGTTTTACCGCAGAAAGCATCGAGAGATTGCGGATAAGATAACTCTCTACGTATCACCAAGCACCATCTCTCCTGCACCGAGCTTGATGCCTAGACGTTACGCTTCACAGAACCATGTGCAGCTCCTTAATCCGCCATCTTCCTGCCAAAGACTGGCTGTCACAGATTGGGCGCGTCCGTGAACAAAGAAATGTGCCGCGAATCGTCCGAGTGCCCAGTACAGTATCCCAAGCTTGGCCCAGGAGAAAGAAGTTTCAGAGCATCCAAGCGCTTGGCACGATATCAGCTTGCGTGAGAGGTTTACGTACCCCGAAGTTCTGCGGTGATGTGGTGAAGGTACATAGATAGTTCTTCCAGTGTTGCGTTGGTAGCGGGTGGGATATACACTGATTGATGCTCTGCTGTGTCCAGTATTTTGAGAGTTGTGATGGAGATGTACGAGGAAAATCACGCGCTCTCCCCGATCAGCTAGACCGATCTCTCTAAAAACCGGCGTCCTGCTAGTGCAACAGCGTCATTCAGACTCTACTCAAATGCAACATAGATGTAGGGGATAAAGAGGAAGGGTATCGTAAATACACTCATCCCCGTCTTAGGGGCCGGCCCGAGGGCTTTGTTCCATGGAAGAGGTCCGTTCCCTCATCGGACGATAGAGACCCACATCTTCCATGACTTAGTATCAATGATGATGCTGCAATTTTATGTCCCTTCCTATAGCTGAGCAGTTTGCAAGAAACTTCACAGTGCGGCACTTACCGCGCATCCTGAGGCCGCAAACCACATCGAGTGATGTACAGTGACACTGGAACCGCCACGTGCACATGCAGAATCCAAGACAGATGCTCGCAAAACATGCGGGCGCTGCGGCGGCGATTGGCTTCGATTATAGGCTTCTTTATCTGCTGTGCAAGAGGCAACAATCGACGCATGTTTAGGCGGAATATGGCGCCAAAATTTCCCCTTGTATCAAGAGTCCGGCACTTAATATCCAGATCTCGAAAACTGCGAGTTGACGGGAAGGGCGTGTAAACCATGGCTGATGGATGAATATTCCCCCATGGCACGTGGCTGCAGCATTATCTCCGGCAGCGACGGATTCTGACTGCAGAAGTACAACAGTAGGGAGGCACCCCACTGTTGTCAGTTTCGCCCCCATTCTGCCTGCCGCTCCTGCTTGTGGACACCTGCTGTATCATGCTGATAGTTTTCCTTTTTAGAGAGGGTGTTTAAGTTTATCTGCATATCGCATTTGTTGATATTGGGTTTCAATATCCCACGAAAACCGCGCTCTAGCTACCAATCCCATCAAAATATCATCCAATCTCCACCTGAAAAAACCCCAGGAATTGCAGTCCAAAACAATGATGCGACTCTTGCGCAAGCGAGCAGCGTACGTCATCAGACGGGCTGCACTAAGAGCCCCTGGACGCCTAAAGACTCCTTGGGGTGTTTGTAAATGTTACAAAGCACAGCAATTCCAAGAAACGAAACTATTGCCGCGTGGGAGAAGAATTCTTAGGTCTTCGTCGTAAAAATTGGTTCGAGGAATGGAATTGCGGCCCTTCGTATATTGTTTGCAGCAGATGAATGTTAAGACCGGGTTAGAGCAAGATTTTCCGGGTTCTGGGGCATACTCTAAGTGGTATCGTTTCACAGTTGGTGAAGTCAACATAAGTAACCTCAACTAAACAATCCTATGCATGGAAAGCCCTAGGTTACGGGTTTCTGGAGGTGATCATTCAGCCCTCTTTGACTGGAGTCAACAAAAGATAACCAGCGCTTCGGGTGTGACTTATTCTTGAGTGCGGTCTTAAGTGCGGCTTATTCGTATGCACATGCGACTTATTTTCTTCGACCTATTATCCCCGCCAACCTTGATTCACCGCAACCGATATTGTGCCGAAACCTAAAAACAAAGATTAAGGTTGTAGTACCATTGTCGGAGCCCAAAAATCACAGCATTCAGCAAGTAGCTTTGCATTTGGTCTATAGTCAACAGCAACGACGGCTGGAAGTGAGAAAATTGTATTGAACAATACGTGGGATTATTCAATATGAGATTCAATATAGAACGGCGGGGACGGGTCGCGCCCTTGAAATGCTCTCATATCGCCCGAGTTCGTGTTGTGTTCAGGGTTAGGGATATACCCCATACGACTGGTGGAGTCAACTTAGAACCAGCATACTGCAACCGTTCCACAACTCTTGAGTAAAGAAAAATATCTAGCGCAAGCATCCTATCCATTACTACTTGTAATCACCGATACACTAACTCTAGAGTATTCAGAATAGCGTTCCCTCGCGTCGTCGGTCCCCTCACCGCTCATACCCACATGGGCACAAATGTCCCTCTTCTCGGAACCTTTGTCGAGTTTCGGTGGCTAGCTCTGTGGTATCGATGTAGCGTCCCGCTCTTGAGCTTGGCTCAGACCTACCCTCTTATTCCACCAAAACCCCGATCTGGTGTGCGGCAGGTTTATCAAGTCTTGGAATAGTGGAAGTTGTTTCACCCAGCAGCAGGGGCAACCCCTCCCCAGTTCGCCATCGATGTCCCAGTGAAGCTCGCAGCCTTGGTAAAGGGTAAGAATCTCCTCGGACAAGTTGCGCAGCGGCTCCCACTTAATCTCGAATGAACTCGAATCTCCAATCTCCGAAGAACTCAAGAACCGTTGACGATGAATCGCGGATATCCCGTCTCTGTCGATCCTCGGAATGTTTCGTTAATCCAACTAGCTGATTTCCGGCGTAGCCGTCTTCATGCCATGAAGTTTATAAAACTTTGGTGCAGGACCTGATTGAACGGATTTTCGGGGAGTGATTGGCTGGCTGTCGTTATTTATGGCAATTAAGTAGAAGTACTTAGCATATACTCTACTTGGTACAGGCGTTTGAAGTATAATATACCTCTCACCAAAAGATACTGGATCGGTGGCGCCAGCATTACCATTCCAAACGCCTGTACCGAGTGCTAAGATCTTAGGTATGCCAGATGATTATGCGTGCCTGTATTTTATGTTTGGAGGTGGCAACGACGTGCGTAGTCGAGTGGCCTGGGTGTAAATGGGCGTAGTGGAACAGAACACATTTGGTAAATGTAAAACTATTGTATAGCGATTCCTGGAGCGCAGCGGAATCCATGTGTAGGAGAAGTAATCAAGCAGGCATACCAGGTGTTTTCCGTGAGAATGGCGGCGAGCGACTCGAGCTGCGGAGGAAGGCAGCGCGAGATGGTACGCTGGGAAAAGATAAACGGGGTGAGGCGGCTATGGTGAGAGGGATCGGACATAAGCCCGCCTCACAGTACTTAGTAGGAACTCTTTTAGAGGCCCACCAATCATGCTTGTTCCCGTAAGGCTACATGATTGTCGTTTCATACAAACAACCAATAATTTACTTCTGCGGCTACTCCTTGACATCCCTAACGCCAACGAGCCATTAGTGTTTCTCCAGCGGCTAGGTACTGGGCTGCTGCACTGCAACTGTGGAAAGTCGTCGTGTCGCTGTCGTACGTCTTCTCGCGTAAACAATTGTATGGATGAGACAGAGGAATGGCTGTGGCCAAACAAGCATTGAGGTCGGTAACCCCTTCCCCTGGATGCGGAGCGGGGCATAACCTAGGTGGAGAGGACGGATTGTTTGGATTTTGGGGATTATCCACCAACTTACTTGGGGAAAGACTGTTACCGATGATCATCCGCGGGACAGAATGCTAGTCAGGCTAGGTATTACTATATGTACTTAATCTGTACAATACCGTCCTTTTCCCTCTTTCCTTGCCTTTGTTCTCAACCTGCACCACTAGCACTCGCAACTGCGCCGGCCGCATACAACTCACCCCCCCCAGCCTTTGATCTCTCTTGATACCCCATCAACTACTTTATTATCTATATACAAGGTCTCCGGTTATTCACCCGCTAAGATTGTTATTTCATATATATACTACGGCCGATACGTTTGATACGACTATTTATTCGGTGGGATTGTTATTCTACATATATACTACGACAGCAGCGTTCGATACGGCCATACTTTCACCATCATTTAACCAACTATTTCTTCTGGCACAGGACGACAAGCAATTTTCAGCATGGTCAACCGTTTACTTGTGGTGGCAGTTACAGCCTCACGGTGGATAGGAAGCAGTATGGCTGACGGCGAGGGAGGAGGAGCAGCAAAATCAGGAGGAGGAAAAGGAGGAGGGGGAGGTGGTGGTGGTGATTCGGGGCCATCTCCAGAGCAGGTTCAAGCGATGATGCGAAACTTGTACTTCAGGTAGGCTTTATTCAATCCAAATTTTGAACAGTTAGGCTAATGGTTGAATACAGCAACTGGATGGTACTTTCTCTTGGGACCTTCGCCGTATTGCCATTTCTCTACAGATTCACCTCTGTTCTTTATTCTCAGATTCGTCTATTGGTTTCCATCAATAGTGAAAACCAGAAGTACTTTGCTACTCCTTCCAGCAGCTGGATCCCATGGTTGAAGAAGCACGTATTTTACTCTCCGTTGTTCAGGGTCCGTCACAACCGCGAGTTTCAGCTCTCTCAGGCAGTCAATGTTGGCACTCTTCCAACGAGATTCCAGACCTTCTTCTTGCTTGGTTATGTGGCTAGTAATGTCACATTCTGTACCTACAAGATTGACTTTACCGATAGTGCAGTTATGCTACATGAATTAATGGATCGATCTGGTGTGGTGGCGATTGTCAACTTGGCTCCACTTATCATGATGGCTGGCAGGAACAATCCTTTGATAGGGTTGTTGGGCATCTCATTCGATTCTTTCAACCTCATACATCGGTGGCTGGGAAGGATTGTTGTGGTCGAAGCGTTGACTCATGTGGTTTCCTGGATGATAGGCAAGGTTGGGGAGGTTGGCTGGGGACCGGTAAAGAAATCGATCACTAGCAGTCACTTAATTATGCCTGGCTTCGTTGTATGTTTACTCGCCTCTTATAGTATGACTATATGAAACTAATCAATCAGTAGGCTGCCTGCGCGTTCACTTTCATTTTCCTGCATTCGCCCTCCGCTATTCGACACGCTTTTTACGAGACCTTTCTCCTATTTCATATTCTTGCGGCGGCCGTCGCCTTTGGTGGTCTCTGGTATCATCTATCCGCAATGCCAGATTTGGCCCATTGGCTTCAGTACCTCAAAATGGCAATCCTTGCTTGGGCAACAGACAGAACACTACGATTGGCAAGGATTCTATACCGCAATGTTGGCAGGAATATAACCAAGGCAACTGTTGAGGCACTCCCCGGTGATGCTAGCCGGGTTACTATCCGTATGACGCGCCCATGGAATCTGAAACCAGGTCAACATCTATATCTTTACATGCCAACCCTCGCGTTGTGGACCAGTCACCCTTTTACCATCACTTGGAGTGAAGACGAACAGCACATCAAGTTGGATGATGAGAAACTACCCATGAATCGCCAAGATATTATGCAGCAAACCGATAGGACCATGTCTCTAATCATTCGCCGAAGAACTGGTTTCACCAATGCTCTCTTTAAGAAGGCATATGACTCTCCTGGGAAAACCTTTACAACCACCGTTCTGGCTGAAGGTCCATATGGAAAGATCGATACGCTTGGATCATATGGTACTGTCGTTCTTGTGGCCGGCGGAGTTGGAATTACCCATCCAGTTCCATATGTCAGAGAACTCGTCGAAGGATATGCCAATGGCACTATTGCTACTCGCCGTGTCACTCTCATTTGGGTCATCCAAACACCAGGTAAGCTTTTGCCTTTCTTTTTTTTGTCCCCATAAACTCACTCTTTTCACAGAGCACCTTGAATGGATTCGTCCATGGATGACCAAGATACTTGCCATGGAGAGACGAAGAGACATTCTCAAAATCCTGCTTTTCGTCACCAGGCCAAAGTCCACAAAGGAGATTCACAGCCCATCTGCGACCGTTCAAATGTTTCCAGGGAGACGTAAGTAACCTTGTCACTGTTATAAAGAAGATTGGTCGTTGATTTTCACATAGCAAACTTCAATACTCTCTTAAGCATGGAGATTGAGAGCAAGATGGGGTCAATGGTGGTCACTTGTTGCGGCGGTGGTTCCCTGAGCGATGATGTCCGAAAAGCAGTTCGAGCGAAGCAAAATGTCGCAAATATTGACTTCATCGAGGAGGCATTCTCATGGTAGTTTAACTCGGGGTCCTGCCATAAATTTTTTCCATTCCAATTTGCTCGCACATAAACCTTAGGATATGTGGGCGTTTTGCGGCAGCAAGCATCATTAAAGGTTCCTTTTATTTGTTGTGTTTTCCGGCAACATACGCTTAGTATATACACTGCGCTGGCTAGCCTAGTGAAATTTTGGAGTTCCGCTGGTCGGCAAAATTTGTTATTTGATACCTTTCTCTGTAGTATATTATTTGTCATCTTGAACTGGTGGGTTCTTGACTCTTACCTTCCGGGGCATATAAAATGGGATTTCAGGAGCGTATCATGATCATATGGGATTTCAAGGGAGTTCTGGCGAATGAATAATATATGAGTATCGTTTTTTTTTTCATCAATTTGAGACGGAATAGTGATCGAAGGTCCGTAATTGGGGAAGCTATCCGACGGCAGTACTCAGTTAGGAGAATGTGATCCTTTGAAATATGGTGCGGGCGGCCTTAAACCTTCAGTGGATGTCGGATTTGAGCCTGATTCAGTACTATTATCCTTTGACAAGGGCGGTTCAACTGAATAGGAGAGTATCTCTCATGATTGGACGTCGGAAGACTGGTTCAAATGGTCTTGACGTTGAGGTTAGGTTTTCCTGGGTCAGATCCAGACCACGTTTGGATACTATGAGCATCGTTTTGGACCACTATCAGGGACGTAATAGGAAGGAAATCTTTGCCCATACCCAGCTTTAAAGCCTCTCTACAATAATACTCAGGCCGGCAGTTAGTACAAAACACGTAAGCGACCGGAACGCGCTGGAAGCAGTAATGCTGGGGAAAACAATCTTCATTTCGAGCAAGCCGCAAGTCCCAGCCACTTAGAAATTTTGGTTCTGTCACACATGCCGGCCTCGATTACCAACCAAGGGTCCGCATATACTCTACTCATGTCAAGATCAAACGGCTCCTGGTTGAGTGTATTCAGGATTTTATAAGCTCACTGGTACGAAACCTATGAGCATTGGGGCCATCTTGAGGTTGGAATTTCCTGTCATATCTGTACAAGCAAACGCTCCATGCACGCTGAAAGGTTATTCCGGTAGATTCAACGACAAGGAGTTTCTGTCCGGCAAGGGAGTGACGGAAATAAAGGCAATGCTGATAGGGTGGACCTGGCCAGCAATGTAATGGCGAGTGTTGGTAATGGAGATCCCGTGGGGGTAAAGGAAGTCCGGAAAACGAAGGTACCGACGCCGATAAAATCCTGGCGATGATAACCAGAAGTGCCAGACTTGATTAAGTGGTTATTTATGGTTTTGGTTTTGTTTTAATCATACTGTATTCACTCTACTTAGAGTATGACAGCCCCTTAATCCCCTCCGCCTCCGGGCTGGCCGGCTAGATGGCGGAGCTCCACTCCTGCTACCCGTCGTCCCCTTGGTTATTTATCGTTGCGAGACCGGACAGAACGGGCGGGCATGAGTCACCTCGAGATATCTCGTTCTGCCCTAGAATTTTGAGTGATGGCCCCGAGATTCTCGAGACCAGTAATAGCTCTCGGGGTTTCTAATCCATGCGTGGCTGTTAGAGTATACCCATCGCCGAGTCTTAGACGAGAGGAGGCGGGCAAGGCGGCTGGGACATGCGGCGTTGAGCAGGCGGTAAGAACAGGGATTTCTGTCACCAAGCCCTCTGAAACGGTGTGTACGCCATCAAAGCCGACTTGGGTTGCATGTTCAGTGCTCAGACGGCTTCTAACCTTGGAATATATCGGTTCATGAAAAATCACGCGTAGCTTGAATCTTCGGACTTTCTCGAGACCTAAAAAACACAGCTCAGGATATTTCGCCCCGCCCAGATCCAGCGTAGACCGGCCGCCGAAAAAAAGTCCCAAGACCAACCTGTGAAAGCAGCAAGCCACAAGTCCAATTGTACATATTTATGCAACATTAATTGCCAGTGCTTACCTATGATCCCAGCAATTCACCCAATATCATTCTCCATCACCCCTCGCGCACGATTTTCAGCTCCGTGACCAATTCAATTTGTCCTTCCGATTCGTCTCTGTAAGCCCAGAGTTCATAGGCTCGGATACTCAATGGCCAATAACCTATCTAGACATTGCCCCAAAAATCACACCTGTGCCCCTCAACATCAAGATGCGTCCGGAGTTTGATACACGGTGAATTCGAGCGTACGTACCTATAACAGAGAACGCGGACCAAACCACACCTTGAAGCTCTAATCATGGTGGACAATATCTCAGCTTTAGTTCAGCACCACGGGGAAGGTAGCATGGACGTACAGTCGCAAGAAAACAGTGATAAGACGCGCTATTTAACGAATAACCCTCATCAAGCCAGTAGCATTCTTAAGGAAGCTGTAAAACTTGGTAATTGTGGAGTAATGATCGAGATATTGACCTTAGATTTTAAACCAATTACAACTGGTATAACTCTGTTCGGTCTATAGATACTGTAGCGATAGTAATTTTCGTGTCTCATCACCTTTTATACCGCGACTGTATAGGTCTCCTGCAGTCATAATGAAGCCGGCCTAGAATTACCATTGTATCATCAAGAGAAGCAGTAGCAAGACCATAAAAATGTGCAATGAGGGCGGCCCGGAGCATTATCCATATGTATAGCACGTTACATAGAGATAGGTCGGTCAATGAAATATAAACGATGGGTTACATAATGGAAGTGGAGAGAACTCGAGGTTTGTTATATATGGGGTCGTTAATAAGAACAATCTAACAGGCGTTAGTTTTAGGTTTCGATTTTGGTTTCAGTCGACAGTGGCGTTGGGGATGGCGGTGTAACGTGGTCAAAATGCCATTTCACGATGTCGTACATGGAATTAGCGGAATTGGTAATTTCATGTCCCAACACCCAATTCCACCAATTCCATGCACAATCTTGTGAATTTAATGATATTGTAACATGATGTCATATATGGCTGACAATATCATGCATGAACTTTGGTACTGGAGCACATGAATAAGAACCTGATGTGTGCATTAAATACTGAATTTCCTGAATCATGCATCAAAAATAAGCTGCAAAATCCAGTATCTGATGTGCATCAAATTCCAAAATTCCTAATTCATGTGCATAAACATTGAATTCCACTAATTGGTACATGATGTGGTACTAAGCTGATGTGGTGTATAACTACTGAAATTAGGTGTCGGTGTGCATGAAGTTACTCAATTTCATTAATTTCATGTACAGCATCGTTGAAATGGTATTTTGACCACCATATGTGTGGGTTAGGGTTTGCTCATACCTCTGGAGTCGAACAGGTTTAATCCTGAAGTTTGGTGAAGTTTTGGAGAGCAAGGTTCCATCTAGACACAAATGTGAGATACAGCTTTCAAGGTTGACAGATTAGGATGGCGGTTCTGGAGCCTGGGCTGAGAGCTCAGCAGCTTTGCTTTTGGAACTAGCCCAGAAAGGATGAAGTTATTACCATTGACTCCCAGAATTTGCGTCGTACAGATTTGATAGTCGTTTTTTGTGACCTTAGCATTCTTGTCAGACACAGTGATAGGATGTGACGAGACCCAAGATATCCCTAGGTCCTTTTGCTCTTAAGTACCAGAACTTTGGGTATTGATCTCGAGACTCCCAGGACAATAGCACGAGGAACTGTTGTGACTGCATAGCTTTCCAAGTATGAGAATAAGAGAAAAGAAACCAGAGTGGGGAAGACTGCACCCAACATCCGAGCAAATTACGCCAAGCCTACACCTCCCCACATGGTACAGGAAAATCAATATGGATAGTGACTCCGACTAAGAAGATATTTATATGCAGAGACACCAATTCTGCTCGCCGAGTGAGGCATTCGATCCAGTCGAGACGAGGCTAACCAACAACGTCAACCCAGTGATTACGACAAACGAGTTCGACAAGTGGAGCAAAGAATACGTTCTCGCATTCAAAGTGCGGAGGACAATACAATGTTTTGCATACCGATCGGGCTATGGGCTACAGATGCTTTCCCCTGCGGGCGAGTGTGGGTTGCAAGCGGGGGCCCGTCATAACAGCAAATTCTCAGATACACATCAAATACCTCGAATATTCCAAGCAGTGGAGCTGACAAAGCTGGTTGTGGTATTCAGCAGACAACATGTAGTAGAAACGGCCACGGGGTTGCCACGAGGGTTTCGAAGAGGACGCCAGATGCTTGAATTTGGACACCCAAAATGGAGGGTGGATACGAGAAAGACCCCAGGTTGAAGTAGAGGAGGAAGCGGTCTCTTGACCAAAAGTCAAAGCGAACCTTCAAGTCACAGATCATCTTCAGATTCAAAAATGTCAATATGTAAAGTTCGAAAGTCCTCAAACAGATGAGTAACGATGCTAGATTCGATAATCACCCACTGACCAGCTGTTTGACTCCCGAGGTCCAGCAATTTCCGTTCAAGTCCGGATGACAACCGGTATGAAGCCTTACTCGGCCACATCGAGCAAGGCGACCTCCTCCTCCTTGGACTGCCTGCACCTACTCAAAACCCGAAGCAGCATCTACCACGCTCCTTGGTGCTTCTACTTGTAGGTTCTCTGCCTGACGCACAGTAACAGCAGTGGATACTAGTCCATTGTGATACGGGTCAAAGTTTCCGACCATCACTGCGGGTTTTTCCGATTTTCTTGCGGTCCACTCCTTTCCCACCCCACTTCAAACAGGTCCATGGAATGGGGCGGAGTAGAACGAAATCACGAGTGCAGTGCATCCAAGATGTATAGGCCCCAGGACAATAAGTAGCAAGAAAACTACCGAGGAAGGATACAAGGTAGAGGTTGCACTATCTTCGTCTGAAAAGAGCACGATGATAGTGTGAGAGACCTAAGATACTCTATCAACCGGTGCACCACAAATACTTCACTTGGGTATCGAAAAGAATGACCGAGGCCTCTAGGTGGAGCATCTTAAGTTGCTCACGATCCATCACTCGGTAGCATAATCTGGCATAAAGATAAATATTGGCCTCTATTTGAGCAGTAGATTGAGCGAGCGAATCGGAAGTGCACTGCGCATATTACCTGAGCATCACGGCTTGCTGGCCCAGGAAAGGGCTCACATCAACGAAGGGATCTATGCGTGGGAAAACGGATAATACGTTGAATTCGCACAGAACGGAAAACCCAAATACAACGACTCCACGATATATGTACGAAAAGAAAACAGAAATCGCCGACAAACCAAAGAGCTGTCAACGATCCTACAAGTGGACCAAAGCGGGTATATAGACTTAACCCATTCAAGGAAAAAATACCTAGATGAAATCCAACGCGCCATTGACCTCCAAATTAAGTACAGAAGACCAACGCCGTCCTACTTCCCAACACGCAGCCACAAATACCTATCAGAAACCAGCAACACACCCATTATATTAATACACAAATGTAACCATGTCGTCATCAAGCGGGAGATGAAGGGCAGATTTATGCAAGGAACATGGCACCGGCAGCGGCAACAATGGCGACGAGAGAGAAGCTCTTGACAGAGGCGGCGCCAGTGTACTTGGGGGGCTCGCTGGGAGTGACCGGGTACGAGGTGTTGGCAGGAGCAGAGGGGTAACCAGTGCCAGATGGCGTGTAGACTGGGTAACCGGTGCCGACGGGAACGGGAGCAGTTCCAACAGGATGAGTCGGGTAGATCGGGGTCTCTGCGGGAGGCGTGTAAACTGGGGTCTCCTTGGACGGAGGCGTGTAAACTGGGGTCTCCTTGGCCGGAGGCGTGTAAACTGGGGTCTCCTTGGCCGGAGGCGTGTAAACCGGGGTTTCCTTGGGCGGAGGAGCGTAGACAGGAGTCTCCTCCTTGGGAGATTCCTCCTTGGGGGGAGGAGCATAGACAGGAGTCTCCTCCTTGGGAGATTCCTCCTTGGGAGGGCTGGCAGGAGGGCTGTAGACTGGAGTCTCCGGCTTGGGAGGGTACTTGTCCTCAGGGCTCTTCTCGGGGGTCGGACTGCCATAGGTCGGAGGAGACGGGTTCTTGCCCGGGCAGGCAGTAACCTCAGGTCCACAGGACGTGACGGTCGAAACCTGGTACTCGTAGACGACGTCGGGGTTCGGGACGGCCATGGCGACGGCACCGAACAACACGGCGGAAGAGGCAATGGTAGAGAAACGCATTTTTGATTAAGGTAAGGGTATTCTTTAAAGAATGGAATTAAGTTGTATAAAGGATGGAGTATAAAGTCGTTTAGTCAAAAGAGTGACGATTAAACGGAAAGTGCAGGTCGACGGAGTTGGACGCGACGGGCAGACGTAGAGCGAATTGAGATAGATGCTTTGGTGAACGAGGAGGGAAAAGAAAGCGAAGGAGGAGGCCTCCTTATACGAACGGGGGCACGGGGACATATCTGCGAACTCATCTGGGAAAGGGGTTGTTGCAGCCAAGGACGGCAAAGATCCCCCACCCTCCAGTCTCCACCCCCGATCCTATCTCGCAGGAGACCAAAAATAAACAGTAATACCCGGCATTGGCAGGCAATTGGTTCATTTCCCGCCGCTGCTGCTCCCTGCGAGCCAGCCAGATTGGGATAGCTGCCAGCTGAGGGGTTTGATTGCGTGTTTTTGTGGTTGGCGAGAGGTGTCAATCGTCGGACTGCGCTGCACGTCAGACGAAGGGCCTTCCGACCGAGCAGGACAAGTCTCGGAGAGCTTCCATGGAAGTGTCCGAGACTGCACGCACAACAACGGCAGCGCAGTAGCAACACCAATTCAAGGCAATTCCTCGCGCTCCCTCTCACATCACTCCAGCTGTAATGGCTCTCTATCTGCCGCTCAATTCCTGTACGCCATTGGATTACTTTTGTTCAAATGGGAGGCTCCGGCATGGGTTGCCGGTTGTGAGGAAGCACCTCCCACCCCTGTCGCTTTCAATCACCGTTCCACCGTACCTGCATTTCGATCACCCAGCCAATAGGACGAAGTGCCATCAGCGGAACGTGCATCTCGTCTGGGCCCACCACCATCCCATCTCCTTACCCTGCGAAAAAAAAATTCTCTGCAGCAATTGGCGGGAATTGGAATTCAATAAATCTTGGAACCCGGCAAGAAAATTAGAGGGTAGAGCAAATGGGATTTACATTTGATGCCTGCCTTGCCTTAATTTACAAAACAAACGGCGTCGTTCCAGAGTGGTGCGACTAAATATCGATCATCATATTGAGTGCATATGAAGCACTGGACTGGACTGGGCTAGGGAGGGAGATGGCTTAATGCAGGAACAGCAAATGCTGATGATACACGTGCGCCTTTTAGGCGCCACAATCTGCGAGGAATCGCATGAAGGCTTTGCTTTGGTATTGTGGAATGTTAGGCGTTTGGGACATTTGTGCGGATGTACGCAGACTTATTCCTACAGGCGCCTGGTTATTTGCGAAATAGGCAATACGACCGCTATGATGGATAGCCGCTGGGTTTTCTGCCTCACCACCTCTTCGCCTCCACGATCTACCGGATAGCTACTGACTGGGCTTTACATTTGGTATCATGCTGCCCATGCAAACGTTTTCCCCGCATCCTTCACCCATAAGCTGAGGGAGGTGGAGGTAAAATATATACATTCCACCAACTATTACATACTTATGTATATATTCTTGTCCGTTAGCCGTCACAGTCGTGTAGGACCATTTCTCTTCACTGCTCGGGTTCATATCAATACCGAACCTCTAAAAAGGCATATCTAACAATGCCTTCTCCGCGTTCGCGGTTACCCAGATCTTGGACAATATCTTAACGGATTGAACAGTGTGATTGGCTCAGCCATGTTTCCCACGTTTCTGGATCGGGGTTTCGGGTTTCATCATGCCCATTGGTGGGAGGGTTCGCCACTGAAGCCAGAAGAGTGATAGGTGGGAGGAGATTAGGTAGCACTAGAAGCTCATGAAACAGAAGCCAAAGGAGAATAGACGAACAGAAACTTTGTCGATACACATGCACATTGTGGAAGATCCCGTGACAGTATATCGGCCGTCCATATCTCGTTTCGCCCTTTCACTCTCGCTTTAAAACTCCTCAGGGGACCTCGAAGCAAATACCTAGGGTCAAGGTTCCAGGACAAAGCAACGGTCCGAGCTTCACTTCTCCTTAGTAAGGAATTGAAACAACCCTCAAGCTCGTCGCGTTGGCTTGATTGATGAAGTGTCCTAGGACATCCGGTATTTGGGGTATATAATTCCCGGTCTAAAGCTTTGTTGACTGTATGTAGAAACTGGAAGCGCATAACTAGTAGGCATGCCTTTTGAGCGTTCCCTGTAGTTCAAGCCGGTATTTCCTCATCAATGTCGAAGCGCAGAAGGCTTTCAGTCGGTAATACGAATCCTGCAAGTGCACATGGATAGCCACTCTGTCCACTTTGTTCCATCAATCAGTTCTTTCAGCGGTAATGGATTTCGCCGTGCCAGGATGCACAAATAATAGCCGACGTGGAGGACTGACCGGCATCCCGAAACATAAATCTGGCACCGTATCTCCTAGGGTGTAGCAGTATATGTTGAACGTCTAGAAGCTTTCCTTCTACATGTTATCTGTCTGTAGCTTCAAACAAGGAACCTTCAGCCGGAACGTACCATGCGTGGGGACATTCTAGCTGTCTCTTCTTCGAGAAGGTCAGCTAGATATATAGTGCCTACTCTGCCCCCTTCATATAATTCCGACGAGGTTCTGACGGTTAACGGCTACTTCAGAAACATATTTTGTCCGAGTTTTCCGTATTAGGAAAGATCAGAATAAAATAGGGTTTTGTCATAGTTAGCTCCGGCACAATCCAATGTCGGTTTCACCGAAGAGGTTACACAAAGGTTCGGCATCGTTAGTGCGCCGGTTGTAAATATCGACTTCACATGTTGGACTTGAGGAGTTCCGAATAACGCGGCCTATGTGCTTGTTGAAGCGAGAGGTTGAAATAGAGGTCATAGAGAGTAGACCTTTAAAGCTAAATTTCTGCTGGAACATCCGCTGCTTCCTGGAACTTCCCACTGAAGAGTAATGTCAATCGGTAAAGAATACTCTCGATTAAGGAAAGCCGATATCTACCCACAATACGGCGAGCTTGTTTCAGCATCTATGTATATCGGATCCGGAGTACCGAGGTTCCAGTTAGAAACCCTACAGCCAACTCCTCCGACTTCCTGATATGATGAAAACAAACTCTCTCCTCGTCTACCCGCAGCTAGCTGAAGTTCTGCACATGTTAATCAGGAAGTAGTTAAGGTAAAATATGAAACTTAGCCCAAGTTCGTTTTCGCTAACTTTGCCATATTCCAACAGGAATACGTTTCCTTTTTCCCACCATGCCAGTGCATAAAAAGGGAGATAGGAGATGAGGATGTGAACTTTATTTATCTAGCCCAGCCGTCGAAACAAAACAAAATATATACATAACAAGGCCCTTACTCCGCCTCATCCCTAGTCTTACATGAAAGGGGTGATGGTGGGTGGAGGATGAGTCACTAATTCTCACCCGATAAAAAATTACATTACGGCACTTCGAAGCTTCGACAATGTGCACAAACACGACGACGGCAGTATTCAGAATTTCCCCAATAAATCTGGGCCCCTTGCAACAGAGAGTGAGTGCCCTCGACAGCCAGGGACGCGAGAGGTCGGACCGACAAAACCACATCACATCACAGAATCTCACCTTCGAGTATGTACTAGTACAACATGCTATCTACGAATCTCCCCAATGCACCTGGTGGACATCCTCGACAATGGAGACACGAAATAATATGCACCACTAGGCGCAATATTGGTCCCATGAATAGCCCATCCCACGGATCGTAACAACTAAGTTATGGATGGATATTCGATCTACGTGACAACCGCACCCTATGAAATTTAGTCCAATACCATCCCATCATGAAGACCAGTACCAATCAATTCTACAAGGCGAATCTTTCGATTTGAATAAAGCGGAGGTTTCGTTGGGCCAGCGGTTGTCGAGGAATAGTTGGTGCAGGGTATCCATTTTTTGGTGCCAATCTGATCCAGGGATACATACATACGGGATCTAAGGACTGCTACTACCTACCGCAACCCCCATTTCGGTCGCTCGCAGAGGGTAACATTTAGATTCCTCGACCGCAGTCTTAAATCGCAATGGTAATGATTATTCGGAATTGTCCAAGGTGCTTGCTATAGAATGGTGTGATTTAGCAAGCAAGCAGAGGACGGCGTTGCATATAAAGGCGCACTTGCACTTATGACTGCTTGCTGTCCCCCCACACGCTGTATATACCATAGCCCTGAGATTTTCTCTTGTCTCTATCGTCACCATAATATACATGGTTCCTCCATAAAGTAATAGACGTACATTGTCACTATGAGTGATACTGCTTGACTCGAACTCGCGTCAAAGTTCACCATGAAAACGCGTTGGATTTTCCTGTCTGAGATAGAGTCTAGCAAATATCACTCACAGAACTCTCGATGATCTATCTGAGATGAATATGTCTCACTCCAGCCACGCAAGACGTAATGAAAACTTCAATGCCTTGTTACAACGATATGAAAAGGACGCTACCGACCCAGAAGCCCTAATAGACAATAACCAGAGACAAACCCACGGTATTGCACTATAATTTCAGATACAAGAAACCCAAATCCATGTAAGACAAACAAGAACGCTTTAACGCCATATCCCATACCCAATCCGAGATTCCATTTCATCCACTATATGCTACCATCCATCACCCCATCCATCATCAGCCGGAGGTTCATGGTGTCCCCAGCCAGGATCATACGGCGGCTCAGGCGGAGGTGGCGGGGGTTCAACCGGATTTCCCTTGCCCTTGCCCCGTCCCCTCTTTTCCTTGGCAGGTCTCGGTCCTAGTTGGTGTTTTTCTGGGTCTTGATACTTGATGCAGCCAGCTTCAACCAAGTCTTCGTAGTCCGGATACTCGCCAGCTTCAAGTGCCAACTGTATAGGTGGAGGCGCTTCCTCTTCGTTCTGTTCCTTGGAGGCAGCATGACGGTCTGGCACGCCCCGGTCGGCCATGTGGACGAGTGCTTGGAGGGTGTATGCTGCATCATTGCCTGTGATTCGCTGTTTAGCTTCTCGGAGAGCACTTGGAGGATAGTGATAGGGAATTACCGGCATTGTGAAGATTCCAGAAGATAATGCCCATATTCATCAAGAGCGTGCTCAAGCCTCTCGCCTCGTGCACATCATTGATTGCTTTGTACAGCGATGTAGTATCCATCACCTCGATATCTTTGATATTCCAAACATCGTAGCCAATAATTCGGAGGTACGCAAAATCCTGCGCGACGTCATGGCCAACGAGAATTATTTTCCTCTTGTTACCATTCTCATCATAGAACCGTAGAGAAGCTCCTACGATAGCAGAAATGTTCTTTAGACTCACCCACTCCGAGGTGCCGAAATCGAACCTATCTGCCGAGTCATTGACGAATTGTCCGTTGCGCATAGACTTGTGTTCAATGATCCGAAGATGGCGACACTCAATCAGCTCACAAATAGTAGTGGCACGGGTTTTGGGGGAGCCATTCTCGTAGTCCAGGTTATCCAGGTCCAGATCTGCCATGCTTTCCTTTGGGAGTTCGGAGGCAGGAGGAATCTTTGTTGTGTCGAGAGTTGCGATTCCAATTTCGGTTACGCAGTCATGGTCCTTTTCCCAGGCTTCGACGTCGATCGCCACGAAAATGGGCTTTTCTCGATCGAAACTGACTTCGTCGCCTAGCACCTCTTTCGCCGGGCAAGCTTGATTTCCCAATCCTAGGTGTTGGCGTGCACAGCGAACACTTGCGACGAAACTCATCATCGCTAAGGCTTGCTTCTCCTTCCGCTTTTTAGCCTTCCTTGTTTTATCTGCCTTCCTCCTCACGGCCTTGTCTTCGTCCTTCCAACCGTATTTCTCGACCAGTTTGTCGTACTCCAATTTGGAAGAGGCCTTACCGATCAAGGCAGGAGGCGAATGTATACTATCCTCATCGATGGAGAAACATAACTGCTTTTCGGGAACCATGATGCCCTTTGTGTGCCCGGTCTCTTCCGCTACATATTCCATGAAGGCTTTAGCCTGGGCAATAGGTACTAGGAAGAAGTCGTTGGTTCCAGCCTCCCAGTGGTAGCTAAGCAGGCTCAATTTACTGTAGCACGGTTTGTGTAGAAGAGGGCTTACATGTCCCAGTTTTGATCAAAGAACTCATTGGATTCAAAGTAGGGTCTGAGTACATAACGATCGGCCTGACTGAAGCGACGCGGGTCGAGCCATTCTCTGAGGGTTTTGACCCGGGCGAACATGAATCTGAATTTGGTGCTGTAGGAGGGGGGATATCGAATGCGGGACTGTGGTTGTGGTGTTGTGGCGGGGAGGGTGGTGGGGTGAGTCAGAGAACGAGTACAAGTACTGTAGCTACGGCGGAAGCGGAAACAAAGGAATCTTTCTAGGGTGCATGCTAGCAGCGTATTCATGCACTTTACAGTCAGTAGAGTAGACACAGAGCACTTGAGAAGATTGGAAGTGGACATTCTCTGTATCGCGATAGCATTCCATTTACCAAACACTTACCTCCTCCTGAAAGTCGCCAGGCTCTTACTCGCGATGGAACTTGAAAAGGCGAGAGCAGAAACAAAGAAACAGAGGGCAGACGTTTTTAACCATGTAGCCACGTGATTTAGGCTGTTGCCGCCACTAGCCACCCGTGGCTGACATTGACACTTCAGGAGCCTCATCACTCATCACCCATCACATCTCCCGCCAGACTAACCCGAACCTTCAAACAACTAGAAACGCATCCCCAACACCTCCCCGTTGTCTTCGCCGCTTCGCCTCCTCATCCTCCGCCGTCTCACCCCTTACCCTCTCCCCCTTCAAATGTCCGAGGTCGCGGCGACATCACCTTCGGATCCCGACGCGGATGCAACCGTTAGGGAGTTCATCGATTGTACGTGGCGCACCCCACCGCGTCACCCTCCCTGCACAATAACTAACTAAGCTGACCCCGAGCGCGCAGATACCGAGTACCTTCCCAGTGACATCAGCCGCTACCACTGGCGGATACGAGATCTGCACACTCGCTATGATGAATCGCGCGCTCAGCTCGACGAGCACCTGGAGGTTTTCGCGAAGCTTGGAATCCCACGCAAAGTTGGAAAGATACCTTCGGCCGATACAGACACAAGTACACCTAATGGCGTGAATGGACTACAGCGCGTGGTGGATTCTGTCAGCGACAAAGAGATGGAGTTGCGATTCCTTATATCACAATGTCTAAACGATACCTCGCTTTCTGCTAAGGAAAGCGCCGTGGAAGCTCAACGGTTACAGGATCATGTACATCATATCGCAAGTCTTGTGAATTAGCATAGTATGGCTAATGAAGCTAGGTGCAACGCCATCACTCGCGTATCGTGGCAATTCGCGGGAAGCTCGATACCATTACAATTCCATCCCGAGACCCAACACCGGAGGAGAGAAAGCCCAAGCCGAAGGCTGAGGACTCGCGCGTGCGCATTACTTTGCGCCTGAACAATGTAGACTCTGCCTCCCCTCAACCACCGCCCTCCACCACCCGCCGGCGTGGAACCCTCCTTGGCCGTACTCCCGGACGTAGAGCACCAAAGGTTCCTGTAGTCCCGACTGCAACCGAGGAGGAGGATGAAGGATGGGAAGATGTGCCTGAAACACCTCTTGCTGCCCTCGCCAACAAACCTCGTAAGAAGAAGGGATTTGCCTTGAAGCCGTTGAAGCGGGGACCCAAGCTCCCACCTGCGGACCCACTCCTCTCAGGAGGTGCTCCAGCTCGAACCCCAGATGGAACCTTGATACCGAATGAAAAGCTACCATGGAACCAACTCACTAACGAAGAACTGGCGCGTCTGCGGAAGCGCATGAAGAAGAACTCGGCCTGGACTCCCTCTGTCACCATGATTGTTCGCGAACTAGAAGCTCTAGGAAGAGGCCCCAACAACCGGGATAACTTCCGTGAGCAATGGGAAGGAAAGCCGGAGACTTTGATTGGTCCGGAAGAGGGTGGCATTGGCGACCCTCACAAGATCCTCCCCGATGACGGAGCTGGGGCCAGAGAAAATAAAGGAATGCGTCTCAATCGAGCCAAGAAGCGGAAACGGGAAGAGGAAAAGAAGGAGCGCGCCCGGGAAGCAGAGAGGTCGGGCCTGGATCCTATCGAGAATGAGAGAAAAGTCCAGGAGGAGGAGCAGGAACGGCAACGTAAGGAACTACAAGCAAAACGCCGCAAGAAGAAAGAAGAGGAAGAAGCGGCTAGGCTTGCCAAAGAGAAAGCTGCAGCAGAAGCCGCCGCCGCCGAAAAGGCAGCCCGCGAGGCGGCCGAACGCGAGGCGGCCGAGGCAGCAAAAGCAGCAAAAGCAAAGGCCGAGGCAGAAGCAAAGGCGAAGGCCGAAGCGGCAGCAGCCGCCGCCAAAGAAAAAGCCGAAAAAGAGCGCCTAGAAAAGCTCGCCAAAGAAAAAGCGGCACAAGAAGCTGCTGCCGCTGAAGCCGCCAGACTTGCCGCTGAAGCCGCTGCCGCTGAAGCAGCAAAGAAACAGCAGCAAGAGCAGCAGATAAAACCGCCGCCACCCCCTCCACCACCAGAATCGGACGATGAGCTCTCGGATATTCCCGATACCCCCAACCACCACAGCAACAACAATAGTAGCGAGGTATCTCTTCGTCACAAACCCCCCAGCCGAACTAGTAAACGGAACCCGGCAAGACCACACTCCAGACCCCCGCCTATCCCTCGCGGTGTCTCCGCCACTCCTTCACGCCCCAAGCGCGGATCCGTCGCCACGCCGCCTCCTCTTCCGGTTGCAGGCCTCCGCAAACGCTCAGCCTCCGTCACATCTTCCTCCCGCGCCGCGGCGGGAAAGAAGCCGACAGCAACTTCAAAGCGGCCCTCTGCGGGTGCCCGCCGGAAAAAGCGTGGGAAAGGCGGAGAGGTGGTTAATGCTGGCGACGAGAGTGAGGAGGATTTGAACAAATACTGTCTTTGTAATGAGGTGAGTCGCGGGACTATGGTGGCCTGCGAGAACGATGATGTAAGTCCCTCTTCCTTTGTCATCAGATAGAGTGTTGTTGACAATGTTGGTATAGTGTCCAAAAGTGTGGTTCCACATCACTTGCGTGGGCCTCACGAAAGACCAGGCGGAGGACGAGGAGCTGAAGTGGTATTGTCCGTACTGCGAAGAGACACAAAACGGCTGGAGGCCGGCGAAGAGGAGACGTAAGAACTAACTTACTGGATTTATTGTGGCTGGCTGGTGTATTGTGGATGTGGCTTATTTCGTGTTTCGCGGGTTTCTTATTTTCTGTGGCTTCTTTTTTTTAGTTCGAACATGGTAACTATTCTTGCCCACCGGACTTGTACTTGTGAGATGTAGGGGCTGTATTTCTACGATGCTTTTTTTTTATTTCCTTCTGGTGCTGTTGGGGGGTGGGGTGGGTTTTTATGGTGCAATTTGTATAATGGAACCAGGGCGGATCCTAACTTTCTTTCTTTTCTTACTTTTGTTTCTCTTTCGATTTGGGACTTTTGTAGCAATATATTTTCGATGGCGAGGTTGGTATGAGCATGATTATCATACAGAGCAGGGACTTTCTTTCCTTTCAATTTGAATGAATTGCGGTTGCTGCTGCGAAATACCTAGTATCTCCAGTGCTCCCCCCTCCGTTGTGAATTGCTTCTAGTGAGATGAATGTACATGGAAAAAGGAAACGTTCTATGTAGTCTATGATTCAACCTCTAGCTGTACAATAAACACTCCAACGCCCCATCGTCTATGATACAGTATCTCCCACCACTATATGTAAAATGCAATTTCGCTACGGCTGCTGTTGCATATACTGTCTAACCGTCTATCACACAGTCAGTCACATCCTATCCCGCAGGGCACTTTCTCTGGAAAAACTTACATTCTTTAAAACATTAACAGATCTTGTCGAACGAACAAACATCTGCCGGTACTGATCCAGACACTGAGCCAACATATTATCCTTGGTCAGCGTGCCCTGACATATCTCCTTCAGCTTCTCTTCCATTTCTTTCCGCAGAAACGGCTTGGAAACACTATTTTCGAAGCCGATGGCGTCGTAGCCCTCCACCAGTGCCATTCCGAGGCTTGAGGGTACAAACTCCTCCACTCCCCCACCACTTTTACCTGCCGGAGCTGCACCACTACTTCTACCCTGACCCTGGCCGCGCCTCCGTTTTCGGCTAGCAGGCGCCGCATCCTCCCCCTCATCCTCATCACTGCTACCGCGACGCCTTTTCTGCCGTGTGAAAACGTACTGTCGCTCTTTAACCTTCGAAATATGTTCCGCCATGGTAGCATCAGTTCCAATCCCATTCACATCCATGAGCGCAATCAACTCCGGCTCGGTGAGGTACCCGGGCGGGGTCGTCTTCCCGTCCATAATATTCGCCTCGGTGGGCACAAACGTTTCTCCGACAACAAACTGTGGCAGCTGCTGCGAGGACTCCCATTTATCGTATGGGTAGACATCGAGATAGTTTCTTGCCACGATGATAAGACCGTTTGCGTGGAACCCCTCCTCGCCATAGGAAAGTGAGACAGTGGTGGTCATGCCCTGTGCGTCCTCGGAGCAGCAGGCTAGGAAGCGGCGGGTTATGAATTCGTAAACGCGTTTTTCGTTGTAGGAGAGAGAGGTGGGGGAGACGTAGCAGATTGGGTGGATTGGGGGATGGGCTTTGTCGTTGTGGGGTCCGTTGCGGGGTTGGGAGAAGCCGCCGCCTAGGAGACTGGGTGGGTTAGCTGAGGAA
>Ga0307512_10001880_pt1 | contig 28111 bp, 21 predicted proteins | sample 14_EM_MG_FD_200267 | JGI IMG/M metagenome (GOLD analysis project Ga0307512, IMG submission 200267) | Populus trichocarpa ectomycorrhiza microbial communities from riparian zone in the Pacific Northwest, United States - 14_EM | ecosystem: Host-associated > Plants > Roots > Unclassified | place... | reverse complement strand
ACACCCGGGTGTTTCTGACGGAAACTAGAGTAGTTGCTGATGCATCTTGCAAATCCAGGCAATTGTATGGATTCGCGATATTCTCAACTCTTTTCGTTATGATCCATGCAATGGATCTCCTCCGTTCCCCCCTGTCCTTCCCCCTCAATCTGTCTTTCCCATCATTGTTTGGACGGGTGGTCTGCCGGCACCGGGTGTGCGGCGTTCCACTTATCCATTAGTTCCTCACTCCCCGCCATATCCTCTGTCCGTACCCACCATCGTTTCTCCCAGTCTTTCCACCTAACCAAATACATCCATCGTCCTGCTATATATTTCCGGCCTGCTACTGCCTCAACCTCTAATTCCTCAAAATCCTCCGATTCCTCCTCTTACGCGGTGCTTGGCGTACTGATTTCTTGAGTACCGTGCATGCCTTCGTTCCAAGTGAAGAACTTCTTGAGTCGACTAGCATCTATCCAGCCCGCGAGTTCTGCTCCATCTAGTTCTGCCAGTCGATAAGTCCCCATGCTCTGGGCGATTTCTGTGACTCGGGAGGGTCCTCACCACCTAGCATCCAGTTTGGCGCCATGAGACTGCTCTATCTTGGTTTGTGCACAAGGGCCAAGTCGTCAATTTGGAGATCTTCAGCTCGGAGGTTGGCTGCTTGGTCGAAGTGACATTTGTTGGCATCTCTCGACTCCTTTAGGTTTTGTATGGCCACATCAATATCCTCTCGTCGTCGTTCCAGCTGTCTTGCTCTAGCTGCTACCAATGATGCCGTATCGTCGATTCCTTGGATCCAGTTGGTGGTATTCCATGTTACGTTCTCCAGCTCTATCGGGAGTACTGCATCTTGGCCAAACATAACGCGGAATGGCGAATATTCGGTCATACTTCTGTCAGTGATTCTGTCGGCCCAAAGCACTGCCTGTAGGAGGTCGATCCAGGTCTCTTTCAGTTCGTCTGAGCAGGCCGTGAGTTTGGATAGCGCATCTGCGATTGGTCTGTGTCCTCGTTCGATTACTCCATTAGCGGCGGCATGGTATGGGGTTACGGTGATCTTCCAGCTATTGTAGCGTTTGAGGAGGAGGTCAGTCCAATTCTGGTTCTCTGCACCTCCTTCCACTACCACACTGTCCGGGGTTCTCAACTGACAAATTACCGCCACCTAAACGAAGGCTGCTACTTTCTCCGATGTACCCTGTGTTAGTGGTCGTGCCTCTGCCCACCCGCTGAGATATTCCCTGGCTACCACTAGTAGGTGATATCCGTCCTCCGCTTTGGGCGTGTATGAAATATCCATCCCTACTCACTGGCATAGGTGACTGACAGGTACGCTCTTCAGGGATTCATCATACCATAGAGGTGCTCTCGTCTCGCACTGCTCGCGCGTTTGCACCCAGTCTTTGACGTCGACATACAATTCCGGCCACCAGTCCTGCTCCACTACCTGTCGTAACGTTCCTTCTCTTCCACGATGACCGGTCAGTTCATGTGCAGCTTCCATTGCTTTCGTGATCTGCTCCGCGCTCACTAACACCTTTGCCGGCGGTTCATTGGTTTTTTGCCTCCGGTAGAGTATTTCATCTGAAACAAGGTATTTCGTGGCTTGCCGCCGAAATTGCTGCATTTCATTTGTAGTCTTTCCTTCCGGTCGCTTCAGGTTCCCCAGAAACTCACCTATCTCCTTCCATCTCCCTTTGTATTCCTCCGCCAGTCTTAACCCAACAAATGGTTCGTATGGTCTCCCCCTCCTCTTTCATTCCGGTCCTCGTTCCACCCGTATTCCTCGTAAGCTTGCTTCAATTGTTTCGTCTACATCGTCCTCCTCCTCTGGCTCAGGCTCCCCTTACCCTCGGGGCCGCCGTGAGAGGCCATCAGGACTTCCATTCAATCTCCCTGGAACTTGTTTCACGTCGAAATCAAACAGTCATATCCACGCGATCCAGCGGGTGACTAGTGCTCCTGGCAGGTCGTTGGCAGGCAAGTTTAGTTGATGTACTAATGTGTTAGCATCTGTCTCCACGAGGAATCTGACCCCATATACGTAGTTGTGAAACATCTTAAGTGCCTTCATCAGACCACGACACTCACGTTTCCCCGCGTCATACCTTTTCTCGGCTTTGTTCCAGAGCTCGCGCTCATAGTGACACCGGTGCCGGTCCCTATTCTTGTCTTCCTGCTGCAAGATCGCCCCCCACCCCTCTGAGCTGGCGTCAACTCCCATGACTATTTGCCCGGCGCCATCGCTAACGTCTAATGTCTTCGACACAGGAGCGTTGCAGAGAGCCTCCTTCAACATTGCCATAGCTTTCATTTCTTCAGTCTCCCGTTGAAACTCGACGTCCTTCCGCAAGATTTGGAATACGGGGCCTGCAACTATTGCATACTCGGGGATCCATATTCCATAATATATGCAAAGTCCTAAAAATATTCTGCACTCGGTACGGTTCTCGCACCGGGGCCAATTCCACACTTTGTAGACCTTTGACACTTGCGGCCACCTTCCTGCTTCCCCACAGACAAACACGACTATTTTTACTCCGTTCGAGCACCAGTCAGACTTCTCTCCAGAAATGGTGGCTCCAGCTCTCTCCACATCAGCAAGTACGTTATCAATGTTCTGGAGGTGTTCCATCACAAACGTCCGAACTCCAGGCAGCCCTTCCACCTCCTTGTATCTGTACCGACTCTTTGGGCCTTTCACTCTGACATCATCGACAAATATTTCCGCGGTTGATCCCAGGTGAGCGTTTAGTATTTTCTGCGATACTCTGACAAATGCTGATACCGAATAGGTAGCTCCCTGTACCAGTCTGCAAGGCTGATACATGCCTTGCATGGTCTGGATGACCATATAGTCCCGGCTATCCTCGTGCAACATTTTTTGGTTGGACCCAGAGTGAAAGTCAATCAGTGAAGAAATGGGCAGCCCGGCGAAGGCTTCGGATAACTCTTTGATGTTTGGCGGTGTCCCGGCCTCTTCCACTGTATGCCGATTCGCGCTCACGGCAGAGATGGTGAAGCGGTACTTTTGATTCTTTTTCGGAACTAAGATGTGGGCATTCCTGTAGGGGCCCCAAGCGGGCTCGAATCGACCCTGCCGAACTCTCTCTTCTATCATCTCTTTTCCCACAGGAATGACTTTCTTCGGTATGCGGAATACAGCATCCTCCCAGACCTTATATCCGCACTCCACTTGAATACGATAGGGTGGCTCGACTTCGTCGCTAATCGTTCCCAGTTCCTCCCATGTCCATGAGAGAGCGTATTCTCTATTTGGTAGCATACCCAGGAGGGCATCCCTTTCCTTCGGCCTTAATATGCTCCCTGTCCGTAACTCTAATAATCTCTCAGGTGTCAACCTTCCGCCTCTTGCTCCATGGGAGAATTTGGGAATGAACCACTCGTCCCAGGGGCCTGATACAGGTACGGCTCGGGCAATAGCTCTTGCTCTCCAGTCAAGGCCGGCATATGGTGTACTTCCATCCGACAAGGGAACACGCTTCACTTTCTGGGCAACTCATTTGTAGCGGGCGCGCACCCAGGCTGCTTTGATGATTTCGTGTAACTTGCACTTCGCCGAATCAAGGTACGAGGAAAAGGGTTGTATAATACTAAGTTCCGGAGCAGTGCTATGTGTAGAAACCCACGCAAAAGCCGTGGATTCTATCCCGGTTACCCTCATTGCCTTCACCAGATCCTCTTCTCCCATCGACCACACTTCTGCTACCATCCTCCTACCCAACTCTCCGACTACCACTCCTTCCTCCTCTTCCCACTCTTCCTCCCAATTCACGCCGCTTCCCATTACCTTCCTCACCGCCTTTGATAGCCCCCCTTTTTTGACTGACTGTTTTCCTTCTTTTTTGAACGTTTCCTGCTCTTTCCCTCTGTATAATCCTTCCACTTTCCCTGCAGGCACCTTCTTCCTATCAACCAATTCCTTCTCTTTTCCTTTTCTACCATTCGAGACCTTCTCATTCCCATCTTTCCTCCCAGAACTCTCCAACCTCTGTCCTTCGTAGTGCCAGGGCCTATCCTTCCTAGTTGCCCTTACTTTAACTAGGTGTATAAGTTTCCCGAGCTACTGGCGAATCTGTCCCTCTTGTCTCCCGGAAAGGTAGCGACAATCGTCACCTGCTCTGACCCATCGATGGCTGAGATGGTGATCTCGCAACTGCCATCGTCCAGGTTCCTCTCACACTTTCGAGCGTATGTTTACCAAGGGCGGCCCAAGATAACCTTTTCGGATCCAGATTTTGCTAAACAGAGAGGCACGGGAATGACGATACCATAGACCTTGACGGGTACGAACTCTGCCACCTTCGACACATCAGACCGATTGCCATCAGCAGTGATCATCTTCCAGTCGGCACGTTTCCACGCGATGTTCAACTCTCTGGCGACCTCTTGGCTCATCACACAGATCTCAGATCCGCCATCAATGAGCATGGGAAGTTCGTGCGCGTGTATCTTTCCGAGAATGGTTGGAGAGGCCCTCGCGTACCGGAATTCGATGTATCCAACGTAATCTTTCAGGCCGGAGAAGGCAGAAACGTCAGTCAATCCCATTTTCTTTGGTGCAGCCGGGGTCCTAGCTGTAACTCGTTTGTCCTTGGGAACTGATACCGTTTTAGCCTTTGGTAGGAGTTGAAAGGTCAATTCGCCGGTCTCTCTCTCCTGACGGGCTAGGATAGTGTAATCGAGTTGGCTGCTTCCGAGGACTTCTTAGTTTCCAGTATCCAGGGCCGGTGCTTTCTTTCGTGGCACTTTTGGAGCCTTTGGGGTCTTTGGAGTCGTGTTTTTGACAGGGTCCGCCTTGGCCGGTTGCTTGCTGAATGCTTCCGCTGTCCTGATAGTTCGCTTTTCCTGGTTACTAGCACCTCTGGAACCTCTTCCTCGATACGTGCCCGCTTGTCATCACCCCTGGTTGCCTCGTCCGTCCTCTTCCTTCTCTCATCCACGAAGGCATATCCGTCCTGAGTGCGCACATCTGCCGACCTTTTTTCTCTCTCTTCCTTGTCTAAACACGCGTCTCTCTCCTCCTCTGTCTCACTTTCCTGCTGATCCTCCGCACTGCTGTCACCTTGCCCCTCATCTTGCTCTTCATCCTGGTCGCTCAATTCCTCGATACGGTCTACGTGACCTTCTTCCTTACCTTCCTTACCTGTAGACCGACCAGATTAGTACCCATCGATTTCTGACAGAGGTTGGGCAATCCCTGAGGGAAAAGCAGTCACCTGGGCACTGGCCCTCTGAAACAGCTGAGATCTTGCAACCTGCTGCGGCTGAGGCGGCTGTGGTGCAGCAGTAGTGGCTACTCCCCCTCCCTGCTGCCCTTGTGGAGCTACTTCCCAGGCGTACTCCCTCATTGACAAAAACGTTCTCTCCGGTCGATACCACGATATCTCACCTCCATTACCTCCTCTTGGTCCTGAGGTTAGTCTTCCACGATCATTGAGGTGGACAATACCTTTTTCCTGGTCGGTGCGCACATCGGGACAGAATGTGCGGATGTGTTCTTGCTCATCACAATAGACAAAGGGACCTGATGCTTGCCGTGGATATTGCTGGTAATTGGGTCCCGGTTGGTAGTACGCGGGTCCCGTGGGTGCATTCGGAGGTGTGAAGTTCATTGGTGTGTGCGTAGGTGGATGGTCAGCTTGGATGGCGTACGCCCTGGCAGTCTGGTAGCCTCTGTGTCTGGGCTCATTCGCTTTGCTCAGCTGGAAGGTCCAAGCCTTGAAGGCCTTCATCATAGTGTCAATTTTCATGTCGATTGTATTCTCGGCCTTAGCGATGCGAATTTCCTCCATGGCTTGTGCTGGTGCCGGGGTCTCTTCGTTAGGGATTGCCGGATGGTTCGCCCCTACTGGCATCTGCGGGAGCGGAACACCAGCTAGGATTGAGTAAGGAGAGACTCCCGGCGCAGTACGTGCTCCTTCCGAATTCAGGAGGGTGAGGGTATCGGCGGTTCCACATTCGTCGAGGACATGCTTTCTCAGTTTGTCGTATTTGAAAGTCCAGGGGTCTCTGGGATCTAGGTCGAGTTCCATTACCGCTTTTGCTCTCAATTCTCTAGGGAAGGCTCCGAGCAACATTTCCACCTGTGAGTACTCGGCCAAGGCTCCCTTGTTGATCATAATGCGGCTGATGTTGTCGTAGGCGAGGATACAGGTTTTCAGGCGGATGTGCCCACGTTCGAGCTGGTCGCTGCAGAGTCGCCCCAAGTACGATCTCACGTACATATAGACACGGCTATCGGTGTGTCGGAAGGAGTCCTTCAGCTCCTCTTTCAACTGCACCCAGTCCTTCCTCGGATATCCATTCATCATCTTCATAGTGTCCTGGAAGGTTTCCGAGCAGTAGTACGGGAATGTTGCGATAACATCTTCGGCCGCCGAGTCGGTCCCGGTGCGAGAAGAGAGGCTTTTGTACGCCTCGATGAATTTAGTGACGTCCGCTCCTCCGAAGACTGGGGTGCCCATGGTGCCCGGGAGTTGCATTTGCTTCTTTTCCTTCGCAATGGCGAGGGCCAAGCACTCGATGAATTGCCTTTGATCGTGTGCATGATTGGGCGATGCGTTGGCAGAATGTCCAGCGCTGGTGGATGATCCGGCCTGGCTTGAGGGTCCAGCACTGGAGGAAGCGGTACAGCCAGTGGAACCGGCGGCGGAAGTGGATCGAGAGTGTTCAGTTGACATCTTGGTACTGTTTGAATCGGTTTGGAGGTGGGGTGGTGGGATAGGTGGTGATTTGGTAGTAATTGGTAATCTAAGGTCAATTGCTAGTTTGTAAGTTTTGAAGCGGGGTCAGGTCAATTGACGCTCTTTTTGAGGTGAGCTCTTTGTTTCATTCCTTTTCTCCGTCCAGTTTCACCACCTCTCACGGTCTTCTCTCTTAGCTTCCTGCCAAGTCGTCTATCGTGTTCTATTTCCTGCGACTTCTCCCTATGACTAGTAGTATCCTCATTCGCACTTCTCACAATCTTACTGGCATCATTGATTCCTTTTCTTAGTATTCCTTCGGATCAGTGTCTTCTTTAGTACGGGGTCGGTGTCCTTCCTTTCGTTTGTGTTTTCTAGTCCGGGTATAAGGTCACTGCCTGTCGTCCCGGTGTTAGGTTGGTGCCTTTCGTCCGGTGTTAGTTCGGGGCCATTTTCTTAGTGTTCGTCCCGGTATTAGGTCGGTGCCTTGCGTCCAGTGTTTGTCCCGGTATGATGTCGGTGCCTTTCGTCCGGTGTTTGTCCCGGTATGAGGTCAGTGCCTTTCGTCCAGTGTTCATCCCAGTATGCGGTTGGTGCCTGTCGTCCGGGTATGACGTCAGTGCCGTTTGTCCTGGGGTTAGGTCAGTTCCTTTCGTCCCATCTGCGAGGTTGGTGCCTGTCGTCCCGGTATGAGGTCGGTGCCTTTCGTCCCAGTGTTAGGTTGGTGCCTGTCGTCCCGTCTGCGACGTCAGTGCCTTTCGTCCCGGTATGAGTCCGGTGCCTTTCGTCAGGTGTTAGTTCGGCACCATTACCTCAGTGTTCGTCCCGGTATAAGGTCGGTGCCTCTCAAGTAAGCGGAGTCGATGTACCCAGCTTACCGCTTCCGGAATTCCAACCGGACATTGTTTGTATCGTCCACAGGTTGCTTCTCTCCATATTTGCTGGTATTAGCTAGCAGGGGTCGTTCCCACCATTCCGTGGTCAGCTTGCCGAACAAGAATCCGCGTTTGGGCCCCATTTGTGGTTAAACGGCGGAGCTAGAAGGCCGAGAGCTCATCATCATCACTCCGCCGCACCTCTCACGGCATTCCAAAAGGAATTCGTGAGAAAGAGCGGTTCTGGCTTGAGGAGTGTAGGAAGAGTGTGAGATGGTATGATACTACCCAGCTGTGATGATCCACGCAATTGCGTGGATCCACAAGGAGTCTCGGAAAGAGCGAGTGAGATCATAAGATGCGAAAGTTGAAGTGTATAATTCGTTGTATGATAAGAAGATGAGATGAGATCCAAGATGCGATGCATGCTATCTACCCCAGGGTCTCCCGAATATATATCCCCCATCACTCCATCCAGCTCAGCCACCCCTGTATCCCCATACACCCCCGTCGCCCAGTCCGTCTCCATCATCCTTGTATCTCTGTACACACGCCGTAGCTCAGTCCTCTGCCAAGTTGATTGGTGGTGGTGGTGAGAAACAGATTTTCCCGCCACACCGGTATGATCTCACAAACTGCGACCTGAACCCAGGCTGGTATACTCCACAGAGTCCTAGTGATCATTACCCAAAGGTCACACCAATGTGTGACATGCTTGCCACACCCAGCAGGGAAGGTGACAGTTTCGATGATAACACTGATGATGAAGAACACATGCGCTGCTTCATAGGATCACTCAATCTTGCCCTACGCAGCCAGAGCACGTTGGACCATGAAACATTGATGTTCCCACACTATGAGAGAACAATGGGGAACAAAGCTGTACCCATCTTCCAACAAGTAGTAAATCAAGATCCTTAGTTGTGTATAGATGCCAGAGCAAAAATCACACGGGTTGAATATGTGATAAGGGAGGCGATAGTTCGATTCGATACTTGGCTTGGGAATACCTCATACTGCCCACGAGGTCATTGGAAAATGCCTGCAGATACAGACAGTGGCAACTGAAAGTGGATGTGGAAAGATTGTGTCCTTATGTTTCTTCCTCAGGATTTATGTTTTTCTTTTGGGCTATGTTTTTCCTTTGGGTAGATGGTTTTCCTATGGGGTTATGCCTTTCCTTTGGGTTTATGTTTTTCTTCTGGGTCAATGTTTTTCCTTGGGTTCATGGTTCTCCTGTGGGTGTATGTCTTTCCTGTAGGTATAAAGTTAGACAGAATGACAGAGGAGAGGTCTGCTTCGCACAAAGGGCCAGGGAGGAGTTGTGGTGGGAAAATCCTTTTCTCACCACCACTGCCAGTTGATTTGGCATGGGGAAGCTGGCGGGGGGCATATGGAAAAGAATGGGTAATGGAGACAGACAAAGCAATTGGGAGTATCTATATTCCGAACGCCCTAGAGTAAATACACAATATCTCGTTATGACACAATGAAAATACAAATGCTTTCCGACTCAACATTTGGTTTCATTGGTGTATGCCGATATTGTGGGGATCAATGTAATTGCGTGATTCCTCATGGTTAGGTAGTATTGCATCCCCACACCTCCATCCTGTTGTCCTGCAGCCAGAACTGCCGTTTCTCACAGATTCCCTTTGGATGATGTGAGACGTCAGGGAGGGTGTTGATAGTGGCCTCTCAGCCTTCTAGCTTCGTTGTTTCACCCCACAGGCTCGCTTATGCTGGCTCCCAAGCAGGCTCCCAAGCAGTCTTATATGCAAGCTATCAAACAGGCTATCAAGCAGGCTGCCAAGCATGCTCTCAAGTGTTAGTGGGCTGTAAAGTGGACTGACAGTCATAATGGAACAGTATAACAGTGAAGTCTTCAGTTAGGAGCAAGTGGTATAGGTTCCTCTCTGGCCACCAAATATATAATGGTCCTTAGGTCCAAGCATGTATCTCTATGAACATACTATTGAGTACTGTAGGCTGTGCATGGCACAGAGGTTCATGAAAAGCTTGCTTTATGTTATGCGTACACACATGAACCCTTAGTGGAGCCTATAGTTGAGGTCCACTTTTGCTGATGACAAAATTGAGTTTGAGAAGAACTCAATGTACACATGTGACTTACAATACAGTAACATATAGTGAAGAGCATCTCAAATGTTTTCAGTTGCATTTATTCACTCATAAGTAAGAAACCAGAAAAGAACAGTATATTTACCAATATGTATAACTTCATATTCTATTCAGTTTATCAGTTACTCCTGAATTATATCTCATGCTTCCTTGTAATATCTGTATTCTCAACTGTAATCCTAGATACCTTCAGCTGAATTATTATCACTCTACATATATCTTATTGCCCGATGTTACAACACCTCCACTCACTTTTACCTTATACCTATCAATTCTGCTACTAATGTATTGTAACAACTGATGATTTTTAATTCTCCGGATATCACCAAATATTCTGAGCTCCCTATACTACTCATTACCTGGAATGTTGTGTATCACTGTTAAGCTCGTATGTTAACAGGTAAGACATTGCTTAACTGGAGGAGGTGCATCTCCAAAACAATGTTGACCTCTACTTACCAATTGAAGTGGAAGTGTTGATTGTTGATTCCCATCGAGATGCAACGGCTCAGAACCAGTTGTCCGGCAGCGTATGCAAGCGTAGCCCTGTATGAGTCTGCGTATGCGACGGTATGTCGATTGGATCATTTAACGAGACTTGTCGCATCGACATAAGGTCGCTCAATGACTAATCGCACTATATACAATAGTGGCAAGTTAGATCATAGTCCTTGGCAAAGTGATATCCGTACTTCCAATCAGCTCAACAGGTAGACTATGCACCAGCAGCACGCACAAATAACCTGGATTTTAAACGCAGTTTACCCACCATGGCTCCGCTAGTTACAAACGACGGACCAAATACACGATTCAACGGACGTACACACACCGATAAATGACTGCGTACACTTCTGCTCAACCCGAGGAGCAATGGCTTTTCCTGCCGAGGAGGAGTACAGTCACATGCAATCATGGATAGAACCATCACAATAATAACACTACTCGAACTGTTGCCTGATTCACGTGTGCAACTGTATCCACCCGAAGCCGTACTCGGCTATACACTACTTTATACATTATGGGTCTCCAAACTTGGTGAACATGGCTTATGCACAGAGCCCATTAAAGGTACTTCGCGCTACTAATGTTACTCTACATCACGCTACGACTCGCACAAACAGTTTGGTACTTCTCGCTTGCAACGCATAACCAGAGGAATCAATCACTATGGCGAACCAAACACGGAAGAGCATATCTCTCAATAACCCGCAGCGATGAGCATCATCCAGTAGCTGCTTTCACTATTCGACCCAAAGACCCACTTGATTCCAACCTCTTTGACGCATTCGGCATGTAACACGCCGGCTTCCTCTGGCCGGTGAAATCACATGGACCGAGAACGATCTAGTGCACGACCATATGGAGTTTGCGCAATAGAATCTAATAAGCAGATCAATCCGATTCAAAGGACCAGCTACTTCTCAAGCTTCTGAGTGCCAAAACTTCCCAGAAAACTCCTAACAAACCCTGCGCACTCAAACTCCACCCACTAGGGTGGTTGCCGCAACGTTTGGGAGTCCAGGTAGAGTGGCGGCCACAGTGGTGGCCTCCACTCCCCCGAAGTGGCAACCTCGTGTATGCTCCGTTTACTGCCTCGTTTCGGCTTTGTTTTCTGTGCCCGTTCTTGTCGTTTGCAACTGTTTGTATTACAATGGCAAATCATATACCCGTGTTGGAGGGATGAGCGAGTCCACTAGCCACCAGACTGCATATAGAACTCTAGAAATTTTCTCGAAATTTTCCTACAGGATATGATCAAAATTTGAAAGACATGGGAGCTCTTTTTCTTGTGTAGTTAAATGGGCTTTACGAACCTCGATATAGCAAATTCTGTGCAATCTCCCAAAAAAATGTTACACAGACACAATAAACGCGATATTACTTAGGTCTTCCGTTTTCGACAAAATGAACCGGCTCTTCAGGTTTGGCTGGCACCACAGATGGTCCTTCAAACGGATTGCCACTACGGTCCGCTTCCTCGATATTCATTGCTGCCCGCTGTAGTTCCCATTACAGCATACAAACGACCTCCCAGTATTGCGACTAGTTATCTCTTGTCTTTCAATTCCTTCTTAGCTTCGGAATTAGTCATGGAGGATTTGTAAGGATGTCCTTTACGGGCTCCATGTACTAGATAACTTCAAACATTAAGATGGTACACTCACCACACCCTCCAGTTCATCTGCATCCCTCAATGATACATACAGCGTGGAAAGCCATTCATCAGTCATTGTTGGGTAATCGAGATCAGGTAAATACTAACTGTATCTCTTGGTAAGTGAAGTTGCATAAGTACCTGCTGTTGAGTGACAAGTCAATTGTCTTGCCATCATACCGCACGCCTAAAACTAGAGGAGGCTGATTTGTTGAGACGATGTTCTTTGAGAGAAAAACCGAGGCGCGGAATTGACGAAGTAGAAGGGAGGATCATCATCAATTGCTACGAAAGCTAAAACTAAGTTTAAATTGCCAGCCTCGACACTGTGCTAACCGAATACGACCTAGTGCTCCCACCAAACCTCAACCTTCCTGTAACCATCCGATCTCACTCGACACACTGAGGTCCGAGTGATCCCAGATGCCCAGAAATTCAAAAGCCGCGGTATGAGGTACAGATATCAGTGCAGTGGCATAATTGACACTCCGAATCGAAGAACATCATGATCACCAAACCGCAAAACCTTTATTACTCCAAATGCCGCTCTTCTCAAACCAGCACCGTCGCCACTACTACAACCTCATCTATAAACCCCACTCCCTCACCCCTCTACATCTCCCTATAAGCCCGGCCCCCCAGCCGTTTAGCAGCATTATCATTTGGCAGCGCATCCCCAAATCCACACCCTCCGTCCCGCTCCTGCGCTATAACGGGGCCCGCACACTTCCCGGATTTGAAGCCGCAGCAGGCAGACGCGCAGTCTGCGTCCGCGGTGCATACACCGGTGATGAACTGTTTTCCCGGTGCTGGTGCCGCGGCGTTGTTGTTGCCATTGTTACCGTTGTTGCCGTTGTTACCGTTGTTACCGTTGTTGCCGTTGTTCGCATCGCTGTTGATGGCGTTGCCACGGCCGGTGGGGTCATTCGGTGTGGTGTCTCCGAAACCGCAGCCGCCGTCGCGCTCCTGTGCTACGATAGGTGCGGCGCATTTGCCGGAGTTGAAGCCGCAGCAGGTGGAGGCGCAGTCGGTGTCGGTGGTGCAGGCGCCGGTGATGAACTGGGTGCCTTGAGCTTGGGTAAGGCTCACTGTGGGTAATTTTAGCGGGAATGTGGTGCGGGATAGCAGTGGGACGAACAGTTCAGCAGCGTGAAGGCGAGGAGGAAGATTTTCTGGATGGTGAACATATCGAGAGTTGGTGTAGAATAGAAATGTTGAAAAAAGGTGATTGTTATTATCGTAGGAGGAAACCAGCCTCGAAAATGCAGTGAAAAGATTGAGTGGTCGTAAAAAGATGGTGATGATGTTGGTGGTGATGAGGAGGAGTTGGGAGGAGCGACGCTGTCGCTTTTATACAGCAACACATCGTTCCGGACGTCGGGGTACAAACCCGTAAATCCAGGAGAACAATCCTGGGCATTGGCCAAGAGATGCCAAAATGACAAGATCTGGTATTTTGACAGACTCTGGGCGGCAGGTCGAGCGGACGGTGTTTGAAGCTGCATCTAGGTAGCCAATGATAGGAAGAATCCCGACTTCGAGGTCGGGGTAGACCTCAACCCACCTCTTCAACCTTCAACGGTGTTCCACATGCTCCGTTGTGGACGTGCGTCGGTGATTGTTTCTGCATCTGCCGCCGTGGATCGTAGCGACGTGCTCCATGGTTGGACACTAGCCATTTGACAGACACAAAATAGCCAGGTCAACGACGTCGGGACATACCCACTTGGTTAAGGACCAGAACCAACAATGGCTTTCTTGAATGTGTCCGATTGGATCGCCGCAGAGTGTGTTTGTGGGTGTTGGTATTGGTCGTACATGCTGTGTTGCTGAAACCGCCTTCCGACGTTGGTATGCATATTGACCATTCCCCGAGAGGGGATTTGCCAAGCTGGACAATTTATGTACCTTCCGGATGCGGTAATTATTGGCAACCGCCAAAATGCTGGAACGCAGGGGAAACCTGTTTCAGCACCTGAAGTCAACCCGGTTACATTATGTAACCGCATGCGCACCAATCATAAATGTTTGTGATCGTTTCAAAAGTGAAGTCGACTCCGCACAGGAGCACCATAAGCTGGAGTCTGTACTATGACTACCCCGTCCATCATGTTTCTATGGTTCTATCACCAGTGGTTTCTTGTATGTTTTGAGGGCGCTGGCGCTTCTGCACCAGTGCTCTGCGCGACTGTCTGCTTGGAGTATTTCAATTCCCTTTAACAATAGCGGAGCATCACCTGCAGCATCGCGACCTGAGCAGCGATCTGCTTCGAAAGGTTCAAGCTTTAGAGAGAGAAATAGGAGGAAGATATGGTGGGGGACGTCTTCAACCAGGGTGTTTTGAACCCACTCGTAGAAGGTTTTCAGCGTCACCAAAACAAAAGATTATTTTAATTGGAGAACTAACATCAACTCAGTTTAAGGGGCTCTATCGATCTTAAATTAGCTGACGTGGTTGAGGCGCTATAAAAATTGAGGTACAGAGGGAATGTCTGCTATATGGTCAAAACACGTGTATGGCAGGGGCTATTTTGTATGTGTGTAATGTACAATTTCGAATATCCGCACCTAGGTTAGAGGTGTCCGCCACTACAAACAATGTCCCCTAGCTCTCCATTCGCTACCGTCCTCCTAGCTGTTGATTACTAAATGCTTTGCTATACATAACTAGTGCTGCAACATTTTCCCAACATTCAGAATGGGTTCTCAGTTACTGCTAGGCGTCAATTGTGATATCGAGCCCTTGCTGCAATTTTATCCAATATATATACTTACACCTCCTCGAGCATTGGTCGACATCAGGCTGCAACAATCAAGTTTGCCTGATCTTGGATGCTTTCCTAAACAGCTCCCAGCGCAACAAAGGCGATTGCCGGGCATCATCACTCGCATTTTTTCCACCACCAGCTCTCCGGCAGCCAATACGGCAATTCTCCCACCAACTGCATGCTTTCCATTGGCTCGAAGCTGGAATTGCTGGTTCTCTACGTGCTGGACTGACGAAATATAACGGTGGAGTTTAGAGTAAGCTTAAAGGCATTTCAGTTCTGGAAAGCGAAGTGTACACTACCAAAGGCATCAATGTTCCTACGCAGCCCGGCCCGGCTGCCCGCCAGGCATTTTGCGGTCCAGGCTTTTCAAATTGAGGCCGGGCCGCTTAGGAACCTGAATGACATTTCTGCTCGCACTCCAGAGAGTAACATAAGCAAGTTACCAGCTGCACTCGAATCCAGAAGCTTGGGTTTTGTTTAGGGGTGACAATTTTCATTCTAACTAGATCCCGTTTTCGGGTTTTTTAGGATGTTTGGACTCACTTCTTCCAACCTTCGAGAAGTACGGACAGAAGGCATTGTGTTCGTGATAAGGGTTTTCGCATGATGCGCTTTTCATATGACATCTAATGGAAAAACTGACATCTAATGTGAGTGTTCCGACTGAACTGGGAAGAAATCCACTTCGCAAATAAGTCAACTTATTCATGCCAGTGTGGGACTGGTCTGAGTAGGGTTATCACGTGGGTTGGTTTAGGGTTTCGCGGCGGTGCAGCATACATTTTAGTTCTTGTGGAAGCTGTACCTATCAGTGGACTGGACTGTGAACTGGCAGACTTTATTACCCAGCCATCTGGAGTTCCACTAACCAATCGGCGTACACTGTGAACTATTACTTCTGCACGCATGTATGCACTTCGTAGTGAGGATCATGTGTTTCCGACTGAACTGCGAAGAAATCAGCTTCACGAATCCTCTCTCTAATGGACTTTCTGGTGGACTACCCTCCCTGCCTTCTGATGCAAAATCTGAGCCAGGTCGCTTCCTTTCACTCTAGCCTTCGGTGTCCTCCTGCCACTACCACTTAAGTCACCATCGCCACATCACCTAGCCTGTGATTAACAAACACAAATTGAGTCGTCCTCATCTGGATCATAGCTATGACTCATGAGCCGGGAAGCCAGCAGTGAAGTTAGAGAGTGGTAAATGGTGGGGCGGTAGAATGGTGGAGAAAGAAAATGGTGGGCGAACAATGGTGGGCTAGGATACGACAGTAATCGAGGACGGCAGTGGGAGTTTGAACAAAATCTTCATACCACTTCAGCGGCTTCAGCCAGCCCTCCTCTTAATTTAGCGTACGGCAAAAGCTCAGGCATTGGGCTTCCAGTCAACTGCAGTCCATGGCTCAGCTGGCTGAAGCAGATAGTTGACTGGCGATGACTACTCAGCCGACTGGTAGGCAATGTTCTCAACGGTCCGGGGGTGGACAAGTCTAGACTGGAACAGTCCGGGTTTAGTCCAGTTCAAGGCGGGGTCATTTTGGCCTAGAATTTGATCAGCCTAACATTTCATCAGACCGGTTCAGACTTAGTCTGGACTGGTGCAAACCAATACAGTCCAGTGCAAGACTTCCACTCTTTGGTCCAGTCCAGTCTGAGCTAGCTGCTGGACTGGACTGTACCGATCTCTACCTGAGACCGGGTCCGTACAGACTGTTGAGAACATTGCTGGTAAGAAAAGTTGACTTATTCGCGAACTAGTCGACTCATTCGCAAAGTGGATAACTTCCCAGTTCAGTTGGAACAGGAGAAGATACCTAATCCAGTTTGTAGGGGGAAGCAGCGGTAGTCAATTCACTGCCGTAAATTTTATTGTGATGCCCATTTTGATATTGCACAGCATCGGCATGGTGGTTTCTATCTTTGGATGAACATCCCGCATAAGCCCGAATTCCATTTCTCAATGCAGTGGTAGTACTTTAGGGAGTGTGGTCAAAAGATGGCTGGGAATACCAATCATTACTAGAGTATCCATAAGCAGCTGTAAGCAAAGAACAAAGTGAAGTGCACGAAAGCTGCTGATAGCCTGTTTCCCAATACTCCAAAAAAGGGCATCGAAGATTTATAGCACATCCACGTGGGGCATTTCCGGCTGCATCTCTGGTATTAAGGAACTGCTCTAAACCATACGTACAACTTGTATACGCCATTCGTTGATGCGAATTCCCGGACTGCAGAATATTGAACCACTCGCCTAGCTGCGAGCGAGTGATTATTCAGCGCGGCAAATGTTACCAGAGCCATAAGTCTTTATCTTGCTTAATCGCAACGTCTCGGAGTACATCGTTTAGTATCCATGCAGGACCGTTTACCGCACCTGGTATGAGAAATTCAGGAGAAAGCTTGCTAGAGATACAGCTTTCGGGACTAATAATCATAGAACAATGTTGAATCGAACTGAGAGAGAGAGAGCTATGTAAAGTGGTTTAAATCAAAAGAAAGTTAGTTTATAGCTGTAACGTACAATAATACCAAAACAAATCTAGCACATTTCCAGTGAAGCCGTAGCACCAAAAGCTAATCAAAACCTATGATTGACATAAAAAACCGCTGCTAGAACTACAGCCATTAAACCAGTACTGCAAGTAGTATGGCGCATTCCACTAGCCATTGACAACTTGCAGGCAAGCCTCAACACAAAAGTCGAGCTGCGGTGATTGGAAGCCAAGCGTATCATAACTCTAGTACATGTAATTGTTTCTGCTGACGCAAACATGTCCAATCCATAATCACTACCACAGCTTAGCCATGAAGCGTCTGGTATATATCCAAGAGCAACGCGTTTTCGTTCATCATAATGTTGATACGAGTCAGTCCTTGCAAGATTCTTGATACTGAGTGCTGAGCACCCTCCAGTGGACTGCAGGAACATGCATTTGATCACGAAACGGCGCAAATTTACATCTCGAAGAAGCCGGTGAAATGGACCTCCATCCCCACACACTGTCAGAATTTGCAATTCCCACATACCACCCTGATTTGAGGGGCTTGGGGGCACTCACTAGGCTAGCAATTGTACTCATGCGTGATTTGTCGTTCACAATGCCATGTGGAAGTAACGTCATGCGCATGATTCCGAAACCACAAGAACAGCCACCACAGGCACATCGGCTTCATTTATCCACCGTTCTCCTGTCTCTTCTCCATCGCTCTCACATCGCCCTCACATCGCCCTCACATCGCCCTCACATCTCACGCCGACCAAAAACACAGCGTGCATCCTCACTGTAACGGGGAGTTTTGGGAACTGAGGTGGATGCAGTGTTCCTAAACGGCCTGGCCTGAATAATAGGCCGGCCTGCACGTGATTTAAAAGCCTGCATAAGCTTTAGTCTTGTTGTTGGATGGAATACGGTAATGGCAGAGTTACGATAGTTGAGTTGGTGACGGTGCATATTTCGTACTTTAGAGGCTTTCTTAGTGCACGCAGCAGAGTACTTTTCGAACAATATATGCTGGTTATGCTTTGTTCCGCTAAGAAAAGCCAACCGGCCGGCCTGGCTGCTTTGGAACACTGGGTGGATGGTAAGTAACATATCGGTCAACTTCTGAAAACTGTCGTATACGATGGTTTTCAACATTCGAGCCATAGCTGAAATGAAGCTCCGGGGGGTACGGAAAAAAGACAAAGCAAGATGGAGGCGAGGTAGGCCATGGCTGTGACTTCGCTTGAAAGCTTAGGCAAGACAGGAGATGAACTAACTAGTTTCCACTTGTTGCGTACAGAACAAGGCTCAGGGGAGGTCGCCCCCCCTTTATAAGCAAGATTAGGCTTCGGAAGCACTGCATAACTTTGACTCAATCCTGACCGGGACCCTGACGCTAATACAGCGATACGCCTCACCTGCGCTACAATCGCTCATAAGAACCTGGGGGTCGCTCGCTCGACAGACCATCCCCTAGAACCTCATGTTTAATGTGAGGTTTCATCAGTCATGTCCTATCACCATATCTGACTAGTCCCGCAAAATCAACAGCCTACCCATGAGCCAAGAAGCCAATACCCGAATAATGTCAACGTCTATTAGTGGTTGAAGGTCCTGTACAGAGGGCTTCTCAAAGAACAGCTTGCTAAGTACATGGATCAATGGATCATGTGAAGTTTAGTGGACATCCTGGAACCGTATCAGTTCGACATCCTCAAGTGCTGCCAGATCTTGGACAGAATCCTTTCCCTGGTTAAAGCGGTAGAAAGGACGAAGCGGGCGTGCCCTCTAGACCTAGGCTATGACAGTATTCTCTCTAGGTGCAGAGCTCCTACGAAGCTCAAAGCGGAACGGTCTGACTTCAGAGAAGAGCTTGGAATAGTAGCGGAAAGATTGTTGTAACTTGTAAGCGTGTTGTTTGATTTATTTCTATCATAGAAAGTATATACTTATATACAAAAGATATGCGGCTGCGCAGCTGAATGTAATCAGTCCAACTTTCCTCCGACTAACCTTGTTCCATTGGATTTGGCCGATAATAATTAAGTTCAACACATGGCGGGTATAATATTACTCCACATCACCTAACTTCCTTATCTTATCTAATCAGAAAGTAAAAAGGTATGGTAACGTAAATTACAACAGAGTTGACGACAATACCAGAGAGCATGGGTCCAGGTTTCTAAGGATACTAGGTGTAGATGAGGGGGAGAGCAACGTTGTTATCGATGTGCTACTAGGGTTCTTAAGTCTTTTTAACATGTCCTTCCCACTCGACTTAGTATTGCAAGGTGCTGCGATACGATGTGACTCGACCATCTCCATGATGAATCACTCCTGTTGGCCACGGATGACATCCGGCGGAGGTCTGACCAGGATTGGGGACAGCTTGTGCAAGGTCCAGGAGGGAGAGGTGGAACACACCGGTCTGGGTGTCTATCTCGGCGGGGAGGTAAGCACGAGGGTTAATTTGCTAAACCACAAAGAAGGGACTGGCGTTCTGGTTGTCGAGTTTCCGAGACGGGCGGACTGTATGCTTGTTCCGAGTGTCGAGGAAGATCATGTCACTTGGCTGGAGGTCAGGGGCTGGAAGTCTGTCTGTGTCGGTATTGTCCATAGATTTAGCCTGTGCATAGGCCATCTAGGTCTGAGGAAACTGTGGATATTAAAGTACTTCCGCAATGCATTATGCCTAGGTTACTTTAGAGTTATCGATACGGATACCCAACTTGTAATTTGACCTGGTATGGCTGCCATTGTTGGCAAAGAATGGGGTCGCAGCTGTTGTGGCAGAGACATGATTGTTCGCTGAGAAAACTGCGCAGGGTAGAAGATTGATCCAGTCATCCTGAAGGTAGTTTCAAAGGTGGTGGGAGAAGTGGGAGGCGAACTGAGGACCACAGTTGAATATGATTGAGTCAGGTAGGCTGTGGTGCTTGAAGACATCTTAGACATGGTCTAGAAACATGTCAGCCATCTCTTCAGCGTCGATTGTGGTGGTGCAAGGGATGTAGTGTGAGCCAAGGGATGAAAACCATCCCGTGCATCTGCCAAGACAGGATTTCTCCCAGTCTAGCGAAATCACGGTGGCGGATTGTGCTCTACTACCGCTCCAAAATCTCAAAAACGGCCGCCCAGTAAGAACAGCTACTCCAATTCAAGGTCGGACATGCGACACTAATAGAGCATATCGAGGAGATCATTTGGCGTCTAACAAGTGTTATCGGACAAATATTCGTGGAGTTGGTGTGGGTGGATGGTGGGGAGCTAGAGGGGGGGAGAATTCCATCAATTTCCATTATCCTCCTGTGCCAACTCCACAAATATTTGTCTAATAAGTACACTTGTTGGACGCCAAATGATCTCCTCGATGAGATCTATTAGCGTCCCATGTCCGTTCTTGATTTGGCCCAGCCGTTCTTACGTGGCGGCCGTTTTTGTCGATTTGACAAGTAATGACACCGCATCCGGTCCAATACCGCGCAGGATTTCGAGATTTTGGCATCCCAAATCCCGTCACGGGATGGGATGGCCGGGTATGAAAACTGTCCGGCTGCCATCCCGAGGTTCTCACCACAAGGATGAGGTGTCGCAACTTCGGAAGGCGGTCAATCACAACGCAGATCACGTCGTAGGCATCAGACTCTGGAATCCTAACAACGAAGTCTATTGAGATATTCTGGCTTGGGTAGCCTGGTACAGGGTGTGGGAGCAGGGTACCATGGGTGGCATGGTGAAATGGCTTGATGTCTCTGCAGGTGTGGCAGTTTCCACCATAACATTCGACATACTTGCCCATGATCGGTGAGAAGAACTTACGATACAATAGTTCCTGGATCTCCTCACAACCAGCGTACCAGCAATTGGGGCATCACGACAGGTTGTAAAGGCACGTACGCCCGCACTCGGCTACGTAGGCATATGTATGGTAATTAAAGGATATGGTTGTTGAAATACTGATCGCTAGAAAAGTTTGTGTATTATAAACTACGGGAGTTTGAGTGATCTTATATATGGTGTTCTGAGTATGCTTGACTGTACGCTTCTAAGTAAGCTCTCAACACGCTTCGAAGTACACTTCCGAGTACGCTCTCAAGTACACTCCCGACGTTGCTCTCAAGTACGCTCCCAATTGCACTCGATGGCACACTCCCAGCCTGCTTGACTGTACGGTCCAAAGTAAGCTCTCAAGACATTCCCCAGTACACCTCCGAGTACGCTCCCGAGTACACCTCCGAGTCGCTCTGAAGTATACTCCCAAGTACGCTCTCAAGTACACTCCCAATTGCACTCGAAGGCACACTCCCAGCCTACTTCGCTCTACGCTCTCATATACACACTCAAGAGGGAAGACAATCCCAATGTCATTGACTATATGCTCCCATGTATGCTCCTATGTGCTCGATCCAGAGACTTGTTGAGTTGCAGGCACCAGGCACCGGGAGGCGTGAGGCAGGTGGCATACGGCGGGCGCTGTTTGGCGGGCGGTGTGTGGCGTGTGGCGTGTGGCAGGTGGTGGGCAGCGTATTGTGGCCGAAATCATGACGTCGGTCGATATCATAGCCTGAAGCTTATCTTTACCGCGGCCACCGCGACCAGATCTCATGATGCCTCACGGTCATAGTGTTGACAATTGCAGCCTTAGATTCTGCAGGAAAGGTAGACAATTGGATCTTGGGAAGAGCAGATCTCGGACTCAGTTTTCTCAGCGGAATCAGCTGCCGGCTTCCGATCGATTTTGGGCGTATGTGTGTGCATTCGGTCCGGTGGTGATGGAGATGGTGATGGTACCGAAAACACTTAGTCAAGTAGGTTGGCTACGTCAACGTCAACATCAAAGCATCCACAGACTTAAAGCCTTCTATTGGCCAAAGCTTCCAGAAACTCAGAGTTTTCAATCGGCCCAAAGATTCCTGTGGAAACGCTACTACTGCCGAAACGCGGCATTCTCAAGGACGGCTCCGAAACAGGCATCTCAATCAGGCTCTCCATCAGGCTCTCAGGCGGGCTCTCAAACCGCCACTGAAGAATACTGTCAAGGAGTGTGTTTGCACCAGCGAAGCCTGTCGGCAGTCAAGACTGGCTGAGTTTAATCGACCGCCAGCCGTATATAGTCCCATAGTCCCATGCGCAGATGTCTATGGACCGACTATGAATGACTATAGACTGCGCGTCGCGCAGGGGTCTACGGGAAGCTTGCTATGACCTGGGCGTGTGCGCGTAGCGCAGTCTATAGTCTGCACTTTTGCTAATGAGGGATGGCTTAACTTCGTGTTTTCCGGTGATGGTAGAGCTGTGGACAAGAAAGAGAGAGTTGGGGGATGGATATGGGGGAGAATGAGGGGATGTGGGAAATAAAGAGTACGACTTGCCTGATAGGGTTTAGAAACCCTCGTATTGGTGTTGGTAACAGTTGGATCGGGTGTCTTACCAGCTGTATCGGGGTCGTACGTGCCATATCAGGTATAGTACATTGACTATCGCACACAAAATTCTCTGTCCCAGTTTCTCATGATGACTTCCCTTATCTCCCATTTCTCTCTTTCTAGTCCATATCTCTACCATCACTGGAAACTGAAGTTATGTCATCCCTCTCTACCTCCCAATTCCATGATCATGAGTTAACACCAAGTACAGCATCCACCGAAGATTGACTGTTTCCCACTCCCAGCCAGTCCCTCATCTCTCATCCTCGGCACACCATGTTATACTCTACTCTTTACATTCCCCCGATTGCGAGTTAACCAATGAATACAATCTCAGCTCCGTCATGCCTTCCTCCTGATCGAACGCCTCCAGATCGATCACCACCAATTTGACCACCTTCAAGTACACCTACCGTTTTGGGCGATCACGGCCTCCCAGTGCATCTCCAAACACGCTTAATCACCGCCTCCAAGTGCATCCCTAAGTTCATTCAATCACGGCCTCCAAGTTCACACAAGCATTGCCTCCAAGTCTATCTCTAAATTCACACAATCGTCAGGTCCAGTTGCTCCTATAATTGCGCTCGAGTACTGTCTCTAGCGAGATTACCGTATGTACATATATCCATATACTTAGATAAAGAATATCTGCCTTATCATGATGTAGTGAATCTTCTTGTGATTGTGAAACACAAATGTCTAACAAAGATATATATGATAGATAAAATTCCTTCTGATTATAGGAACTGGGACTCGAAGAACCACTGCACGTAGAATTCAGTACCGGATTTAAGATCTCACACAGACCTGCGGAGTGGTCTTAGCTGCTTCGTAATTAGACAATCATATAAGTCGAATTTGATAGTATCTTGAATATACCTCCACATCTGCAGACGCTTTCACAAGCATCAGAGATTACATTGCATAGCTTCAGAGGGGCCAGGAAGCTTTGGGATTTACTTAGGAGCACTGGTGAGGTTAACAAGAGTGTCTGGGAGATTTGCATGGAGCTTCCAGATCATATCATATTTTGCTGTCGTCCTTACATTTCAGGGGCAAAGATCTGCTCGAAATGCAATATCAATCCCAGGTTGATCAAAGTGAGTTTACTCACTGATTGACCTATATATGCAATTTGAGCAGCTTCGTATACCATTCAACAAAATCTTTTCAATGTTACTTTGCCGCACAAATGTAACTTGTTTACATCAGCACAATGTAAATCTGGGCGGAAGCCACATGTAAACTTCCCAGACACTCCGCATCGGCAAAAGTGCAAATCGACTATAGACTGCGCTACGCGCAGTCCATAGTCATCCATAGCCGGTTCATAGACATCTGCGCGTGGGACTATGCGACTATATACGGCTAGCAGTAGACAAGCCTCTGCCAGTCTTGACCGCCGACAGGCTTCGCTGGTGCTGACACTCATTGAGAGCATCATGAATGGCCGCTTCAGAGCCCGCTTGAGAGCCTGATTGAGAGCCTGATTGATAGCCTGAGCCTGATTGAGAGCCTGATTGAGATCCTACTTAAGAGCCTGCTTAAGAGCCTGCTTCAGAGCCGGGCTTCAGAGAGCCGCGTTTCGGCAGGAGTAGCATTTCTACAGGAATCTTTGGGCCCATTGAACTCTGAGTTTGTGAAAGCTTTGGCCAATAGAAGGCATAAGTCTGTTGAAGCTTTGACGGTTCATTGTTTTGGAGGAGCTTTGGGCTTGGTGTCGTTTGGGAGGAGGTTCAGGCAAAGCTCTATCTTTGTTTTCTTTGGAGTTTAGTACTTGCGGTCGTGATACCGCCCTGGAGGAGTGTGGGGACGGATTTGAGTGCGGTTATCACGTGGGTTGGTTTAGGGTTGTGCGTGGCGGAGCCGTGTGCACTTTAGTTCTTGTGTACGTGTCATTTAGACTTAGAGAAGTTCAGTTCGGTCAATAGAGAGATTCAGCACAACAGAACCGTCACAACAAACTCACCGTAAGATTATCTGCTATAATATCAGATTTAATTTAGATCAAGTTAGATAATGGCTGCTGAGCCGTGGTCATCTTAAAACTCTCGGTTTTGAGGAGGATCTTAACTTATCATTCTTTAACCTACACCTATGCAACTAAGCTATTACGACGCAAATTTCCATTTTGCTGTGAATAGCTGTAGTACCATTCAACTTGGATTCCTCACGTTCACATGCGTCTTTCCGGCTGGGCCTGCCGGATAGCATACGCATCGCCTTCCCTTTGCAGCGCGACCGGCCATCTTCAATTGCCAACGTGGTACACTTGCTGCTCGAATGGCAGTACTTTACATACTGGATGGGAGGGACTGCCTCGATTCTATTATCCCCCTTTCCTCCTCTCTCACATTTTTCTCCTTCCGTTCACTCCAGTCCCAACTTCCTCGCAAACAATGGCCGAACGCACCTTCTGCACCACGCAACTTATGAACAACTGTTCGCTCCTGTTCCCGGGCAAGAGTCCAACGATGATCACCGTCAATGACCACGGCACGCGCCGCATGTTCATCGTTTCGGCTACAACCGGCAAGTCGCTACTGGAATTTAAGGGTACCTGGTCGCGCGATTTTAACAACTTCCTCGAGCACACTGAGGACCTGCTTGCTTCGCAGGTCGACGCCATCCGCGATGGAAAGGCACCGATCATAGCGCAACAAGAAGTAGGCTTGAAAAGCGAGATTGAAAAGTTGAAGAATGCAGTGGAGGCTTTGCAGAAGAACTACACGGCAGAGGTGGCGGGGCTAAAGAAGGAATTGGAGGGGTGGAAGAATGAGGTTGAGTGCAGGAAACGGGAAGCCGAGACATGGAAGAGCGAGAATGAAGTTCTACGACGGGACCTTGCGCATCAGACCGGCGGCTTCGGGTGTGCGATGCACACGTGCCCGGCTTTGTACAGACACAGCCAGACGGCGGGGTCGCAGTGGTCGGACGACGACGGAACGGGTGTGGCACCGACGCCTAGCTCAACTTCTGAAGTAGGTCAGGGTAACGGGGTCTGGTCGTGCTAGGTAAGGAGGAAGTTTAAGATCAGAAGGGCAGATAGTACGGATATCCGAGCAGACATGACACCATCGCGTCTTTATGTATTTTTCAGTTTGTGGTGCAAGAATTTCCATCAAGCAGGAAGAGAGGTGTGGGATCATGGATATGGAAAGGGTTGTTATCTCTGAGGCTAGACAATTTAACGATAGTGAGCCTTTGTCCTGTGTCTCGACTCTCAGCAGACCGAGACGGTCCAAGCCTAATCCAGTCCAGTCCACGAATTTTTCGGACTGGGATCGGACTGGTATAGCATTTTCATGGACTGGACTGGCCCGGACTGAATATTTAATTATGTTCTGACTGAACTGCGAAGAAATAGGCTTCACGAATAAGTCGACTGCTTCACAAATGAGCCGGCTGCTTCGCGAATAAGTCAACTTTGTGAACCAGCCGGCTGAGCGTAGTTAATACCAGTCTACTTTCTATTGCAGCCAGCTGAGTAATAAATGAAGTCAACTGTAAGCCGAAGAGCTACACTTTGTCATTCAGTCAACTGAGTAAAGAAGCCGGCGTTTAGCTTCGCAGTGGTTCCACCATACCAAAGGCCTGTAAACTTTGCAGCATGTCCAAAGGACGAAACATCGCTGTGCGCCCAAAGGACTAATTTCATCCAAAAGTCCTAACTATATTTTTGTTCGAAGACCTAACCCTGGCTGTATATCCTCATACGTCATGTATTTCCAACTCCGCGATATCTGTTTCCCGAAAAGTAGCATTGGAATAGCCCTGATTCTGATGGCAATGTTTGCTAATAACAGTCTGGAAACAGGAGTGGTGGGAAAGTATTATTTCTGTAGTGTATAGACTGTTCAATCAAATTTCAACCCGGCTCCTGCTTGAAAATTGTTACTAAGTATCCTCGGAAGCTGCTCAGGTTCACGTAGAATTGCGGTTCCGCTCCGAGTGCCTCATCCTACCTAGCTTGAAATCCTTTGTCATTTCATCGTTCAACCAACTAGTAATTGCAGCTTTAAGCTACAGCTGGATGGATCACAAAGTTGACTTATTCGTGAAGCGGATTACTTCTCAGTTCAGTCGGAACAAGTAAATATGTGGGCAGATTTGTGGCCTTTTATGATCAGGATTCAGCTTAATTGGCAGTATATACTGCGAATCGGTACAGTAGGTAGTAGGTGGGGATGAAGCGAGTTTTTAGTATTACTCAGTGATAAATCTACACAGAATCGAGATAAGCTTATCAGTTGCTTGTGGACCGGTCCCGGACTGGAAGTTTGTGGCTTGGTTCAGTCTAACCCATTGGACTTGACCGGACTGAGCCTACCCCAGACCGGGACTGTCGGACCGTTGATATCATTGTGACCAATTATTCCAAAGAGGGCTAAAAACAATTTCAATAGATCACCTATTTCTCACTAAATAAATCTGCTACCTAATACATATCAAGTGAAGCTGGAACACTTGGCACAAAACGAGATAATTTTGCTGGAGTAGTTGTTTTCCATCCCTGTTACCTTAGGCCAGGGCGTATTGCATGTACTCGGGTCAGGCTGTAGAAGATCGGATTACCCATTTACAGCAATGGCATTGCTGCAGGAGCAGGGTGTTGACTCACATTGACCTGGGGGTGAAGCTAAGAACAAAGTCAAAGCACGCTGGCTTTGCCCTTTCTGTTAATATTCAGATCATGTTATGTCCATTGCTATACCATATTTAGTCAGTTTGTTATTGTAGCCTGCTGAAAAAGGAGCGTCCGATTTTCTACAGTCCGACCCGACAATCATCCGTTAATTCCTACCTATCATCTAATATATATACACATGCTTTGTCGGCTCGAATCATTCTCATTGGTTGACTCGTGGTACGTACCTCTAAGGAGGATTTTTATTGGCTGACAACCCACAGCTTCAACCATTTCGATGGCTTGGCATACCCCATCAAATATCCTCAAATATCCACTCCCAATTAAGTATTTGAGTTCAACTCTGATCAGAATGTAATGTTTACATGAAATGTTCAGAATTCAATGCTCTTGCACCCTGCAGTCTCAAATTGAGCATGTCTTTGAAATTGATTGCATGATTATGAAAAATGCACGATTTTTGGTATCTGGTGGCAATTTTCGAGTGTTTTTGAACAGCCACTCTATCAATTTTGATCATATGGTAATTCTGAGATATGGAGGTGAAACAGGATCAAAGTAGGTACAATGCATGTATACATTACATCATGATCAGAGGTAAACTGACAGTTGCGAATTTATCAACTCAGCTTGCAAGTATTACACCGGGAAAAATAACCTCACGCAACACGTAACTTATAGAGATGCTGTTTCTGGGATGGTAATCCATAGCATATTTGACGTGTGGCAGTATGAGGTCTTATGGACCTGCACGTTGACTACATTACTATGATACGCATTCGATTATGTGCGCTCGATACTATACATCATACTGTATTCAACAAAACTGCCAAATGCATTTCATTGCACGCTTCCAAATAAGCTCTCAAGCCACTCTCAAGCACACTCCCAAGCACGCTCTCAAGTACACTCCCAAT
>Ga0307512_10001879_pt1 | contig 28129 bp, 24 predicted proteins | sample 14_EM_MG_FD_200267 | JGI IMG/M metagenome (GOLD analysis project Ga0307512, IMG submission 200267) | Populus trichocarpa ectomycorrhiza microbial communities from riparian zone in the Pacific Northwest, United States - 14_EM | ecosystem: Host-associated > Plants > Roots > Unclassified | place... | reverse complement strand
CATCAGCCAGAGGCGGTGGAAGGAGGCTGAGAAGCTGTTCGTGCAGGTCATAGAGACATCCAAGGGAGTACTCGGCCAGGAGCATCCACATACCTTGATTAGCATGAGCAACCTTGCATCGACATTTGAAAACCAGGGGCGGTGGACGGAGGCTGAGAAGCTATTCGTGCAAGCCATGGAGGCATCCAAGAGAGTACTCGGCCAGGAGCATCCAGATACCTTAATTAGCATGAGCAACCTTGCATCGACATTCAAAAACCAGAAGCGGTGGACGGAGGCTGAGAAGCTATTCGTGCAGGTCATGGAGGCATCCAAGAGAGTACTCGGCCAGGAGCATCCGGATACCTTGGCCAGCATGAATAATCTTGCGTTGACATATATGAACCAGGGGCGGTGGGGGGAGGCTGAGGAACTACTGATTCAAGTGACTAATAGAATGCGGACAACGTTGGGCAAGGATCATCCCTCCATAGCTGTTGCTACCGCCAACTTGGCTTCATTACATAAGAACCGTGAGGCTACACGCCGCTTGTCGGATGAGGATAATGAAACAGACGAGGAACTGCCTCAACGTGTACTAACTATGTCAATGGAGGATGATAATGACCAAGAGGACATTGGTTGCTACAAAAAAGAATATTCGCCTGAGGTAGCGTGTAGGCTATTCCAGTCATAACTGATGTTATTAATTGATAGCTAAGACGTGACATCAGATTATGAGCTCTCCGCAGCAAAGCGTTGGAAGGGCTAGGAAATAAACTGCGGAAATGTACAGAGTCCGAGTGCGATGATCTTTGTTGGGGAATTGGCATTGGGGAAGAAGAAGCCTGGTAAGCAAGAGGAAGGATGTAGAGAAATGTTCAGGCGATGTGTAAGCGAGTCATGATGTTGGTGGGCATAGATAGACTTACTGGCCAACTGAGGGGGATGGTAGTTGTGTAGCTAGCGTTAATACCGAGTACATGGTGAGGCAACCAAGACGATGAAATGGGGCCGAGATATTAGAGAAGCAAGTGCTACAGGTAAGAAAAAGGATACTTGATCGTGAGCATTCGCATATCATCAGCTTGGCCAACCTCGCGTCACTATACTGCTGCCAAGGTCGGTGGAAGGAGGTCGACGAGCTGCAAATATCCGCCACGGAGATGGCGATCAAGGTTCTCGGCTACGAACACCCTTGACACTTACCAGAATTTCAACCTTGCATTAAAATACATGTTCTACACCACCAACATGTGTCCCAGCCACCAAGTAAATCGTGATATGAGGACATTTTGTCGAGTTTCTGACTACACAGCGCCCTCGAATTTGCAGAAAATCTTCTCGAGATGTTCTGAAAGTACATATGAAAGCATGAAGAACCTAGAAGATTTTTTGGTGCTATGGTGTCGTTGCTAGAGTCGTGCTTGAGAGCGCGCTAGTGAGCATAGCAGCCTCTAATATGGCTCGTTCCGAAATAAACTCTTGGAGTTTCTTACGGGTAACCAAATGAGAGTGACTGGAAATTCTGGGCGAGATCTGACCCCGGATTGTGGTGGTTTTGGTGTTTACTTGGTGGGTAGGATAACCTCCTTAGTCAATGGGACGACTTGGCCGGTGGGGTAGAACATACACATATTTACACTGTTTAAAGAATCTCAGGAACTGGGAGACTGGGTCGTTAAGGAGTGCTCGAGTGCTGGGTAAGGACTATCTGGACACTATAACTAACGTGGCTAACGTTGCGTCCATATGTTGTAGCCGAGGGCGGTTGAGAGAGGCGGAGGAGTTGAGCATTCAGCTACTAGAAACCCAGAACAAGGCTTTCGGTGACGGTCTCGCTTCTCTTGCCAGCTTGCATAACCTAGCATTTGTCTTCATGTCACAGGCCCGAACCAAGGAGGCTATTGACACAATGATACGATTAGTAGCTACTCGAGTACATAAACTCGGCGAGGGCCACCCTAACATATAAATCGATGCAAATACTTGAGGAGTGGCAAGACACAGGCTCCAGAGTGCTCTTCGAGGGCCAGATCGCAATCACCACTAAAAAGAACTTGCGACTTAGGTCGTTATTTGGCAGTTAGGCGAGAGACAGTCGTCCCGATGGGTTTAGCTTTCTCGGCGAGCTAAGTATTCTCTAAACTGAATCACTAGAGTTCCTAGCTAAGTCGTTTAGCTATCTTTTGAATCTGTTCATCGTATTCTGAGACTTACGGTTAGTTATAGAGTTGAGTTGTGATGTATATTTGTATCGGTTTTTATATACTTATACACGTAGTAGGTATGGTGGCGGCTTCGCCGCCCCCTTCGGTAAAAAAGAATCCTAAACCCCAAAACCCATGAAATCCAGCCAGCTCTCAGCCGGTTCACATTACGTCCAGCCAGCCGAGAGCCAGCCTGTACAGCCAGCCAAGAGCTAGCCCGTCCAGATTGCGTCCAGCCAGATGAGAGCCAGCCTGTGCAGATCGCATCCAGCTAGCCAAGAACCATCTCAGAGTGAGTATGTCAGCATTGTCTAGATCATCTCCAGCCAGCCAAAAGTCAGCCCATCCAAATCATATTCAGTTGACCAAGGTCAGCCCGTCCACATCATATTAAGTTGACCAAGAGCCAGCCTATGTTGACCATGTCCAGCTAGCAGAGAGCTAGCCCCTCCACCCATCTCGATCGTCTCCAGATATTGGAGAGGCGGCCTGTCCAGACCACATCCAGATTACGTCCAGCCAGCCAAACCCATCCAAAGTGTATCCAGCCAGTAGAGAGCAAGCCCGTGTCGATTGCCTCCAGACATTCGAGAGCCAGCCTGTCCAGATTGTGTCCACCTAGCAGAGGGCGAGCCTGGCCAGATCATATCTAGCCAGCTGGGAGCCAGCCTGTCCAGATCGCATCCAGCCAACGTGTCTAGATCGTTTCCCGCATATTGAGAGCCACCCTACCCAGATTGCATCTAGCAAGATCGGATTGCTGACCAATAGCTGTTGTGGGAGCCACACTCAAGCAAAGCGCCTCACCAATCATGACTGAAAAAGACCATCTGCCAACCAATGAGCATTCTGTAATTTGCACCAGTAGGATGGTACGTACCATCATCAACCAATGAGAATGCTTCGAGCCGACAAACCATGTGTATATATTATAGACAATGTGTCTCTTATGATTCTCATTGGTCAGAATTGGTTTCAGTGTGGTAGGCCAAGCATTTGGTGGCGGGGCTCAGCCTCTTTGGTGCCACAATTCCTTATATGTATGCGGGTTAGTCTAGTGTTAACAATGGTTCCGGGTTACCCGGCCGCAGTCCGGGTTGGAACCGCCAAGGAACCGAACTGCACCTAAAACCGCGGTTTTTTGGCCGGGATATGCATACAGCAGAGCCTCATTTTTGCGAACTCAGAACTTTGGCTGCAATTAAGTATTTGAGTTCTGATCATATCACAATATGATATATATGTAGATTATGCAGTGTTAGATGCTCTTTTACCTTCAGTTCATCAAATTGTGATCAGATAAATATTCGTTGAGTCACTGTGAAATAACGTCGAACAATAGATATTTATCACAGTGTCTCAACGAATATTTATCGGAGCACAAATTGGAGAACAGGAGGCCAAAGAGCATCTAAAACTGCATAATATACATATACATAATATTGTGATATGATCAGAACTCAAATATTTAATTGCAGCCAAAGTTCTGAGTTCGAGAAAAGGTGGAACCAGTCAAAAAACCGAAGGTTCAGTGTAGTTTGGTTTTTTGATGCGGTAAAACCCATTGAAATGATTCTAGTTTGGTTCCAACCCAGAACTGGAACCAAAATGTGAATTTGGAACTGCTGCTAAATACTACTGTTATGCTACATCTGAGTCCTTTTCATACTTTGTGAACAACAGTGACGATAACTTGAGCTGCTGAAGCAAGTAACCTGATGCCTGATTGGCCAGCTTTTTTTTGCAACCTTTGAATTTGGGTAACATGCTGAAAGCAGTTAGAAAACTTGACTTAAGTGCAAACTAGCCACAATTGTAGCTGCAAATATAGGTCACATATAGGTCGCCGGTTTGAATCTCGAGGGCGGCGAAGCCTCCCCCGTATCTTGTATATTAAATAGTTATACAATTGCTACTTCTTTCTCCTATGAACCTTGGACCCAACCCTCCCATTTTCTTACCCTCATGGACAGTGCAATAAATAATGCTGTATCACCTCTAGAGTAAAAAGAATAGTTATAACGTTGCTGGAAAGGTAGATGAGAACATATCGTCGTTTGGGACTTGATCCCTCTTCGAAGGTCCAATATTATCAGGATCAAGTTCTACCTCACTTCTTCAAGACTTTCTTGGTCGAGATTCAGACATTTTGAAAAGTAGATAATGGGCTTTAACAGTCTGATTTGTATATAGTTTTGTCATTGCAATATAGATATTGTCGCAAGTGTAGTAGAGCTACCGATTGGGGATCAATGCGCAGTGCGAATGTCCTGCCTTCTATAAACGGTTCAGGGCCAGTCATGATGACTCCGATAAGTTCGATCATATTGTCCTCGAGCGGTCTCAATTAATAACCCACCAGAAGAGCATTCAAGTCTCTGGGTTTTGTAGGAGGCCCATTGCCGATGTGAAAGCGTCGAGACCCCCGAAACAGAGATCAATATAACCATGACGGTTTCCGAAGGTAGTCGTAGTGATTCTAGGCAATGCGGAATGGGTTATAGGTATGGCAGGCCAGCTGGGAGTCAACCATTGATCATGAGGGTATCACTCAGTGAACTCTGAACCCAGTCTGGCCCTGAAGGTGCCTCGTCATTCCTAGCTATAGATTATATTCTGATGGAAAGTGTTCTTCAGAGTGTGATTTAGACGAGCAAGGGGTGAGAATATAATTGTAGCGAGCACGACTGCTAGCTGGACTCTCAACCATGACACGTCCCATCTATCGACGTGGGTATTGTAGCACCTTGTTTCTACTACCGCAGATGGTTGAGATACCGCCCTAGGTAGCCATTAGCTATTTTTGCTCCTTATGTGGAGGGAACTGCCGAGAGGATCCGGTGATCTGGAAACGGACTAAGGGTAGGTTCCAGTGCCCCGTTGAATTTAATGTTCCACCACAAAGTAACGTAGTTGTATTTAGAGTCTTTTGGTTATGTCACCATGAATTTTGGCGGGTCGTTCTAAGCCGGGTGATTGTTGTTGCTGCGAGCATTGGTTCTACGAGACCTCAGCTGGAATTGCGCGCACACACTGCGCGTGACAGTAAAACACACGCGGTAAAGGAGTACATGTGTTCCTTCAAGGCCAACCGGCTTCTGTAGGATTCTAGTTATATTTCAGTTTATTGTACAACCAAAATCTATCACAGCCCTCATGTCATTGTACGAAGCATCATATGCTTTGCATGTCACTTTCAATTTGCTCGAAAGAAAAAGCTCCCAAAGCTGGTCGTGAAGCGCAGCTCGTATTCGCTCAGCACCGTAGAGACGTTACATTTCGTGGGGTCGGGGGTTGTCGGCTTCGTCTAGTTTTCTCTAGTTTAGCATGCATTTGGGTAGTGTAAGATAAGCGAAACCTTATAATCACGAAGGATACTAGGATGGGTCTAAGAAGTGAAACAATGTCATAAGCGGGAAAGGGCGGCTGTTGACTTCATAGAGGTAACTCTCGCTACTAGAGACCTTAAGACATGCTTATCATTCAATTAGCTACCCTTTTAATCACTCTGTCAATTTCTTTTTACTGTTACGGCGAACCTTTTTTTGGGTGTTGCTTGCACTGAGTCGTACGGTGGCTTTTAAACCACGCCACGCCAATTAATGCACTCTAGGCCATTAAGTATAAGTAACATCTTTAAGATTTTGTGTTCATACTGGTCCAAAGAAAAAAATCCGAGAACCCAAATTATAGGAGTGTTTTGTCTTGTACTCAGATCCATGGAACATCCACTCGCAGGCTCGGCAGAGGTTTGCGAATATGCATGGCAACCAGATATGGAGGATTTACATCTAAATAAATTTCCATTAATTTGAAGAAGTATAACAATAACTGGGGTTGCATATATAGAATGTTGACTTGGAGGTTACATATACCCCGGGCTGAGGAACCTGAATTTGACAACGGCTCTCCTGAGCTAAAGTAACGTAAAGCCAAGATGCCGGACGAAAAGATTAGAATAGGAGAAATCTCTAGAACCTGATTAGGAATCGCAATTCCAGGACTAGGCCTGCTGTAGGAACGCTGCAGCGTGTCTCGGGCTAGCCAACTTTGTCAGTTTGATCTGTTGCGACTCGAAGGGAGAACCGTGTGCATTGGCTATGGTTTGTTTGTTTGTAATCATATTGCATTCGGCCGCTGGCGGCCATGGCATATCCCGGCATTGGCTATGGTGTGATGACTAGGTACAGGTCTAAAGGCATAAGATGCGTAGGGAAAGAGAAGAGTTAAGCTTGAAGTCTAAAGAGCAGTCACGAACCTTATCTATCAACAAGATCGCGGGGGCAGTCAACTTCCCAGGGCGCCAAAATTACTTGGTTACTCAATCAAATCGCAGTACCAGCAAACTTCTAGGGCTACTGACTTGTTCCTCTGGGGCTCATGCATCGCTGGGCTTAGATAGGCCTTAAGATAGGTGATAACAACAATGTGGAATGTTGGAAATCTACTCACCCCCATGCCCAGGGCCGTAATTGATAGCTGCAGCCGCAGCCTAACAATCCTTATCATTATATAAGCAGTAGATAGTAAGAACGGTATTGCATCTAGACTTCTCTCAGTGTCCGCTACCTATTTCAGCTATGGAAGTCAAAGGACGAAGCCGAGCAAACAAGAGAATAAAACATTCGAGAGCCCGAAGAGAGCCCGAGCAGGAATCTACACCCACCTGATGCGGGCGGTGGCAACAATCGTAGCTACAATCATTGAGACAAGCACAGTAACCGGCACGGGCATGGGTTCAGCTATAACCACTATGGTGAGGAGCCCGCTGGGATGAGTCCTGACGTGAACACAGTTATGGATGGACACTGCGATTGTACCCATAAAATTGAGTAACTAACTAAATTTAGTATGGCTAGAAAGTTTACTGTTTTCACGATTTGACTGAAAACTGACTGCCCCAAGAAAAGTCAGGGATGCTGTCCCACTTCAATCGAGTGATGACTGTATGATCGATGGCTTCCTTGCTGATGGGCGGCATCAAAACCCATTCCGCCTTCCCCTACACAACCGAAACACCTTTGCATAACATTTCGGGGATTAATTCCCTCAAATTCGAGAATCTTTGATCTTCTATCCAAGACAATACTTAAGAAAATATTCTGTGGGTTTCGCCGATATTTGTGAAAGGTCATGGAATGTAACAGCAATCAGACACAGCAAAGAGAGTTACCCATTATGCTTAGAACGATGGCTTTGAGCTCCAAAGACACCAGAACAGGAGAATGATTCGGAATCTAGAGTGCTAACTACCCACACCATGCGCATGTAATACTGCAGTTGCTCAGACAAACACCAAACCATCTGCAAAACGGTTCCAATAAAAAAAAAAGGTATCTTCCTTTTCGACATATCCACTCTACCATAATTCGAAAAAGTAGCCTTCCGCACTAATACATAATGAAATACCGTCTGTGTATGATAATTACTACAATGTCCAGATGTAGTAACTAAAGAGTCAACATATAGATAGTCCAACAGCCGACTCATATGCACTTAGAGGCTGTTGTAATTATTTGCATTCAGCCTCGAAGGGCTACGCCATATACAAACAGTACCTCTTTTCATAGGCCCCACCAAATTTCCTACCAAACCTCAAGGAAAAATTCCCGAAGAAATTGATGATACTGTGGAAATGGCAATCGCATAGGGGCTCTATAATAAAGCGGGCTATTGCCTACTATACCATGAGAAAAACCTAGTATCATCATGCTAACAAATATCCTAAAGGACAATGGCCATGCCGATTGCCCTCTGGAACGGGTTTTCACTCAGTTCTTGAGATCTAAAGGAGGCATGGACCACACGAGACTGATACCGGGTGAAAAGTGTAAACATCTTTCTAAAGGCACTTTAGAAATTCTCCGTATAACAACTTTCTAATGGATACTTTCGAGTTACTACCTATTGCCCATTTGTGCGAGGAATTCCTAGAATTAAATGATCCCTACGAGAGTTATTTTTGTGAGCCTGATGACAGCGGGGAATCTTACTCCCTGTTTTTATTGAAGCGGGAGGAGGTACGAAGCTTTATGAATACGGCCACGTTGTCTCCCTCAACGATGTAATTACACCGCCATGGCTCTGCTTCCTAGATCGGTACCGCATCGCTGCCAACCGTGCGATCTCCGCACTATACTATTACTCTTCTCTTGGATAAGAGATTGCACACTAAAGACGATCCTTTTCTTTGATATGCACGCTGAGACTTCTCCTTGCTGGCTGTCATATATACCCGTCCGGACCGAACCAAGCCAAGGTTCATTCTAAACCTTATTGGACAAAAATAAGGAACTACTTATATTAGGGCTGATTTTGCTCCTGCTTGGACAGCGAAATTGTGGGGAGCTTATTAAAGACCAGGAGATGGCGCAAAAAGCTTTGGTGGATCTTTGTAGGACATTTGGAAGAATATATAAGCGGGTGGTGGAAAAACTCCTTGGAAATGGCAAAGAAAGAAATGCAGATCTCATAGATGAAAAGGATTTAGAAAAGTTTCTGTATGCTCTTGATGCGCTAAAGGATCTGGTAGAAAACTTGAGTGTTGTCGGCGGCGATATTGATGCGCTAGTCTCACTAGAGGTTGTGGTAATTGAATTTAGTGGATGGAGATAACTTTGAAACTTCATGTATTCTTGGAGGGTGACATGTATTTCTTATTGTGATTTGTTAATTTTGCAGTTCAACTCTCCTTTGATATACTGTACCGGCCATTGCGGATGATACGCTTTTTTTTAGACCAGTAATTTTCAAGATACATCCTTTGTTTGATAAGTAATTATGGGAATACCATCTAACTGACATATCTATAGAGTCGGTAGTAGTAGCCGCCCAGCAACCCACACTGGAGATATGAACATAGAACCACCAGCAAGTCTGATTGTTGAGGGCGTCATACTCAGATTTCCCACTTTTTTTGTATTTGCCACTCTTATCTGTCCTATGTTTCCCCTGATGTGTGCCCAACTGACAGATCCCATTGCTGATTTAAATCCTTTCTGACCATGGCCGTTGTATATAATCTGGAGTTACACCCCTCCTGACAGCTGACGTATCATCCGCAATTGCCGGTACAGTATTGCAGATAACCTTAAATTCTCACTTAGATTGAAAACCTGCGTCTATACAGGTTAGTCCACCCTTATTTGGATCTAGTTCTGTCGTATGTCTAGAGTAAACTCTTTAATACATTGTTTAGTTCATCAGCACGTTCCTATTGGCTTAGAACTAGGACTACTTTGCTAGTTACTCGATGATGACTAAGATATTGCACCGACTGATGAACAATGAACGTCGTCGATCATCGGCTACTCGCAGTCATTTCGGGTTAGTTTCTTGTCCAGGAAGTTCAATCTTTTGGGAAGTAGAGAGACACCCAGCGCTGTGATAAGCTTTTCGCTTATCGGTTGTCCGACTTGGCTAACTTGATGCAGCCAACCAATCGATGACAAGCAAGTGGTCTCGGACCGCAGCATCCGAGCAGACTAACACACGAGCTTTAGTGCTGAGTTTGTCTTAACCTCACCTTGAATTCCAAACGACATCACCGTCGTTATCATAAAACCGTCCGCTTCTCAGTCTGCAATTGCAGCGGAATGTGTTCTTATAGTTTCCGTTTCTGAACGCGGATCGAAGGTTGCTAGAACTCCTTATATTGGTGTTGCACCGCGCTAGTGAGATGGATGGCCCAGGAACAGAAGTGAGATGGATGTTATATGACAATAGATATCATTAAATATAATTCTACTCTTGTTTTCAAGAATTTGTACGGGGAAATTCGAAGTTGCCAGCAGCCACCCAAAAACTTTGGATCGCTGAACCACACCGCTAAAACAGGCCTGCATTAACGGTGCATGAGCCATGTCTTCAAACTAAGATAATTGCCAATATGCTGGCGGTGAGAGGTCAGGTAATCAAGAGAACATGAAACATTACATATCCGGTTCTCGCTTATCTTGATCCTGTCAATCTTTTCTAATGCCCAAAACATTCGAGTCAACGAGAATGCCGGAACGATGTAAATAGTAACTATTAGAAAACCACATAACATAAGGCGGGATAAATTGCTGCGAAAACATCATAATCGGCTAAATCTCCCGGCGTTTGCTAAACCTCGGTCTACTGCGATGGGCTGAGCCTAATAGGGACACTCTGGCCTGAACGCATCACTTGATCGGGCGAGCTCTAGGTTATCAGATTCTATCTGGATGAATTCGCCTTTTTCGGATGTCGTGCTGCATCTGTGTCCGACTTCAACAATATATTCGCCTTCAACTCTCGACGCAGCATGGTAATGGCAACCCTGAAACCCGCAAAAAAGAAGCAGCGTATTCAATCTTCTATGTATCCCTGCACTTACTACCCAATTGATGTATCCATCCCAACAAAATAAGACACGTTGTGGATGCGTCACGAGGCAACTTGTCGATATGGCTCCATAAGGCTCCAATGCTCAGCTCTCGGTAACGATTGGTGTTCAACCCTTGTGTCCCCGTACAAAGATGCGCACCGCCTCCCTCTCGGTAGATGTTATTCTGAACTGGCGCCTCGTAAGTGAAGATATTGTTCATGGTAGAAATAGGCTAAAAGGGTCCCAGTCGGACTTAGTTCTTTACCCCTAACGCATATGCAGCGTATCTACTTTTGGGGGCAATCGTGGGGGTCATGTTCGTAACGACCCAAACGGTTATGCCAAAGGGAAGGTGTAACAAGATATTCCATTGGACAACTTGCGCCCCCATAACCTCTGTGGCCGTGCATCGATGTGGTACAATGCAAGGCGTTATAAATCTGCTGCAACTAAACCTGGTTGAAACCACATAAATTACCGACAATATGCCGCAGATCTCCGGAGGTTGGGGATCAATTGACAGCACTGAGGGAAGCCGTTTCAGATGCTGCGCATTGGAATGTGTGGGTATACGGAAGAGCTGATTTTCGCCACCACAAAAACAAATCAAGAATGTGTTCTTATCGTTCGTATTAGAGTACGTAACCTTTTATATATTCAATACAGGGAAAACGGTTTTAGGTGAATACAACCAAACGAAGAAACGAGACAAGTGCAATTATGCTGCCGCCCCTTGCTAAATAGCCTACAAGGGAAGCAATGTATAATTTCTGTATATCAAAACCTCGTTCCTTCAGTATGTCTATGTGCAGGAATCCTCCTGTGCTCGTATTATGATTTCGGTACAACTATCAGCCATGTAGCTACAAGTACATCCTGCAGCATCTATGATCGCGTTACAGGAAACCCAGCGTGAAATTACATTGGAGATTGCACCCCCAGCAAAAGTTCATGCGTACCGTATACACTTGTGTGGAAGATACCCCCCGATTAGAATCCCCGCCGCTCCTAAAGGAAGTTTATAATCCGCCATCAAAAATTCATCTTGGTTAGTGGCTTTGTCATCTCTACTTGGGAGTAAACGTGCTAGGTATATTCGGATATATTCAAGTCACTGACCTAATCGGAGGCGTACGTTTAACACGAGTATTAATGATAAGACGGTTCATAACTAACCAGTATTATTACTATGTAGAACTAAAGACATATAACTAAGTATATTAGCTAATAATAAGGATACATGTTCCTTCCCCTACAAAAAAAGTAGTATTCTTTAATGACCACGAAAAAATGGCATCAAGGCCTGCACCGGAACAGTGCGCGTGCCAGTACTAACTGGTGTAAGATTAGGATGATGCACTTCCAAATATTAGCGTCTAGGTTTCCAAAGTACATACATATTCTTGACATGACTTACCAGAATAAATCACCGTTTTTTCCTTGGGAGGTGAAATTTTTACCTTTTGTGTGCCTAACGAGTGGACAGCGCTCATATTCCCAGTGTCTAACAAGTTACCACGGGTGACGTTCTCTTCCGGCATAGAGAACAATGCTGCAGGCGTGACTGAGCCTGTTAACCACTTGTTCTCTATCGTGGAATTCTTCCAGCGAATTAACACGCGGTATTTCGCACAGGAAGAGCCCGCGACGATAGTAGTCGAGGAACCATGTGATGCGACAGGTGAAGTGTGTTCTTTCCACATCGAGACCTCCGCCTCATAGTCTGTGCCGTCCTTCCCAATCCTACATCTGAAGCCGGGCATCCGGTAAGGTACATCGCAGATGGACCTATGGCATAGTGAGAAACAGATGTCTGAGGGTGAAGTGAATTTTCCGACCAACCATGTTTGGAGTTCCCATGCACGGCTCCCAGTTTCGCAAATGTACTCGAAAAACTGCTTAGTCTCGAGTACATTATCGAAGCTGACAACGAGGTCATTTTCACGACGTATTTTCTCGCATTGTGGAAGATCGTTCTTGTCGGCACCGCCGTGATATCTTGGGACGTAATGGATGTGGAAAATGGTGTAAAATATAAGCGAACAAGTCCCGTCAGATTCGAGATGAGACGCGATATCAAGTTGTCGGGGGACTACTCTGTTTAGACCGTGGCATAAAGTAGGGACTCCCTGGGCTTACTGAGATACAGATCGGCATATTCCCAATCTTTATGCTTCTTAACCAGGAACAAGCCATGATAAAGCGACGAGGCGGGGATTCCCTCTGACGTTCGCCTAGGAAGAATGTATATACGTCTCTCTGGAATCTTGGCAGGATTTGTCGTCTGCAATGTGATCGTTTCGTCCGAAATAGAGGGTGTTTGTTGGCTTTGTCTTCTGCCAGAGTGCAGTCTGCTCTCCTTCACTGGTGATCCAAGCCCTAATATGATGCTTCGCAGAGTCTTAGCCTCTTCGGGAGTCTCGAAGGTAAAGTCGAGCTGTATATTGGAAATATCCGGGTTATACTCCTAGCAATATTTTCCATCAGTTGATTCACCGCAATCTGATCCTACAACGCACATATAGTATAGCGGGAGGGAATTTCTCAAGCCTTGTTTTCCGCCTTTCATTCAACATTTCCACTGATTCCATTCTCCTTCGGTTCCAGCAATCTGACCACCATACAGTCATGTACCGACTTCCGTCATGTATCAGACGTACGCGGCTCAGTGGCATGACTTCGGCGGTTATAACATTAGTAGTTGACGCCAACCCATGAGGCTTGCGAAGGGAGCCTACAGTAGCTGGTGCACCAGAGCAGCAAGCCTGTGCCATCACCAGAGGGTGCGGTACCGGTAAGAATCGCTCGCCTGATGTTGTTCCAGCCTTCGTCACCAGCTGTTTCATATATTCTCAGATCGCAAGTAAATGGTAGCTGCTGTGTTACTTTTGAGCTGTGCTTATATTGGTGATCTCGCACCTGCACTATGCTTTGGGTCCGAATTAGTAATGCGGAGTAAGAATGAAAATCCTTGAAAATACCTCCGAAATATTTGCCGCTCATAGTTACGAAGTCTTTGGCGATTCCATACTTCTTGAAAATGTTGTTTTCGAACTTCCAAGAACTCTTTGAGCTCAATCTGGTGAAGGAATCGTATTTTAACAGGATACCCGGGAAATAAAATGTTCCTCCATAAAGAGTTTTCATCGTTGCTGAAAGCAGGACGCAAGTCTTCTTCTGTGACTAAAGAGCGCTAATGTCAAATATGATTTCGTAAACTAAGGAAAGGGTCTCACAGTGTTGAGTGAGATTCATTGTACTGTTGTGATTGCACAACGCGATGTGCGGCTCGCCCTCCCCTTCCATTACCCATAATACGAGCATGAACCATCGGTCGTTATGGTTATTATCTGTATTTTGGGTACTAAGGGTGGCTCGGACGAAGGTCCGAAGGAGAACACGTTCCTGCATTCCCGGTGTATCATAGCTTCGGATAGTAAACCATCTATCTGCTCTTAAGGAGGGGTGAACATTCATTGGGTCAACTTGGAGCTCGAATCCTGATTGGTTTTCCCGTAAGCTATAATTATAGATTGTATTGTCGCCAAACTCGTATAATCGGCGTTCCTGCTCAGGAAGACTTTCCAAGAACAAAAAATCTTGCTGGATTTCCTAGACCATATCAGAAATTATTTTAAGCAACGATTAAAATACCTAGATTTACATTTAGGAGATCTTCAAGCAACGTTCGATCTTCCAACAGAAGGGTATCCTGATCATTTATCACCTTTTCGTAGACCAGCCAGCTGGCTTTCCAGAGGTCCAAGTGAGCTTGAGGCAGCCATGCATGCTCCGTTGATGATTTCTCTTGGGATACTCTCTTAATTTTGCGTGACTTTGTCTGTTAGCTATAATTTTTGTAGTTGGTTCGAATGGTAGCTCGGAGTAATACCTTCAGTAACCACCATGAAGCTTTTCTGAGCCAAAAACGTGGAGAATGCGGGCACTTCCATCCCATATTACTCCAAATCTTATCATATTCCTCCACCGACTTTTGAAATAACGGCGAGAGCTTTGGGTGCTGATCGAATGAAACTGGTGGCACCCATGACACACTGCCCATATAATCCAGCGGTATATTGTGGTTTAGAGCTTCTAGAATAGTTGCTGCCACTTTTCTTCTCTCCTCCAATATACATTGTAGGTTAGACTCAGCGGTAGATGTGTCATTCGGTGGCTTATTATCCTTAGCGGTTGACGCGGTTGGCACATCCGTCGAGCTTCTTTGGGGCGCCGGAATTGGATGCTTAGAGGTTTCGGAAGAAGGTAATTTTTCGGTAGAATTTGGTTTCCCGGTGTTTTTTTTTTGGTTTTGCAGCACTTCCTCCACGAGGCCTCTAAGGAGTCGACACTGCTCTTTTAGCGCTGAGCTGATGATGCAATTGACCGTCAGCATAAACCATTTTATATTTTGCATTGGATGGCACCCACAACTCAATACCACTTCTGCAATAATCTAGGATAGTAATTTTCTCGTTGATCTGTGTTCGAAGTTGCACGAGCTTTGGCTTTTCTGCCGCCCATGCAAAGCCCTTCCACAGCGCCTGGAGGCCTCTTGCTCCCTCAGTTGGGTGGACCTTTTCCTGTAGTGTCTTCAACTCTCCGAGAACGCGGTAAATATCTTCGATGATGCTCTTCAGAGTTTCTTTCGCCTGACTATCTGCCTTCTCCAAACGGCCTCCGAAATCCTCGTGGCTTAATCGCAGGACAACATGAAGGGTCCCCACATCGCTGACAAGCTCGTTGTATTCTTGGGAGGCATTGATAGCAGGTCTCTAGTTATCATCGGCGAGATCAAAAACAATGCCGGGGATAAATATAGGGTCGATGATGAAGTTGTTTCTTACAATAAGTTTGGTATATATGTTATATGCCATGTGCGCTACTGCAAGGAAATCGCCAACGGCAACTGTGGGTGCACTCAACCATTAACCTACTAAAAGCTATGAGTAAAGAGAGATCACCAACATCCAAAAGGTACAGCCATGGCTGATGTAACGCTCCAGGGAAGAAGTGGCTCAAGATACTAATAATTGATGTCAAGATAGATGTCTGGCCAAAAAGTTCCATATAGCGGGGTAGGCCAGCATTTGAGGGGGCATTTGAGGGGTAGCATTGTGGGTGAAGGCCGCTGCAATTGGCCGTACAACACGAAGGTTGCGAACCACTAACATTCTGCCGATTAACGACGTTCCTCGTCCATAAACCGGTTAACCCTGTAAACAATCACGTTTCGAAGCACAGAAAGAATTATGCCGGCATATTTAGCCTATGACATGTTCAATCGTATTCCATCACTGTACGGCGACAAAGCGCATTAGTGTTCGATGAGTCGCCGTGCTATATCCTGGTAGAGTGGATCAATTTTCCATGAGTTACCGAGTTTCACTGACGGCGAACAGCCACCTGAAGTTACGACTGCGCCGGCACTTGAAGAGATGTTTGTCGTTATGAGTACCGAAAACAAAACAAATATATCATTGCGCACAAGGGCTGAATAATAGTGTTGCCATTGGACCATTTCCGAGGAGTTACCTTGAGCCTTCAAGCCCCTGTTATAGAAATAGAGTGTCTTCACTTTGAGTCGAAATTGTTGTTTATTTTTTCGTTCCAACATTTCTCACTATCTTTGAAAAAACCCCGAATTATGTTAGAGGAAGAAAACCTTGCCTAACCCAACGGGCCCAAAATTTCCCCAAACAGGATGAAGTAATTTAAGGCAATTTCTGGGATTTACTGGATGGAGACGTTTTCCATATCCCTTCGATTGTTGGAACAATTTTTTAGGTTCGCTGATGGGATCAAGTGTTATTCATACTATTTCTAACTATTTATTTATTTAATGCACCTAAGTACATAGGAATTGCCTAATCGCTTGTAAATTACAAATTTACGAAAGACCGACTTTCTACTCGATGGTAATTCCTCTATACGTTACTAATAGACACTGCGCGGGCACTGTAACATGCAGTTATTTTAACAGGTTAGACTGCGGTAGAGACAAGCGGGTTCAACAATCGTCTCTGCACACAATTACCGAACACAGCTTAGAGCCCTAGTGTTATTCCGACTAAGTGAGCACCAACGCCTTTGCCCCTTCTATTGGTGGAACTGTTTACACATAGGTATTTTTGATATTGTTGCTATTAGTATATGTTCCGACCGATACGCGAACTTTGCCCGTTCGCGAACTGGATGGGCCAGTTTGCGAATTTTGACCGGTTCGTGAATTGGGGATCCAGCATGCAACCTTGCCAAAGTACGAGATTTAATGCCACAAAAATGTCAGGGAGTTATGCAATAAAGATTGTGTAAGACCTGTGATAAGTCTCGGTTGCTCCAAGGACTTCAATACTCGGTCTCCTATCAATCACAGATGGTCATGGCTGTCATTTTAGCAGCCTTAAGCACCTCGCACAGTGTTGGAAATCTGCTTGACACTGCGCTAGGTAAGAATCTGCCAATTTTGGTCTTGAGTTCGTGTATATAGTGACTGGTAAATATTCATAATCCAGGAAGACTACATGAAGTAATATATGGATATATTGGCGATGACTTGACAAGGGCTCAGAGATTGCATCATGTCGAATTCGATGAAAGTTGTGGAGCCAGTTATAGCTAATTAGTATCATATCCATTCTCGCAACTTATAGTGACTTTAAATGGTAGAGTTTACATAAACTGACTAGTTCGCGAACCTCTTGTCCGGTTTGCGAACGGGATGAAATATTGCGAACCGGTCAGTCCAGTTCGCGAACTGGAGGGTTCGCCAATGGGTCGGAACATATATGTGTAGTCTACGTCCTGTTACGGTGCTCGGGCGGTGTCTAATTCTCAAAGGGTGTTTGCTTTCCGGTTATAAGCGTTATTGGAGCGGTTAGAACGGGCGTTCTATCCTATGAGATGTCCACCTTGCAGACTTTATAAGATTTCTGTTTCTACTGGTACCGACAAATTTCCCCGAACAGGAAATGGTAGTTTTGGCAGATCCCAACGAAGAAACTGTCAGATTGTTTCGATCCGTTAGAGCTGTTGCGACACGCTTGTATCCTAGGGAAGTCCTCCAATATTGATCTTTATGAACTGTTAGAGTACAACTCTGTGGGGCTTATTCTTTGCAAATACAAGAATGGAAATTTTCGATACCGGCCGAAAGTTGAGAAAATCATACTAGGCTCGCAGATCAATTGAATTACGAACTTTGTTCATAGTGCGATAGTGTATCCATGAGTTGCCTGTCAGATTGGGAAGCTAGAATTTACATTGGGGCAATTGCAGGATTTCCAGTGATATGTGCACTGCCGTCTCTTCCTTCCTTTCTACCCTCTTCCCCCTAGTAGTAACACGAAAGTTTATAGTGCACAGTATCTAAAAACAAAACGTATCTCAAGCTTCTAACTAAGGCATTGCCCTTTCTAAAATCTTAATGCGCACCTTGCTAAGATCTAGGTGCACCAATATCACCAACCTTCCCAACTTTCTGCGTTTTGCAGCCTCATAAAACAAAGCGGCAACAAAGTTTATAAAGGTGTTAGCGACACCGCCAACGAATTCAATCCTTCGTGTTGTCGCATATGCATGATCACAGCTGGACCGCTGGGGCTGACAATCGACCTCCTGTATAGCCCATTGAACTGCCATCAAATAGCGTTCCCGTAACTGCAGGTTGACAGTTCTCGGTCTCCTCCAACCAATGCTATGCACTTAATGGTACTATCAACTTTTGCTATCCTTGTTATGTACGTGAATCGTTTCGTGTGTGGTGCGTTGTGCTGTGGTAATTGGCAGCCGTCTCGAAAATGCGCGCCAACAAACTTGAAAAAATGTCTACTTATGCTTTTTCCGGCGGATATCGCCGACGGTCGATAAGTTTGTCGAAAGCAATATGCTGCGTATGCAAGGGAGCAAACAAATCGCAAATCCTTGGCTAAGCCTCATCAATTAATCACCACTATTCGTGGGCACCGGGCTTGATGCTTGAAATTTATATAAATATCGAGCATAGCAGACTAGCTAGATCATTCATCAATTGCCGTTTAAAATGTCGGACCCTATTGCCTTAGAACTAAAACAGCAACCGCAGGAGCCTCTCACTCTTGAAGATGAGCTTGCGCTAACCCAGGATTCGTATCAGACTGGGACTCTAGCGAACCCTCTAGCCAACCTCAGTTATGAGAGACTACAACAGCTAGGCCGCAAATTCGCCGAAGATTGTAAACTCGATGAAAAGTATTATGAAGTGTTCTCGCGAGGAGCGGTACTTGCACGAAAACCCGGTATTCCCGAGGAATGGAATTTACCGCGATCCGATCGGGATGCTCTTCAACGGGAGGGAGTTGCGAGTCTGCGGCAAGCATGGAAACAGCTTCCATCTAAGATGAAGATTTTAATTATTACATGTGGGTTGGGCGCTGCAACTCAAGGTTGGAATGAGTGAGTAACGCCTTATGAATTTTTGTTTTACTTCTCGTTGACAACCCAACAGGACAGCAGTGAACGGTGGTGTGTACCTTCAGTCAAATTTTCAAGTATTCAGCCATCAAGAACCCTGATCCCACCTAAGCGCCCACATTGCACACACTACACAGCGGCGGTGTACGATGGCCGAATACTTGAATCTGATTCAATACTTTTAGGGAACTGACATTGAACTCCATCTAGCCAATATTTTTTACCAAAAGGCCCTAGACCTGGAAGGTACTGACAAAAAACTTCTGTACGGCCTTGTCAATGCGGCACCTTACGCAGCGTGTGCTGTCTTTACATATTGGTAAGGCCAATCCAAAGTTGTTGGCTTATACTACTACTTACAACTCTGTACCTGAAGGCTCACTCCCATTTTCAACGCTCACTGGGGAAGAAAAGGAGCGATTGCTATCACATCCGTTATCTCAAGTGTATCATGTCTTCTTCAAGCCGTTTCTACAAGCTCAGGCATGCTTCTCGGCTTTCGCTTACTTCTAGGTATGTCTCGTTGATTTTGGGATGTCCCTACAGCATGTTTTCAGTTAACTGCTTAGGTATTGGGATCGGCGTTGAGAGCGCTGTGATTCCTGTCTATGCCGCTGGAACGGTCCCTCATCCTATCCGGGGAACAATAGTAATGCTTTGGCAAGTGTATGGACTGCAGGACTCACCTATTAGTCCAACTGCAGATTAGCTAACCCTATTTAGCTGTACGGCTGCAGGAATTTTAGCGGGATTGATATGCGGAATCATATTCTACGAGGCTGGAGAAGATGATTTGAAATGGCGTTTGATGATTGGAAGCCCCATGATTCTACCATTGTTAGTGATTGTACTCTTGTACTGGTGTCCGGAATCCCCGCGGTAAGTTCCGGTCAAACTGAAAGAGCCACATATCTTGACTACTATTCTGTGAATTATAGGTGGTATATAAAGAGAAAGAGATATGTTAAGGCGTTTGAGTCGCTCAGGGAACTTCGCCAGACAGACATCCAAGCCGCTCGAGGCTTGTTTTATATTCACTGCTTGATTATTGTCGAGCGACGAGTTGAAGCTGAACAGGACCACTTCATCGAGCTTTTCACTGAACGGCGTAATTACAGAGCAATGTTGGCATCGGGCCTTGTGATGTTTTTGCAGCAACAATGCGGTATTAACACTTTAACTTATGTAAGACCCATTCAATCAGCCTATAAAGAGCGACTGACAATTCGTTAGTATAGCTCAGAGATAATCCTCAAAGCGACAAATGGTAATCACCGGAAATCCTTAGCGGCGAGCATCGGCGTGGGAGCATTCAATGTAGTTTTCGCCTTGCCAGCTTTCTACTGGATAGACTCAAAAGGAAGACGATATCTTTTGCTTGCCACGTTTCCTTGGATGGCTATTGCGATGTTCTGGACGAGTCAGGCATTTCGAGTAGACAATGAGAGTATCAAGGTGGGATTGGTTTTATCTGGAATGGTAAGAGTGGTGGCAATTCTAGATAAGAAACGGAAGCGCTAACCCTAATTCTAAGTATTTATTTACTGCGTTTTACTCTTTTGGCGAAGGGCCTGTTCCATTTACCTATTCGGCTGAGTGTCACGCCTTATACATCCGCGAGCGAGCGATGAGCGTTGCAGTGGTAATTACTTGGACCTTTAACTTTGTTCTTTCGTTTAGCTGGCCTTATATGGAGGAGGTTTGGGGTGTTGAAAGAGCGTTCCAATGGTATATGTCGTGGAATATTGTTGGATTCTTTTTGGTCTTATTGTAAGTCCCCATTTGGCTCGCCCAGCGGAAGAACAATCGCTTACGACGCCAGTTTTGTCCCTGAAACAAAGAATCGAACGCTTGAGGAGCTTGACCGAGTATTTGGAGGCTCAGCTGGCGAGTTGATCGGTTATGCTTGCGAGCAAGTAATCTATTTTGTTTGGCACACGCTGCTGAGACAAAATATGGCGAAACCGGTACATAGAGGGGAAGAGAAACGACGAGAAGCACGTAGGCGACTCATCGATAATCCGGATCCTGTTTGTTATGATGATCCGCCTGGGCCTAATCCTGGTAGAGTGACTAGGGCTGATCCTTTACCGCCGTGGTAAATGTATCGAGCTAGTCGGGAAGGCAGATGACGTTGTTACTATTTCTTGTCACGGGTTGGGAATTGCGGAAGCATGCAAACTTTCTCACATACAGGGAAAATATGGATTGGTAAGAACTTTCTTCGGTTTATGGAAGGGATGTCAAGGTATGAATGAATAAAGAGAGCATGTATTCCTAAAAGACATACGTATAGCCTATAGTGCTATTTTCATTCTTATACAAGCGTCGCATACCAGTCGAGTTTTGCATTCCAACAGTGGGTGAAGGTTACAATGGTTTTTATAAGAGACCTAAATTAAGTTACTCTCACATTTAGACTAAATTCTAGAGATTACGTTACTGTAAATCAGCCATACATTTTTAGTGTGGTAGTCTTCACTAGGTAGCGTCCGTTTATGATACAGGCCGAACCATAGTATCTAGCTGTCCAGGTCAAGTCTACAATACGTCCACACCCCTTGTAAACACCACATATTGCTATATTCAAATTCGACATATAACAGTTGTATTACATAAACCTCGGAATCGTGCGGCAATCAGAAGATTTCAAAAACATCATGGTTTTGACTGGTACGGTGAATTTCGATGAGCCTGTTAAAAAATTTCCGGAAAAATGACATTGCGGTCCGTTGTAATACACAAAAGAAAGTCATCCATTGCCTTGAAGTATCTAGTATACATATCCATACCTATCCTTCTGACGTTCTAAGCTTAGTTCAGTGCCTCGTACCAGAGCAAAGACTCACATAACCCCTCTACGCATTGGGCGTCATCATGTATCACACCTTAATTGTCTTCTCATCAACATTTTCACCATCATTAGACCTATATCACTGTGGCTAGAGCTTAATTAGTAAGATGCATCCATTTCTCACTCTGACCTCTCCCTGTACCAGCCACGGGAAAGTGGGATCATGTAGTTTCTCATACAAAATATGTGATTGGAAAGCGGGTTATCTACTAAGGGAAAGTGGAGACAGGTCATTTCCTAAATTTAATAAGTTTCCAATGCATTTCTCCCTATAGTCGTTCCATTTCTAGTCTTTTCTATACCATAACCCCTATGCCACACCAACATACCATTTTCCACTCTTTACCATACTGTTTTCGTTCTTAAGTACTACATTCCCACCACTTACCAAGCTCCACACAACTTATGCTTTCCTTTACTTTCCAAAGTCACGATGTTTTTTTTTAACATCGTTATCATGGTGTTGAGGTTTTCATTGGGCTGTACCGTGTTCATTTTTACAGTTCTCACCACGGTGGTGTGACTTCTCCGACTTGCTTTTTTGCTACAAGTGAATGGGCAAGTTTCATCCTTGTGAGAATGGTGTGAGTGGGTACGCACCAGCAGCAGGCACGCGATGGTAGGGCCTGTGATGGAATGGAGCCGATAAATCTCACGATGCTTGGCATTCCCGGCCTCCACCTACAAAGCATCCCGCGTACCAACCTGACAACCAGGTTACATACATATATACAAATAGAATGTCACGGGAAAGTATTAGTTTGTATACTGGAAAGTGGGTTTCCATATCCCACATTCCAACCACTTTCCCGCGGGTGGTAGAGATATAGCAATGCAAGGGACTAGTTGCATTACGAGTGGAAAACGAAAACACCAGAGTGGGCCTGGTTTGTTGCAATTGGGAATGGTAAGATATACGATAACTCCAGATAAGAAAGCAATTGCTGATTTGTACCCTAAGTATTTATTCACACCTTCCTAATCTTCTGGCCCAGGAAGGTCCTTTTTTATCTATTGACCGAATGTCACACCCTACATATCCGTGGACAGGCAACAAATGTCGTGGTGGCATTGTCTTGGATCTTCGAATCCATTCTTTTGTTTAACTGGCTAATTATGAAGGAGGGTTGGGGTGTTGGACTCGGAGCAGCGTTTTAATAGTAGATGGGGTGGAATATCCTTGCGTTCTTTTTTGGTCTTGTTGTCTCTTCGCGGCTTACCACGTGAAAGAGTAGTTGTTTACTTTAGAGTCTAGTTTGCCCCCGAAATGCAAAATCGAACCATCGACGAACTCAACCGAATCTTCAGCAGTCCAGCCAAGGAATGTATCAGATATGGCTGCAAGCAGATAAGATTTTTATTGGGACAAGGTTCTGAGACAAGATATAAGGCCACTGGTAATCATAGTGGAAGAGAGACGACGAGAAGCACATAGACGACTCACGGATCCGGATCCCGTTCCTTATGATGATTTACTAACGGATGAGACGGTGATACCGCCGTAGTCAATCTATCGAGTTAGGTTTGAAAGGAGATAACGCATTAGAGTTTTATGGCAGTCGATACAAGATGGGATATTGCGCTATGCAATATACGATTTTTCTAGTTTTGAGTTTTTAGATAGGATCTCAGAATATGGAAGGAACAAAGATAGTTAGTTTATATTCACAAAGACATAACCAAGATGAGCATGGTTTCACGTTGGATTAAAAAGCTCCGCACACAAAATAAGCTTTGCATCGAAGCTAATGAGTAGAATAGACGTGTCGAGGTTATCGGTTCAATTCTAGTTCATGGTATTAGCAATTGTTGTGTCTGCTTTTCATGTCACTCGACCAGCTATACAGAAAGAATGTTGCATGTATATATAGGGCTGACCGCTAGCGGGGCTGGTAGTAAGGGGCTCACTTCTCTCATATATAACTCGCATCTTTCTCCTGCTCTCTTCTCTCTGTATCTAAGTCTATTCATACGGTTCTCCTCATCGCTATTGCAACAAAGAAGATAAGAAAGACCCGTCATGAAAACGGATATAAAGGATGAATCCACAGTGTAGACGTCCTGCGTGTCTGTTGTGGGCTGTTCCAAATCTGCCATAAGCGGTCCAGCAGGTCCGGATATGCTACCTACAAACCTTTTCAATTATCGATTAAACTAAAAGAGCATTTCAGATTGTTTATCCCTTTAACAAACTGAATGTCTCTTGGTAGTATAAGAGAATCTCTTGTCGATGCCAAAAGAGCCAAGACCCCCGAACCACGGATCAATGACACCGTAAGGGCTTTTCAGTCCAATCCTGGTGAGGTAAGGGAACGCGGAATGGGTTTTGGGTGTGGCATAACCGTTTGACCATGAAACATCACTCGATTAATGTTGAAATACTTGTTACAGATGTACATGATGTTACAGGTCTGATACACGGTCACGGCTGCAGGGGCTGATACCTCCTGTATATATCTCGAGCCTTTCTCCTTCTCTCTTCCCTGTACCATAGAATACATGCACATGGTTCTCCCCAACCTCCATATCTTAACAGGTTATGAGCCCAGTGGCTGCTACCCTCTAAATCTCTATCGATACCAAAACCTCGAACCTTTCATTCCACGAACACCTCACAATCAACTCAATGTCATCATCTCTCCACCATCTCGTTCCGAAGATTACTGGTCCTAACTACCCAGCCTGGGGAACGAAGATAGAGATGGTCCTTATCAAGGATTACCTTTGGCCAATAGTCTGTGAAGAACGTCTACGACCTGAAAGACCAGCACAAGAAGTTCGACAGTGGGATTCAGATGCACGAAAAGCCACCACCAATATAATGCTCTGTTTGGGAGAAGAAGCAGACCAACTTGTGTTAGGGACTCGAAATCCAGTGGATCTTTGGAAGAAGCTACAGAAGCTAAATGAACAACAGGGATACTCCTCACACTTCTGTATTCGGAAGATGTTCTATGAATTGGTGTTTGTTGACTATGCCAAATCTGATGAAGACAATGCGATGTCACTTTACATTAATGCGCATCGATCTCTCTGCCATGAGCTGCGAAGTGCTGGAGCAATCATTGACAACGAAACTGAGCACCAAGTCTTACTTTTTGGTCTTGGAGCTTCCTATGACAGCTTCGTTATTGCAACTACACAGTCCTTTTGGCAGAATGCCAATGACAACCAGAACTATATTGATGTGGAAAATCTAATTGGTCAACTTTTGGATGAAGATCGACGGCGAAAGGGAGTCAAGCTTGGAATGGAGCCTGTGGAAATCAGCAGTTCAAGTACTGGATGGGCACTCTATTCCAATCGAAAGTGACAATGGTCCCAGCCATCCCATTCTGACAAACCACGTCCTATCTGCAACTAGTTACTGTGAAAGAGAAGGCCACAAGCAAGACAACTGCTGGGTCCTTCACCCCGAAAAGAAGTCTGAATCCCGATATATGAAACATGCAAGACTTGCAGAAGCTTCAATTGCGTTGGCATCAGCCAGCATCACACCCTGAGACCGAGATCTATTTCAATATTTGTCAGTCAGTCTGTGGTTTCACGGGGCGTATCTATTGTGGTAGCCTGACAGTCATTTCACGAGGCCTATCTATCTTTGTCGCCTGACAGTGGTTTCACGGGGCCTATATATCTATGTCGCCCGTTTGTGGATTCACGGGGCCTTGTACAACCAGTTTGGCAGTGGATTCACGGGGCATATATATCTATGTCACCTGTCTGCGAATTCGCAGGGTTCTTGTTTATTGTCTATTACCGGCTTGACTGTGGGTTCACGGAGTCCAGGGGAAGTGTTATCAGTTTTGATTAGCTTGTTGAGTTTCCACCAGGAGCGGTAGTTTTATCTTTGTTGGGCACTGCCCGCAGTTACTTTATATGTTTATCTTTGTGTTTCTGGGGATGGTGTAGGTTTCCGGGGAGTTTCCTGCATCACGGCTATCAGCCGGCCAGATGGGTCCTTCGTCCGTGGGTTTGTTGTTTGGCTTTTTTAGTTTGGAAGTTCTTGCTGCTTTTGTTCAATGTTATGGAGCGCAGCAAGAGGGGGAAGTGTTATAGATGTACATGATGTTACAGGTCTGATACACGGTCACGGCTGCAGGGGCTGATACCTCCTGTATCAATGATTCCACCAGTCTGGACGGACCCGGTCTGGGGTAGGGCCCCAGACTGGCAGTCTTGGACTGGACAGGCTTGGACTGGACCAGTCCAAACAAGATAATATTTATCAATTTCAAAGTAGATTCGAAAAACTAAAGAAGTGAGACAGTAATCCCTGGAACCCTAACTCAGACACAACCCGACGGAAGTTCAGCAGCCAAGACCCAGTGGGAGCTCTGGAAGAAGGTGGGAAAGGCAATGGGCTGGAAAGCTGGCCGATGCCGGCGGGCACAGGTGTTGGAGCTGTTTTCCATGGAGATATGTGACATGGCGGTGATGGACTTCTTGGCTGCCATGGACGTCGGGAAGTTCCCACCGGGGTGACGCATGGAGGCTGGAGCGGCCAGTCTGTCTTTTCTCTTCCGCTTTCGCTTTCTTTTGTCAGCCGGGATGAAGGGTAGTAGGTGTGAGCTCCGCCATCTAACCAGCTCGCCCGGAGGCGGAGGGAATAAGGGCCTGTCATACTCTAGCTAGAGTAAATACAGTATGAACAAACAACAACAACAACTCAGACACAACGTCACTTCATAACAACCACCCGCTGCGAGCAATCACTATGAACCAACCCGCCACTGCTAGCAAGCACCACCACGAGAAACCCAACCATACCAAATGTTGAGAGCAAGAGTGACGGAAAAACTATAGACTTATATACGAAAGAGAGAGAAGGAAAACTCAATGCCGATTGCCAAAGCCGGAGCCCAATGCCGAGTACCAGTGCCGAGCCCTCCTCCTCGCCATGGGGGCAGGCGGGGCCAATGGGGGCCGTAAGCCACCGGCCTCATGCCCGAGCCCGCCAGCACCGAACGCTCGGGAAGCCACCGGGCCAAATCCCTAGTCAACACCAAACGAGTGGTGAGTGGCAAGTGGCTAGTGGCATGTGATGAGGGGTGAGATGTGCATTGTGACTTGTAAATGGCAAGATGAGTCTACATGTATAAGTATATGTGTATGAGTCTATTTGTTGACTCAGTGTATCAGTAACTCCCAGCGTATTCGGGCCGATTCGGGCCGAGTGGACTGGTCCAAAGCAGTCCAGGCCAGTTCAGTCCAGGTCCCAAAAAATTGGGGATTGGTCCGATCCCGGTCCTAAAATTTCTTGGACTGGACCTGGACTAGACTGGACGGTTCCAGTCCGGACTGGTCCATTGCTGGACTGGTGGAATCATTGTCCTGTATATATCTCGAGCCTTTCTCCTTCTCTCTTCTCTGTACCATAGAATACACGCACACGGTTCTCCCCAACCTCCATATCGTAACAATACTGATGATAGAGAAGCTTAATTGTTTCCATCAAGGAGGGAACCTGGGTGCTCTTATATATGGAATTCAGAGTATACCTTATAAGCATGCATGCGCACTCAGCTGGCATTTCTAGCTGAGTCCTAAATGACTGCCACACGATGATATCATGATTCCTATCAGCCCAGCTAAAGCCCATACGCCTTACGATAGAAGACGATCCTTATACGCAACACCTAGCAGCAGAGTATTTCCAGACAGTCGACTTTCAAGGTCATTTCGTGCCGGTAAACTTTGACTTTCTGGCATCAGTTATCTCCACGTATCGACATGCTACAACACATTCGTTACCGTTTCTCTAAAAAATTACTTGGCGGAAGTTCTGAATAGTTATAAACTGAAGGACAACACTCCTGATCTTTTGTCCTAACACTCCTAGTCTTGAGTCCTGACCAGCCTTGAGTCTTAGTTTAGCGAAAGTAACGTAGTGCTTTTGGACTTCTTTACCTACTGCTTCCTCCCATCTCCGGCATGCACTAGACCAGAGGCAAGAGCGGTAGTACCACTAACAGTGCAAGTGATTGAAATGTTCGGGGTGAACTAGTTCTTTCAGTCAGTCTCCGCAACCTAAACGTTATTGATGAAGCACTGAATTACAGGAACAAGAGACTCATAGAGGCGGGTATCTGGTTTCTAGGGGGCTGCATTTGACGAACTAACTCGAGCCGGGGGCGTGAAGAACCAGTGTTTTCACCGGTCCGGGGGTGGACCAGTCTGGACTGGACCGGTCCGGGTTTAGTCCAGTACGGTCCGAGGATTTTTCGGACTGGAATCGGACCAGTCTGAAATTTCATCGGACCAGTCCAGACTCAGTCTGGACTG
>Ga0307512_10001878_pt1 | contig 28141 bp, 27 predicted proteins | sample 14_EM_MG_FD_200267 | JGI IMG/M metagenome (GOLD analysis project Ga0307512, IMG submission 200267) | Populus trichocarpa ectomycorrhiza microbial communities from riparian zone in the Pacific Northwest, United States - 14_EM | ecosystem: Host-associated > Plants > Roots > Unclassified | place... | reverse complement strand
GCAAGCAAGGAATGAGCCGCCTCCGCGCCGCCCCCTCGCGCCACCTGCGTCCATGACGCCGTCCACCCGCCCACCGCGATCGCCCCCAGGGTCCATGGGTCGGGGGCGAGGGCTGGTCCCGGCGGGCACCGGACAGGGGCCGCTGGCCCCGGTGGCCGCACGCAACATGCCGCTGGTGCCGGCATCCCGCCCGCCGTTGGACATCGACACCGACTGCGTCCTGGTCGACGACTTCGGCGGCGCACGGGACGCCACCGCACGCCTCATCGCCGCGGGCCACCGCCGTATCGGTTTCCTGGGCAATCCCCCTGCCCTGTACACCGGAGCCGAACGTTTCCGCGGCTATTGGGCCGCACACGAGGAAGCAGGCCTGGAGCCCGACGAACTGCTCGTACGCCGCGGCCTGCGCGACCCTGCCACAGCCCAGAAGGCGGCCCAGGAACTGCTCGACCGACCGGATGCGCCCACCGCCCTGTTCTGCACCAACACCCGGCTCACCCACGGGGCCGTACGTGCCGTGCGAAGCTCCGCACGCACCACCGCGCTGGCGGGCTTCGACGACTTCGAACTCGCCGACGTCCTGGGCATCCCCTTGACCATCGCCGCCTACGATCCCGACGAAGTCGGACGCCGCGCAGCCCGCATGCTGATCGACCGCATCCGCCCCAGCTCCGACCACCCCCTTCCAGCGCGGCGCACGGTGGTCCCCACACACGTCATCGAGTACGGGCCACACCCAACAGCTGACCTCAACGAGGTCACAGACACGCCGAGCGGGTATCCCCGAGGCATGGTTGGCGTCCTCCCCAGGTGTACTGACCCGTGAGGTCGGGAACGCGGCTGGCGGGTGGTTGGCCCTTGAGCGCGGTGTGTCCGCGGACGCAGGCGGATGACTCACACGCAGACACAGGGCGCAGGCCTGCACCAGCTCGACGGCACATCAAGTCTGCCGCTGCTGACTGCGGGACGGGCGTCAGTGGATCTGGGCCTTCGCCTTGCGGGACCGCAGTGGCGCGGAGCGACTCGAGGCGGTGGTGCCGCCTGCCGCTGCGCGGGCCGCGGCGTCCGGGAGGGTGAAGGCGAAGACGGAGGTCACCGCCGCGACGGCGGCCAGCGCCAGGTAGGCGTGTTGATAGGCGGCGACGGGTGGGTTGGGGGCGGCGGCCGGGGTGTTCAGGACCAGGGCCGTAATCACCATGGCCGGCGCCAGGGCGCTGCCGGTCTGGCGTACGACGGTGTTGAGCGTGGAGGCCTGTGCCAGGTCCTGCCGGGCGACGGTGGCGAGCGAGGCCACGGTCGTGGGCATGAAGACACCGCCCATGGCCACGCCGAGCAGGAACATGTAGGCCCGGAAGGTCCACAGGCCGGTGTGCTCGTCGCAGGTGGACAAGAGCAGCAGGACCAGGCTGACGCCGGCCAGGCCGCAGCCGATGATGACGCGGGGGCCGACACGGGCGTAGAGGATCCCGACGATCTGGACGGTCAGCAGGACGCCGAAGGCCTCGGGAAACGTGCTGGTGCCGGATTCCAGGGCAGTGCGGCCCTGCCCCTGCTGGAGGAAGAGCGGGCCGAGGAACATGGCGCCGAGCATGGGCACCAGACCGACCAGGTTGACCAGGTTGGTGTCCCGGAACAGTCGATTCGCGAACAGGCGCAGCTTCAGGAGCGGTTCGGCAATGCGCAGTTGGTGGGTGACGGCTGCGGCGAGCAGGACCGCACCGAGGGCCAGGGCGGTGACCACGGCGGTGGAGGACCAGCCGCGGTTGGGGCCCTCGCAGACGGCGAGCATCGTGGTCCCCAGAGCCGCCGCGCACAGCAGCAGGCCCGGCAGGTCGAAGCGGGGTGGCCGGTGGCCGCGGTGCGCGGCCAGGAACAGCGCTCCGAACAGCACGGCGGGCAGGCCGACCGGCACATTGACGTAGAACACCCAGCGCCAGGACAGGTGATCCACCAGCAGGCCGCCGAGGATGGGTGCGGCGGCCGGGGCGATCTGCTGGGGGATGATCATGTAGCGGGATATGCGCACCTGCTCGGCGGAGCTGAAGGTGGCGTAGAGCAGGCTGGCCGAGGCCGGGAAGAGCACGCCGGCGGACAACCCCTGGACCGCGCGGAAGGCGACGAGTTGAGCCAGGCCTGCGGCGGCGCCGCACAGCAGTGACGAGCCGAGGAAGGCGGCGAGTGCGGTGAGCAGGACGCGTTTGCCGCCGAAGCGTTCGGCCAGCCAGGCGGAGGCCGGGATGGCCATGGCCAGGCAGACCGGGTAGACCACGACCACCCCGTCCAGAGCGGCTGTCGTGAGCCGGAACTGGCCGGCGATCGAGGGAAGCGCCACTGTGGTGATCGCTCCGTCGACGATCGCGATGAACGTCACGCTGACGCACATCACAGGGACGACCAGGCGCTGGCTGAGGCGGAAGGAGGGGACGGACAGGCGGGGACGGCGGGAGAACGACAACACATGCTGAGCATACTCATTATGTGAGTGCTCATAGAATTGGATTTTCGGCGGACGGGGAACGGTATGGCAGTGCAAGGCAGCAGCGACGTCCTGGTCGACGAGCTCTACGAGACGACCCACCAACTGCGCAATTTCGTGGAGGCCCGGCTGCGGACCGGCGGGGCCTCCGTCGCCCGGCTGCGCACCATGCGGATGCTCGCGCGAGCCGAACAGCCGCTGCGCATGCGGGACTTGAGCGAGATGACAGGGGTCGCGGCACGGACCACTACCAGCATCGTCGACGGCCTCGAACGCGACGGCCTGGCCGAGCGCGTGCGCCACCCGCACGACCGCCGTGCGTTCCTGCTGCGCCTGACCGACAAGGGTCTGCAGTGCCACCGCGAGGCCGAAGAGATCGACCGCCTCGCGCTCTCCGAGGCGACCGCCGGGCTCGGCGACGAGGATCGCGAACAGCTGCGGACTCTCCTCGCACGCATCCGCGCCGCCACGTCCTGACGGCGGCGCCCGCAACTCCGCGAGGGCGTCAGCGCCGGCTGCCCCGCACGGACCAGCCGCTGCCGACGCCGGCCAAGTGCAGGGCCAGCGCAGTAAGTCCGAGCAGCATCACGTTGGTCGAGGTGAAGGTGTCGTTCGTCGAGATGTCCGCCGCGTTGATCAGGAAGGCGAGGAAGAAGAGGATCGCCGAGATGATCGCCAGCATGAGGTCCGTCCCTTCGGGCGGCCGAGCCTCTCGTACCGCGTGCAGTCCGGATGCCCCCAACTCGCCGGGACACACACTGTCTGCTCTCCGACGCGCTTCTTTCGGGACGGGTGAAATCAGGCGTCCTCGACGGTCGCAGTCACCGGTGCGGCGATCTCGACCGTGCGGCTGACCGTGCACAACCCGTCGTGGGAAATCCTGACCGCCCCGGCATGAATGGCCCTGACGCGGTCCGCGGTGAGAGCAAGTGTCATGCCTGGACGGTGGGGCGAACGTTGATCTCGCCGATCTCGACGTCGCCTGGCTGTTCGATGGCGAAGGCCACCGCGCGGGCGACCGCCGCCGCAGGGATGCCCATCGCGTCCATGTTCTTGCGCGTCTGCTCGCGGAAGTGCGGGTCTGCCATGGAGTCGGCGAGATCGGTGCGGATGTATCCCGGCGAGATGGCTGTCGTGCGCACCACCCCGTCGGTGGACTCCGTGCGCAGCCCCTCGTGGACGGTGCGCACGGCGTTCTTGGTCGCGGCGTAGACCGCCATCGAGGGGGACGCGCCGTACAGGCCGGCCACGGAGACGATGCTGACCAGATGGCCCGACCCTTGCTCGCGGAAGACGGGCAGCGCGGCGGCGACGCCGTTGAGCATGCCGCGAAGGTTGACATCGATCATGGCCGACCAGCCTTCGGTGTCGAGGTCGGCCAGCGGGCTGATCGGGGCGATGCCGGCGTTGTTCACCAGTACATCGATACGGCCGTACTGGTCGATGGCGGTGGAGACCAGGCGCCGCAGGTCCTCGGCTTTGGTGACGTCGACGACGCACGTGGCAGCACGGCCCCCCTCCCCCTGGATGTCCTGCGCTATGGCGTCGATGCGCTCGCTGCGGCGCGCTGCGAGGACGACCGCGGCGCCGCGCCGGGCGAGCAGACGGGCCGTGGCTTCGCCGATGCCGCCGCTCGCTCCGGTGATAGCGACGATCTTGCCGTGAAGGGAAAGCACTGCTGCCTCCAAGTAAAGTGGACACGTGTCCGGTGCATGATTCACTCTACCGGACACGTGTCCACTTGTCAGAGGCGGAACATCAGGAGAGACCTATGAGCGCGCCGGCACGCCGTCCGGATGCGGTGCAGAACCGGACCCGCATCGTCGAGGCCGCCCGCGCGGCCCTCGCCGAGTCCGACCACGTCCACCTCAACGAGATCGCCAAGCGCGCCGGCGTAGGGCAGGGAACGCTCTACCGGAACTTTCCCAACCGCGAAGCGCTCCTCGCCGAGGTCTACCGGCGCGACGTCGAAGAACTCGTGACCGCCGCCTCCGCTCTGCTGGCGGAACACGAGCCCGTGGAAGCCTTGCGTCACTGGCTCGACCGAGTGATCGACTACGCCGAGATCAAGTACGGCGTCCTGGCAGCGCTCGAGCCGGCGGCATGGCAAGACCTTGTCGCCCACAGCCAAAACCCCATCGAAGGCGCCCTCGATCACCTGCTGAACGCCGGGAAAGCGGCCGGTTCCCTTCGCACGGACGTGGACGCCCACGGAGTTCTCCTTCTCATCGCCTACCTCGGACGACTGGACCGGAACGAGTGGGAATCAACGGCACGGACGCTGATGAGCGTCATCCTCGACGGCCTTCGCCGACGGGACCCGGACCGGTGAGGGCAGCAGACCTGTGGTGACGGGTCGCCGGCCCCTCCGCCGACTGCTCCGCCTCCTCGATGAGCGCTGCCACGACGGCGTCCTCAACACCGCTCCGGCGAGGTTGCCCGCACCGCCCCTCGGCAAATGACCAACTCACGTTCCTGCGCATCGAGGTCAGGATTGACCAGCTCGGCCTCGCCCCACCTCACCTCACCTCACCTCCAGCACCTGCTCGTCGCCCACGCGGGCGAATACGGTCCCGGTCGGCCACCACGACGAACGCTTCGCCGACCATGCCGCCCCGGTCGCCCGCCGTGTGGTCCACGGGATGACCGGCGAGCACGCGGATGAACCTGCAGTCGGCCCGCCTACGACCTTGTGATGACGCACAGGCCACCTTCATCCGCCTGCGCCGCCTCGCTCGCTGATGTGCCGCTGCAACAGCTCGACTGCCAGGTCATGGCCATAGTGAACGGCGAGGTCCATGGGCGTTTGCCCGTCAGGCCCCGGCAATTGCGGGTCGGCACCGAAGGCCAGGAGCACAGCGGTGGTATGCACAGTCAGCGAGCCGCCGCTCTGCACGGCGCCATCGCCTTCAACATCAATGGCGTGCGTCAGGAGCGTCATGTTGTCGCACACCTCATCGGGGTCGACTCCCACGGCCAGCAGCTGAGCCAGGATCTCTGCGTCCTCGTTCTCCACCGCTTGATGGGCCGGTGTCCAGGTGTTCTCCACGGTGGCATTCAACCGTCGCCGCACCAGCCCGGCCGGCGCCTTACCCAGCCTCTGGTCGCCAATTGAGACGGGTGTGGCTCTTCGGCAGGGAAAGCCTGAGCTGCAAGGGCCTGGTGACGGACGCGTTGCCGGACGTGTACCGGGACATTGTGGAGGTCGTGACGGATGCGTCGGGGCCGCTGCAGGCGAAGCAAATCGTGCCGCGGATCGGGCTGCCGGCTGTGACGGCGAAGAGCGAGGGGCCGCGGGGGAAGCTCAAGCGGCTGGTGGAGCGGGACTGGCTGATCGAAGACCAGCCCGGACAGTTCGCGCTCGCCCACCGGGCGGGCGAGGCGAAGGAGTGAACTCCCGGAACGATAAAGGCTCTTCTTTCTACCTTCGAAGGTCACTGGCCGAACCGAAGAACAGAAAGACGAGACCGTGCGACCTTGTGCCGCCTCACAGCCTGACCAGGGTCGGTGAGCGACGTTATTGTCGCGCGTCAGCTTGCGCGCGGGCGCGTTCGATGTCGGGGACGTGGCGCTCGGCCCATTCCCGGACGGCACGTAGCGGCATCAGCAGTGACCGACCGAGGTCGGTGAGGGCGTACTCGACATGCGGAGGATTTGCGGGGATTTCCGTGCGGGAGATCAGACCGTCGTACTCCATCGCGCGAAGCGTCTCAATGAGCGCCTTTGGCGTGATCCCCCGTACATGTGCCTTGAGTTGAGTGAATCGCATCGGGCCGGCGTCCAGCGCGTTGACGACGAACACCGTCCAGCGCGCCCCGATCCGGTGCAGGACGGTGCGACTGGGGCAAGTCGCGGCCATGACGTTGTAGGCCCTGCCCATGCACGCCTCCCAGTAGCGTTGTAGATACCGGTATACATTCTATACCGTCCGCGCTGTGACCACTTCCGATCTCGCGACCCATCCCCTGATAGCTCCGCACCGCCGTTTCGTCGCGGCGATCGTCATCGACTCGATCGGCACCGGTGTCTTCGTCCCCGTTTCGATGCTGTATTTCCTGGCCACCACGTCTCTGACACTGATGCAGGTGGGTGCAGCGCTGACGACGGCCGGGCTGCTGGCGCTCCCTGCGGGCCCGCTGGTCGGCGGACTGGTCGACCGGTACGGCGCCAAGCCGGTACTGCAGGCGGCGAACCTGGCCCAGGCGCTCGGCTTCGCCGGGTACCTCGTCGCCGGCCAGACATGGCAGATCGCCCTCTGCGCCTGGTTGAACAGCGCCGGCCGGGCGGTGTTCTTCGGCTGCTACGGGGTGACCGTCACGGCGCTGGCCGCGCCCGGCCGGCGCGAGCGCTGGTTCGGCATGCTGGGGTCGGTACGCAACCTCGGCTATGCGCTCGGCGGGCTCCTCTCCGCCGTTGCCGTCACTATCGGCACTCACGCCGGCTACGCCGCGATCGTGGTCGTCAACGCCCTGTCCTACATCGCTGCATTCGCCCTGCTGCAGGCCGTGCCGAACGCCCGCCCCAAGCCCCGCCAAGATGCTGCTGGAGGCTGGCCGCGTGTGCTCCGGGACCGGAGATACCTGTCACTCGTCGCACATCAACTGTGCTTCGCCATCTCGTTGTTCGCCCTCAACATCGCAATACCGGTCTACGCCGTGGACGCACTGGGATTGCCAGGCTGGACCGCCGGGGCGGTGTTCACGCTCAACACCCTGATGGTCGGCTTCGGCCAAGGCATCGTGGTCAGGTGGCTCAGCGGGCGGATCCGCGGCCGCGTCCTCGTCACCTGCCACGCCTGCTTTGCGGCCGGCTACCTCCTATTCCTCGCGGCCGACCGGATGGCTGCGCCGACCCTCGCGATCGCCGTTGTGTTGCTCGGCACCGGCAGCTACACCCTCGGTGAGATCCTCGGCGGCCCCGTCACGTCGACTGTTGCCGCGGAGAGCGCCCCGGACGCTCTCCGCGGCAGGTACTTGGCCCTCAACCAACTCGCCGTGACTGTCGCAGGAGCGGTCGCTCCGGTCGCGCTCTCCGGGTTGCTGTCCACCGGGGCAGCCGCGATCTGGCCGACCCTGGTTGGCGTCAGCATCCTCGGAGCCACGCTCGCCACCGTAATCGGAAGGGCAGTGCCGGCGGCGCAGAACCGCATCGGGGGTGTCTAGAGATCTTTGATGGCTGGGTTACGAGGGGTCGTGACGGTTGTCGTGGGCCGCGCTACGCCGGAGGGATGAGGTATCCCGATGGCGGTGGGCTGACGGCCGAGGAGCGGGATCGGTGCGAGCCGGGCTGACGATCTCCCTTGCGCCGACGGGACGTAGCGCGGGCCCAGGATTCGTACACATTCCGCGACGTTGGTGCCTGCGCCGAGGCCTCATTTGCTGCCATGCATAGATCGCATGCTCGCGATGAAAAACCATCGCTTGTGCGCATGGATCGGTGGGGTCATCTTGGAGATGTCCCCACCGCAACGACAAGGAGAGGGCAATGAGCCCCTCAGCAGACAGCACCACCGGACACACGGGCGGCACCGCGCATCCAGGCCGGAAGCTGGACCACGCCGTGCCGGGTCCGGAATCGGTCTGCCTGGTCACCCGGTTCTCCGCCGTCGACGACACGGCAGCGCGGGGGCTCCTCGACGAGCTGCGCGCCATTGCGGTATCGGTCGTGGCCGAGCCCGGCCACCTCACCTACAAGGTCTTCGCCGACCAGGACGACCCCAAGAACCTCTACGTGATCGAGACCTGGGCCGGCGCTACTGACGCACAGCGGCACGAGGACCTCGTCCTCGGCAACGGCGCCGTGGAGCGCGTAGACCCACTCCTGACGGGACCGCTCCGCACGCTGTCTCTCCGGCCCGTCGCGACCGACGGCGCAACACACCAGCCGGCACCCGTGACGGGCCACGCCGGATCCAACGGCAAGGAAGCTGAATAAGAATGAAGGCGACAGGACGCAAGGTACTGATCACCGGTGCCGGTACGGGCATGGGCCTGGAGGCCGCCAAGCGCTTCAGCGACATGGGCAGCCGCGTCATCATGGTCGCGCGCAACGCAGAGCGTCTGCGCACCGAGGCCGCGCGCCTCCCTGGCGCACTCGCGTTCCCCTGCGACATCTCCGACGAGGAGCAGGTCGCACGCCTGGTCAAGTCCGTCGCGGCGGAACACCCCGACCTCGACACGGTGCTACTCAACGCCGGGGTGACCCACACCTACAAGCTGTTCCGCGCCGAGGACGCGGCCGCCCACGCGGAAGTCGAGATGCGCACGAACTACCTCTCGGCCGTCCGGCTGATCGACGGCTTCGTTCCGCTGCTGCGGCGGCAGGCCGACCCGGCACTGATCATCACCACCTCCGGAGTCGCGTTCGCCCCGGACATCACCAACCCGACCTACAGCGCCACCAAAGCGGCGCTGCACTCCCTGACCCAGTCGGTCCGGCTGCAGCTCGAACGCGACGGTTCGCCGGTCGGCGTCTTCGAGTTCATGGCCCCGCTCGTGGAATCGCCCTTCTCGGCCGGTGTCATTTCCGCCCAGAAGGTGTCCGCCTCCGACGCAGTTGCCGAGCTGTTCGACGCGCTGGAGCGCGACGAGTTCGAGTTCCACGCCGGCTTGACGAAGGACATCTACGAGGCGCTGCGCCGCTCTTCCGACGCGGCGGTGCGCGCCGTGAACGCCGCGACCGGCGGCTGACACCAGCCACGCACGCCCCTCACTGGCGCGGCAGCTCCTGCCGGTCGCCCACCACGACATCCAGCACAAACCATCACAGGAGAAACCATGACCACCTGGCTCATCACCGGAGCGTCCCGCGGCATCGGCCGCGAGATGGCCGAGCAGGCCCTGACGCGCGGCGACCGCGTCGCCGCCACTCTGCGCCGCCCCGAGCAGCTCGACGACCTCGCCGACAAGTTCGGCGGCCGGCTGTGGCGCGCGCGCCTGGACGTGACGGACAACGCCCAGATCGAGGACGTGATGGCGCGGGCGTTCGCCGAGAACGAGCGCATAGACGTAGTCGTCTCGAACGCCGGCCTCGGCGTCTTCGGCGCCGGCGAGGACCTGACCGACGAGCAGGTCGAGGGCACGATCGCCACGAATCTCACCGGATCGATCCAGCTCGCCCGCCGAGCGGTCCCGCACCTTCGCGCACAAGGCGGGGGCGTGTTCGTCCAGCTGTCGAGCATGGGCGGCCACATAACCTTCCCCGGCTTCGCGATCTACCACGCCACCAAGTGGGGGGTCGAGGGGTACTTCGAGGCGCTGGCGGCCGAGATCGAGCCATTCGGGATCAAGACGGTGCTCGTCGAGCCCGGAATGGTACGGACGAGCTTCTACGACGCGGCCGCGCGGGTCCCGCTGAGCGAGCCGTACCACGGCGGCCCGGCCGACGCTCCTCAGCCCCCGGTTGAGGACATGGTCGCCAGCCAGTCCGGCGTCGCCCACGCCACGATCGAGGCTGCACTGTCCGACAACCCGCCGTTGCGCCTGCTGCTGAACTCCGATGCCTACGAGGCCGTCACCTCTACGGTCCGTGGCCGGCTCGCGTCCCTGGAGGGCCAGCGCGAGGCCGCCTACGCCGCGGACGCCGAGTACCCGGCGCCGCTCAGCGTATAAAACGCAGCACGCCGGCAAGCCCGTAACCGAGCGACCGGCAACGAACCAACCCGGAGCAGATGAGGGCGGGCCCCCGCGCCAAGGATGGCGTGAGGGCCCGCCCTCGTGCGTCCGCCCCCTCATGTGCCCCTGTCCCGGCGCGCGTCCTCCCGCATGCGCCTCCTCACCCATCCCACTCCCGCCTCGCCGCGCCATGCGCGACATGAAGGGGCATTCTTTGCTGTCACCCATGTCTCACGCATATCGTCGGCCCATGCCGGAACTGACGCTGACGGGCCTGCGGGTCATGCTCGAAGTCGCTCAGCGCGGTTCTTTCACCGCGGCGGCCGAGGCGCTCGGCTACACGCAATCCGCGGTCTCCCGCCAAATCATCGCAACGGAGGCCGCCGTGGGCGCCCCGCTGTTCGAGCGGCGGGCCCGCGGGGTCCGGCCGACCCAGTCCGGCGAGGCCCTGCTGCGGCACGCGCGCCACGTGCTCGCGCACGTCGAGGCCGCGGAACTGGAGATCGCCGGGCTCCGCGACCGCATCGCGGGCCGACTGGCGGTCGGCGCCTACCCGACCGCGGCGGCCGCGCTGGTGCCCCGAGCCATCGCACGCTTGCAAAGGGCGCACCCGGCCCTCACCGTGAGCCTGTGGGAGGCGGGCAGCCCCGCACAGCTACGCCGCCTCCGTGCCGGAAGGATCGAGATGGCCGTAGTGGCGATCGGAGAAGATCTCCCCGACTACGACTTCACCGGACTGCGCATCGAAGTCGTACGCACCGGCCGCGGCATGGGCGTTGCCGTCCATGCCGCCCATCCGCTGGCCTCACGGGACGAAGTGCACGTCGACGATCTCGCGCAGGAGGCGTGGATCGTGGGAGCCGGCGGAGAGGGCGAACCGCAGTTCGGTGCCTGGCCCACCCTTGAAGATCCGCGCGTGGCCTACGAGGCCCGCGGCTGGCAGACACGCCTGGGGCTCGTCGCCGCCGGGCTGGGCGTCTCGGTCCTGCCCGGCCTGGCCGCAGACACCGTCCCGCACGGCGTGAAGTGGCTGCGTGTGGAGGACCCCGCGCTCGTACTCAAGAGAGAGACCGTGATGGTCACGACCACCGAAGCGTCAGCCGCCGCGAGAGCCATGCTCCAGGCCATGCGCGACGAAATCACCGGACTCGCCACGGAGCACGAGTGAGACCGGGCGCGCTTGCGCAGGCGCGCGATCGCTCGGGATACCAGTGGCGTCTGATCAAATGACTGGAGGCTTTCCGGCGCGCAGGTCCGTGATCGCAGCAATTGTTTCGGTGTCGAACCAGAGGATCTCCGTGTAGACCCCGGTCACTGGGCGGGCTCCTACGCGTGGCCCGGCCAGGCGCACGCGGTCGCAGTCGCAGTCGCAGTCGCAGTCGCAGTCGCAGTCGCAGTCGCCGCAGTGGTGGCGCTGGCAGCGGTGAACTATGTCGGCGTGCAGAAGTCGGCGTGGCTGACGCGCGGGATCGTCGCGGTCGTCCTGGCGGTGCTCGCCGCCGTGGTCACCGCCTGCCTGGTCGGCGGTACGGCGCAGGCCGCGGGTTTGGACGTCGGGGCGCACGCCGGCTACTGCCACCCGCGGATAATCGAAGCGATCCGCTACCTGGTCGCGGGCGGCATTACCTGGCGGGCAATGCCGCCCGACTTCCCCGCATGGGACCGGGTCTACGCCTTCTACGGCGAGCGGTAGCTGCTTGGCTCCGTACGACGGGGGCTACCGTCAACTCGGCGCCCGATGCCACAGAGCCCGGGTTCCGTCTGGCCCACACCTTGATCGGCCTCTGCCCAGCCCCGCAGGAGTTGGGAGTTCTTCTGCGCCGACTCGGCGAACACCTTCTCGCGCATCAGGGAACCACTGACACGACAACTGACTCCGGAGGACTCGTGGCCACTCTTCGAACGCGGCCAACCATCGGCATCAGGCCTGGACGGCCGGTCTGGCCGTGACCTTCGGCTTACGGCGGCTGGCTGCGGCGGTGGCTCCGGCGGGCACCACGCCGCCGCGAGCCCGTTCTGGAATACCGCGGCTTGCCAGCCGGCCATGTCTGCCCGCTGCGGCCCGATGTGGGCACCGGCCCCCGCTGCCATCACACCCCAGGGCGCACGCGCCATCCGGTCGTTACGGCCAGGCTGGTGAGGACGGTTGCTACGGGGGCAGTCAGCGTGCGGGCCCCGGTACGGGCGGACCGGTGACGTGATGGTTCAGCGACTCACCGCGAGGCATTCGCTCCTTTGTTTGAGCGGCTTGCCGAGCGGCTGCAGCGGCGTCGTCCTTGCTTCGGAAGGTCCTGTCCGAGGACGAAGAAGGAGCTGCCGCAGACCGACGGGCCGCGAGCCCAGCGAGGACAGGCGCCGTGGCAGCCGTCAGCTGCCGATGCTCTTCCAAAAGCCACACTGGTGTTCCTGGGCGAGATCGGCCGGTTCCGTCTTCCCCGGTTGCAGCGACTGGACGTGCTGGCCGGTTCCGAATCGGGGCCAGGGTGCCGCGCCATGGCCGTTCGGGTCGCCCGTGTAGGCGAACTGGGCCCAGTAGCGCACCATCGTGTCCGCGAGTTGGTGCTGAGCGGGTGTGGCCGGACCGGGCAGCTGCTCGTCGTCGAAGAGGTACTGCAGCTCGCTGCCGTGGAACGCCCCGGTGGGGAAATTGGGTTTCTTGAGGGTGCTGAACCAGGGAGCTTCGTCGTCGTCGAACTCGTAGGCGTAGGTCGGCACTTGGCGGTCCAGGGTCCGGTCCCGGTCGAGGACCGTGCACCCCCAGGCCCAGTCGCTGATGACGGCGGACAGCGCCTCGCCAGGGGACTGGAAGCGGTCGGCGGGGTAGCGGGCCAGGACGCGGGCCGCGTCGGTCGGGGCGAAGAGTGTCCGGATCTGTTGCCGGTAGTCGGCGTCGGTCGTCGTCTGGCCGGTCACGGCTTCGATGGCCGCGGTGAACAGGCGATGTTCGTCCCGGGTGGTTCCCTGGATGATGGGGACCCGGTTGAAGTGGCCGGTGGCGAACGCCTGTTCCGGGCTCACGGGCAGTATGCCGGCGCCGACCGTCGGTCCGGATCCGAGTTCGTAGTCGGACCACTTGACGAGTTCCTCCACGGGTTCGGCGCGTAGACAGGCCGCTGCTGTCCGGAGGTCGGAGCAGCCGACCTTGGCCGCTACGTCAAGCCCGTGCCGCTCGCGCTCCGCGCGCGGCAGCGGGAACCAGGTCGGCGGACCCGGTGACCATTTGCGTCCGGTGCACTGGGCGCTTTGCAGGATCGCCTTTTGGAAGAGGCCCGCTGACCCCGGCGCCACGAGATGCGCGCAGACGCTGGTACCGCCGGCCGACTCGCCGAAGAGCGTGACGTTCGCCGGGTCGCCGCCGAATGCCGCCGCGTTGTGCCTCACCCACCGCAACGCGGCCTGCTGGTCCTCCAGGCCGAAGTTGCCCGACAGGTGCTTGGCCAGACCGTGGTCGAGCGCGGGATGGTCGAGGAATCCGAAGACACCGAGCCGGTAGTTGAAGCTGACCACGATCACCTTGCCCATGCCGGCCAGGCGCTGCGCGTCGTAAAGGCTCCCGGCGCCGTTGATGTAGCCGTTGCCGTGGATCCACACCATCACCGGCAGATTGCGGGCGCTGCTGCGCAGCGGTGTGGTGACGTTCAGATAGAGGCAGTCCTCACTGCTGCTCTGCTGGTCGATGAGGCCTGCTGCCTGTGCACACCGGTTGCCGGGTTCGGTCGCGGTCCGTACGCCTGACCAGGACGCGGCCGGCTGGGGCGAGGCCCAGCGCAGCTGCCCGACCGGCGGGGCGGCGTAAGGGATCCCCTGGAACATCCGGGTGTCCGTGCCGAGGCGGCCTTCGACCAAGCCGGCGTCCGTCCTGACCACGGTGGCAGGACCGCCTCGGCCACCCTCGGCGTGATGCGCTGCGTGCGAGCCCCCGGCTGCGCCGATGATCATGGCGCCGCAGAGCAGAGCGGTCAGCAGGGCCCGTAAGCGCGGCCGCACCGCGACCTGCGAACTGCGATGCCCTGGTAAGAGATCCTGACCTATGGGATTCACCGATGTTCACATCCTCAAACAGTTCGTGTGTGGTCCACACTAATATAAAGTGTGGGGCACCCACAAAGTCAATGCCCCGTGGGCGAGACATGGAGATGAGCCCGATGCCGACAAGTGACGATGAGCGGCTGCCACCTGGCCTCGCCCTGGCGTGGGGGCTGACCGCCAAGACGGGGCGACTGGGCCGGAAGCCCTCGCAGAGCGTTGAGGGAATCGTCGAAGCAGCTGTCGGGCTGGCCGACGCGGAAGGCTTCGCGGCCCTGTCCATGCCGAACATCGCCAGGCGGGTGGGGCTCACCGCCAATGCGATCTACCGGTACGTCAGCTCGCGGGACGAACTGCTGGTGCTCGTCGCCGAGACCGCGTGGGGCCCGGCGCCGGACCTGGAAACCGGCACGGACCGGTGGCGAGCCGCGGCCGCCAGGTGGACCAGGGCAATGATCGAGCGATGCGACACTCATCCATGGCTGCCCGACCTGCCCATCCGCGGGGCGCCCGCGACCCCGAACCTGCTGCGCTGGACAGAAGTGCTGCTGGCAGCGCTCACCGGCGCCGGGCTGAGCTCTGCCGAATCGCTAGGGTGTGCGCTGCTGCTTGACGGCTACGCGCGGCGCATCGCCAGTGCCCGCCGCGACGTGCGCAACAGCAGTGCGGCGCCGGTTCAGTCGGCCGCCGTGACACGGTTCCTTCAACCGCTCCTGCATGAGCACGGATATCCCATTCTGGCGTCCATGATGACGCACGACGAATACGACGATGCCATCGGCGACGACGACGTGGACTTCGGCCTGACCCGGATCCTGGACGGAATCGAGGTCCTGATCGCTCGACGAACGAAGGCCCGCTGAACTGCGGCTCAACAAGCGGGAAATCGGTCCGTCGGCCGCCGGTACGACCACGCGCACAGACAACCCTTGACCAGCCCGACATCACCGACAGAGTCACGGCATTGGCCTTGGACGTCATCTCATTTGGTGAGTCTGTGCGACGATTTCTGCCCGGGGAAGCCGCGTGCCGGGGAAGATTTCTTCCCCTCTTCGGTAACGGCTGCCTGAGGCATAGTGGCTGGCATGTCCGATACGCGTTCACCTCGCTCGGAGTTCGGCGCGTTCCTCAAGGCGCGCCGGGCCGAGCTGACCCCCGCGCAGGTCGGTCTCGCCGACGACGGCACAGTCCGGCGGGTCCCGGGGCTGCGCCGCGACGAGGTCGCCCGCCTGGCCACCATGAGCACCGACTACTACACCCGCATCGAGCAAGGGCGTCTGCGCGCCTCCGCCACCGTGCTCGCCTCACTCGTGCGCGCCCTGCGCCTCGACGAGGCCCAGCGCACCTACCTGTACGAACTGGCGGGCCGGGCACCCACTCCGCGGCGGCGCCGCCCGGTGCAGCGGGTGCGACCGTCGGTGCAGCGGATGCTCGACGGCCTCGGTCACCTGCCGGCCATGGTTCTGGGCCGCTACAACGACATCCTCGCCTGGAACCCGGCCGCCGCGGCCCTCTACCAGGACTTCGCCTTGCTGAAGCCGGCCGAGCGCAACTACACGCGGCTGATCTTCCTCGACCCCGCCATGCGCAGCCTCTTCACCGACTGGGAGGACGCGGGACGAATCAGCGCGGCAACCCTGCGGATGGAGACGGCCGCCGCCCCCGACGACCCGCGCCTGGCGACCCTGGTCGGTGAGCTGTCGGTCCGCAGTCCCGAGTTCCGCGAGTGGTGGAACGGACGGATCGTGACGGACACCACCTCCGGCAGCAAGCGCTACCGCCACCCCCTCGTCGGGCCCCTGACCCTCGACTGCGACACCTGGACCAGCCCGAAGACGAGCCCGCGATCCACGACACCATCGACCGCGCCTACGTCCGCAAATACGGCGGCGGTTCAGGCGGGATCGCCACCGACCGGGCCCGCGCAACCACCGTGCGTATCATCCCCCATCACCGACGAGGCACCGATTCCGCACGAGACAACCGGACGACCGGCACCGTGACCGCCCGCGACATCCGTGTCTCTGGCGCAGCGGCTCTGTATTCAGACGGATCTTCCGCCCCTCACCTGCTTCCGGGCGCCGAACAGGGCGTGTCCCCCGTAATTCGAATACTGCATGCTTGGAACACTGCATCTCCCCCGGTCATCCACCGGCTCATGGCCGACTGCCGTGCCATCGCGTGCTCGCCCGGCATCACCGACCTCGGCAGCCACCGCCTGATGGACCGGTTCGAGTGGGACCGAGTGAACGCCAAGATCGCCTTAGGCCGTCTTAGGGCCGGAGCACGATCTTGCCGTGGGTGTGCTGTCGTTCCAGCTCGCGGAACGCGTCTCGCACCTGCTCCAGCGGGTAGGTGCGGGCGATCGGCACTTCCAACTCCCCGCGTGCGGCGAGCCGGGCCAGCTCGCCGACCACGACCGCGCACGCCGCCGCACCTTCCCCGTAGGTTCGCGCCCCCACCCTGGCCGCGGCCTGCCAGTCGCGGATCGTGTTGATCCGCTCGGGACGCACACCCAACTCCACTGCCAGCTCCACGTAGCCGTCGCCGAACGTGTCGATGAACGCGTCGACCTTCCCGCCGGAGGCCTGCCGGATCCGTTCGGCCACGTCCTGCCCGTACTCGACCGGGACGACACCGCGATCCTTCAGCCAGGCGTGGTTCCGCTCACTCGCCAGCCCGATCACCGTGGCGCCGCGCCGCCGCGCAAGCTGCACGGCAAGAGACCCGACGCCGCCCGCCGCACCGGACACGACGACCGTGTCGGCCGGCCCGGGGTCCACCGCGAACACGGTGGCGTACGCGGTCGTGCCGGCCACGTACAACGACCCGGCCACGTCCCAGGACAGACCCTCCGGACGCGAGGTCAGCTGGACGTCGTCGGCCACGACGAACTCCGCATGGCTCGCCCTGTTGTGGGTGAAGCCCAAGACCTCATCGCCCACCGCGAAGCCGCGCACCTGCGGGCCGAGCTCCACCACGACGCCGGCCAGATCGCTGCCCTGCCCGGAGGGGAACGTCGCCGGCCAGCGTCCGTGCCGCGCGCCCTCGCGGATCATCACCTCACCGGGCTGGATCCCGGCCGCGCGGACCTCGACCAGCACCTGCCCGGCGCCGGGCACCGGCCGCTCCACCTCCTCCACCCGCAGCACATCGATCCCGCCGTACTCGTGGAACCGCACCGCCTTCATCACGCGATCACCGCTCTTCCCCGTTCGGACCAGCCTTGGGCGGTCGCGCCCCGGACGGCCACGCATCGACCGTCCCATCGCATCCAACCGATCAGGAACGGAGCTGCATTCCCGGGATCAACGGTCCGAGGATGGTCGGACCGTCAACTCCTCGCCCACACCTGGTTGGTGCCGCCGTTGCAGGTCCACAGTTGGAGTTGGGTCCCGTTGCTGGTGCCGTCGCCGGTCGCGTCGAGGCAGGTGCCGGAGCCGACGTTGACGATCGTGCCGTCGGAGCGGACCCGCCACTGCTGACCGGGGGTGCCGTTGCAGTCGTAGATCTGCACCGCGGTCCCGTTTGCGGTGGCCCCGCCGGTGGCGTCCAGGCAGCGGTTGGCGAACACGGTCAGTTCGCCGCTCAGCGTGGCCGACCAGGTCTGGTTGGTGCCGCCGTTGCAGTCCCACAACACCGGGCGGGTGCCGTTGGCCTGGTTGCCGCCGGGCAGGTCCAGGCAGCGGCCGGATTGCTTTCCCTTGTAGACGGCGGTGGTGTTGGCGCGGTGCCAGGTCTGATTCGAGCCGCCGGTGCACGTCCAGATCTCCAGCGGGGTGCCGGGGGTCGTGCCGCCTGCGGTGGCGTCCAGGCACTTGCCGGAGTCGGGGTTCACCACTGTGCCGTCGTTGTTGACGGTCCACTGCTGGCCGGGCGTGCCGTTGCAGTCGTAGATCTGCACCGGCGTACCGTCGGCCATGGCGCCGCCTTTGACGTCCAGGCACTTCGCGCCGCCGTAGACCGTGAGTTGGCCGGTCGGGGAGGCGGTCCAGGTCTGGTTGGCCTGGCCGTTGCAGTCCCACAGCTTGATCTGCGTGCCGTTGGTCTGCCCCGCACCCGGCACATCCGCGCACAGGCCGGACTGGCTCCCTTTCAGCGCTCCGGCCTGGCCACGGGGTGAGCAGGTCGACATGCCGGATGTGTAGGGGCAAAGCGCCGTCGCGAAGCCGCCGTTGGCGGCCTCCGGCACGGACAGGGTGTCGGCGTTGGTGACGACGCGGGTTTCGTGGGTCAGGGAGCCGGAGCCGTCGCGGACGGTCTCGGCCAGCCACTGCCCGCCGCCCAGGAAGGTCAGCGAGGTCTGGAAGGTCTTGGCGGACAGGGCCGAGATGCCGCCGACGAACCAGCGCCCGCCGGCGCGGCGTGCCACGTACGCCTCCTTGCCGGGGCTGCCGCCGAGCAGGCGTGTCTCGTCCCAGGCTGTGGGGAGTTGGTCCAGGATGCGCAGTGCTTCGGGGTGTGCCTCGTAGCTCTCGGGGCTGTCGGCGAGGTGTTGCCAGCCGGATTCGAAGACGACGGAGGTGGCCAGTTCGTGGGCGTCGGTGGTGTCACGGCCGGTCATGCTGAACACCACGGGGGTGAAGTCCATGCTGGAGATCGCGTTACGGGTGTAGGGCAGGACGGTGTTGAAGGTGGCGCGGTTGTGGAACTGTTCCGAGCCGTACACCGCCTCGGCCGTGACCACCTGCGGCCAGGTGCGCTGCATACCGCGGGGCATGGCGGTGCCGTGGAAGTTGACCATGAGCTTCAGGTCCGCTGTCCGGGCGAGGACGGCGTCGTACCACTGCAGGGTCGGCTGCGTGTACTCGTCGATGAAGTCGATCTTCAGCCCGGCCACTCCCCAGTTCTTGACCTGCGGCAGCCACTGGTCGCGTTGCTGTGCGGTGTGCAGGTCGGAGGAGTTGAACCACAGGATGACCTGGACGCCTCTGGCCTTGGCGTAGGACACGATGTCCGGTACCCAGGAGGAGGACCAGCCCTCGTCGATGAGGATGTAGCCCCAGCCCTGGCGCTGGGCGAAGTCGATGTACTGCTTCTGCCGGGCCTCACTGGACGGGCTGCTGTGTTCGGTCAACCAGGACCAGGCGACGGCGCCGGGCTTGATCCAGGAGGTGTCGGCGACCTTTGAGGGCGCGGCCAGGTCGTCGACGATCGTGGACTGGGTGACGCTCGCCAGGTCGCCGAGCGCCGCGGTGCGCCAGGGCGTCGACAGCAGCAGCGTGGTGGTGATCCCGCCCTCCAGTTGGGTGGTGTAGGTGGCGGAGCCGGCGGTGTGGGACAGGTAGGAGGCGGCGTACCGGCCGTCGAGGTCCGTCTCGGCCACCAGCGCGTACGCGCTCCCGACCTGGAACAGCGCGGGCAGGTGGTAGGTGTTGGTCGGAGCGCCTCCGGCGGTGGTGGCGAACCACTGGCCCTGGTCCTCGCGGTCGGGCGGCACGAGCCATGCGTCGGACGAGGCCGGGACCGTCCATGACGACGCCTCACCGGTCACGGTCACCGATCCGCTGCCCGGCAGGACGTATCTGTAGGCCACACCGGTGTCCGAGGCGCGGACCACGACGTCGAGCCGGGCGCCGCCGGTGCCCGTGAAGGACAGGGTGGTCTCGCTGTAGGCGGTCTGCCGGGTGCGCTGCTTGCCCGTGGTCATCGTGTACGACTCGGTGACCGTCCGGTCGACGCGTTGCAGGAACGTCAGGTCTTTCGTCAGGTCGGCGGCGCTGGTGCGGATCCCGATCGGGGACGGTGACAGGACGGTCTGGCCGTGGCTCGAGGCGGCGAAGGTGAGTGTGCCGTTGTCCAGCGTGACCTGCGCGGCCGTGGGGGAACCCGCGGACGGGCCGGAGACGGTCCAGCCGGTGGCCGCGGCCGCGGTGTGCGCCGGTACGACCAGGAGAGCCAAGGGCAGCAGCAGTGCCACCAGGCAGCGTTGCAATAGGCGTCTGGGCTGGGTGGTGGGCGTGAGTGTGGGCATGGGCGTCCTTCACCGACGGAGGAGTGGGAGAGATCCTGAGCCCGGTCTGTGTTCCGTGCGTGTGTGGGTGCGAGGTCCCGGACTCGCCTTCGTTCCGCGTGCGTGGTCGGAAATAGGGGCCCCGCCGGGCCGCCAGCAGAAGTGGGGCCTACGGCCCCGCGGGGCCGGCGATGGCTAGGACAGCCGCCAGATCTGGTTGGCGCCGCCGGTGCAGGTCCAGATGTCCAGCGCCGTGCTGTTGGCCGTGCCGTGTCCGACCGCGTCCAGGCACTTGCCGGATCCGACGTTGACCACGCTGCCGTCGGAGCGCACTCGCCACTGCTGGTCGGCGCCGCCGTTGCAGTCCCAGATCTCCACCGGGCTGCCGTCGGCGGTGGCGCCGCCCGTGACCTCCAGGCACTTGGAGTCGTAGACGGTCAACTGGTTGGTGGTGGTGGAGGTCCAGGTCTGGTTGGTGCCACCGTTGCAGTCCCACAGGGCGGGCTTGGTGCCGTTGGTCTGGCTCAAGCCGGGGACATCGACGCAGCGGCCGGACTCCTGCCCCTTGACGGTCCCCGAGACCGCGCCGCGCATCCAGCTCTGATTGGCGCCACCGGTGCACGTCCAGATCTCCAAGAGGGTGCCCGTGGTGGTGCCGCCTGCGGTGGCGTCCAGGCACTTGCCGGAGTTGGGGTTGATCACCGTGCCGTCGCTGTCGACGGTCCACTTCTGGGCCGCGGAATTGTTGCAGTCGTAGATCTGCACGGGGGTGCCGTCGGCGGTGGCGCTGCCTTTGGCCTCCAGGCACTTCGCGGCGCCGTAGACGGTGAGTTGGCCGGCGGGCGTCAGGGTCCAGGACTGGTTGGCGGCGCCGGTGCAGTCCCAGAGCGCGAGCTGGGTGCCGTTGGTCCGACTCGCCCCCGGCACGTCCGCGCACAGACCGGACTGGCGACCCTTGAGGATGCCGCCGTGGTTGCCCGGCGGGTTGGCGGTGATGGACAGGTTGTCGAACTGGTCGGTCTGGTAGCCGACCACGCCGATGCCGATCTGGCCCGCCGCGAAGGCGCTGTCGGTGGTGGTGCCGAGGGTGGCGCCGTCCGCGGTGGCGGTGATCTGGTCGCCGGAGAAGCCCAGGGCGAGCGTGTGCCACGCGTGTGTGCCCAGCGCTGCCCGGTTTCCGGAGACGAGTGTGGTGCGGGTGCCGGCCGCCGAACTCTTGACGATGGACCAGGCGCCGGTGTCGCTCACCCGGAACAGGTAGGCGGCCTGGTGACTTTGCGGACGGTTCTGGGTGTTGGCCCGGCCGAGAAGTTCGACGGTTCCGGCCTGTTGCAGGTTGACGTCGGCCTTGACGGTGTAGTCGGTCCAGGTCGGATCGCCGAGCAGTGAGAAGGCGTCGGAGTCGTCCTGCCATTCGATCGGTTTGACCGGGGTCACCTGCTGCACGCATTGCCCCGCCCGGCCGTCGGCGCACGGGCGCGCCTCGAACGAGCCCTGCATGTCGGACAGATACCTGGCCTCGGTGCCGGTGACATCGTTGTCGAAGGTGTCGCTGTAGGGCAGGGCGAGGGTGTGGGCGGCGGGCGCGGTGGCGGTGCCCCTGCCCTGGCCGGTGGTCGTGCTGACCGTGTAGATCCAGCCGGGCTGCAGCGTCAGCGAGTACGCGCCTGCGGATGGGGTGATGTCCTGCGTGTGCACGAAGTCGGTGGACGGGCTCGGGCTGTTCACCCGGGTCGCCCACACGTGCACCGCGCCGGTGGACAGGCCGCCCTTCACCTGGATGTCGACGGTCTGCGCGGCGGTGGCGGTGGTGGTCTCCAGGACTGTGGAGTAGTCGGATCCGTTGGGTGACTTCAGGGTCGCGTAGGTGCCGTTGGACTCGGTTCCGTCGAGGTAGCCCGACGCGGAGTCGATGAACTTCCAGCCCGGCTGGGTGAATTGCGTGATCTGGGCGGTTGCCCAGGTGTTCTCGCCGATCGAGTAGTTCCCGGACCAGGGCGAGTTCGCGGTGGCCAGGCCGACCGTGTTGTACGGCAGGTTGGAGTAGATCGCCGCGACCAGGGGCCAGTTGAGGTAGGCGGTCATCCGCGCGTCCACGTATCCGCGCACGATCGAGCGGATCAGCGCCGGCGCTCCGGCGTCCATGTCGAGTGAGCCGTTCTCGGACGCCCACAGCGGTTTGCCGTTGTTCTTCGCCGTGGTGGTGCTGGAACAGGTGTTGGCGTTGCCGCCGTCACCGCCCTGGCAGGGGTAGTGGGCGCCGATGACCGACACGGCGTCGTTGAACGAGGCGTTGCTCGCCATGTCGTCCGCGACGCTCCAGCCCGAGTCGTCGGCGACGATCTGCAGGCTGCCGTATCCGGCGTTGTTCAGCGCGGACCACAACTGGACGTACCAGTCGGCGTCGTGGCCACGCTCGTTCCAGCCGCCGAGGTAGCTGATGGTCAGACCGTGCTGCTTGGCACAACCCAGCCAGGAGATCAGGTAGTTGATCGTGTCGGTGGACCAGAACCCGCCGCTGATCCAGCCGGGGGCGGCCCAGGCCAGACCGTAGAGCTTGATGTTCGGGTTGCGCGCCTTGGCCTGCTCGGCGAGCCAGAACTCGTAGCCGGCGTCGCAGTTGATCTGCCCTTTGGTGTGCTCGATGGACGGCTCGGAGCCGTCGGTGGAGTTGGCGTCGCCGCCGATCTCCAGTTTCAGCATCTGCAGGTTCGCGCCGTACCCGGGCTTGAACAGGTAGTCCAGGATCTGGCTCTGCTGGGCGGCCGGATAGTCGCGCAGCAGGCGGGAGTTGCCCCCGCCGCCGCTGATCGCACCGATCCCGTCGAACGTCCGGCCACTCTGACCACCGTCCACGGTGATCGTGGTGGCCGCAGCTGCCGCCTGGGCCGGCTGCACGCCGGCCGAGCAGAGGGCAGCGACAAGAGCTATGACCCATAAGGGCAGGAGGTGTCTCGTGGTGCTTCTCGTTCTTCTAGTCCTTCTGGTTCCTCTGGTTCCTCTGGTTCCTCCGGTTCCTCTGGTTCCTCTGGTTCCTCTGGTTCCTCGCACAGTGTCGTCCTTCTCCAGCGGGGGGTGAGGACAGCTTCGGAGAGCTCTCGCAACCGGGTGCCGGCCGAACTGTCCGTGGAGGTTTGCGCGACAGTGTGGAGTCGTGTTGAATTATCGTCAAGGTCTATACCTGTAGTAGTGCGCTCCGGTGAATCACAAAGCGCCCTTTCCGGCCAACTCGCTTCCCGACAGACGATCAGCGGCAGGTTGCACCTGCATGCTGGCGCGATCGCAAGAGCACTCCCCGAGCACGCACCTTCGGGTTTCATCACCATGCACACTCGCCCTGGAGGTGCCGCAGCGCACTAGATGTATTGACCCGCAGGGTTGTTGACGCGGGTGATGGTTGGCTGGCCGCCGAGTGCGGTGTGGCTGCGGTGGTGGTTGCAGGTGTGCAGGAAGTCCTCCAGGGCGGCGGTGCGTTCGGTGTTGCGTTGGCGGTAGATCTCGCGGTCGAAATGTGGTGGCCTGCCCCCGCGTCGACCGCGGTTTCGGCGGTGCCTCTTCTGGTCCTGCTTCTCCGGAACCGTGTGGCCGATGCCGCGTCCTCGTGGGTAAGCGCGGAGTCCGCGAGAGCTGTATGTCTTGTCCGCGATCACATGGCCGGGTCGGCAACGTGGCCGGCCCCGTCCGGTGCGGGACACCCGGATGCGTTCGAGCAGGGCGCGTGCGCGGACGCTGTCGTGGTGTTGCCCGGCGCTGCCGTCGCAGGCGTGGTGGATTTTGGTGGTCAGCCCGCCTCGCGATCAGCCACTCCGGCGCGGGTGGGCGAGCCTGGATGCCGCACTGCCGCTCGGCTTCGCGGCGCTCTTCGTGGGCGTTCCACGGCGGGTGCGGGCGAGGTCCCGTTCCTGCGCGCGCTCCAGGAAGGGGAGCAGCATGAGTCTCGACGGGACAGGATCGTTCGCATGTTCGATTCTAGGCAGTTGGCTGCCACCTGGCATCACGAGGCCTGACGACCGGAGGCGGCATGCGGACCGAACTGGAGACGCTCGCGTTCCTCGGCGTCGAACCCGCCGACCCCGAGTCCGGACCGGACTATCCCGTGCGGAAGCGCGAATGGCTCGCCCGCGTCTACGCCGACTCGCCAGACCGGAAGCGGTGCTCGGCATGCGGCGAGCCCGCGTTCTCGACGCGCCTGGTGCCGCGGCCCGGGTTCGGCCCGCGATGGGTGGACACCTGCCGGGACCTCATGATCGCCGCATCGAACTTCCGGGCGGGCGATGCGCCGCCGCGACCGTCGCCCGCTTCCACCTCACCCTGACCGCCGTCGGCCGCCCCGTGGCACACGGCTACTGGGCACACAAGGCAGCCACGCGGGGCAAGTTCGTGTCATGGGTGGGCGAGTACGGCACCATCCCCGAAGCTCGCCTCACCCTGGTCGACGAGGCCAAGGCCTGCAGGCTGGCTTTCGTTCATGCTCAGCCGTAGGCGCCCATTCGTTCTGGTTTGAAGGACACCCCGCACCTAGAAGGCAGCATGAGCCAGGGCTCCCGGTTCATGCGACTGCGCTTGGCACGAACTGGCCCATTTATGGAGATCGCGGCTCAGCTCATCCGAGAGTTTGGCCAGGTAACTATCGGGGCTGTCGCCGGCGCTTTCTGCGGCCTCGGCCAAGTCTCCGATCGTCACCGTCCGACAGCCGTGGACGAACTCCGTGTACTGGAGCGCCTTCAGCGGGCCAAGGATGTTGAAGATGAACTTGCCGATGCACCTCTTGACCCGCGGATCAGGGTCCTTCTGCCAGATGCCGTACAGGCGTACCGCGACTGAGCGCAGAGCACGTCCCTTGGCTGGGCTGGTCTTAGTCATCCTCACCAGAGCCTCAATGAGGAGCAGTTTGGTCTGGTCGCTGAAATGCTGGTTCCAGCGGCCGTCCACTTTGCTCGGCCAGTGCAGTGATTGACAGGCGTCCAGCTTTTTGGCGTTGCGGCACAGCACCTCTGCTGCGACGAGCTGGGCATTGGAGGAAGCCGAACGCAGCGCGGCGTCGATCACCAGGATGGCTGCCTCTTTCGAGACCCTGTCCTCGTCCTCGTTTTCGGACCACAAGTCCACAAGGAGCGCTACTGCGAGGTCCGCGCGCCCGAGGTTGGTAAGCGCCAGCAGCCCCGAAGCTACTGCTGCCGGGTGCGCAGGTCCCGCTTCAGTGGGGGACATGAGCTGTCCCGCACGCATCGCGGCATCCAGCTTCAGCTGACCTTGCTGTTCCTCTTGTTCATGCGCCAACCGGTGTTCGGTGCGGTAGTTCAGCATCAACCCGATCAAGGCTACCGACGCGCCGACCAGCGCACCGATGAAGGTGAGAACGGCTGTGAGTCGATCCGTGTCGCTCCCGCCGAGCGGTCCGAGTAGCAGCACTGCCGGCAGCACGGTGACGGCGGCCACGACAACGATCGAGATGGCGCCCAACTTCATACTGTTTCTGCTCATGCGAAGCCCCCGTTCACGGCGTCTACATTGAGGCCGTGGCACTCATGGTGCTCTTAAAGGGCCGCATTGCCATGAATACGGGCGAAGTTGGTGCATTCGTCGGCACTGATGTCCATAGGGACAGCTGCCCGTTCTGGCGTCACGTGCCGGGACGGGCGGCAACATCCGCCGGCAGGAGTCGACTGGTGAAGCCCTCGACGCACAGCCGCTCGTACGCAGCCGCGATGGCATCTGGCACAACCTGCGCGTCACGAGTACGCCACCAACGGTCCACACCAGCCCCGTGACCAGCAACGTCAAGTTGGACAAGGCTCATTCATCCCGCGCAGCCGCGGTCTGCCGACGGATTCGCCGTCGGTCCCGGGGCGGCCCGGCACGGCAGCGGCGTCACCTGCGCTGCTGGTGACCTTCATCAGGGTCGGTGCCCAGGGTGCGTCGGGCACCAGTGCGCTCAAGCGCCAGGCGCGGACATCGGCACGGCCGAGCGCGACCACGTCCAGCCGTGCGTCACAGGCGTGGAACACGACACGATCGAGGACACGGCGCGGCACGCCAGTCTGTACAGCAGGCGCATCAGGTCGGACTGAAGCAGAGCCATCGTGTCTCCCCATACCTGACCTGGCGTTATCAGCACGGAGAGTTGCACGATGGCCCGCGTCTTGCTCCAGGCGTGGCCGCCCGCATCAGGTGTGCGCCCGGGGCGGACGCCCCCGCTCCCCCATCTTGATCGGCTGCACCATCACGTCGGACACCATCTATCGGCGCCCTGGGGGGATTTCGCCAGGCTGCCGGGCACTCGCCCTGCGCAGCAGCATGATGAGCGCGACAGCGACAGCGAGGCTGGCGGTGAAACCGCCGAACAGTCGCAGCCGCTCGGCGGGAGCCACGATGTCGATGTCGTAGACGTGGTAGATCAGATGGACGGCCTGCGCAGAGGTCCAGGCCGTCAGGGCGTAAGTGAGCTGTTTCGTCGGCAGAATTACCGCGCAGAGCACAAGGACCGCGGCCAGGACCAGATACGTCGTCGATACCGCGTGGGCGTTCTGGAAGAAGGGCACGTGCGAGCGGGCCATGCCCGTCCCCATCGTGCTGCCGGCATGGAGCCACCCGCGCGCCCCCTCGATCCACAGCACCCCGAGCGTGGCGGCGCCGATCCGGCCGACCCACGCCTCCATGCGACGCGCATCGGACGGCCCAGCGTCACGCGGCGGTCCCCCGTCACGGCCGGGGTGCACCTCACTCCCGGTGGACCCCGACCCGTCCGCGAGCGGCACCGTGTCCTGCGTCATCAGTCGGCGAAGCAGCACATCGACGCCCCGACGCCTGTGATCACGAGAGCCACCAGGGCAAGCAGCACGAACAGCGGGAAGCGGTGTGTCGACAACCATGCGACGGCCCGGTAGGCCTGCGATTCGGCGATCTCCATACGGCATGCCGTCCTCTCGAATCGAATCGATGGTGAGCACTTCGCCGACACCGTAGACGGGCCGCCCACAACGAGCCATCTATTCGATGTGGGTCGAAATGGGTTGCCCCGCGGACACGACATCGGGCGGGCCAGGTTCCCGGCATAGCGGTGTCGCGTAGTCGGGCGTCCCGAGTCCCATCGGCCCAAGAGGGCATCTGATCAACGTTCAAGAAGCGGTTGGGCCGGACAGATCCGGGCAGTCGGATTGGGCTTGGACCCCGATCCAAGTCGTTGATCGAATCCGGTGGAACCGAACGCGCTTTCGGGTCCTCCACGCCGCCTGAGAGAGCACGGACCTACCCAATCCTGGCCGCGCGTTGCAGTCGAAGGCGCCTGTCGCCGCCCAGCAACGTCGCCCATTCGGGGAACCCCCGGTTGCCCGACCGCAGCACCCATCATGATCTCGGCGAGGCGCCGGTCGCGTCGGACGGACTTGGCGATCGACGCTGCCGGCTCCGGGTGGCCGACCGGCAGTTGATTCCACGTGCAGCCGGACGTGGCCGCGAACACGGTCGCGGCCAAGACCTCCCGGTCACTGTGCGACCGGCGCCGGCCCCCTCCTTGACGGCGGGACGGCGCCGGAGGCATCACCTGCTCGAAGAGCTCCCACAGGCCGTCCGGCGCCAGTCAGTCGACAAGCTCAACCGCCGTACAGGCAGCGTCCCCGCAAGATCACACCAAACGAGATGGCCGACATGGCCAGTAAGCCCGTCGATCTCCAGGCACAGCCACGCAGGCGACGGCCGAGCCCTGCCCGGCTCCGTTCGGGCAGTCGTCAGAACGCCGACAACGTCAGCGTGAAACCGGTCGGGGCGGTGTCCTGGATGTAGGAGGCGAAGTCCGCGACGTCGTCGAAGGCGAAACCGTAGGCCTTGCCGTCCTCGGTCGCAGCGTGGATCGCCTTGGAGTAGTGGTTGGTCAGATCGCCCTGGTAGAAGGCGGCCGGGTCGGTGGTGGGCTGGGCGGTGCTGCTGAGCAGCGTCGTACGGTTGAAGCCCGCGCCCAGGACGGCGGCGACGGGACCGGTGGTGCCGTCATTGGGAGCGGCGATGTTGCCGTCGCAGAAAAGGACGTCACGGGTGGAGGGCTTGCCGAAGGACACCGAGGCCGGCCCGTCGAAG
>Ga0307512_10001877_pt1 | contig 28151 bp, 20 predicted proteins | sample 14_EM_MG_FD_200267 | JGI IMG/M metagenome (GOLD analysis project Ga0307512, IMG submission 200267) | Populus trichocarpa ectomycorrhiza microbial communities from riparian zone in the Pacific Northwest, United States - 14_EM | ecosystem: Host-associated > Plants > Roots > Unclassified | place... | reverse complement strand
TCGTCCGAGGTTCTTTGCCATTATCCTCATCCTCCTCCTCATCCTCATCCACCACCTCCTCCTCCTTCTCATCTTCCTCCTCTTCATCTTCCTCATCTTCACCGTCCCTTTCCATATCCACATCGCTGTCGATGTCAACGCTGTCGATGTCAATGCTGTCCGGTGCGTCCACATCATCCTCCATGCACATATCCACATCAAGTTCTGAGTCATATTCGCCGTCCGACTCGGTAGAGTCGGTATCATCATCTGAGGAAATTGACACGGCCGGCGATGTTTCCGGCTCTAAATATACCCGCTCTAGTTAGCCCTCCGTGTCCAAGTCTGCCTCTGACATTTCCTTCTGCAACCGCAAAGCAATGGCACGAGAGATATCATCTCCTCCTGGGGTGTGTTTAACAATACCTTTCCCTTTACCGTTTCCCTTCCCCTTCCCCTTCCTTTTCCCCTTCCTGTCCTAAGTCGCCTTCCCTTTCCCTTCCCATCGTTTGTTCCCTTCCCTTTCCCGGTCCCTTTCTCACCGCCCTGCGTGTCCACCTCACTCTCGCCGTCGTCGTTGTCATTGCCATCAGCAGGACGGCTCCTTCCACCGCTCGGCGCACCGGGATCCGCCCAGTTGTCATCATCATCATCCTCGTCAATTATCTCATCCCAATTCAGTGGTCTAACGGCCAGGAAGTTGCCTGGTTTGTACTGCTGACTGCATGGCAGCTCAATCTTTGCCCTGAGATCATTGCTACCGTACCACATCAGCAAAATGTAATTCGGTCCGGAAGCCACACGCAATCCTCCCAGACACTCCAGGCGACCTCACCAGTGCTTCTAAGTACTTCCAGACGCTCCCAGACCCAACTGGAGCTAAGCAAAGTGCTCTCAGACTCTGCAAGAGCATTCTCGGGTGCTCCTGAAAGCACCTGCAGTTATGGAGGTGCATTCAGGATGCTCCATCTAGGATAGTCAAATTTGAGCTCCTGAGACCTCTGCGCAGATCTGCAGGAGACTTCGAGAGAAGCTGAGAATGCTGCGCAGCTCTGTGGGACACTTCGAGAGCGGCCGAGACCGCTGCGCAGCTCTGCGGGAGACCTGATGCCGTATTCTCACAGCAGTGGTTCTTACATAACCACAAGGCATTTCGTCTTATCATATTCATCTTTGTTACAGTCACAAGATTCGCTACATCATAATATGGCATGCACTATTTAAGTCTCACTCTATATATACATACGGTCAATCTGGCCGCAGATGGTACTCGAGCATAATCGGAGGAGCACCAGGCCACGCCCATTGAGAGAACATTTACAGATGCACCATTTGGAGGCCATTATGGTGAAACGATGGAGCTTGAAGGCAGAGAGCCCACCATCAACACTCCGCCGCACCTCTCGGGACATCCAAACGGAATTCACGAGAATGAGTCTTTCTGGTTCAAAGAGCGGTTCTGGTTCAAAGAGCGGTTCTGGTTCAAAGAGCGGTTCTGGTTCAAGGAGCGTAGGAATGGGGTGAGAATATATGATACTACCCGGCGTTGAGGATCCCACGCAATTGCGTGGATCCACGATATCGCAGACAGAGCGAGTGAGACCAAAAGTTGGGAAAGATAGAGTGTGTATTTTCATTGTATGATTAGATGAGATTGAAATGAGATGATGTCTATCTACTCCGGGGTCTGCCGAATATATACTCCCCATCACTCTTTCCACCTCCGTTACCCCTGTATCTCCGTAGACCCACCGTCGCTCCTTGAACATGTACTTGGAGGCTGTGATCGAGCGAGTTTGGTGATGCACTTGGAGGCCATAATCTTGCGAGTTTAGAGATACACTTGGAGACTGTGATCGAGCTAGTTTAGAGATGCACATGGAGGCCATGATGGTGCGAACTTGCAGGCTGTAATCGAGCGAGCTTGGAGGAACACTTGGAGGCCATGATCGAGCAAGGTTAGAGATGCACTTGGAAGCCGTGATCGAGCGAGATTGGAGGAGTACTTGGAGGCGGTCACTCTGGAGGCGGTAGTTCGGGAGGGAGGCGCGACGGGAGCTGAGACTCTATTCATTGGTTAACTCGTCATTGTGGGAATGCAGAGGATTGAGTACAACATGGTCTGCCGAGAGATGAGAGACTGGCTGGGAGAGGGAGACAGTCGTTGTTGGGATGATGCAGTAAGCGGTGTATGCAGTACGCAGTGTATGCTGTACTCGGTGTATGCTGTACTCGGTGTATGCTGTACTCAGTGTTAACTCTTGATCATGGCATGGAGAGATTGAGAGTGATGACTTAACTTCGTGTTCTTAGGTGATGGTAGACTTGAGGACGAGAAAGAGAGAGATGAGAGGAGATGGGGGAGATCATCATGAGAAACTGGGACTTAGAGAATTTCGTGTGCGAGTCAATTTACCATCCCCGATACGGTAGGTACGAGTCCCGATCCGGCGTGTAATTACACCGATACGAGGTCTTCCCAACCCAATCAGGCAAGTCGTACCCCTGATTTCTCATATCCGCTCATATCCTCCACAACATTCTCGTCTTCATCCCCAATCTCTCTCTTTCTCGTCCACAACTCAACCATCATCGCAGAACACAAAGTTAAGTCATCCCTCTCTATCCCTCCATGCCATGATCATGAGTTGACAACGAGTACAGCATACACCGAGTACAGCATACACCGAGTACAGCATACACCGAGTTCAGCATCCACCCAAGATTGTTTTTCTTCCCTTCACTCTCATGATTAGGAGTTGACCCCTGAATGTAGCATCAGCTTCCGGCATACCTCCCTACACGATCGACCGCCATTAGCCAGCTCTCTTTGAGAGCTCAAAGGTAAAGTCACATTGTCACATTCCCACGGTTGCCAGTTAACTAACTGATGAATAGAGTCTCATCACTCGGCGCGCCGTCCATCGACCGCTTCCAAGTACTCCTCCAATCTCGCTCAAGTTCGGCCTCCAAGTGCATCTCCAAACTCGCTCGATCACGGCCTCCAAGTGTATCTTCAAACTCGCTCCATTACGGCCTCCAAATGCATCTCTCAAGTACACTCAATCTCGGCCTCCAAGTGCATGTCCAAACTCGCTCGATCACGGCCTCCAAGTTCGCACGATCATGACCTCCAAGTGCATCTCCTAACTTGCTCGATTACGGCCTCTAAGTGCATCTCCAAACTCGCTCGCTTACGATCTCGGAGTGCATCTCTCACTTCACTCGATCAGGGCCTCCAAGTGTATCTCCAAATACGCTCAGTTACCGCCTCCAAGTCCATCTCCAAAGTCACTCGATGACGGCCTCGGAGTGTATCTTTGAGTTCACTCAATCATCATTTTCAGGCGCTCCTCAAATGCTCTGAAGCACCGCCTGCAGCGAGTCCAGATATACCGTGTGTAGATGGGTAGCTATATAGATACATAGATGAGAATACAAACTGAATACATGAGTTTTAAAAATCGTTGAACGATGAGTAGTAGCTATGATTTCCAGGCGCACCTGCAGCGTTCCGAAAGAAGATGTGTTTCCCAGACTGCTCTACTGTGATTCGAGGTGCTCCCAGAGTTGTCGCCGGCGCTCTGAGGCTGGTAGTCGGCGCACCGAGACTTGTCACCGGCGCTCGCAGACTTGTCGCCAGCGCTCCCAGGTGCACCCAAAGTTCTCTCCGGCGCTCCGAGATGTTCCCAAACCTATCACAATCACTCCCATGGTACTCCTGTAGCAGTCATCTGTGATCCCAGTTACTCTGAAGGCCGGCAGGAATGCCCTCCTAGGGTCTGATACTCTCCTGAAATTGACGCATCTAAGATTACACTCCACATCCTCTCAGACACTCCTGGAGTGTTCCAGTGACTAAAATACATTTTGCTGATGCAAGAGAAACGCTCACTGGTGCGTTGAACCCTCCCCGAGCTGGTTGTCTGGGGATTGGAGCGATTGACTTGATCCCCGAAGGCACAGGGGTTGTCCCACCTCCAATTGTTCATTTGGTCGCAGGTTTTGTCAAACATTTGCCCCATATATGAGCGGAAGGCAGCCCACCACTCCCGAAAAGGCGAACTCCTGTTACTGCGGTGCGGCCACATCAGCTGGAATTGTGAAAAGTGGCGAGTCGTGACTGGATCGAGAAAGATTATATCATAAAAGAGGTCCCTTGCCCTCTCGTCCTTGACGCCGCAAACATTGTATATCCGTATGAGTCCACGGATGTGTTCCGAGATGAATCCCTTGATACAGTCCCGATCCAACGACAGGCGTCGATTTATTACCGATGTCGGCATCTTTGCCCTAGCCTTCCCCTTTCCTTTGCTGCAGCCCTTTGGTGCCATCGCTGTGAGTTGAAAATGAATTTACATCCAAAACGTTAGCATTATGATACAGTTGTAGCGGAATGAAGCCAAGAGGGAAAGTACAAAGTTGTGTAGGTTATCGGGTGTGTTTTGGAACGAGAGGCATCGTGTTGTGCAAGTCACGTGATGTCAAGATCAGGATGCTGTCGGTGTGTATAATACGGGAGGAAAAGAGAAAGGAGGTGTAGGCGGGAAGAAGGGATATATACTCGAGTACTGGCGATTTCTTGGTTCAAGGTTCAACTTGCAAGTTTTGTTGGTTAACGAACACAAAACGGCCCAGCCTTCATCTTGCAGAACTACCAGGCACCTCATGAACGACAAGCCTCAAGATGAGATTAGGAGAGGACAGTTTACCACGCCGGGCGTTGCTTTTGCATCATACATCATCTTTACCGCTCAGACCTTGAGCATCTCGGAGCAAACTGAGTAGTTCTTAAGTTGTCCCAACTGTGCAACCATCCAACACGGCTACCAACGCCTAGCAGTGGAAAAAGCACACGCAACTGATGACATAGGATAGAGAATACGTCATTGTTCGCTTTGCGATGCTTGTAGCTCTGCCAAAGGGGGATTTCCACCGGGAAGCTGAGGATATACACAATCGATGGTTTGAAGTATTGTGCCAAGAACGAGTGCAATGCGATGATAATCGCGCCAAGATGGCATAAACACCCTTCAAGCGATGCAAATAGACCTTCAGACGTTGCTGTAACAGTGAATATCAATGCTCAGTTTAATCTGAGTTTAATCTGAGTTTAATCTGATCGCAGTTAACCCCATAATTGAATGCTTTTCAAGAGATCTCATCACTGAGTATTGTCAGGGTTTAGAGTCTAGCGCGGTCCACACTGCGCCTCCCTTTTGTGTCAAAACACTCCATCATCGCTCAAATAGGAGTCTACCTTGCCTGCCGTTGCATATGCATACACAGGCAATTGTTCCTACTTTCTGAACGTCGAACATCTGTATTGGACTATTCATTCCCAAAGCCCTCACCCTGACACGACTCCGGTCGTACGAAATGTTCGAAGTCTTGCTAATCGTCAGAATCAACAAAAGCATGGGCCTTCGGGGAATTCTCAACTTCCGCCTGCTAGGAGACGCGTTTCCGTACAGGTTGGCGAGAGGGATTCCTCTGAAGGATGGAGTTCCGTACCCTCTACAATCCAAGGCCAGAACTCCACCCCCTCATCTCGCTGAACAATTCTCGCGTTGCAGTTATCAATCAACACGTGAATTCTACCCCGTCCGCTACCCAGCAACGGTCAATATATACTCCAACCGCCACGCTTGGTACAAGCAGTGGTAGCACGCCAGCAACCGGAGGAACCTCAACTCGTCGCATTGTATCCAGCCCCGCATCCAGCATTGTTAACACTCCCACTCCTCTCCGAGGTCTTAAAAACCTGCCTACCCCCATCCCTAGTCCAGCAGCCCACGCGATCATTACAAATCCACTCAGAACGCGAGCTGCTGAAAAGAATCAAAGACAGAGGCAGTGGCAAATGCAACCACAGGTGGTGTCTACACCTCGATCGATGGTCTCCGGCCGTCGCAGCATCCATCGATTTGATCACTCAGACATGATGCGTCTTGTGTTTGCAATGGGCAGACTCGTGGAGCTATACATGTGGAACAGACGGCCGTTTATGAGTGCAACCGACTTCGAGACAGTAAGTTATGCAACGTGACGCGTTTCGAAAGCATTAGCTGAAGGCCCACACTGGCAGATAATAGAGACGTACTGGAACACCGCTATGCAGCAAAACAACATTTGGTCCATAGCTGTCAAGGCACGCACAAAGGAGATCTTGAAAGTGGTATGCTGAATCAACGGCCCATGTTGGGTATTACACGCTCAAACCGGTACCAGGTTCGAGCACAAGTCGGTATGATTAAATCCCATTTCATTCGATCAGCAAGGGACAACATAGAAGAGCTTTATGATCTCCACAGGTTTGAATCCGCCGCAGAGTGTTTGGAATTCATTGATTCCCTTCTGGCAGACAATAAGTATCTTTTTCCTATCACAGAGCATGTGGAAGGTGGTGTACGCGGTCCAAATCCAACGCAGAGAGAGTCGAAAGCTGCTAACCAATGGCTAGCGTCCACTTTGCTTCCTGGCGGAAGCAATCCCGCGGTTTATCTACATCGAATTTTATCATCAGGCGAATAACCGTGGTAAGTATGCTGATGGATTTTATAATTCCATGATTGACGACAATGACGGTCATATACCCTCGCCACTGATCATGTTTACCTGCACCGCGTTGCGCCATGCGCTCCTGGAGTGGCAAAAGAACAAAGGTGTTCATCCGAAAGCTTCCAAGTCAAAGCTGAAAGCGGACAGACCTGATCGCTTGAACTACTTCAACTGCAAGAATGACGGTGGTAAGATCGCATCCTGCTGCGCTGTAATGGGTCGCAAGATGTTAACCATGCCTGGCGTTGCAGACAAGTATACATTCTTGATGAATACCTGGAACACACTACCGGAGAGCTACCAGCAGAGGGTGTATAACAACACTCTTGCCACAGTCAAGCGTCAGATCCAACAGGCAGAGAACCCAACGCCTGCCGTGGTGATCAGTGTGGAAGCAGCGCATGTTGACAATGCTATTCTTCTTGACTATTTGACCTCCGAAGTGGCGCTTGAGGAACCTGAGATCGGAAGCACTGACCCAAACATCCCGATGGACAAAAATTGCATAGATGACGAACTGCATTTCGGGGTGCCAGGTGGCAGCGGGGATTTCAAAGATGAAGGTGACGAAAGCGATGCCATTCCCACCGCCAGCCGGCGAGAACGGCCCGCGACTGAACTCGAGAGGTTTGACCTAGAACCCAGGGATGTCGACGGGTATGAGGGCGAGGATGGCGATGATGCAGATGCAGATGAGGAGGAAGAAGCATCGCAAGCTGATGATGGATCAACGCAGAATGTGGAGGACTGAGGGCATAGTACTAGAGAGTGTGAAGATTGGACAGTATATTTCAGACATGTAAAATACGATAATAGAGAAGCAAATGCAACGGCAAGCGATGTATCCGAAGCGAAGACTGTATTGCAATATATGAAAAAATCTCAAAGCTAAACAAAAATGAGAGTGTGGCATGTGGCTAGCGGCCGAAGAAAGGCATAAACATTGCCAGGCGTTGTGTAAATGGCTACTGCATAACTGCAACCCCTGCGAAGAGTGTAACATACGTGTCGTTCTGATGGTGCGTATACGTCACGACATTCCGGACACAAAGTAAAGGAAGCCTGACACTGGAGCGGCAAGCGTAATATACAACGCGATGCGTCGCAAGAATAAGAGGCATGGTACAATAGCCGCCGCAAGGGAGGTATGCAATGGGACCCGTCGCTTGGGCGACGGGTCACGTCTGAGTCTCCGTCAAAGGGTTAGAGGTTCCGCCAGAGCCGTTAGAGCCGTCCGGAACACCCGGGTGTTTCAGACAGAAACTCGGGTTGTTGCTGATGTCTTTCAACAGGTTATGAGCCAGGTTATTGCTACTATCTAAAAATCTCACGATCTTTCCTACGATATCTTTCCCGATCTCCACAAGAGCATCAAGAACGCTAAACCTAGTCACCGTAACAACAGCCGCATAAACAGCACTAAAACTCAACACCATCTCCACGACCTCACGATGACTTCTTCCGAACCCACCTTCAACAAGATCAGGTGGGGCGATATCCCTCAGCTTATTCACGACAATTACGACGAATAGAAGATGACATGATTGTCATCCTGTCAGCCATGAAAGCCTATGCGATCGTCACCGGAGAGAATTCCGAACCACAGCCAATTGATTTCGACCCCAATGACAACTATGATAATTGGAAGGCTAAGGACGCCGACACTGCATTGATGATCAGACATTCCTGTTCCCCTGAAGTATGGCGCATCGTCAAAGGTATATGAAATCCTCACGAAATGTGGAGCACACTAGAAATGAGTCTGGACACCGCTGGATCCTATATCGGCAGACAGGACATCCTTTCCCAGTTCCCTGCTTGCCGACCTAAGGAGGATGAACCACTTAAAGCATACTTCACCAAGCTCAGTAACTACCGCATACAACTGGACCATACCGACGATGCAGTCACCGATCGAGATTTCCGCATGCAAATAGTCAGCAGAGGATGCTGTGTAGGCGGCAATATTTCCGATGACTTTGGGAGACCCTACAGATTGCTGTACATGGCGCAGATGTATCCCGCAGTAAGGACAAGTTGGCCGTGTGACAGGCACTGCGTTGTGTTGGACCTCAGGAACAGCAACACAAAATGACATGATATATATTGAATGATGAGGTGGATGCAGCAGAATTCAGGTAGTGATGTCACGGAAAAAGCTATTGTAAAGCCTGGGGAGTATAGATTTTGCTGTAAGCGGATGCGAGAAGGTTGATGTGGAATACAAGTTGCGAAATGCACTGCCTATTTAACTTCTACCCCAGTTAATCTACAATATGGAGGTGAATTTGCAGAAACCCCTCGAAGCATTATGATTCTATGTTAGTCTGTATAACCCCCAGATATAACTCCTCTTTGTAGTGAAATAGCTGTATATATGTGTCCTATGCACTAGAAGGTAGCTGCATTATGCAGGTTACCAGCTTGCTGCTTGTACAAGTGCTGGCGTGGATTTTTAACTACTTTTTTGTTGGATATTTCAGATGCACTGCAACGTAGTCTCTGTACTAGTAGAGTTCAAATATAGAAATGTATGATGTTGGTTTCATTGATTATATTGATAGCAATAATAATGACATTGTAATGTGGTGGAAATTTTGAATCATGAGTGACGACTCGGCTTGTGGGTCAGGTTGTGCTCAGTTATCGCCACATCGGATGACTGGCTCAGCCAGGTAACCCCTCCCCACCCTCGTCCAGAACACACTGGCACACAAAATTTATCAACAGTAATTCAACACCGCAAATTTACTTAATTATTTAACATGAACCAGTATTAAGCAATGGGAAGCCTGAGAGCTTACCCCCATTATCGCTGTTGCTTATTGTGGTTGTGGTTGTTGTCGCTTGGAGTTTTGAATTTTTGCTCATCAGTATCAATAGGCTGCCGTCCCACTTCTTTAGGGTTGGTCACCTGCACAACTTGATATGGTCGGTCTCCTTAAAACCCTGGCTAGAGTCAATACTCTAATCCAAATGTTGAGATCAAGTGTCTGAAATCCTCCCTAAAAAGGCTTAATCACACATTCCAACCCTAGCACTCTCCCCTGTTTCCCAATCTTTTATTTTTATACCGATATATTAGAGGAGCTATTTCATTTGTAGGACATGTCGTTTGAGGTTTGACCCATGAAAGTCACAGTTCATCAATCACATGCCACAATATCGTTATACATTGAGATGAAGGAGTAGGAGGTGATGGACTTGAGGACGGATACTGTCACTGCAATATGGCTCTGAATAAACGGACAGTGCACATAGTCTCGTTACTATTTCACCTACCCATCAATACCAACATGAGGGTCCCCACGCACAAATGGCCCTTCGCAGAAATTGCTTAAAGTGTTGCAAGCACTCACGTGGTTGACGCAAACAAACTGGAAAACAGGTCTGCATCGGTAGCAGATTCTTGGGGGTTTCAGGCACTCATTTCAGCCCCTGTTCGGCTTCCATACAAGAGTACTAAATTGAGCCCATTACACCGGAAATGTTCGGCTCAGGTTTTCTATAAGAAACTACTTATTGTATCTTATCTATACACGTTAGACCATGATTATTGCTGTCCTCCGTGTGCCGTTAATATGACTATCATGTGTCATCACTCGACCCATTTTTTTATCCATGCGATCAGTAAGCCAGTTCACATTCACCAGCGAAGATACTGTACCTAAGAGTAACTCGTTTCTTAGCGGTATATCTGCCACATCTTTCCTTCCACCGTTAAACGCCGGTATAAGTGGCAGTTTAGAAGTAGTCTCACTTCTGCCGTATATCGGAAATTAATGTTACGAGTGATCTAGCGAGTACATAGGGCCGTGTTGGCTTGGTTACGAACCACAATCAACTGTATTCACTTGCCGGCAGATGAGGTTGATAAAATGGGTGGAGAATCAAGATTTTGTTCACAAATACTATACCCGCACACGAGCTTGGGACGTCACCGGTCACCAAGGGGTGTCTGTCCCACGAAAATTGTGGTTGTCACCGTCGCTTATTGCTGTCCTATATCCAAGTATTGTCACTGTAGATTTCAGCAATGATTCAATATACATGGTTTCCAGTAGCCGGCCCACCCTTCACACCTCCCGTTCTGGCGCAGCTTTTGCCGATATCCGCAAGTCCTATGGCGGATCTAAGTATACATGCAACAAACAATAGAAATGCCGTCACCGAACGGTGTCCCATCGCAAATTTCTTGTCACCGGGTAGCACCGTCCCAAGCTCATCAACAGGTACAGTATAGCCACTAAACGGGAAAACGGGGGTCAGGACGAGCTCTGTTCACCTACCATACCGTGCGTTGTGGCACCATGACGTCCGAAACATAGTACTCGCTACTGTGGTTGGAAATAGAAGGAACAGAAGAGATGGACGATTAACATGGCGGGCACGACGAGGACCGGGATAGCTACCCTCCGGACTATCCAAAATACTCTCCAACCAAGCTCTATGCTGCGATGAAGCGGGGTTGTCATTTCCTTCATTCGTTCAAAGGGTATAGGCAAGTTGTAGCAATGTACAAATATTGTGTTGACCGATGTTTGTGGGGCTGATGTATATGTACATGTATGTTATGAGCTCTGTGGCCTGCGGTGCTTGGGATTACGGCGTGCCTTGTACGTAATTCATGAGATCCGCGGTTAGAGTTAATTCGATCAGGAGTTAGCTCTTAACAAAAGGATCGAAAGGTTGTAAAAATGGATGTCAGTCTAGCGCCTACGATTGGGAGAGAAGTAAATACTTTCTGGAGATTCTCGCGAATGGGCAGCACTGCAGAAATGGAGTAAAGGGTCGAAGAATGCTTTAGAACTTGCAAGTATAGGCACTACAGTTCGCACGAATTTCGGTCGTGAGGTACCCTAACTATGGTATACAATATTGTCCGAATAGATACCTCAAATCTCTGAATTAGTGACCGGAGTGATACCTATGCTTGCTGCTGACGTCCGAACAGTACAGCACCGATACATACTATCGAGAAAGCGACGCAAGCAGCTCTTCCGTTTGGGTTTTACAACCTGCATGACTGTCAAAACAGTTTTTTCACTGTATTTTTCGTTGAGGCTTTCGTTATCACCGCGTTCGGCTGGTGATGACTTATAGGGTGTTTATATGCGGCTTTATATGCCGCTGCAAACAACTGAGTGTGACACAATCAAAAGAAAGCAATCGAACAAACTAGTCATTAGGACGGCAGTTCTGTCTGCGGGAGGTTCAAGAAATTTTCCGACTACAAACGACGCAAGCTTTAGTGGCTTAGTTTTGGCTCCTTAAACCTGCCTGATGGAGGCAGTTTTTCCGCTTCACAGTTGTCTGATGTCCAGATTTCATAAAAAAGCTTCACGTCGCCGCGGCAAATTTGTTCGGTTGGGAACTGTCTCTGGGTTGGAGAGGGGATACTGTACTGGTTACTGTGGTTCAGACGATGGTACTAGGAGGGGCCCGATATATAAAGTTCTACATGTACTATCAGCATCAGAAGCATTGAAAGCTTAAATTACAAGGCAACGCCTCTTCTGCAAACCTTTGCTCCTTCGTACTTTGCAACAATTGCCCAGCCCGGCTCCACCTTATCAATCTTTACCTAATGTTAAGTCAGCAATATGACGTCTTATTCGAAACTTCGCCCGCGGTTTATTGAGCCTCAGTAATCAGTATTATAGTATGGTCGCAATATCACAAACAAGTGGGGAGTCCGCGCGGCTTACAGAATGTGATGTTGAAATGTTGAAATGTGCCGCAGATGAGATACATACATAAGATAGATTGATTATGGGATTTCAACATCGGTTCTCCCATAATTAACATCCTCCATAGCGATAATACCACTATGTAAAGCGTTTGCATTGAACGATTGCCCAACTGCCGTGGTCGAGTAATGAGCATCGCAGAAGATATGGCATGATTGGCAGACATAAATACTGTACGAGCCGGTGCACGCACGTGTACCTGCGTTACAACGTGGAAGTTGGTATGCTACACCAATAATTTGCCCTTCTTCGTGATGGCGACTTTACTCGACTCAACTGGATAAGATAAATACATATCCGTCTATTAGTTCTTTAACAGTAGCACTGTCATCTTGTCCTATGGCTACCTCGCTCCTGCTTCCGGGCAATCCGAATGTTACAAACGCCTAACTGCATTCAACATGCAACCTCATAAGCCCAGCAGCCGTCCCATCCCTTTCTCATATTGATGGGATTTCGTATCGGCTACTACGGTAGATGCGCGAATAAACTCTTGCGCCTTTTGCTTACGTGTCATGCATGTTGTGGTTCAGTGAACAAGGGAAAGGAGGGTGTTCGTGTAAAAGATGGATAGAATGTTGAGTTTCACATACCAATTGTAATACACTCTAAGCGTCCAAAAACCTGGTGGCCTTGGTATCATTTCCCCCCACTGTTAAGTCCATACAGTTGCCGTCCCATCACTCTTGGGGGGGGTTTTTTATGTATCGCCGTGCTTACTCGCACACCACCGTTATGTTAGCTCAAGTTTCCAAGAAAGAGAATTGATGTACTCTACTGGAGTAGTACTTCGCTTGCAATAACTAATGTCCGTTCTGCGTGCCTTTGTGGGTTAGTTATCGTTTTTTTAGCTCTGGGTTCCATTTACAGAAACAACAATTAGATCCTCCCTTTGCTAGAATCCAATAGGAAACCGTTAGAGTAAAATAACCCTCTTGCTACTCGTGACTTGATGGGGGCGGGTGATTGGCGGTCCGGAGTGGGCCCTGCTCTCCAGTGCAAATAACTGTCACGTCCCCCCTTCCCCGCAAACTCCTACACCGACACCCACCTTCACCACCGTCAAAAGAAAGATATACGTTATCTTGCCACCGATCACTACGATAACCCCAGGAACACCCCAGTTGTGAGGACTCCGAAGCCTTCGTTGTGATAACAGCTTGGACAGGGCCCTTGATCGTCGTCCTTACTTCACGGCACTTCAAGCAGTCCTCCAGGGCCCGCCCGTCCCTTCTATAATCACCATCATGCGTCCAGTTTACATCAGAATATTGGTGGAGCCCCTCAAACGTTATATTATCAGCAGTCAACCTTATGAGCGTTCAAAAAGTCCCTTGAGGTAGCTATTTCTCCTGGTTGCTCGTTGACGAGAGAGCAAACAGTAGCCCATTTCTGAGTATAGCCAGCACTTCCACGAGACTACAACGCGGCTACGCGTCTTTGCTGCTCCACCGCGGCAACCCACTGCTCTACGTGCGCAAAGCACACGGATACGGTACCTCTCAAGCATATAGCGCTTGAAGCCTTGTGGGGATTATTGCGAACACGGATGATGCTTTCAGCCTTGGAGTGCTCTCGACAGGAATATAAAGGAGCTACCGCCCATGCCGACCACGATACCCGAGGACCTGGATTCTCACTGCTACCTCCGGATAACGGAGACCCGACAATATAGACTACAGCAACCAAATCCCCGGGTCGACCGGGTTCCGATCACCACTGCCGCTGTTTACCGTGAAACAGCCACGGTATACCAAAGAATGCAATGGTTATATTTAACCCAGAACTGTAAGGACTGAATGTTTTCCTGTCCTTCAGGCAAGTTTCGAAATTTCGTCCCTTTACATTTCTTGCTAAATTGCTGACTTGAGTAGATCGGAACGCTAGCTCCCAATACATTACTAGTTTCTCCGATCTAGGGTAATCCGAAAAAAAGAAATGCAATAGCTACTCATCGATACGATCGATACTAATGGTAGTATCGTCGCCGAAGCAACTCTCAGCTGCTTCACGTGTACTCCGTATTCAGGGGCTATCGGGAAACAGCAATACCATGGTTCTCCGAATGTAACACGCGCACGATCATCTGACTTTTAAAAGAGAACATTCTTTCTGCCTGATTTGAACCTTTCTACATAATTAGCAACGTCAATTCAGCTACACCGCCAATTTCCCGGCATCTATCGATACCCCAAGCGCAATTTTATCCAACCGACGGCTTTTAAAAGGGGCATCAAGCCATATCCATTGCATACCAGCTCGCGTGGTCAGGTCGCAAGAGCTGACGGGTGACATTCCATGACCTCATGCACTACCTCAGTGATACGGGGAGTCACCCCACTCTTGGACGCGGGTTTTAGTTATTAGAGAAGGCCCCGGATTTCGTGGAATGCACCCTCCTTTGGCAATAGAAGTTGACCTTCGCTCTTCCTGGGTCCTCTACTGAGGATATATTGGAGGCCAGTCCATTATCGTCATATCGCATTAAGATCCTGTCAACTTCAACTCTAACTCACGACTTGCGCAGTCCAGAATGTCGCAAACACCCGACATTTATTACGGTTATGTATGGACTTGGTTCCCGGGAATACACAAAGTCCTGCCCCGAATACCTTTCAGTCTACCGTTAGACCAGCTTGGGGATGTACAAAAGTAGGACGCATGCCCGACTTCAACGTTTGCATCTTACACTATGCCGCCCACATGTGCCACCGGTGCACCTGTGCCAACTTTTTTACCAACTTTCCAACTTTTTCGTCGTTGTTGGCTTCACAGATAAAGGTCACATGCCCAGCAATCGGTCAACGTAAACCTCCTACTTTCTCGCCCGGCATATTCCGGTGCATTCGTATTATATCGAGAGATCTCGGCTGATATTGATGGCGCCGCCCGAGCAACCTCGAACCCGCTTCTCATGGAAAAAACTACCACGAAACTCAACTCGGGCCGGCATCATGGGGGACTGTATGACTGTATAATTCGCTCGCCAGCATCACCGTTCGCCCAATACTCCGGTCCAGCTGATTCGTGGTGCATGGAGCTTGCATATCGATGTCATCCGCCTTCAAACAGCATCCTAGTGAATTTAGGACCAGGCGAATCAAAGCGACTTTTATACAACCTGCAAAAGGAACGAACGAGTCTAGATGTTACAACACATCGGCATGCGCAAGTCTTAGCACCGACCTTAGCCAACAGAGCCAAAAGCTAGGTTCTACATATTTCTCAAAGATTCTGCATAGTTCCCAAAGATTTCATTGCATATAAATATATCGCGCGTTTTTTGGATTTCCCTCATCGGAAGATGTGATATAGATTTGTGCGATACCCATACTACATTGCAGATGAGATCTTCAATCCGGATCGATCGGAGAGACCTTGTACCGAAAATATTAATATACTCGGTAAAGTGGTGGTGCCTCACGACCGAATTGAGTGTGGCTACAACGCCGGAGGAAGCAGATCTTAAGTTTTCTCCCGATTACGATCTAGGGGGCTCGAAGGTGTACCGCTTCGCTATTGCACATTTCATTACTCGCCCGTTATTAAACCCGATGGCCCGTGCTGAATATAAACGATCTATTGGAGATATGAAGCAGGGAGCATTGTGGCTTTTGTCGCCGGTATCCTGGCCCACTACGACGATATTGATCTTGGAACTTAGGTTTGATTTGGCGGTCTTAATTGCGGAGCTTATTCGTAGCTAACTGATTTCTTGTTCGCGTACGGAGGTGCGTCTAACGCCTCGTCTGCAGTAGCGACCTTATCGAGTTATTCATAATCCTGGGAAACGCACTTCTAAATTATAAATGTTCCGCATATTATGGTTTGCATCAGTAATGATATTTATGTTGTGTACAGGTATGTGGACTGAATGAAGAAGCTCTATAAATCTAGGTATCAAATGACAAGGTTAACTAAGGAAATAATGTAGAATAGCAGAACATAACTAGGCCTAATGACTTTCCAGCCGATATCAAAACCACTCTATCCCGATGAAAATCGTATCCAAACAAACGCATCAGTTATACCGTAACGAACCAACAACCTGAATAAAAGAGACCGACAAAGGACAGGAGAACAGACGGAGAACGGTTTGGTCAGCTCCACCTCAACTGCTACAGAAGGACCCAGTTTGGGAGAGAGGGGGAGTCGATGGTACTAGGTCGATAGAGCTGAGAAGAGAAACGAAGACAAGATCAAAACCAACTGTAAATTCGGAAGGTCGCCACAGCAGTTAGCTTCGGGATGGGACGACAACTCGGATAGTAGAGTACTTACCGTTTCCATCAATATGCAAACATCAGAGTCATCCTGATGGGGATGAGGCATTGGCAGGATTGAATACTTTTTCAACTTGGCCAAGTGCTGATTTCACTGTTCTGCTGCGAGAGTTGTCGTCGACGCCGTGTCCGGGAACATAATTTAGGCTCTTCCACCCGGGCACACTGACCCTCCTAGGTTGGCGGTCCTTTCCACCTTCGGGGGCAGACTGGTTTCCGGAGCTAGCGATTCTCTTATATCAGCCTCATTTCCAGATATCGTGAGATATACTTCGGTCAACGTACTTATTCATGGGGGGATTGCTTTGCGATGTGGCGAACAGTGGACTTGGGGCTCGGGAGGGGACTCTAGCTGGAGGCGGCGATAGTGATCGAGAGCAAGTAACCTTCTGTCAAGAATGGTACGATGCTAGACTGCAATAATACCGACTAGTCAGCGTGGACAAGAACACCCCCCTGCTGTGGACCCTACCGTACCGTATGTGGGCAAGTGATGATGGAAACAGGGAAAAAGCGGCGATTACGGTTGATGGATCACTCGGCGTGTGCGTAAAGATATTGTTCGAAGAGGAGGAAGCTGAAGAAAAGGAGCTGGAGAGAAATAATATTTTATACCTGAACCAGAGATTTCCCGGATGGACAGGGCTCAAGGTTACGGGCCGTGCTTCCCATGATCCAATCGAGCACTACCATTACTCTCGCTCTTGCAACCTCATCGCTAGAGCTAGCAAATGGTGGGCTTCGTCGAAGCCAGCTATCGTCTCGACCGTTCGACCTAGTCCGCAGGGCGGTGCCGCCGACTACCCAAGGAACGCAAGGCAGTGAAGAGGCCCAGATCATCGTAGCTGTGACTTTTGGGGCGTGGTATGAAGAAAGTCGTGATCACTAATGTGCGAAGTTGGGTTTGGACGTTGGGGTCTAGGGAGAAGGTTCATTCAGGGGGGTTTGGTCTTGGCATCATATGCATATCATGTCATCAGAAGAAATCAAATCAGCTCGACAAAGTCAGAAGAAAAAGAGCTCGGGTAACCAATCCTGGCATGTAACCACTCATAATGGGGAGTTCTCGAGTAACCCAAAAAACAATATTCGTAAAGTAGGGCTGAAAACTGACCAGGAAAACAACGGATCACAGCAAAATTCAACACCCGATTTGGGTGTTCGAGTTCTTTTGCCTAGACCTGGTTCAAACCGGTTCAATGGCTATTCCTTTCGAACACAGGGTTCTAAGAATTAACGGATTGGATGAGAAACCTTGCAGCTTTAAATTCTGGAACATCCACTCGCGCTCCTTATGGAGGAAACGGTTCGAATTCGATGCTCAAAGAAAAAAATATATACATTCAGGTTAGCAGCCTTCTACAGAAAAATAATCTTCCATCTTGCGACAGAAATGAATATCTCCGAATAGTTTCCCAGTTTCATACAACGGTTTCGTTCCTGCACTGAGCGTCGGACCGCCAAACCCTGATCTGATTTGCTGAGATACCTATTCTGCCTTGCAAGCTTGTGCGAACTTAGGATGGAGTTTCATGCACTGTCATCAGAGTAGTCTGTCTACCTTGTCAGACTGTTGGGAAATTGAAATTGCGAGATGCAACAGTATGCGTTGTTAGCTATTGCCCAATGCGCAGCGGCGGATCAAGGCCTTTGTTTGGGTAGGCAATGAGGGAATTAGTTATCCATTGGATTGCAACGACGCATTTCGGGGTTGCTATTTTTCTTCTATTCTAGTGGTAGGGTCGAGTCTTCGGCCCCCGACTCGAGCTTGTAGCTAAGTTAGGATTCTCAAATAATAAGTTGCTGCTTGTTGATACCGTAATGCTTCGCGAAATTCGAAATCTGATCGGTGGTTTCGACTTAGGACCAATCCAGAGCAGGGGCAAATATTCATATCTAGAAAGTGGTCCTTTTGGGCCAAAAAGGCAACCCCATGCATCATGAATTTACTCCCAAATGTGTCATGGCTGCTCTGCTCATTGAAAACACGCTATCCCCAAAGTATATCCAAGAACTACGGGACCGAACAGCAGCTCTGTTGTATCCGTTTGGCCGTTGAGGGTGTTGTGTGCGTCTTGACACTCTGGTGGATGGTTCATTTGGATTATGGATATTAATCAACAAGCAACTGCGGACTTGGTACAAGTGGTCCAAAACACCAATACCAATCACAACGATGCAATTCGACTTAACGGTGGAGGCTAAGGGAATGCACTAGCGGTACATACACCGCTCAACAGTTGTGCCTCAGGCAGGTCGTAGGCAGAGGTGTTTTCACATGTGATACAGCGGGGTTTTCCGAGTTTAATTCCCATTGAGAAGATACACAGCCACCACTGATTCGGGAGGCCGGCTTCCTCAGTAACATCTGATAAGCTATTGCAGGAGGGTTGCCTTGCTAGAGCTCGCTTGGTAATTTGTGGACGTGGGCCTTGATGCGGTCTAAATTGCCTGCGCGCAAAGGATTGTTATCATTATATTCACAGTGGATGAAAAGAAAACACAACGTCAGTCTCAATTTCATGATCCCGCCCCCAACTACCTGCGCTATCATCCCGCGCCTTCCAGAGATACGGTCGATCTGGACCTGCAGCTCCCAGTCGATCGGTTGGGAAAAGCTACCCAGATATCATGCTGACATCATTTGATCGATGTGAGATGTGATGCGGGTGGGGCAACAGTAACTGTGCTATACTGTACAACTCAATTTTGTTCTGATCTGCCGTCGTTATGCATAGTTCTACCAGAGAATGCGGTCTCACATACCCCACAAGCTCCAAACCGAGGCAGACTGATCAGCTGCCATAAAAAAGCCAGAAGGACGACATTCATATTTTTCGGTCCAATAATCCCAGGTGCTGGTTTGTACCACTTGCCATGCATGGCAGGTGGTGCATGTCTGGGCAATCCCGCCCTACGAACAAAGACAATGGTCAAACTACAATCGCTGAGGCTTTGAACCTCAGTCTCTGCTGCTCTCGGTAACAAGGAAAGGATAATATTATTCCATTCCTATCCGTAACCGTGGCATGCTCAGGGAGGGGGTAGGAACGAAGGACGAAGGAATTAACGCAGTGCAGGCATTGCAACCGTTGACCTGAGGGAAACCGAGCCACCTTATCTTTGACGCGGCTGTCTAGCCTGAAGTAGACCCTTCAATACCAACATTACATTGGATTGGAGTATGCAGGTTGGGATTCAAACAAGGAATCCCGCATTAAATTCGTCGTCGTGGATCGCTCGAAATTCGAAAGGAGTAAAAGGGCGTTAGAGTTCTAAACTAAGACTCTATTTCTGTCTTTTTTTTGAGACCAGATGTGGATTGAGGATTCGTTCGCACATTTAAGGACACGAGATAACTTCAAGGGGCATGTGCATGCATTTTGAATTCTGGTTGGAGTTGGAGATACTCTACATGCAGCCGTACTAGCATGCAATTGCGGCACATGTACAGGGGACTTGCTTTGCGTACAACATATGCGTTTTAAAGGGCAGTGTGTTTATTGGTATCAAATATTACATTACAAACTTACTGTTAATGTAACAGGCATTCTTGATACCTCTAGCGACGCTTGCGGACAATAAAGCTCTCTTTTGGATCTAATAAAACAGTCTAGTGATAACAGCTAGCTCTTAGGGCAATGTACTCAGGTATCAGGGTAATGATCGGACGCTCCTATTCTAGCAGGTAATCATACAAAACCGGCAAAACACGATCGTGCCACAGACAGTTTGGGTATAACATGGCCAGAATAATATTCAGGACTGGAAAAGACTGGAGTACACTGACTTCCAACTAACATTTTCCCCTGGTTAACACCCTGCTCTGCTAGCCAAATTCATAACCAGAAAGGGCGCGTCCGATTTTTTACCCTGGACCTGAGTATATCACCCAACCTTCATTATCCTATGATATGCATGCCAGATTCGGGCGAGTTATCGTGTTTCCCGGACCATGACATAACATCAGATCATATACCTAGGAAGTGAGGCGCATGGCGGAAGTAAGGCCAGGCAATCCATTAAGAGCAAGATATTGAATGTTTTCACGCCGGAGGGTGAAGAGGGCGACATTTTAGTGGTCCGCCGTGCCTGGCATGGCTGTGCAAAGCTTCTGCTAGCCCGGCACACAATACTCTAATTCTCCATACTAAATATCACGAGCCTGGGCGAGCAAGAAATCTCGAACTAGCGTCAAGGACATGGTTAACAGTGGTCCTTTCACACCACTATCGCTACAGGGGTTGGGCTAACGTACCAGTACGCTGGACCCGTGCTATTGTTTTGAATAGCCCGAGAGTCTGAGCTGTCCTACACAAGGCAGATTGCAGTCGAAGGAACTTGTGAATACAATTTCAAAGTCACTTCGCTCCTTTCTTCGGATAAATCTTATCTATAAAACTCGCCCACGAGCGAGGACCTTATCGAAACTATCTCATCCACTCACTCATCTTTAACACTACGTTGCATCAGATTTATTACGAATCACACACTGTTTGTCCCGATAATTTTACCGTACCGTGCCACATAGCTTTAACTACAACGTATTTTCGGCAATGGTATGGCTCGCGCCCACATAGTTAAAATTGTGTGCTGCGAGAGTGCATACGAGGAGGCAACCTAGAAGAGAAAACTCGGAGCTTTGAGTTGTAAAAGACTTTTAGTTGCAACTAACAATCGGTAAGTCCGAATTCGAGTTTCGGATTGTGGAAGGTTCGATACGATCATATGTACTATGTCAGGCACCTGCTCCGCCTTCAGGACCGGCTCACCAACCACGTTAACAGAACATTAACACTAACCTTGCGCTAAAGCAATACCTTAGCACTACGATTTTCAGTCACATCTCTGGGGTAGTTTGGGGCGGATGGGTGAGGGCAACATGGTATAGTAACGGCATGTGTTTTATGAGGTTGGAAGCATTGCAATTCAGACCGTGGAACAATGGGCGGTATTCGCATATGGATGCGAAATCGGGAAAAACACGGGTGTTCTTGCGCTCGCAATCCAACCGCTTCTTTTAGCCTCCGGCAAGCTTGTAAGCGGCGAGAAAATCTGGGAGCGAGAGCAGGGTGTTCTGGATCATGTGGGCACTGCAAAAATAATAAGCAGTTACGAAGGCGTTATGGGGCAAAAAGTTAGTACCATGCTTGGGTGTGTTTGGTCTCCCTCCGACCACGTTCCGATACACCACATCCAAACCCAAGTATAACGGGTGACAAACCTACGTGAGTGTAATACTATCAACAGCATCGAGTATAGCGAACGCTGTCAAAACCTGATAATTCGTTATAGTTAAGCCTCAAGGTTTGGGTTGTCTGGTGGAGCGATAGGCAAATATTAACAGTTGCGGAGACGGTAGCGCCCAGTTACAGCATACCCCGCCGACAGCTACATGTAGTTGGTGTAAAATTTACTTGGTACGCTGAAGATACCTACAGAGGAACACGCGATAATTCTGGTAGAGTCTCAGCGTCATAGCTCTTTGCAGAGGAAAAGTAATGCGTATAACTTCTCGTACATATGTCGACATGTCTCTTAAAGTTGGTATCTAGGGTACTTTGTCATGCGTTGCTGTTACATCCAATCAGTGTTCTTAAGCGGCCCGGCCGGCCAGCATTTTACCGGCCGCTGCTAGCGTAGGCCGGCCAGGCCTGTGGCAAGATAATGAGTCTAGTGTTTTCCTAATAGAAACCACTTTGTCGATGCTGAATCCCTTCCAGTACGAGATAGTAATAAGGTGAGGTAGACTTTCTTCTATTAATCCTGTAGTTGATAATGCTTGTGGTAAGTCATAATGTATTATAAATCTCACTAATTCAATCCCCACATTTGCATCCCGTGTGTGGCCCACTGTTATTCTTCACACAACTACCTAACTTTCTCTGCAGACTCACAATTTGTGTACTAATATTCTTCCTTTCGAGGAATTGTTGTGGCGACATGAATTGAAGGGGGACGCACTAGAGTAGCACGGCTTCATCGTTACATCTTTACAAAGTGCTCGCGAATGAAAGGGTATAATTTGTGCTAGAACCATTTGTATTCTGTTTCGGCAGGAATGTACTGTAGATCTACCGATGTAAATATATCACAAGCGCTAAGGGATAGTCCACCAATGATGCCTGCATTGCAACCTAGTGTCGCGCCGGAGTGCATTTTCTAGTGCCTCTCCACCGTACTCTAGAAAAAAAAGGGGTCGGTAATGCTTCCATTACTATCCCAAGCCTCCCACACCCAGTACTCGGTATAGCGCGAAAGTATATACCACATAGTCTAGTCAAACTCGTCATTGTTAAAGTACGTGCATCTTGCATTGACGACCAAATTCATTGTTACTATTCGTTCGGTTCTAATCACTGCTCGATTCCCATATAGACCTAGTTTCGAGCGTCCGAGGCAAGTGAAGTTAGTTTCTGTTGGCATTGCGCGTACACAAAAGTAACAAATCCGACCAGACTATACGGTAGCAATACAGGCGCACCGTGGAAAGGTACTGAAGTGTAGCATGTGTTGCTCTACGTGGCTGGACGTTTCCCAGAGAGGAATGAAGTACCCTGAGTTAGTTATTAGTCTGGACCGCTACTGGCGTTGTCAGTAGTAGCTGAGACTATGGATATTGTCATTACCCTTTCGAGGATGTCTCGGCTGACTACAGGGTAGAGTTGAGGTTTCAGTCAGGTTTTACCTTTTTGTTGATATCTAGATGACATTTACCAAAAATTGAGTGCAGAATCCCGTAATATTACTGATTCTGTATGGTGTCTTGACAAAACAAGGGCATCCGATCCTTTACTGCCTTACTGCCTGGCCCAACCACTTCCCCCTGTACAGTTGCTAATTACGGCACTTTATCTAGAATTTTGTGTTACTCACTGATGGAGACTTCTAGACCCAACGCAACCAAGTGTCATCGTGCATTCCACGATCGGTCAATCATATACCTTGGTACTTACCTAGGTACCTACGTACTTAACATCTCAGGAAAACCAGCCATGGATGAGGTTAAATTGCACAAGGGAATTCCGACATTATCATAAGTATGTTGTGGCAAAACAAATAGCTACAACGAACACATGCACTCAAAAACGGTTGTTGAAGAGATGCTGAATTTACTTGTAGGGGGTCCGGCTTGTCGTGGGAAGAAATGGATGCATTCAACGCGGATCATATGTATTTAGTATTCCCTTAGCTGTCTGCAGATTTCATGGTAAAGAACTAACTTGATATGGAAACTTTCCGGCATGCAGTGTGCCACACGTTCCGAGACTAGCAGCAGGCAAGAAAACAGGGTGAAATTAGATCTGCAAAATAAAACAATACCATAACAGGTATAGTACAAATATCATGAAAACGGCCAGAGAGATTACGAGCATGGTAAGAGAAACGGGGTCATAGATATCACCCGATTTTCCTTATATGTTCTAGCACTGGCTGCCAGGACTTAGTACCATATCTGGAAGTGCGTCCGACTTTTGGCACCCTCCGAGTATACTCCTAACACTCACTATTCCACGATCCTGATACCCCGTCAGGATCGCAGCGGTATTGCTTCAATATTCACCGATGTCTAACGGCAACGTAACCGTTATCGTTTACAATCCTCACGATGATGAATTGTGGGCCTGCCCCGAGTCTGCACTTTCGCCTGGCATTCTGTCCAGGCACAGATTTTGACTGATTACTGAGTATGGTTCTAGCCTCCAATTATCAACGTGCTTTCGGTGATCTGCCTCTTCGTGATGACGAGTTTGACGTCTGGGTGATAAATGAAGCATCAGGCATGTGGGAACATTTGTCGAAGATTTACCTTTGCTCCTTGCTGAGCTACGTTATATCAATCGCGAGAGGAGGCGAGGGAATGTCACAAAGATATACGTCCAACGCAGTCGAAGTTGATAGTAAGTTACCGAGTCCGTACTCTTTCGTATGGCGCGTTGTTAATATTAGCAAACTTAGGCACTGGGTGATAAAGTTAATAAATAAGGGGGCGGAGTTGACAGGATCTAAAGTGTGGAAATACGTAATAGTGATAGGAAATGATAGAGGGGTTTATTGCAGAGTGTATAGCTATGCTATACAGACGATGGAGTGGGATAAGAAGTATGTGTACTTAAGTAATTGGCACCAAATCAATAGAAGTTACCGGGGCTGTGACAGGGAGCTCTCAAACTCTTTACCATAAATTACCTACCAGATGCATATAAGTCACAAACCTTGATATAGGAGAGAATCTCGGGAGGATAACGTCGGGCAGGTATTCACTTGAGTTCTTAGCTACAGAGTGTTGGTCTGGACGTTCTACATATGCTTTCGGCTGGGAAAGTTGACAGTTCTATTAAGGTTCAACAGTTTTCTGCACCACGGCTACTTATGTGCTTGAATATGGCCCGTTCCACGCAGTGACGTAATCAACTGCCTGGCTAGTTGGTAGGAGATCTGATGGAAGAAACTAGTATTCGGCACGGGATGAGACAAAACAAATTCTAAGTAGAGCCCATGGCCAGTACATCTTGTCCCGTACCCATTTTAATTTCATGAACTCAGGACTTAGTGGTTTCGCCTGAGCTCTCGAGCTCCTGTATACCAATATACACTATACTCTTCAAGTCATTCAAGTTCTTTTTCTGTGTCTGTCCGGAGCTCATCCAGTCATTTTGGTGCTCGGGCCTCATCTACCCGCTCTTATCCTAACACTCTCCAATTGCACCTCCATCTTTTTCTTCAGGCTTCACTATCTTCCAGGTATATACCTCCAAGTTGCATTGCTCCATCCTGCACTTGCCTAACAAAATAGCTGTAGCTAAGCTATTCACAAAACAGTTCGTCGTCTTATAAAGCAACACTTAATGTTAAACTGTAGGGTGGAACGCGACAGTTAATTCAGAGCTGGTGACGCCGGCTGTAGCAGCTGTACGGCTGACAGGGACAGACATAGAAGTTGGCAAATGTTGATAGGAGCAAAGTTGGGAGGACTGGAAGGTGCATGAAGTATTGCAGTGGAGGTAAAGGTAGTAGAGGTGGAAGTAGCGGAGGCATAGGTAGAGGCCTAGTTTGCTCGACTGAGAACTCGGTTATGAAAAATCATTCACCGGATCTCGATATATCCCGAGACATTCTAAAAATATCCCAAGATTTTCATTCTATACTTACCAAGGCTTGCCTTTGGCTCGACACGAGGACTTAGGATATCTTGTCTCGTGTCGAACACTAGCAAAGTAGAGACACAGCCACAGCACATTAAATCTGCTTCGCCAAGTAAGTATGGTCTCTAGACGCAAGTTTGACTTTTAGATTTTGCACTTACATTAGCGGTCCACTCCGGCTTACTCCGACGATTCGCCAGAGCACTCGAACGATTAATACCAGATAGGGCTAGTAGAGATTAAACAATTAGGTCAGAGCTATTACCTACAAATAGAGGCTTGGAGGCTAACCAACCAGTTCTCCATTTTACTAAACTTTCTTTAGAATACTGAACGGTTATTGATCTCATCGGGCTGGATCTTCTTCGAAACAGGAGTGTCAAGGCTAGCCTGCTGGGATCAGGAGTCCGCCCAAAATTGTAACGCAAGTCAGATACCTGAGTTATATGTGATGAATCTTCCGGAATTCACGTGGTCTATTCTACTGTGATAGGATACGAGCTCGTTTGCCATTATTTCCATCTAAGTCCTCTCCTCTAGCATTTGGGTGTGAAGACTACAGAAGCTAGTCTCTGCCCGTGATCTGGATATTGCATACGCATCCCGTAACTCCACCTTCAAATATATAAATATTATGTACGCCGCGGTGACCGAGCTTCCTTCAAACTCGCCCTCAGAACTCTACGAGTTTTCGGAGGGAGAGGAATGGAAATTAAAAGTTTATCACATGATGATATGGCACAAGCCTCAGACTGCTCATGTGTTGGCTAACAGATTTTGTGGGTCGGGGGCTTGGGCGAGGAGGGTTTGGAAATATACTACTGCATCTTCCTATCATAGGATATCACTCACAGAGTAATGTACCGAAAGTATTGCATGATAGGTCTCTGCCTTTTCATGGCCAGAGATGAGTCTCGTATAACCGGAGATCGCTGTCCGCCTGAAGGGTCTATACATAGATGCGTACGCACGCATTCGTACTTGTACTCTCATATATATGTGGCCTTGTGACCCTCTTAGATAGGATACAATTAAGCTTCTCCATCTCTCTACTTGAACAGAAAGATGAAGAACGAACCGCCTTCTGAAATGACGGTTTTATTTGCTAAATAAAGGAATATGGCGAGCTTAGAGAATGAACCCATCGCGAGGTAGACTAACACTAGCTACGTACGTGTGAATAGGGCGGATGCATGATAGTATCACCACCCCTGTAGTAGTAGTGATAGTAGTTGCAGGAGCAGAAATCTCTCAGGATCAAGCCACGGTAACTTTTATTGATAATCCCTGAAGCCACTATTCCCGTCGAGACGTTCTTGTAGATACCCGCAACTTCGCAACTCACAGGAAGACGGCCAATCTATCTAGTAGGTGACTGAGCACCCGCAACTAATAAAGTACCAGGTGGAGCAGTTCCAGAATTTTTGGTACATTATCACCGTCTGTCAGAGCAGACAACCGCGCTTTGTCGCGGTCAAAGTCTTGGATGGATAATTAGATGGGTAGTCCTTACGGGTCCCGCGTTCATCACTCGGTACAATATCACAAAGAGTGATGGTATATGATGATTTGTTACTACACTCTTGCTTTGGGTTTTCTATTGGAGATTTTGAATGCATAGAGAATAAATATTACGCACTGATTGCGAGAGCTGCTATCGGGGGTTCTTGGAAACCCTTCAAGTACCCTCACATCCCATATTTCATGCAATCTGGCGACAATATCCGGGATCTCTTAGTTAACTAGTGATATGATTGAATGGCGCCATTATGCCAAATGTCCTGCTAATCAGGATCCTGACTGAGGAAATCTGAATCACTTAAACAACGGTCATCCTATTACTAGAGCACTACAGATCCTCTGGCATAATGCCTTTTCCTCAATGGAAAGCTGGAAAGAGGTTGCAGAGGGGGTCGCTTCATCTGCATCCGCTACTACGATATCCCACTCTTTCTGCAATTAACGAAGTTTGGTAAGACTATCGCGAAGACTATGAACAGTTGATGCGCCATTAAGCTTTGGCTACATCGCACATGCAAACTAGACCGCCCGTCACTCACCAACTGAGAGAGCAGCAAAGCATTGTCAATTAGAGATCCTTTGTCCTCCGGCAAGTAAAGTAAGCGCTGACATCTCGATGCACCGCTTCATATACATACATCCATCCGTACATACGCTGTGTCACATCGTATCAGGCCATATCTGGATATACCTGCATCCAATGTACTCATCAGCAGACTCGTACCGCGACGTATTCGAAACGCCATCACCTTTGGAACACAAGGCTAGTACAGAGACTGTTGCGTGAACCTGACCGAGCTGAGCTTCAGCTGAGCTGATGTCAAGGCACATAGCCGGTAGGGCATAAGGCACCCAACTACCTTGTATATATCTCGAGTCTTTCTCCTGCTCTCCAGTCTCTGTATCTTAAG
>Ga0307512_10001876_pt1 | contig 28157 bp, 27 predicted proteins | sample 14_EM_MG_FD_200267 | JGI IMG/M metagenome (GOLD analysis project Ga0307512, IMG submission 200267) | Populus trichocarpa ectomycorrhiza microbial communities from riparian zone in the Pacific Northwest, United States - 14_EM | ecosystem: Host-associated > Plants > Roots > Unclassified | place... | reverse complement strand
ATTGTTATGGCCGTACGTCAACCCCCTCGATCGCGATCCCTTTTCGTACCGAAAACGGAAAGGATAGAGGAAGATGAAGCTCTTATATTGCGTGTTCATCTAGCTGGTAGGTTAAGAATATTTCTTTTTTTGTATTAAACCAGATTTTCCTATGGTATACAATTTGATTTTTGATCATGAACATTTCTCATTTAAACTGTGGAGTTATTATTATTATTTTTTTACAATATTTTGTAAGCTTATTTTTTGGTAACCTATGCACTATGCAGGTTTCTCTGAGAAGGACATAGATTGTAGGATAATTGCACCATCACATTATATCAGAGTATGTAGTTATCCTGCACTGAAAAACTGGCACTTCAATACACTTTTTGAGAGCATTCCAGAGAAATTCAACCTCTATGAAGCAAAAACCAAGTTTGATGATGGAATTTTCACCATCGAAGTTCCAAAAGTAGTTTCTGCAGAAATGAGTGCCGGTGCTAGGGCATTAGAGGCCGCGGCAAGACAAGAGGCTCCTAGCCTGCAAGAAAGTGATGCAAGCAAGTCAGGGTCTCAAAAAAGTGAAGATGTTGCTGCAAATCAACAAGCTCGGACAACCAATGTAGATAAAGAAATTACAGAAGCCAAAGATGTTGAACGTGTAATATTTAAGGGTCAAGATCAAATCCTTTCCGAAGCTAATTTTCCATTATTGTTTACCAGAAAGAAGGAAATAGATGATCAAAGCACTGTAGGGCAAGTTGGTGATCGGAATGCCATTGAAAAGGATAAGGAGAAGAGTGCTGAAAGCGTTGATCAAGAGAAAGAAGGGGAAGGAAAGGATATGGAGAGGAGAGCTGAGAGCGTTGATCAAGAAAAGGAAGGGGAAGCAAAGGATACGGAGAATGCAACTTCTTCTTCCAGCAAGTCTGCGAACGACAATGTAACAACGGTTGTGACCGAAAGGCGATATATAGTAGAGAAATACACCATAATCTCATTGATAATGGCAATTGGAGCTTATGTATTCTATAACATCCATGGCCAATCTAGAAAGAAATAACCTGTAAAATGAATATGAATATGTCTGCACATCAGCAATAAATATTGGATCAATCCAACAAGAATAACACTAACTACTTAGTTTGATTCAGTACTAACCTTTATATATCTGCACTATTCTTGTACATAAGTATGCAACATGACTTTCTTGGTACTGCCCGCCGCACCTATGAGGCAGTTAAATTTACACTGTATTTGAAGCAGGTCTCATCTGTAGTTTTATATACTTCCACTTCTTAACGGCTGAGATAAACTATGGCTACAATTTTCTTATCCGTGAAGAAACAATGAGCTAGACTGCTAGACACCATGCTTCAATTGGTCTTGGGACCATGTTTTAACTTCTCAAAGTCTTACACCATTCTTAATATATTTGTATTTTTAACCAAACATGTTTTCATCTTTTTTTTATATTTATACCTTCTATTTTACGACACTAATGAATTCCCAACAAAAACAAGAATAGCTATGAAATAATGGTGGCTGTTCCGAATCCCTTAAATATATACATTAGCCTTGTACATGTAATAGTACGAGACAGTCTAGAATAAATTATAGCTAGCTAGCTAGAATTCTCTTGTATGTTAATATGCTTAGTCTCTCCGATCAACTAAAAGAAGTTTGTAAGCCTCACAAAAAGCATGACTGGCTCTTACTCTACCATGCCATGGAAAGACAGACAGACCAAAGAAAGAATCCCTCCTTTTTTATATGTACGTAGTAAGTTATACCTCGTAAAGTCCAAGAGGCTATTAAAAGCCATTAAAATAAGCAAAGCAAACAAGAAAGAATATTCTGACTACCTATAAAACCAGAAACCGAACCTGCAATCTTAAACATTGTCACATAGGTGTGTGTGTGTGTCTATATATATATATTGAATCATTATAGCTGAAATAGAGAAAACCTTTCTGTGTTTCGAAAACAAAGAAAAACCCTAAGATACATACAAGTGTATAAATGGCCACGACTGATCGACGAGATGGATATACTAGTTATACTGCATGCCCCATGTCTAAGCCTTTGGAGTGCTACAACTACCTTCAGCCAGCCTCAGAATGGAAGGAGGAAGATGGAGCTCTAGTTTTACTTGTTCGGATTCCTAGAAAGGTTCCGGTTGTCTGGTACATGTGTATTTTTTTTTGACTCAATTCTGTGATTATATAATCATATTCCTAAGTTTTATGGACCACTTAGTTAAAAAAGGTACCTATTTTTCAGATTTCTGTTCACTTTTTTCTTGGAAAAAGATTCAATGGAGATTAATTATGCAGGTGTCCGTCATGAGCAATTAATTAGGGGTCAAGATAGAATCCACTAATGAAATCAAAGTGTCTGGAGAATACACCCCAGCAGGAGATAACAGAACCGTTCGGTTCAATGCTGTGTATGGCTCCATTCCTGATGACTTTAGCTCAAGTGAACTGACAGTTGATCTAACTTTAAGAATCAGAATTCCAAAAATCATCACTGCTGCACAGATCGGTCCTACAGAGTCGCAGGCCACGACAAGCCAAGAGGTTGCTAGCCTTCAAGAAACTAGAGACGAGTAGAAGGGTCAAAATAATGGAGAGACTGCAAAATCTGCTGATGACAGAGAAACTACTGCAGGGCTAGGTAGCGGTAGTGTTCAACCAGAGGCCAACAAGAATGAACAACATCCGAAAGAAAAGATGTGGCTACAGCCAGAACCTGTGTCGGAGGATGTTAAGTGGGAATTGAAGGAAGAAGAAAGCTCATTTTTTCTACTTATTCATCTTCTTGGTGAGTTAGACAGTTTATTTTAGGTTTTATTATAGCTGAAGCTTAGGTTAGTTAAACAGGATCCCTTTTTCTTTTTTTTTTGCAGATTTCCAGGTGGACCAAGTGAAGATTATTCCCTTGTCTTCATCCCATGCCATTCAAGTTCATGCAGAGCGATCACTTGTTAGTAATAGAAGGAGAAGGTTCAATCGAGATTTTCCTGTTCCAGAAAATTGTGTTGTGAATAAAATGCAGGCTAGGTTCCAGGCTGGAGTTTTCATCATTGAAGTTCCAAAAGCAACCACCAGACAACCTTGCCCTGAAGCTACCGAGACAGGGCTCCAATCCCTCCGAACTTAGCTGCCTCTTCAAGCGTTGGTGGAGAAAAAGGTAAGCCAGATTCACAGGAGGGTATAGAAGAAGCTGCAAGCAGGGAGCCTTCAAGGGTCCGGAGCGTCGTAATAGAGAAAAAGCCAAACCACCGAATGAAGTTGGACCCTTGAAGTAATCGATGAGGAATCAGAAGTGAGATTCTGAAGCTCCAAGCCCTCTAAAAGACACAAGCAAACCAACAGCTCAAAAGGGTGAAGACGAAGCTCTTTGATTCAAAAAGCTACTTCTTCATCGGAAATACATATATAATAAGGAATATATATTATCCTAATAAAGCAAGGGATGTCGAGAAATTATCGCTGTTAAGATAAAAAATAATAATAATCTTTATTCACGTGTTTTCATGTGATCATGCCTTGCTCCTTTAGAATGGATCATGGCTGCAGATGTGATAGTTGTGGATTTATATATCTACTTCTAATAATAAATTGTTTAGAAGAAACAAAGTTTAAAAGCTCCCTTCTTTTAATAACGGTTTTCTGACCAGGTCTTAACCCCGATCGCCGGTCCGGATTTTATAACTAAACATGTATAATATAACAGTACAAAACAGTTAATATTTTTTCTTTTTTGCTAAATCATATAAAAACCAGTTTCATATCCATGACAGAAGCTCTAGTTACGTCTCCCTCTCAGCTTATGCCTTCTGCTTCTGACAACAATGAACTTTCCCTTAATCCAATAATGACATATGGTCCCTGTTGCAGCGATAATTAATGATCGTGATATGTTGTTCAATGTTAGAATTTTGTTGGAGGTATTTAGACTATCGGCGTAACCCAGTTCATCCACATGATGTTAAGAGTGGACGAGTATATATCTGGAAGACAAAAACCCGCTACCTTTCCATGTTGCAATGATGTTCGGTTCAAATCGATGAAAGTTGGGTCAATTTTAGCAGTGGATGATTTTGAAAAGCGGGAGGACTGCTGCGTTCTTTCCTCGTGCAAACATCTTAAAGCAATGTCTAGACAAAAATCAGAGCTGCCCTTTGACATAGACGAAAGCAAAAATAAAGATAAATTGAAACTGAATAGTGTTTTCACTCAAAAAAGAAAACACAACAGAAAATCCAAAATTATAAACGGAAGAAGTAAAGCAAACCGAAAGAAAAAGCAATGGAGATCATGAATGGAAGCAGAGTAATGCCATCAAAGGCATTCATGTCTGAACAACTGATACTCAAAACAGCAAGCATTTCTTAAGCAGCAGGTAGCATATAAAAATTAGGAATCTGGAAAAAAAGATAAACAGATATACCACAATTATAGTAGAGATTGAAGGCTCGCAAAACATAATTGATAGTGATCATGACATCCAAAAAAAGGAATTGAAGGCAAATACGATAAGATGATAGAAATCTGCTAAAACTATATATAATTGCACTACATGATCTGATGGGAATTCCTTACAGTTTACATAAAAGATTCGTGTTGATTGACCAAGGAAAAGACGAGCACCCAACGAATGATAAATCGAACACGACAGATATAAAGAAAAACTTCAAGCAATACTGGGAGTCGACAAAGTGGACAGGTCTGGTTCTGAACAAGCCATTCTTTAAGGCAACCTGAATGGAAAACATGCTTGCACAAAGACATGGCCTGGCAATCCTCTCCCTCCTGGAAATCCTCCAGGCATATCACGCACCCATTATTTCTTGATGTCACTATCCTTTTATCATCGCTTTGAACACGAGTTAGATGCAATATCAGTAATGAAATTGTAGCAAGTTGTAGTCTTCTAGCTTCCTCTACTCTTTCAAGATCATGAGGATGTTGATCTTCAAACTGTGGACTTTGAGTTACTTCTCCTCTCTCAAGATCACGAAGATGTTGATCTTTTTCACGATACCAATGCACACAAATTGGTATAACTGCAAGACTAAAGACAACCGCTACAAACACAATAAGGATGGACACGGAAAGAACGAGATCTAGCATGGATATGGAGTATGAAACTGATTTTTTCTATAGTGCTATATATATAGAGAGAGAGGGTTAGGGTTACTATCCACGGAAAGTCTTCTTTTTTCCTCCTAATACCAGGAAACTACGTTGTCTGTTCTATGCATGTATATTTTCTGAATCTTTCTCCTTAACGGCTTAGGAAACAATCCATGCAATTAGGAAACTTCACTTTAGCGGCCTAAGTTTATAATGATTTTCAATTTCATCCTGAAATTAATCATTCTCTATCTTACAATATTATCCTGACATGCAATTAATGTTAATGTTAGTCAACGGCTCTCTTTAATTCATACAGATTACTACAAGAATCAGTCTTGGAATAATCTTCAAAAGTTTTCAATGATTGATTAATTATTGCATAAATGAAGATTAGTTTGAATTATTGATTATTTTTTTGGGAATAATTACAAAAAAGCTATTGTGTATTACAAAATAAATCAAGGGATTCCATACCTTTTTGTCATAGCTCTAAGCAATGACAACCTTAGGAGCCTCTAAGGTGCGTATACACTTGAACAAAAATCAAAAGAAAAATTGAAAATAAAATAAAATGATAATACATTGTTAAAGGTCTCATACCGTAGTTTTTAAAATGTATATACAGTTAAACCACCTCTGTAAATTAATATATTTGGGACCATAATTTTTTTTAATTAATCGAGATACTATTTAAACTTGAACTTTAATTCGGAACTAATAAAAAAATTATTTAATCAAGATTATTAACTTAAGATTATACTGTACACTGCTGCACGGACTGGTCCTACAGAGTCGCAGGCCACGACAAGCCAAGAGGCTGCTAGCCTTCAAGAAACTAGCTAGAGACGAGCGAAAGTGTCAAAAGAATGAAGAGACTGCAAACATTGCTGATGACAAAGAAACTACCGAAGGGTTAGGTAATGGTAGTGTTCAACCAGAGGCCAACAAGAATGAATGAAGAACATCTAAAAGAAAAGACCTGGCTGCAGCCAGAACCTGTATCGGATGGTGTTAATTAAGTGGGCATTGAACGAAGAAGAAAGCGCTTTATTATAGTTGAAGCTTAGGTTAAGAAAACAGAATCCCTTTTTTATTTTGCAGATTTCCAGGAGGACCAAGTGAAGATTATTCCTTTGCCTTCCTCCCAGGCCATTCGAGTTCTTGCAGAACGACCACATGCTAGTAATAGAAGGAGTTGGTTCAGTCAAGATTTTCCTGTTCCGGAAAATTGTAATGTGAATAAAACACAGGTTAGGTTCCAGTTTCCAGTTTCCAGGCTGGAGTTTTCATCATTGAAGTTCTAAAAGCAACCACCAGACAACCTTGTCCTGAAGAAGAAACCACAGCTACCGACGAGGCTCCAATCCGTCCAAACTTAAGCGTTGGTGAGGAAGGAGGTCAGGAAAAGAGTACGACTTCTCAATTCTCAGAAAAAGCAACAACTCAGCCAAATCCACGAGAGGGTATAGAAGAACCTGCAAGCATCAAAATAGAGAAGAAGCCACTCTACCGAAAGATACTTCGACCGCACAAAGAAGAAGAAGAAGAAGTTATCAATGAAGAATCAGAAGTGGAAGATTCCGAAGCTCTAAGCCCTCTAAAAGACAAAAGCAAACCAATAGCTCAAAAGGGCGAAGATGAAGCTCCTTGATTCAAAAGCTAATTCTTCATTGGAAATGCCTAATAATGAATATATATTAGGGGTAAAAGAAGCAGGCGATTGATTGCGGTGCATGCTATAATATTCTACAATAACAATAGCCAATTTAGAAAGTACAATAATTAGATTGAAGAGGTCCATATATACACACATGCATTTGGACTGATCAATCAATAAGAAACAAGATAAGAAAAAAAATCTTTATTTACATGTTTTCATGTGACCATGCCTTGCTCTTTTGAATTAGATCATGGCTGCAGATATGGTAGCTGTGGATTTATTTACTTTTTAACACTAAATTGTTTAAAAGAAACCAAGTTTAAAAGCTCCCTTCATTCTCTCAAGAAAAACATCTTTCAGATGTGAAGATTAAGTTTAAATGCTTAGAATTTGAAACTACAATTCAATTATTCAACAAACTTGGAAAGATTTTGATGGGATTTTTATGCTTCTGCAGGCTAATTACAGCAATCTTGAATTTACTTGAGTGAATTTTTTTTCTTCAGAGTTCAATGGAAAGACTAAATGTCAAAGAAACAAAAGAAACCTTCCTTCGTTTGTGAAGAAGGCTATGCCTTATAATGGCCAAGGGATAGTTAAACCAATTCACAAAAGCAAAAGCAACCAAATGGTCTTGCTGTTAAGAAAACTCAGAACCAACTTGCAATACATAAATACAAACAGGAACATATTAACCAAATACAGATTAATGGCAAAATTTCCTCCGTCTTCAAGAGGTGGATACAGTGGTTAATTATTGGTTTAGTGGATACAATCCTTTCCATGGCCGCCAGCCTATACGCAGCATCACCTCTCAAAATCTTCAATCCAATTTTCAGCCTAAAACAGAATGGAAGGAAGAAGAAGCAGCTCTAGTTTTACTTATACATCTTCTTGGTAACCTTCCGATTATCTAGGCTAATGCCCTTTTTTGCTTTCAAATTCAGCTTTATATTTTCATGCAGGCTTCGTTCAAGCATATAATGCATGTCCACCTTTCCTTTATCTTGAAAAGGTGTCAATTTGAGGTTCACTATGCAGGTTTCTTGAAAGAGCATGTAAGAATCTTGACAACCGATAAGTCATATCAGAGTTCATGGAGAACGTATGCTCACAAATAAGATACGCAGTCGCTTTAATATAGGTCACAACATTCCTAAAAATTGTAACCTGAGCCAAATGAAATCGGAGTTTTCTGGTGGGATTCTAACCATCAGGATTCCGAGAATCATTCCTGCTGTACAAAGAACTGGTCCTAGAGAATTAGAGGCTGAAATAAGCCAGGAGGGTCCTAGGCCTCAAGACACAACATCCTTTGTCAGAAAAGAAACAGAAGGGAAAGTTGTAGAAGCTCTAAGCCCTCAAAAGGCCGCTAGCGAATCGGTATCTCAAAAGGGTCATGATGAATCTCCTCAAAAAGCTAATTTACTGTCTTATACCACAAAAGAATTATATGAGAAGACTGCAGGGCTAGATGGTGAAAAAGTTGATCAAAATGTCACCGAAAAGAAAGAAAAGAATGAAGCATACGGGAAGCTATCGAAGAGAAAGTAATTGAAAAGGTTTTGGTGAAAGAAGACGAGAAAGGTGAGGAATCAAAGATTGCTGAAAGTATTGTCCTACAGAAGAAGGAAGAGGAGGGAAAGAGTGAGGGAGCAGCTAGTGATGATACAGGGAAGTATAACAAGGATATTTCCAAGGAATTTATAAAGAACATGGAAAATGGAAGGGCTTCTGCTAACAAGTCTGATAAGGATGTGGAGAATATGGTGAATGTGATGAATATTTATTGTGGAGCGTTAGTGATTATGGCGCTTGGTGTGTATACCATCTTTAGCTCATCTAAGAAAATTCTAGGGATAAACTTGTTATTTTTTTAATAATCATGAGTTCTTATCATTGAAAATAATTATTAATTTTAGAATTAATAAAATTAATCATAATACACATAAACTACTACCGAATACCCATATTAATTAAAAAAATAATTCAAAACTAGGCTTTCAACAACAAATTATATCATTGTTATTAAAATCTACTCAACAGGTTGATTCATGATTTTATTTGAAATTAATTTTAAATTAAATTAAATAAAAATTAATTTGATCAAACTTTATCAATTTAACAAATTACTCTATAATTTAATTAAAATTCAATTTGATTAAAAAAAGATTTTTTTTTAATTTTTTTAAATAATATTTTTTTAAAATTAAATAGAATTAAATTTAAATTGAAACATCAAAATGCTATAATCATAATATGTCAATATCAATAATAAATTTGAAAAATTTTAATTGCTTGATTCCTTAATTTTAAAACTTGGAATCAGCATAAGTGATAGAGTGATTTATTTTTCTGAGTACATATAAAGATGTAGGTTTGTGTTTTTATGATCGATCAGAGAGAGATGATTTAATTATTTTTTTAACATCTAAACTGATCTAAAAATATTCTTTAATTTAAAAATTAAAATTAAAAAGAAGAATTCAATACCTGATAATTTTAGAACAACAGTGCTTAGTTTTGATACTCAATAGAGAGCATGTATATATTATAGGTACTAAATTGAAGTATCGGAAAATTAAAAGCCATGCCCTTCTTCCACTAAACAGCCAGTATCTCTCCCCCTCTCTGCCTCTTCTTCTCTCTACTGGACTGGTGATTTATAGGGTACCTTCAAATGCTTTGTCTTGCATTTGAATCTTTGATAATACACAGAAAGCAATGAGTTTGCTTTGTTGTTGTCATTTAGAATATGCAAAATTCAAAGCTAATGCTAAGAAGTTTCCTTCTGGGATCTTGCTGCACCTCCACCAAGAAGAAGTCAGTTTCCAATACCATCTTCAGCAATAAAAAAAACAACCATTTATTTGGTTTGCCTTTGTTTCTCCTGAATTCTAATGAAACCAGCTTTTTAGTCGCCAAAAGGCGTGGTTTTTGCGGGTATGCAGTAGAGCAGTTCTCTGATGATGAGTATGAGTGTGATTTTGAAAGCCACAAGGTCTGTTTTCTTTTGTATATCATTCTATTTCTTATTTTATGAATGTAAAGTTTTGATTTTTGGTGTAAAAGATTGGGATTTGAATGCGTAAATGGTGATAAATTAACTAGAAATGAAAAGGGCTGTGAATATTTTTACTGATTGTGGAATGAATGTGATGGTTTTAATGCTTTGTGCGAGAGTTAGTGGCGATTGATTTTACTGTGAAGAAGTTAGGAAATTTGGTGGTCTAAGATGGGGTTTTGTTATTAATTTTAGGCTTCTTCGTCGGTGGCCAATGTTGATGAATGGAAATGGAAACTCAGTTTGCTATTGCGTAGTGAAACAGACCAAGAGATTGTTTCTAAAGATAGAAAAGACAGGAGGGACTATGAGCAGATATCAAATCTTACTAGAAGAATGGGACTTTATAGGTAATGAGGGCTGGCCTTACGTTTGTTGTAAGTACTTTTGTTTTGTGTACCCATTATTGATTGAGATTTTGAAATGATATATCGAAGCCTAATACTATGTGGCTTGTTGTTTTATTAGTGAACTGTATGGAAAAGTGGTGGTTGCAAGCAAGGTTCCTCTACCTAACTACAGGTCTGATTTGGATGATAAGCGGCCACAAAGGGAGGTAATGATATGTAAAGCTCTTCGAATGCATTTGTATGGATGCTAGTTCTAGATATTTTGTCAGTTTGGCAGGTTGAAATTTTAGTTTTTCATTCATGCAGGTGGTTATCCCACTAAGTTTGCAAAGGAGGGTTGAGGGTTTACTTCAGGAGCATCTTGATAGAGCTCAATTAAAGGCTGAAAATGTTGGTGGTAGTGCAGATGATGCCAAGTCCATCGATCAGACTGGAGATATAAGTTTAGATGAGAATAAGGATTCTTTCCTAGACCGTTCTGTGATGGAAAGGGTTCTTCAGAGGAGGAGTTTGCGGATGCGTAACATGCAAAGAGCTTGGCAGGCATGATTCTCATTTTCTCTTGTTATTATTATCTGTCTCTTGTCCATAGCATTTTAAGCAGCTAAACAATAGTGCATGTTTGTAGGGGCGGGGATGATGAAAACTATGTGTCTCATTCTGATTATGTTCTGTATTTATTTTCTTTGGTTCACAGGAATCACCTGAGGGCAGAAAAATGATGGACTTCAGGAAATCTCTACCGGCTTTCAAGGAAAAGGAGAGGTTACTCCAAGCAATAGCAAAGAATCAGGTCCGAATATATGACTCATTGGCTCATTTCCAGCTAATATCTCAAAGATTGTGCAATGTTGGTTAAAAAAATCCTTTCCATTGCTTTTGTTTTGGAGAACTTTCTGGTTGTTCCTCTCTTGATCTCCATAGGTTTGATTTCTTCATTCAATTTGTCAATATTTGTTTTCATTTAACCTTTGTTCAGTTTGTCTTTAACTTTTGCACTTGTTATCGAATGTTTCAGCCATCAAGCAGAAAAGGAAACTTTTGATGGTTATGAAATATGAATAGAAGATGTCTACCTTCCCTAAATTTATTCTTAATGAGATGTCTTATTGGTAGGTCATAGTAATATCTGGAGAGACTGGATGTGGTAAAACCACTCAACTCCCTCAATATATTCTGGAGTCGGAAATAGAATCTGGGCGTGGAGCATTCTGTAGCATAATTTGCACTCAGCCTCGAAGAATATCTGCTATGTCTGTTGCAGATAGAGTGTCTGCAGAGAGAGGAGAGCCTCTTGGTGAAGCAGTGAGCATTCTTTCCCTTAATACATTAACATATGGCACACTCATAGATTAGATTTGTTAATGCGAAAGTCTTTTTTTTCAATTGAAAACTTTTTTATTCTTGCTGCTATACCACAACAGATTTTTTTGTTAGGTTGGTTATAAAGTTCGACTAGAGGGTGTGAAAGGAAAAAACACCCATCTGCTTTTTTGTACCAGTGGAATTTTACTCCGACGCCTGTTAAGTGACCACAACTTGAACGGCATAACCCATGTTTTTGTTGATGAAATTCATGAGCGAGGCATGAATGAAGGTAACTTCCTTGTAAGTTTAGCTCATTGGCTATCCTTCATAAAAGGCTGTCCTACCTTCTTCTTTTCTGTCTTACATTTTATCTGTAACAGACTTCCTATTGATTGTGCTCAAGGATCTTCTTCCACGTCGTCAAGACTTGAGATTGATTTTAATGAGTGCTACTTTGAATGCGGAACTCTTTTCCAATTATTTTGGAGGAGCACCTGCTATTCATATTCCGGTGAGCTATAACCTGAATTTGTTCTTAATATACACTTATTTATTGGTTATTAAAGTGTCCTGGTGTTGATGGAGTAGTAATATGTGAGCATCAATTGTTTAAACAAACAGTTTCATTTTTTTCCCGGTATCCCCTGGTTTTGAATCAGAAATTGTAATTTAAGCTGGCTCTTCACTCTGTCTTCAAGTGATTCTAGGTATGTTGGTTTTGGAGATAAGTTTTTAACACCAAAAATTGCATGAGAGAAATATGCAGTGTGTAACTGCATACCATGAAATAGGGCTTGTGCATGAAAGCAGAAGAGCTTTAACACCATACTTACAGCTGGTAAACTTGAGAAAACATGCATTTGCATGTTAAAGATTCCATTATAACATTGCAGATGTTTCAATTTTGATGAAGCCCATCCAAAAGCATAGCATCCTTTAATGTGGGTACATGGTTTCTAAATTGTTGCTTCTGGTTATTCAGAACTGAAATATCTCAATGCTCTAGAGATATAGATTGCACCATGAGGTACTCAAACCATTCATGTATTTTATCAGGGCTTTACATATCCAGTGAGGACACAATTTTTAGAAGATGTACTAGAAATGACTGGATATAAGTTGACTTCTTTCAATCAAATTGATGATTATGGCCAAGAGAAAATGTGGAAAACACAGAGGCAGCTGGTACCGCGGAAAAGGAAAAACCAGATCACCACTCTTGTTGAGGTATGACTACTCTATCTGTAGGACTTGTCATTTATTATTATTATTATTATTATTATTATTATTATTCGTTTTTTTGTTTCTTTTTTGAGACTTAAAACATGAAGTAAAATTTCCAAAATTCCTCAGTTTTTCACATGCTAACAGCTTACTGGATGATTTGTGTGAGACTATTGCTGAATATCTTCCACTTCAACTTCCACTTCCCGCCTCTTCCTTTCATTCTGTTTCATTTTCTGGCCTTGGTGATTGTTGATTTCAGAATCAACTTTGCATCTCAGTTGAACATTGTGGAATATAAGGACATTTTTAGGGCCTTAAACACTTTGTCATGGAGAAACTGTTGTGCTGTTCAATTTGGTCTTGGTATTACCCTTCAAAAGAAAAACATCATCTGATCTTTTCTTCATAACTCTCTCTCTACAGCACATGCAAATTCTAATTTATTTGGAAATTGTGGTTCTTCTTGTTGGTGGACAGGATGCTCTTAATAAATCAAGTTTTGAGAATTATAGTTCCAGAGCACGTGACTCTCTGGCATGCTGGATGCCTGATTGCATAGGATTTAACCTTATTGAAGCAGTTTTGTGCCATATATGTCGGAAGGAAAGACCAGGTGCTGTCTTAGTGTTCATGACTGGTTGGGAGGATATTAGCTCTTTGAGGGATCAACTTAAAGCTCATCCTCTTCTTGGTGATCCTAACAGAGTTCTGCTTGTAACTTGCCATGGTTCTATGGCAACCTCTGAACAGGTAATCTTATAATTTTTATGTTAAATCTTATAAGGTTATTTGAATGGAAATGCAATCCCCTGTTCTGGTCGAGGTTAGACATATCTGGATACTAGAATAAGTGGTAATTTCCACTTGGAAGGGAGCATTTCTCTTCCCTGAGTCTAAATCATCGAGCAAGCAACTTATTGCAGATCTGACACTTTAAGGCACCTTTACTAGTTAAACAAAATATTGGTGCAGTGGACCATGCAAGCGACCAGAAGTGGTTATAATCCATGATGTTGTAGGATACTTCGCACTTGTGCCCATTAATAATTAGCATCTACCATATGCAATTGTAACATCCATTAACCTTCCAGGTTAGACTATAACAGTAGGTGGTTTAATAACAACAGTGAAGGTGAGGATGCTACAGTGTTGTAGAGCATGCTCTGCATGTCATTTGGTGTATTGCTTTCATGTCATATTTCTTATCATCTTCTCCTTCACTCTATGCAGAAACTGATATTTGAGAAACCTCCTCCTAATGTACGTAAAATAGTTCTTGCAACAAACATGGCAGAGGCAAGTATTACAATCAATGATATAGTTTTTGTTGTGGATTGTGGGAAAGCAAAAGAGACCACTTACGATGCTTTAAACAATACGCCCTGCCTGCTACCTTCTTGGATATCAAAAGCATCTGCACGACAAGTAAGCTTGCTTTGGCATCATTTGGATTTGTTATTTCAGGTTTATTGCTAAGTTGCATTCTTCAAACTGTAAAAGGGAATAAACTTTTATGCAATTCTCTTTTCGTTTAACATTCATGCTTTGACTGTTTCTGAGATCATTGACATATAAAGATCTCCATACTTGATCACCATTTTTTCTTAGTGTGTATGGAATGCCTGTCTATATGGTATTGGCAGAATTCTTTCTACAAGAAACATAATTGGTTATGCTTAAGGGTTCGTGCAACCTCAGATGCTTTCACCAATGTTTAAGATACACTGTTGACACATGTTATAATGCCTAACTGGAGTGATATGATTTTATTGGAATCTGTTACAGTCTTCTGTGCTTCATCTTGATCTATGCCTTTTTCTTGGTCTCCTTCCATATATGAAATGTTCTTCTTCGGCTATGCCTGTGTTGCAGAGAAAGGGTAGGGCTGGCCGAGTGCAGCCAGGCGAATGTTACCACCTATACCCGAGATGTGTATATGAAGCTTTTGCTGAATATCAACTTCCTGAACTTTTGAGGACTCCCCTGAACTCTCTTTGCTTGCAAATAAAGAGTTTGCAGGTTGGAAGCATAGGGGAATTCTTGTCAGCTGCTCTCCAGCCACCAGAATCATTGGCTGTAAGTGTTGTCATAGAACAAATTTTTAGGTCCATGTTAACCAATGAATGTTGGCCTATATTTCTGCTTTGAAACTTTATCGAGCCAATCTTTAATGGTTAGAATGAACTTCAAGTAAAGGGGGTCTACCAAGGGAGACCTCTTACAACTGATGACAGCATCTCCCTATAGAGGATGTCGTACTGCAATTGATTAATTATTGCTCACATTCAATTTCCTCAACAACATTTGCTTACCTAACCTATTTGAGGGTAATTGTGACCACCTGCTTTTTCACCTTAAAAAATCTCATGTGTAAATTGTACACTACCTGGTTTCTGTTCCTACAATCATTGCAGAAGTTGTTTAGTGGTATCTGTCTATGATTGTTGTAGAAAGTAATCCATTAACTAGAACATCTGTAAATCATTAGTGAAATTATACATGGGAAAAATGGATGAGCATTGCTTTCCTATTATATTTATATCATCCATGTTCTTTCATGCATAAATTAATGAATACAAACTGCAAAAGAGCATGCAATCTGCATGCATATCTTAAGGGCTTCCACTTTTCCATCTTGTAATTTTATAAGTTTCAATGATGCAATAATTTCCTACCTCATTTCTTAGTCTATTGCACAAATCAACAAGTTAAATGGATGACAGGTTCAAAATGCCATTGGTTTTCTGAAGATGATTGGAGCATTGGATGAGAAGGAGAATTTGACAAATCTTGGTCAGTTTGCTAATTCTTACAGATGAGAAGAACTCTACTATTTATATTCTAGTTCTTAGTAATGTTGTTTTTTTCTCGTTATTAAACTCCCTCTGCTTTTTTTGTCAACCAGGGAAGTATTTGACAATGCTTCCAGTAGATCCCAAGCTGGGTAAAATGTTAATAATGGGTGCTATCTTTCATTGCTTTGATCCTGTGTTAACAATAGTGTCCGGGCTCAGTGTCAGGGATCCTTTCCTTCTGCCGCAGGACAAAAAGGATGTAAGTACAGTGCATTAAGTATGTTCTTTGGCTACGTTGAATCTTGTTATTGATTGATGTACCTTTGAAGCTGTATAAATCAGCATTTGGAGCATTTTCCTGTACATTTGAGTTTTATGCTTCCAAATCTAGATTTCCTGCTTTGGCTTTATTTTCAGCTGAACTATTCTATCTTTGGTTTAGTTAGCTGGGACAGCAAAATCTAGATTTTCTGCAAAAGACTACAGTGATCATATGGCTCTTGTCCGTGCATATGAAGGATGGAAAGAAGCTGAAAGAGAAGGGTCAGCATATGAGTATTGCTGGAGAAATTTCCTATCTGCACAAACTTTGCAGGCCATCCATTCTCTGAGGAAGCAGTTTAACTTCATTTTAAAAGATACCGGCTTGGTAGAAGAAGATGCAAGCAACAACAACAAATTAAGTCACAACCAATCATTGGTTCGTGCAATTATATGCTCTGGCCTCTATCCTGGAATTGCATCAGTGGTGGTAATGTCCCCCTGCTTCAAATGCACATCCTGTGTTTCATCATGAAATTTGGTAGTTGACACACTTTGCTCTTTCTTCTTCACATGCAGCATAGAGAAACATCCATGTCTTTCAAAACAATGGACGATGGCCAAGTTTTTCTATATGCTGTAAGTGAAAAACTGAAACTTTTTCGCTTAACTAGACCTTTTTAACTTATGGTTATTATGCATGATTTGATGCCTAAATTCTGAATTTGAGTTATCTAGCTCGTATGCTAACTTTGCTATAATCTCAGTTGTCTGTTTGTGTGTGTTCTTTACTGTTAACTGAGTAGTTCTTGAAACGTGAAAGGTATGAAATTAGAAAAATTGTAGATCCTTGCCCAGGCTCTATATATGCGTGGATGTTTATGTGTGCATGCTATTTCTTGCCTTCTTGTCATCATGTTATAAAAGTTTCTTATATTCTCCCTAATAATATTTGATAATGATGATGGTTCTGCTTCAGAATTCTGTGAATGCACGTTATGAAACAATTCCTTATCCATGGCTGGTCTTTGGTGAAAAAGTAAAGGTCAACACAGTTTTCATACGTGATTCCACTGGTGTATCTGATTCAATACTGATCCTTTTTGGTGGTGCCCTTGCTTGTGGGGTACAGGTAATTCTTTACCCTTTTAAATAGATATTTATGGTACTTATTGCCTGTTGAACTTGCAGTTATAATCAATAATTCTCTTGTGTTCAGGCTGGACATCTGAAAATGTTGGATGGATATATTGATTTCTTCATGGATCATAATTTGGCAGAGTGCTTCTTGAAGCTTAAAGAAGAACTTGATAAGCTCCTTCAGAAGAAGGTGAGGTGGAAAAGATTATCACTATAAAGAAAGTAAATTTGTGTTCCACCAGTCAAGTAGTCATGCATAATCTGATTTTCTTATCTCCTGAGGTTCCACCTTTCATTACTAAAACAAAACACATCTCTTAGTTCTATGCTTGTTAAATGATTGATATTATCAAGCTATTAGAGTTTATGCTCATGCAGAAGTTACTGAACATGCATCATCTATATGTTCTCTTAAATCTTTTGGCCACATTTTCCCCTTTCAGATTTTACCAATCCAGGACGCAGTAATGTAGTTGCACTTTTCCTAGTGTTTAGAACCATCTTAAAAAAACTTCAAGCAACTATTTTCGCTGAGAGTCCCAAAAACTGTACTTGTCAAGAGTTGTTGGGAGAATGGTTGTTTTCAGATGTTGCAGTACTCTTTATTTTGTTGCTGTGTTAATGAGCATATCTCTTTGGTGTGATGATATTGTTTTGGTAAATTTTTCAAGTTATTACAGAACTCTCTTGGGTATATGTAGAGTAACTCTGAGAAAGTATTGTGCTGTGATTTGACATATCCAATATATAAATATTGTTGTGGGTTTAACCTATATGCCGGAAACCTGAAAAAGTAGTATTTAATCTGTTCCATTGAGTGATACTGAGTTTGATATGATGCAGCTTCAAGATCCTAACCTTGACATACTCAAGGAAGGAAAATACCTCATGCTTGCTGTTCAAGAGCTGGTATCAGGAGATCAATGTGAAGGAAGATTTGTATTTGGTCGCGAAAGCAGGAAGCCTAAGATAATTAATGATAATGACAGATTTACAAAAGATGGAGCAAATCCGAAAAGTTTGCTACAAACACTACTGATGAGATCTGGACACTCCCCCCCAAAATACAAGACAAAGCACCTTAAGACAAATGAGTTTAGGGCACTGGTCGAATTCAAGGGAATGCAGTTTGTTGGGAAACCCAAGAGAAACAAGCAACTAGCAGAGGGGGATGCTGCTATTGAGGCACTGGCCTGGTTAACTCACACTTCCAACAACAATCAAAACGAGCATGACGATTCCCAACCTGATGTCACTGACAATATGCTGAAAGTTCTCGGAAAACGTCGTAGATCAAAGCGTCACTCTGGTTGACGATGGATTCTGCTGAACAGATTTCTTTATGGCTGTCCAGCAACTAAGAGAGAGAGAAGCATCGAACATACAATCATTCTTGAATTTAGTGAATGGAAAAATAATTTCCCCATGGACCAGAAATATAAAAATATATAGGTGCGGCCAGGGAGGTTATTGAGTCTCCCATTAGATTTTATAGTATTTCATTTGCGGGTTAGAGGAATGAATGACTGAAATATCTATGAGATAATATAATTTCTAGCCAAGATATAAATCATACAAGGCGAGAGTGGTCTCTACACATCAGGAAATGTTGTAAAATTTGTTGGCAATTCTCAAGTTTTTTATGTTCTTGAGAGCCCATTGACAATGCCAGTTTTCCAAGGGAAAAAAAATATTCAGTCTCGTTGCAATTTTTTTTTAAAAAAATTGCATGTATAAACAAGAGCGTGATTTTTTTATTTTTTATTTTTTGCTTTAGCTTTTGAGTTTTGTCCTCACTCTGTCCGGATACAGTTACTTGCCAACTATAAAAGGCTTAAAACCTTGCACTTACAAAGCTCCTCTACCAAACCAGTTGCCATTTGTTGTGCTTCTCCTCACTTCCCGTCTTCTTCCTCCTCCTTCTCCTCTTCTCAAGATCTCTTCTTTTTCCTCTCAATTCACTCCACTTCTCTCCCCTTCACACATTTTCTTGACCGTTCCTTCCCGCCAAAACTCAACAAAAAGAACTAATGCTAGAAACAGTAATGGCACTTACATGAGCATTGCTTACTTGAAGTATCGAGTAGTTGTGAAGGCACACAATTCTTCTTCTGTAAATAGCAGGGAGCCCATGTTTCCTCTTTACAATGTCTTAATCACTGGTTCAACAAAAGTTTCTTTATTTTCTTTCTTCTCTAGTTAATGGTTTTTTTTTTTCGAATTAAGGTCCCAATTAACCAAGTTAATGACTCTCTACTTCTTTCACAATCAAGTTCATTCTAAGTAAATCCGACTTGCAATGGTCTTAGTGGGGATATTTGATGTTAAGTTTATATGATTAATAGCCTGTTGTGCTAAGTAACCCTCTTGACCCAAAGGCTTGAAATCGTGGGACTTGACATTTTGAGTTGATATATTGAAAGAATATGAAGCTTGCAATTGATGTATCAAGTTGCTTGTATTTACTGTTGTTGACTGCAATCTTTGACAGCTGAACGGGTGGAGCCTGCTGTTCAGAGCCTGAGTGGTTTTACTTAAAATCATTGATGGAAGGCCAGTGGTGACCGAAAATGAAGTCACCGTCTTAAAAGATCTGGTTGGTACTTATAACTCTGCATCTGCACTACGCCTCCACTATTCCTAGATTTGTAATGTCTGAAAACTAATTCTATCAATTTACTGATGATTCTTGTACAGTTACAAGCAAACATGACGGTTGACGATCGATGTAGCTTGAAGGAATATTGTTGATCCAGCAGTTCACAAGGAGTGTTCAGATGAATCTCTGAAGATGGTGATGGAGATATGTATTCGATGTCTTTCCAGTGAATCATCTGATAGACCATCAGTTGAGGATGTGCTCTGGAACTTGCAATTTGCACCCGAAGTTCAGGAACCGTCATGCAAAGGAGATTTTCAGAACAAGCAAGAACCGAATGTCTCATGTTCATAACTGTACTACATCTATGTATTTCCAAGAATTTGATGACCAACGTAGTCTTCATGTACAAGTCTGATTTCCCATGTATGGCATACAGTCATCTGCACTTTCGAAGTCCAATCTTGTGCCACGTTTGTACTGCCACAGACCAGAATATAGTTCATGCTGATTGTAGAGATTGCAAATGTTTGTAGTTTCAGAAATTGATCCCATGAATTATATTTATATTACATGATATTTCATTACATTAAAAAAGAAACCCGTTCAAGAATATCAAGGGAAGAAACAATTGAAATTTCGAAGTTCAGATGAAATCCTTTCATGTTAAAATTTGTGTACATCTAGCGTTCTATTGTACTCAAGCCGGCTCCTCTTTGATGTAGCTCCTGAGCTGTTAAGCATGGCCTTGGTCTCACGACCGCAATATACTGCAACTCCAATTGCCCAAGCAGTATTCTTGAGCTCACAACCACGAAGAAGAATGTTTGGGGGCCCAAGTGACAGTCTTTTCCCCTCAATTTCTATGTTTGCCTGAAATCCATATATGTTTCTATTTGGTCTCTCACGCTTGATCAACCCATTAATCATTTCCTTTTCAGGAATCTTTGAAAGGGTCTCTTGCTTTGCATACCGAGTCTTCAAATTCGACTCTCCGTCCAAATTTACAGTCTGCACGTAAGCAACCCCAGTTGGCTCACTAGTTGAGAGGAGTACCGTATCACAAGGAAGAGTTTCATTTTTCTGGATCCTGATTATCTCACCAACCTGGATATCCTTTCATTTCTTTGGTCGAAACTGATCATCAACTAAAACACAAGCTAATCTATTATTCTCAACTCTATCTGACCCTTGTCTCCTCCAATCCTCATAAGCATCCTTGACTGCTGTGACTAACAGAACAAATGCAAGTGGCATGATGGAAGCTCCCCGGCCGAATACTGCCAGTTGAGGAAGCTGATTAAGCACAGCAATGATAAGAAAATATATGTATGCTACTCTATGAAACTGTCGAAACAAATTCCTTGGAAGAAATGAAAAGACTGGATATTTACTAGTTCGAATCGAATTACCAGCAAACTCATATCTCTCATTATTCTTTACAGGATCATTCAAGTAAACCAATCTAGCATCATCATCACCAATCTCTTTCTGTGACAAACCTGACATTTCTAAATCACCCCCTCTTGATCCATTGCTCACTTCCCTAACTGAATTCCCTACTTTCCATTGATTCAATGAGATTTCACCCTCAAATGGGTTTTGAGAATCCATCAAAGGAAATGTATCTGGGGGCTATAAAGATTGAGTCTTGATAGATTAATCAAAACAAATATATCATGGCAAATCTTGGGCATGTAGTGGTTTTAGTGATTGAATCAGCAAGACCACTTAGAGACCATGATCTAGATATCATGAAATGCCTCAAGATACAAACTTTTGAAACAATATCCATATCACGCCCACTAAAATGGGAGCAATTTGGGCTTTCGAGGGACCTCAAAGTTTCCAGCTTTCATTAAAAAACAACCAACATCTTGCCTTCTTACATATACTTCTCTCTGTTTCTCAACACAAGTAAAAACAGATTTCTGGATACTGTATCACTGTCAAATTTAGAGCCACCGAAAGGCCTCCGTGTTGATAAAACAAGAGAAGATTTCCAAGACTCGCATCCAAAATCTTGAAATCTAACACAATTGTGCTTCTTTCAAGTAATGATATTGGTGAAAGAAGAAGAGGGTGGAAGGTAAAGAGAAAAGGAGGAAAGCTTGGTTGGTGATGATGAAATAAAGACGTGGGGGTTTAGCAGGGTGAAAACACACCGCTTTCTTCATTAAAATTCCATTTAAGGGTAATATGGTGAAATTGTGATCCAACTTTGCTTATTTATATTACCTAGTTTAATTAATTGAAGATGCTTCAGATGGATGTCACCATCTCACTGTGCTGGGTCCATTAACACTGATTTTAAGGTAAGCTCTGGATAATATAATAAATAAGTATATATTTTCTGTCAAAACCTGTAAAAACATTTTTAATTTTGACTAATTCATCCAAACTAAATATCACCTTTGCATGAATATCGAAGGAAGAAATAAATCAAATTCTTCCATGGGAAAATTCTTGTACAAGTGTTGAACTTCTTTATTCCTGTTCTAAAAAATATGTTAATTTACACTAATAATTTCATGTGATTCAACATTGTATAAACAAAGTACCTAAGCATTACAACCTGTTATGTATCCTTCGGATAGCAAACAATGAAAATCCGCGAACTCAATAGCACCAATGCTCTCAAGAAACCTAAAGAAAGTGATTTTTTCTTACAAGAACAAAAACGTATGATGATGTACAAGGAACCAAGATTACCGCGGATCATCATCTCCGAAGAGGCGGCTCCATGATGGGATTCATTTCTACTTCTACAGCCATGTCTCTTTGATGGCCGAACTTCTCGACTTCTCTTGTAATCTGAAGGTCATCAGGAGTGAAGTGTTGATAGAGTACTTTCACAACAAAACGAGGAAGGAGTGCTGCTATAATTATACCAAGCAAGCACACCCAGAATGACGCCTCCCCCATGATGTGGAAGATGGCCCTGTCATATTACATTGCAGTTGGAAGCATTAGTCAATCCATTTGTGAACATAACTGGGGAAGAAATAGCGCAAGTAACACATGTATGTGAAAGAGAAGAGGGCATACCAGTAACCAACAAACATAGGAAAAGCATCGAGGATCATGACACAAATGAAAGTTGCAACAATAGATCCCCAAATAACTGCGTGAAAGATCCAGTTCCATCTGATAATGTCCATGGCCAGGTGCAAATTAACCAGAATAACCACTGCGAGTGTCCAAAGGTCTCCGATACTTGGCACATCAATGGTGCTCGCCCAATATGCAAAGATAGGGACAAAAAAGACAACCAGGCTTTGCCACACGGTGTCCAACATTTTTAGCCAAAACAACTTTCTGTTGTATGCCTCTTGTCTTTGTCCAGCTCCATAAAGCTGAGGATACTTTAGGAGATTCCTTCTACTTAGGTCCTTGTCGAGAATAGCCACAACAATGGTAGGCAGTGAGGTGTAAATTATAGAATATAACATGCTGCTCCACTCATTGATTGCAGTCGTCAAAGTGAAACAAGCAAAGAGCGCATACCTGCACAGAGTGCACAAACGAACATTAAATCCCTTGTTATCATGGACTGCAGGGTGACATAAACTTCAGTTACAGCAAGGACTACATAGAATGTCGTTACAAAAACACCACAATGCTTGTTTGAGCCTACATATCTACCACAGAAGAGATCTAGGGATCAAAAGGTTCATCTAGTTTCAACCACTCAGCTTCAGATTCATTTAAGAGTGCCTTTCACAAACTAATCTGAGTGATGGAAATTCTAAGATTATATAGCAGAAATCTACGGAAGGAACTTTTTTACCCATTGCAAAGAAGGAAAAGAGGATGGAAGGGAGTTTATTTGCTTCTAAGAGATCTTTTATATTGTGCCCAATCCCGAAGTTACTTCTATACATATGACCAGCAACGAGAAAAAAAAATGCAATAGCTAAATGATGAGGTGCAATATCGGTCAGCCATAAACTTTGTGTTTGTGGGTGGAACCCCCAAGAAGGATTAGAACGGCATTTCAGAAATAAAACTATAAGAGAAAAAATCCACAAATATAATTTAGGTGTTAACTCAATTGTAGATAAGCAGAGGATAGTTTGTTTCTTCATAAAGAATCACAAAGCTCATGAAGTAGTTTAGGTTCGTGCAAAGAATTAATTGATTCAACCTGCTAACAGTGCCCAACAAATTTTACCAGCTAAACTACAGGAGAGCTTTGCATATGAAAAATGATCAAAACATGATCAAAACATAATCAAAGGAAGAATCACTCACCAAAATAAAACGAAAACAAACACCGCATTCCTGTAAAAATTGTATAGTATCATGTAGCCCATCCGCTGGTAGTTCCAGTGTCCATGGACTAGTAAAAGTGGAACCAAGAATCTGAATTGCCCCATTGCAAAATCTGATGCCATTACAGCTTGCCGACCCTCTTGCCCACTGATGCCAACTCCCACATCAGCCATTTGGATCATTGAGACATCATTAGCACCTGAAAGTTTCAGAAGATTTTTCCAATGTCAGCCTCAAACACCAACAAGAAAACAGACAAAATGAATTCCTGGGCTCCCAGAGTTTGCTCTTTGGAAGCATAAGATATTTATCTAAAATTAAGAGAAATACCATCTCCAATGGAGAGTGTCATTTCAGAAGTCCTCTTCTTCACAAGCGCCACAATTCCAGCTTTCTGCAATGGAGCCACGCGGCAACAAAGGACCACAGAACATGTACTAGCCAATTGGAAGAGCTAAAGCCAACAATAAGTAAGCTACATCAGCGAACAACAACTTTGATATGGAATAGAGAAGGTGAATTTGTAAGTAATTACCTGTTCTTCGAGTTCATTATCAAGTATATAAACAAGGCTGGTACCATCGATAATAAGGGCCACTGAGCCTCTAGCAGCTTCAGAACTTGTTCCAGTGTTATCTGATGTTTCGGAAACAGCCCTCAGCTTCTTGGACATGACCAAGGCATCTTCTAAACATCTCCTACAAGACTCCCTTGAGTTGCTATTGATTATAATCTGGGTCATTTTGTTCGTTAGAAGCTTTGAGGAGTAGCCAATTGAAATGGCAGTTTCTTGCTTGTCCCCTGTCAAAACCCATACTTTAATTCCTGCTGTCCTCAAAGATTCTATGGCTTCTGGCACCCCTTGCTGCAGTTTATCTTCAATAGCAGACGCACCAAGTATTGTGAGGTTCCTTTCAACATTGCTAGCAACCTTACGAAGCAAAGCAGCCCTGCCAACTACAGCTGTGCTAGCTGCCTCAAAAGAGAAGTGCCAGTCCTCGAATTCTGAGTCACTCAAGTCACGCATCCCGATGACAAGTGTTCTCAAACCCAGTGTGGAGTAAGTGTGAAGATGGCCTTCAGTTGCACGTACTACCTTCGTATTCAAAGATCTATCTATCACACTAAACATGGATGTATCGGCACCTTTTACAAAGACTCTCACAGTACTGTCAGGGCACCCCAGTATAACTGACATCCTCTTCCGGTCACTATCAAACTCATGCAAACCGAATACATTGAACCTGCAAGGCTCATATGGGAAATATTAAAAACCAGCTTTCCAGGAAGGAAACTCAAAGTTACAACAACAGTCAGTGGAGCAAGTGATCAACTGTAGCTGCTCCAAGTACTGCCACCACTATTCAGTTCACTTTCGTCTGTCTATTATGATTCATATAATCCAAAGTAGAGATAAAACAGAAACCGTAGTCACCTATATTTCAGAAAGCAACTCCTTATCGAAAGAATTTTAGAAAATAAAAATTTATCATCCAAATAAGTAAAAACTTTTTAAATGACTATCATCCTCTACCAAAAAGCTGAAGGTAGCATAGGCTTCTAAAATGGATAGAAATAGAAATATCACTGCATCCTGTCTTTTAAATGCTTTGCAATGCAATTATCTTCCATGCAGTGGTAGCTTTAGCAGCAGTTCTCATCAATGAAGTGGCTGTAGAGTGATGGGCAGTCATAATACAAGAATGGCAAAGAAACAAGGGGGGAAAAACAGAGAATGAAAAATGTACCTTTGCCTCTCTCCGTGGATATCAATAATTATATGGCCAGAAGTTCGTTCTATGAGCATAAATCCATATGCTGCAGCAGCATAAGCCAGTGCCTGTTCATCTGGAGACTCCCCTTGGTAATCCATCAACTTTGCAGTAGGGTCAGACTTGTCGTCGACAATAAGAGGCACAATTGTGTTGCAAGCTGCCAATGCAAGGAAGAAATCATGAACGTGTTTGACTTCTTCTGTATCACTTCCACTTTTTGATAATTCTAAAAGCTGAGGATCAACCTTCACCGACATTTTCGGCCTCACATTCCTCCCCTCCACTGATAACAAGCAAAGCACACAAAACACATAGAAAAGAGAGTTAGTTTGCGCAAAACAAATAAAAAAGTTCAGACTTGAAAATACATGGTTAATAACAAAAGTTCAGTACCTTCAACAGAATATCTAACTTGCTGGTTTTGTGTGCTGACCTTCCCATCACTGTAATCTATACCCCATGCGCTTGCACATTGAAATTCCATCTTGTTCTCAGTGAGAGTACCAGTTTTATCAGAGAAAACATACTTTATCTGACCTAAATCCTCATTTATATTCAGCGCCCGACATTGAAATCTTGAATTCGAAGCCTCGTCATACATTTGTGTATCTCGAATCATTAAGTAAGCCTGTCCAACCCGGATAAGCTCCATAGAAATGTACAAAGAAATAGGGATCATGATCTGGAACACAATAACTGACATGAGGAACGTAAAAAGGATCTCTGCCACCCATCCATAATAATTATAGTTCTCTGGCTCTCCGTCGCTGAAATCTTTTCTTCTATAAAAGGGCATGGTGTCTAACTCATCACGGTGGCGCCTCAACCACACAGCAGCAGAGACGGAGACAACAGTACACAAAGCAATAAGAAACACAGAGAGTACAATGATCTCTGAGTTCATACGTGACTCAAGCCAGCTCCTCTTTGACGGGGCTCCTGAGCTGTTAAGCATTGCCTTGGTCTCACGACCACAATACACTGCAACTCCAATAGCCCAGACAGTATTTTTGAGCTCGCAGCCACGAAGAATAATATTGGAGGGCCCAAGTGACAATCGTTTCCCATCAACGTCCATATTTGCCTGAAATCCGTATATGTTTCTATTGGGTTTTTCACACTTGATCAACCCACTAATCTTTTCCTTTTCCGGAATCTTTGAGAGGGTATCTTGCTTTGCATACCTGGTCTTCAAATTCGACTCTCCATCCAAATTTATGGTCTGCACATAGGCGACCCCAGTTGAATCACTAGTCGAGAGCAGCACCATATCACAAGGAAGAGTGTCATTTGCCTGAATCTTGATTATCTCACCAACCTGAATGTCCTTCCATTTCTTTTGTTGAAACTGGTCATTGACCAAAACCCATGCCAATCTATTGTTTTCAATTCTATCTGACATATGCCTTCTCCAGTCTTCATAAGCATCTTTAACTGCTGTAACTAGCAGCACAAATGCAAGAGGCAAAATGGAAGCTCCCCTGCCGAAAACTGCAAGCTGGGGGAGCTGGTTGAGCACAGCAATAATAAGGAAGTATATATATGCAACTCTATGAAATTGCTCGAACAAATTTCGAGGTATGAAGGAAATGATAGAATATTTCGAAGTTCGAATTGAATTCCCAGCAAACTCAAACCTCTCATCTGACTTTGCAGGATCATCTAAGTAAACCAACCTAGCATCTTCATCACTAATTTCTTTCTGGGATGCACTAAACATCTCTGAATCACCCCCTCTAGACCCCAACCTCACAGGTCTTGATCCTAAATCACGAAAACTCCCTGTTCTAACTGAATTCCCACGCGAAGCCCTTGATGGATTTGAAGAAAGACTTCTTGACGCAGATTTAAAAGAAATTTCACAACTCGATGAGCTTTCAATTGGGTTTGAAGAATCCATCCCAGAAGCCAAACTAGGATTGTCAAGATTGACTTTGACTACACTATTAGATAAAACTGGTAAACTAGGCAAATCATTGGCGCTACTTGGTGTTCTTGGTGATGGGATCAATAAAGGCCTCTCTGTGACCATGATCTAGAGCTAAAACAACTCTCCACCGACATAAGACCTGGCACTAATCTCTCTTAATCAAAAATCACAGCAAAAACATAGAACAACAACAGCAATTGCAGCAGCAGCAGCAGCAGCAGCAAAGGTTTGACTTTTAACCCAAACCCAGAAACTAAAACAGCTTAAGCTACAAAAAGACTCAGTTTTTCTCTACAAAATGTACAGAAAACCACAAATTCAACAGACACGGAGGAAAATCACCTGTACTATGAGCTCTCGTTACAATTTGAAACCGCAAGCACTTGTTTCTCATGCAAAACTAAAGCAAAAACAATGACAAGTACAGGGAGAAAAGAACCGAGAGGCTTGAAAATGATTGCAGCAAAGTTGGGTTGGTGCAGAAGTAATGGTGGTTGCAGAAGCGAGTTGCAGGGACACGGAGAAATGTACTAAGTCAAGGGCATTGTTAAAGAGACGACGGGGTTTGCAAGAAAGGAGGAAATAGGCAGTAATAAAAGGCGGCAAAAAAAAAATTGTCAGATTAAGGAACATCAAAATCAAAA
>Ga0307512_10001875_pt1 | contig 28160 bp, 35 predicted proteins | sample 14_EM_MG_FD_200267 | JGI IMG/M metagenome (GOLD analysis project Ga0307512, IMG submission 200267) | Populus trichocarpa ectomycorrhiza microbial communities from riparian zone in the Pacific Northwest, United States - 14_EM | ecosystem: Host-associated > Plants > Roots > Unclassified | place... | reverse complement strand
TCGAAACGGGCCGGGCCGGGCCGGCCCTGACATCTTTAGGCCCAGCCTTCGGGCTTTGGACAAAGCCTGGCCGGCCGTCCTTAGCGCGGGCTTTTCTGGAAGAAGCCTGAGCCCGCCTGCAAGCCCCGGTGGGCTGAGTGAGTGGTCGTGATCGTGGCAATTTCACATGATCTTAATAAGCGAGCAAATCATTTTGCTTCCGTCCATGTCTTGGTTGGACGCAAGCAAATTGATTGGTCGAGGCGCAAGCCGATTGCCACTTTATGAGTTCTTCTGCACCATAGCGATACTTTTACCACTCATTTCACCTTTGCACCACTTACGCTAAAAAAAGCTTCGTCTGACACCTAACCGCAAGAAAGCCCACACGGCCCGGGGGCTTTTAATTAAAATGCCCGGGCTTTGTGGGCTTTCAGATTACCGGCCCGGCCCGGCCGCCTCAAAGCCGGCCTGAAAGCCCTCGGGCTGGCCCGGCCCGTTTCGAACACTGTTTACAACATCTCCGGCCGTCTTTCCAATGCCCGAAGCATCTCCTCCAACTTCCTGACCTCATTTGGCTCCACAACACCCGCTTTTTCCCAAGACTTCATACATTCAACTGCACAAATCACATCATCCCCCAGGCGATTTCGGCAATCTGAGATAAGCAGCTTCGAACTACTGAACACCCTTTCAACCTCGGCGTATATGGCAGGTATAGAATGAATGGAGAGTGCCATCCTAGCGATCTGGGCCCAGCGAGGTGTGTTCAGGCGAGCCTGCCAGAAGGCAATAAGATCTGGAATCTCATCTTCAGCTGGTGAGTCTTGAAACAGGTGGAGTGTTGAGAGTAGTGTGAAGTGATTGTCTATTGTACACAGTCTAAAGATCTAAAAAAGAGAAAATGCGATCTACTTATATAGAGAAATGAGAAGGCATCACCACATGCTGAGTATCATACCTGGGCCAAGGACCGGAAGTGTTCGGCGCGGAAATGCTCGGCCCGGAAGTGCTCCGAGCTTGCGCCATGGCTTGATGGCTTGAGGTCCGGAAAATCTCGGAGCTGCCACCGGAGACATCACCGAGAGACGTCGACTGATCCCGGGCTAAACTCCGAGTGACGTCAGACAACTACTGTCAACATGGAGCTGATCAGTATTTTTGCTGACACAGTTCCGCCGTGCCCGCTTCTGTTTCCATAGAGGGAGAGAAGCACTTGATGACGAAGACCTTGGCAGCTCCACTGCCATGATAAGATTATGTAGGCCGTATAGTAATACGACCACTCCTTTCGCCTCCACCACTTATAATCATTCAGCTCAAAATAGCTTCGTCTGACACCTATTCTGAAGAAAGCCCATACGGGCCTGCGGGCTTTGACAAAGCCCCCGGGCTTTTAATTAAAAAGCCCGAGGCCTCGTGGGCTTTGAGATTACCGGCCCGGCCCGGCCCCCTCAAAGCCCGCCTGAAAGCCCTCGGGCTGGCCGGGCCCGTTTCGAACACTGCTCCTATCACAGCCGGTTCGGGACATATGGACTGGTCTTTAGACTACACGGTGGGTGGTGGTGCTTCGGAATTGTTTGCCTCGATTGGACGTATGTCGATGTGGGATTGCAAATGGTACGCTATTTATGTTCGGGCCATCGGTTGGTAGTTCGAACATGGTCGGCCGCCCAGACGGAAGTAATTTTGCAAGATCAGCGGGTTTCACAACTAATGACTATAACCCGGAAGCTTCGGACATGCTTGAAAATTTCCTTTCGGTCACTGCAAACGAATGATCGTGAAGTCACACTTGGCAACAATTGGTAGACGGCAATACACGTGGCATTGTGCCGTGTTCCGTGTGAATACAAAGTTTCTGACCATGCTTGGGTCCAAAGCCTTATCGTGCATATGTATGTAGACGAATTACTCTATAAGTAATTATGAATAGATTATGTCTAAATTAATGGTTATAGAGTAGCTGCGTAACGTTCCAGCTCATAAACCCTGCAACGTACAACTTAATGTCATATATTACTATCAACCCCGTACCCCCGTAATAGACATGTCCAAAACCGAACCGACCACAGTTCAGCTCACCATCTGCCCCTACGGGGACCTAAAACTCTCTATACAAAGCTCCACCGTCAACGCGACGTATCTCGTATCGTCGCATCAACTCGGTTGCGCCTCGGCCGTCTTCCGTGCCAGTCTTAGACCGTCTTCCGGATTTACAGAGGCTATCAATCTTCACCATTCGGTTTCCGATGATTTAATCTACGAAATGCGAATCGGGGAGGAGCTGGGCTTCTATCCGACCGCGATGGCAGTGGTGCTCTATGTTATCCATGCGCAGCTCCAACACGTTCCGGGATCTATCGGCTTCAAAAATCTCCTTGACATTGCTATCATCTACTGTTCTAGTCCAGTCACGGAGGATGTCCCTACGCGGAGAGACCGGTCCATTCACGGAGTCCCACCCTCAGTGACTGGACTGGTTCATTCGCGGAGTATACCCCTGCACCCCACCTCCGTGAATGGGCTGGTCCATTCACCGAGTGTACACTCGGTGAATACTGTGCACACATATGCCCATGCATGTATGCGCACTTAGCTGGCCCTATCTAGCTGAATTTACTTAATGCAATCGCATATAGCCTAGAGCAACTACGTGCATTTACCCACATTGCGAAACTCGACCGTACTTTGAAAGTTCCTGAGAGTACCTCGTGCTTTCGGGCTTTTGGCTGCTTTCCACACACTTTTGCTGCGAATGCTCTTTCGTGCCCTTTCAGACTTGGAGATATTCACTTCTTTTTGCGTCTTTCGCTGCAGTGGCTCTTTCGCTGCAAAACTTCTTTCGCTGCAAAACCTCCTTCGCACTAGATTCAGCTGGTCTATCGAAGAGACGCAGCTGGTTTTTTGAAGTGGTCCTTTGCAGTGATGTAGCTAGTCTTTTGCACCCTCCGGCAGCGACCTTCACCACTCATTGCGAGTATCGTGAGGATTCCCCAGGCCATGAATGAAAGCATGGAACTGTATCTGCGCGAAAAGAAATATGCAGCGAAAGCCGGCGGAAAGCCTGACAGTTTGCCATACTTTCAAACTTGGCTCCCGTCTGAGTCCCGACACCTTTTGGATTTGCTTTCGCGCCGGTGAAAGCCTGAAAGAGCGGGAGGCAGAACGGCCCAGACACGGGAACACCTCTTCTGCCACTGCAGCCAATGGAAAGACTAGCAAAGAATGCTCTGGAAAGAGGTGGGGAAAGCAACAGGGTGGAGAGCGGGCAGATGCCGACACATGCCGATCTGAGCTGTTCTCCATGGAAAAGTGCGATATGGCGGTGATGGACTTCCTGGCGGACGTCGGAAAGTTCCCGCGAAGGCGAATGGAGGAGTAAGAGCCGGCGGTCTCTCGTTTCTGTTGGGATGTTGTTTCTTTTGTATCGTATCTCATCGACTGTATCGTTAGATGTGCTTTTCCTTTGTCAAAGAGGGGACGACAGGTAGTAGGAGTGGAGCTCTGCCATCTAGCCAGCCAGCCCGGAGGCGGAGGGGTTTAAGGGTCTGTCATACTCTAAGTTGAGTGAATACAGTATGATTAAAACAAAACAAAACAAAGCCTGAAAGAGCCTGAAAGTGACTAGTATTGTTTTGCGATGGCGCAGAGGAAAACGACGAAAGTCATTTCACAGTACTGGATATTGAGGAAGGAGAGGGTCTCGAGGCGTACCAGGATCTGGGCGAGGAGGAGGAAGAGGACGATGTAGATGAAGAAGGCATCGAGGAAGAAGAGCTGGTTTCAAGTCAGGATATGGAGCATAGTGTAATTGTAGTTGCACCATGACGTTGAGTGTAATTAGCACTTTGTATGTATGCTCCACAAATGAACCAGTCCAGTCACAGAGGTGGGGTGCAGGGGTACACTCCGCGAATGAACCAGTCCAGTCACCGAGGGTGGGACTCTGTGAATGGACCGGTCTCTCCGCGGAGGGACCTCCTCCGTGACTGGACTAGAACATATTGTATGGGATGGATTTGAGGTGGTCATCACATGGATTGGTGTAGGGTTGAGTGCGGCAGAGCCTCATGAATTTTAGTTCTGTCAATTGGACTTAGAGATGGTTGGTGAGTTTCAGTCAATAGAGAGATTCAGCACAGCGGACGCAGTTCAACACGTTATGAGCCCGGGCAGTTCCTTAATTTAACGAACTCGACTCAGATTAGGACTTCAAATTGTGGCATCATCGACACGGTCTCGGAGGAGTGGCAGATAGAACCCACGGATTGCCTCGATGCGTAAAGAAGATAGCCGAATTGACAGCGATCTTGATTAAGAAGTTTGATGGTACGGACTACAAGAGCTGGAGTTTGGAAATCGTAATATTCTTGGAACAGAAGCAGGTTCTCAGCATTGCCGACGGTACAGAAGAATCACCAGACGCGAAGGACGCGACAGAATTAAATGCAAGGAAGAAGCAGCATGGAATCGTGCGCTCAACTATTCTCCTTGCGATGGAGAGGTCTTTACAGCAGCAGTATGGCGTGTAGAAAGACGCGAAGGTGCTTTGGAATGAGTTGAAGGAGGACTACAAGTCGAAGGTTAAGCTGAATGTGTTGACTTTGCGAGATGAGATGTTAGCTGTGAGGCTAGGCGATTGCGAGAACGTGCAGGAACATGCATCGAAGATCCAGGGGTACGTGAGCGACTTCAACCTCTGTGCCGACTCAGACAGTTCGACTGGTGGTGGTACGATTCCATAAGAGGAGCATATCTACTACCTGATGAAGGGTGTACCTAAGGATGACGATTGGACGGTTTTCACCCAGTTGATGTACAACAAGATAGACACCCTTCTTGCTGGAAGCCCTAAGGTTCACCGTCGTGACTGTCGCTTTAGACTTCACACCATGACTGTCCTTTTAGACTTCACACGATCCTCGCCCTCATGCTCTTCATACTTAAGACGCACCTTTGTCCGTCTCTCTTGTACCTACAATCAACTCATTCATTCACATCAACAACCCTGGCCGACAAACCAGAGGAGGTTGTTATGAAGATGAAAGCCCATGAAGCGTGATTACAGAAGGAAGGCGATTCAGAGGTGGCAGTCATGTTCTCAAAGTTGCGGACGAAGAGCGAGAAGCCGAATTCGAAACAGAGTCGAAAGCCCCGGATATCGCGTGATAGCGGCAGTGAGAGTGATGGAAGTGGCTCAGAGGACGAGAAGCATGGTCGTACCAATTGGAGGGATATTCAGGAATGCTACAGATGCCATGAGGTGCGGCACATTACACGGTATTGTCCAAGCACCTCACCGGTGGAGAGAGCAGACACGGCAGACACAGCGGCAGCGGCAGCTACGACAACGACATCAATTGAGAACTATTGGATGACTATTACTAACGGAAATACCCCGTCGAAGGAGAGCTGGTACTTTGGATTGTGCCACCACCTCTCACATTTGTGGAGATCGGCAGAAGTTCACTTGGTATACGGAGTACAATAAGAGAGAAGAGCGGGAGATTCGCGACTTCTCTGGCAGAGTAGCAGGCAAGGCCTGTTGAGATCAAAAGAGAAAGAAGGAAGAAGCTCAATTGTCTATCGACCAAAGAGAGAGAAAGCGGTAGGGCTACAAGCCACCGGCCTCATGCACACATCCTTAGGTCGATGGGGGCTGTAAGCCCCAAACGCCACGGAAGCCACCGGGCCAAATCTCGTGCCAATAAGGCCATCTGATATGGAGACGTACGATTGCAGCTTCGGCTGCCAGGATACCGCCATGTGAATGAAGTAGTTGTGACAAATGTCTTGCACGTGGAAGGAGTACACAACTTGCTGTCACAGTCGCGGCTTATGGATCGGGGATTGCGGATTGTCCCTGTCAATGGCTTTGGGATCAAGATATACGACAAGCACCGGCAGAGAGCACCGGTCGAGGAAGTCTTGTTGGCGTGGCACCTCAGGTCCGAGGGTTATTCCGGCTGGATATGAAGGTTTCAGGAAAGCGATCCGGTCATGGTAGCCAGCATTCGAGGTTGAGATCGAAAGAATAATCGTTTCGGAGGAGCTGTAGGCTCGGTTGATTGGTTGGGAGGAATTCTGGGCTTAGTGTCGTTTGGGAGGAGCTTTAGTCAAAGGTCTATCTTTGTTTTCTTTGAAGTTTAGCACTTATGGTCGTGATACCGCCCTGGAGCAGTGTGGGGACGGATTTAAGTGTGGCCGTCACGTGGGTTGGTTTAGGGTGGAGCGTGGCGGAACCCCATGCAATTTGGTTCTTGTGTACGTGTCAATTAGACTTAGAGATGGTTAGTGAGTTTCGGTCAATAGGGAGAATCAGCACGGCGGACATGGTTCAACATTTTTAACCTTAACCAGAATCTGATTGGGTCCAGTAGTTATCATTATCTTCTCTAAACGCCAGATATCTGGAGAGACTGTAGATATCTTCCTGTGGATATCTATAAGCTCTGTAAATATGCTAGATATTTGCCACATGCGTCCGGGCCCATCAACGCCAAGGGCGGCTTTCAAAACTATGATTGTATCTGACCGACCTGCCGACCATGCTTGGGTCTGAAACCTTATTGTACATATGCACGTAAAATAATTACTCTAACCGGTAATTCTAAATATATTATGTCTATTAATTCTTACCACTGCGTTATTTTCTCGCCCCTGAACCCTGTAGTGCTTACGCCGAAACTACGCCACGTCACCCATCACCATCAACCCCCATCACCATTAACCCCCATCACCATCAACCCCATCACCATCAGCCCCGCACCCGCAATAGACATGGCCAAAACCGAACCGACCACAGTACATCTTACCATCTGCACCTACGGTGACCTAAAACTCTCTCTGCAAACCTCTACCATCAACGCGACGTATCTCGTATCATCACATCTACTATGTTGCGCCTCCCCCGTCTTCCGCGCCAGTCTCGGTCCGTCCTTAGGCTTTACGAACGTCACCAACCATCACCGTTTAAAGGCTGCTGCTATCTCAACCTCTGATGATTCACTCTACGAAATGCGCATCGGCGAAGAGGTGGACTTCGATCCAACCGCGATGGCGGTAGTGCTGTACGTCATTCACGGGCGTTCCAGCGGTATTCCAGAAATTATCACATTCGAAAATCTTCTCGCAATTGCCACTATATGCGACTATTACGATTGTGCTGCGGCGATGAGTCCATGGGATAAGGCCTGGATACAGCCGCTTGAGAAGCTTGCGCTGGAGCCAGGGTATGAGGATTGGTTGTTGGTGGCGTATGTGTTTGGAAAGAAAGAGCTATTTGTACAGCTAACCAAGGTTGTTGCGAGGAATGGAGTAACGATGGAGGATGGAAAATTCGGAGTGAAGGTTGGCGGCGAAATCAAGAAAATGCACAGTCACCTTCCGGAAAGAATTATACGTACGGCTCCTCGGGAAGCGGAATGTGTAATATGTGCTAATTTTACTATTGCAGGTGACTTGGCAGCCAAACGTGCGCAGGCCGGCGAAGATATTCTATGTGTGTGTCGTCAAATTTACAATACATATTGCGATAAAAGCACTGTGAAGTGTCTGAACGGCCAGAAGTACTGCGACTATATCGTGTTTGCGGCCTTGCATTTGGAGCTTGCAGAATTGGGCCTATTCGAACATAGCGGAACGTACAACAAATATCGGGGCTATCATGCAGGCAGAACATTGGACAGTGTTGTACTAGATTTTACAACGGCATTGAAATCGATTCATAAAAACCTCGAGGATATCAAAATTGGCGGTCGCTATCATCCGAACTGCATGCGTTCACCGGAAGAGAAGCTAAGGAAATTCGAATCTTGCTTGAATAGCATTCCCGGCTTACATCTATGGTCATATTCGAATTATTGTGCGCCGGTGAGAGAGGCGACTTGGAACGACGTATCACAGGCAAACTCTCAGTTGAAAAACTCCACCCTGATCGGATCTCGCTGGAAGGATGATTTTCACCACGAGATTTGTATGTATGGCGACATGCTGATTAATCTTAATACTTCGTCGACAGCCACCAATGTAACATTCTTAGTCTCTTCTCATGCGCTGCGCACTGCATCTCAAGTTTTCCGAGACCTCCTTGGACCGACATCGGAGTTTGCACAGAACACTCAGCGGCTCATAAAGCTATCTACACCTCCGAACATAGGACACAATACCGGGGGGCTTTACAAGTATGTACTCGATAAAGACTATGACGCTACAGCATTTGCTGTTGTGCTGTATGCATTGCACGGAAAAGGATACAAGATACCGGAGTGCTTCCAGTTTCCACACCTCCTTGAGCTAGCGAAGGTGAGTGAATATTTTGAGCGTAGTCCAACGATACTTCCCTGGTGCCAGATATGGATAGACAAATGGAGAACGACGATTGAAGAGCCCAATTACGAAGAGTGGCTGTACATTGCATGGGTTTTTGGTCACAACGATATGTTTGAGACTTTGACCCGGAAATTGGTTAGAGGCTCCATGCCTGGGGCGAGTGAGGCCGATGAAATTCCAGGCGATGGCGTACAGAAAAAGAAATCGGGTCAATATATTCCTGAAAGGGTTAATGGTAGGCTTACATAGTTTCACTCCAACCCACCCAAGAAACTAAGCTTACTATTATCATACGTAGACGCGATTACCGCACAAAAGGACAAAGCGAGGCAGAAGATGACTGAAGTTTGCCGATATGTATACAAAAAATTCTGCAACCCCGTTACAATTGAATGTCGTGTCTCAAGTAGGCTATGCGACCGCCTAGTCTTCGCCGAGCTACATTGGGGCTTCCAAAACATGGGGTTTCTGAAGAGCGAGGATATCGAAATCCCAACTAGCATACCCCTGGTCAAATCTGCTCGAGATATCACCAAGCTGTTGGATGACACGGCTGTAAATGTCGATGATGCGAGAGTTGGTGCGCAAAAGCATGGTGGATGCGCTGTCGCGCTAAGAGACTTCCGCGGGATGGTTCAGGGTGCGTTTGACGTAATTGAACCGCTAGATTTGGCTGAGTTTGGGCAAGAGGAGTCGGACCAGAGTCGGGTCTCATGGTGGCAGATACTTCCTGGCATAATGGGGTGGGAGGACGAGGCTGTAGGTGACGTTGATTTACTTGACATTGAGGATGATACAGTGTGGTAGTATCTGGTTAGATTCGTCAGAGATTATACACTCAATCTGGCGCTTAAGATGGATTCTTTATCTGGAGTTCGTTAATGTAGTAATTAACGGACAACGTTATATTGTTTCTGAGAGTGCATACCTGTGTACGAATGTGAAATAGGAAGAACGAATCGTCCTCAGTTACCTTTTGTGCACAGTAGCTCATCTCGAAGCATGAATGAAGCTAAGACAAGGTCCATTCAATCTGGGATAGAAATAATTGCAAGATTAAACCACCCATCGCTACCTGAATTTGATCACTTTGGCCATTTTAGTGATTACCAGAATACTCTCTGCAATCCGCTGTGCAATCTCCGGGCATCCCTCGTGCACCTTTCGGGTCGTGGGACATTTGCGGGATAGATTGATCCAGCGACTGATGTGGCGACGCCGGACGTTTTCCTCCGCCAGGGCATTGACAACATTGTAGTTCTATCACTTTTGGGCTATGATCTCCCTAAACTGTATAATTGCCGACGTCTTTCATGAAAGTAGATAGCTAGGCGAAGCATGAAGAAAGTCCGACGCGGACAAGGTTTTGTACCGGCACAAGATGTTTTATTGCCACTCCTAGGAGGCCGAGTCGAAGCCAGCTTTGAAGGACAGCAGCTGCCGGGTCAGTGTTTTTGGGGTGTTAAGTTGGTTAAAGAGGGGAGCACTTCAGAGCGATAGACATTCCAGATTCTTGATGCATTCTAACCAGATACGGAAAGATAGGAGCGGATATCAGTAAGAGTGAGAGAAGTGGTCGAATGATAGCTACTGAGTTGTAGGGGAAATGGAGACAAAGTTCTTGCGATCGTCAGTTAGTGTAGAATAAGTGCTCCATACGGTATTTATATGTACTTTTGAGCTGCTAAATAGAATGGAGCTTTCGTGAAATTGATGTTCGGATGTTTAGTGGTTAGAGTGATCTCTAGTACGGAAGCGATGGAAGCGGTGGATGTTGGCTTAGTGTAAACGTAAACCTCCCTCGCGAATGCCTAAGAGATAGCCGAAGACTAAAAGTAGTAGCTTGTTAGAAGTTATGCATGTTTTTTCGAGGTGTGGTAACATCAACATTGCCCAATCGGAATTGATGCGAACTAGTGCGAATCATTGTCACCTCCGGCAACCGATTAGCCGAGCAGGCGAGGTTGGGTCGAAGTGTGACACATTTGACTCACCCGCAAATAGACGCCCCACTAATATTTTAACCTCATTCGAATTCTCTGAGACTAAGCGGCCTGAAACCTGCCTAACTTCCCGCTATAGGCTGAACACATCACGGCGAGCTGTGTGGAAATATGATGCATCGGAGCAACATTTGACGCATGCAGCAATTTATGTACTAGTTGCACAACATATTTTCTCGGGCCACACAGCACGGTGGGGGCGAGGTTTGAAACCAGTTGGTGCAGTTAGATATGCTTGAGATCCCCGGCCCTATGAACTCCCTCTTTATTGGCCATACACTGCACTCATATTTGAGAAAAGGAATTTGTTTTAATCGACGTCGCCCTTGGTCGGAATCATAGGTCACTGGGGGATACCGGAGCAGCTACCAGAAAAACAGAGGATATCTTATTGGACTCCAGAAGCTGTCTTGGAGCGAGGGTTATGTACTCTATTCAGTGATAGTATCACCCAAACTAGACAGTATCACAGGATTTCAGAGGCTGGGCGATGGGGCGAGATAATATAAACCGGAGTGATGCCCGAAACAACTGTCGAACAGGAAGAAAGTTTGACTGCGTACTCGTTTATACTCTTAGCCATAACTCCAACACCATAGATTACTACAGATACGTTTACTATAACAACTCCATAAACCAACACCGACCAACATTACCCTACTCACTAGAAACCCATATTGTTAAAAAAGCAGCGACACAGTATTTTTCTTGTTGATATTGGGCCCTCTCCTACAACGGTTGTAATACAACCTCAACATCACCTACTAGCTATACACCTACTAACTTCGCATTCGCCTACGGTTCACCCTCCCGTGGTATATTCTCCTGCCCTACGTTTTCCGACTGTTCGATGAAATCTCTCCACTCTGCCATAACATAATGAACCATTAAATAAGCAATACGTTAAAGTCGTTGTGCTGCTTACCTTTGTAGCTCTTATAGAGCACTCCCATAGTAAAACTCCTATAGCACTTAATGCCAATATCTGACCAAGATTTCTTAGCTCACTGTCTGAGCTATTTTCCTTTAGATTGGCAGCAGCAGCATATATATTAGTGATAAAAACAGCCAATATAACCCACCCCGATATAGTAGTAACTGCAACAAACATCCCCGTAACATGATTATTCTATGGCCAAACATTTCTTTGGTGCAATAGAAGGATACGATACCCAAACAGTATAAGGCGCCGTTAAAAAAGAATTGATACTCAGGCCCGGCCCAGTGTGCTGGGTTACGAGTCAGGTTTACTGCGAGGCACTCCCTCTCGAGCTAGCGGGACGTTAACCTTTTCACCAATTCTCCAGCAGCTATATTCATTGCTGCTTGTGCAGGGTAAAAAATGAAGCTGATTGGTTCGAGGTGTGTGAAAGTGATTGTTGTGCATCGGATGATCTGAGTTGCTGTACAAGCTTGAATGTAGGATATGAGCAGCAATTTGTCGATGGTCAGATCAGGAAAAACGATGAGGGTGCAATCATCTGAACGATACAAGTTGTTGCTTCGACATCGGTAATCTTAAGCAACCTCTAGCAGGCTTCCCAGCCGTCCGTCTCGCCCGGGCGCAGCCATGCCCGACCTTGGATTACACTTTTCCGGGCTGAGAATTCCTACCCGCTTTAGCCCTAGGGCTTCCAATATCAAGACTATAACCCCACAGGGCCTTATAGTCTTTGTACGTGATGCGTAAAGCTGAATGGTGTTGGGATCGTGGGAAAAAAACAAGCCACTTCTACCGACCAACTCTGTGAAGTGAATCAATATGTAGGATATGTGGATTAACAATGTAGGAGCTATGCAGACCAGGTGAGAAGCATTGCCCTGCGGCAGTTTATGCTTTGCTTCGTATACTTTTATCAAGAGGAATTATCCGATAGTTATCATAGCTATTTAGAACCGATTGGCTTTCGGAGTAGAGCCCATATGGCGCTTCTGCAGAGGTCGCAACGCATCATGAATGTGTGCAATACTACGAAAGAAATTACGTCGGTTGTTGAATGTGTTTCACAGCACGCACATCAAAGGTGATGTATTGTCCACCGCTTCAGCCAGTAATATTACCAGCAAACAAATATAGGTGGTAACAAACAACCTATCGCTCTAACTATGAGCAATCACAAATGTGTTTCTAAAACCCAGTGCTTGACACTCACAGTTCGACTGACGCACACCGGATTCGACTGGCAATCTCACAATGTAGTACGTTGTGAATAAATCATGTAGTGGAAAGTTGACCCGACCCAAGTACCCAACAAACGTAAGCAGCTCTGCAGCGCAGCCCATGTGCCCACATATAGACACAATATGTAGTTAGGGAAAAACATGATTAAGACTTGGATATTGTCTCTCCCGGTTATGTCGCTCTCTCAGATGCCCGTGAAGGTGTGTCTTTAGCATGTCTAGATCATGTTAGGATGGAATCACTGTGTCTCAACTATTGCTTCAGTGACCACTGATAAAGCATGAGCTCGGAGATGTTTGGTGATCAGTGAATGGCTACACGTATAGACCTACTGCATCCACAATTGATTGGCACATCCTATCTAGTGGTAGCTTGTTAGAAATATTGCTAGTCGTCCGTTCAACAGCACCAACGCAAGAAATTAATAATGTTATATTCAGCTTATGAGCTATAGTAGATAAAAGTATGGCAGGTAAATAGAGTAGATGAAGTGGACAAAAAGTCAAATTGTGTTTTGTTTGGTGCCATTTAAATTAACACGACAGAGTATTGGACGTTCGACACTTTTGACCTTTGACCGCCTTTGCATACCTACACATCTTTAAGAAACCAACAAAAAAAGCTTCGATGGCAAGGAGCATCATATGATGTAGATCAAGTATCCCGGTGACTTTACCTAAAATAGACAAGAGCTGTTTGATGGAGATTTGACTTGGCATTTTCCCATCCTATCCCCTTAGTTTGTGCTAATTGACGGAAGTAAAATGGTCCAAACGTGTACACCCACTCGATACCTCCCGTTAATATCTATTATCGTAGAATACGGGTGCGCGGGCTGCTCTGCATTGGTTGCCATATAGAATACATGAGCAGGCATCTCAATAGTCCGTCCCGTCCGGGCAATACTCTGCCCGGGACTGGACTATGATTTTCGGGGCAGAGAATTCTGGTCCGTTCAAGACTAGGGCAAATGGTTCTTGGTCTAAACACCTACAGGCCCCTGTAGCCTCTATGATACCATGACATACAAAAATCAACTATAGGAAGCGGTGAAAATCATGTTACTTTATACTCTTTTCGTACTACGTCCCTCCACTACTAAACTGTTCGCTTTTAGACCCACAGCAACTAGTTCACAGTAACATGGCACCACCGCCGAATGCCTACTCCCGGTAGCCGCCAGTCCGTTATAGATACCTATATAGGACAACCGACACCTACCCCGGGCGGACCAGTCCATCGAAATCAGTACGGGGACGGGACGGCGATGTCGGGGCCCGAAAGACTATAGTCGCCCTGGACCGTTGAGACTCCTGTACATGAGTCTGTAGGGTAGTAATGATGTCATCTCGTGCTCGCCTTACTCTTGTATCCGCTTTTAGTTATTCTATATCATAAAATCATCACTGTTTAATCATTTTAAGCTTGGCTAGAATGTTTTCTTTACTAATGATCTAAAGATCATCAAGTAATGCTGCCTCTTACTCAGATTAGCAAATTAAAGTTTGCCATAATGGTCGCAATTAGTCAAAAACGGAAGAATGCAATGAATAAATGTTCTACAATCTTATATCAACACTTAGCATGCAGTGTGTCCCTGTCCCAAAATACCAACATATCTTTAAAACTCTTTTCCATCTTGCGCTTCTTCATGCTGACAGGTGTTTTTTTCGCTGTTGAAAGCCTGTTCGTGAAGTACTGTCTTCTTCGGTCAGGGGAGATTGGTCCATTGCGGGCCTTTTACTCGATAGGACGGATGAGGGAGAGCGACAGTCAACAGAGTGGCGTAGTATGCGTAGTATCTCCGTGTACTCAGATGCAACAGCGATATTAATCGGGGTCTGCCTGTGGTTGTCCAGGTGAACTGGATTGGCGTTGCGGTCTAACAAAAGTTGAACCATTGCTGCATCATTGTTGGCTACCGCTATGTGAAGTGGTGTTTGCCCTTCACTATTAGTTATGTCGACACTTTCCACACAGTCGGCAACCCATTGCATCATTTCCAGCTTGCCCGATCGAGCACTCTCGTGCAAAGCAGTAGTCGAAATCTCGGTGAAGTGCACGCTTAACACCATGTCCCGATCGAACAATTCGGTACGTACATCTGCGTCGTAATCAAGGAGCAACCGAACGCATTCGGTATGGCCTTCGTGTGCAGCCGTGATAAGGGCGGTGAGTCCGTTGACGTAGTCAATATCCAAAGGAATGTCGAACTTCTCTAAAAGCAATTCCAGAACATTGGCATAGCCCCGGCACGCCGCTGTAACAAAAGAGCTACTATTCTCCGTTTCATCACCCCATAGCTCGTGTTCCAACAAGGCCCGAACAATTCCTTCTAGTCCAAACTCTACCGCATACTCAAAATCGTAATGACCAGTCATACAGCCGGCATTCAACATCAATCGGACAGTAGCTTCCTGTCGTTTCATAATAGCCATGCTAAGTGCAGGTTTATTCGAATATGTGCTAATGTACGCATGGTTCACATTGTATTCCAGAAGCAACTGTACAACATGGTCGTGTCCATGCTCGGCTGCCCAGAACAAGGCTGTTTGGTCGCGGCAGTCTAGATCGTTGACGTCGGTCTGTTCCAAAACACGACAGCATACATTTCTCAGGCCCAAACCGGCTGCTATGTGAAGTGCCGGGTAGCGCAATGGGAGGCAGTAGTTACGCTCTCTGATACACGAATGTCCATCGAGGCTTCGAAAAAAGATCTGAAGTGCGGTTGAACATTTTGGCAAATCATGAAGAAAGTGTAGAATCCATTCCATTAGCTCTGATTCAAGAATACCGCGTGTGTGATTACCCCAATTACAAGCGGCGTAATCTAAGAACGGGTGCTCTACTAGACGTTGGTCACACAAACGTTCTGTTTCGCATGGTCCGTTCTCAAAATCTCGGAAGGAGAGATAGGTGAGACATGTTCTCGCGATATCCACTACCGCACCGGGAAAGAGTTGCTCGGACATCCCCGCAAGGTATTCCTGTACCGTGTAATGTACAAACCTAACGGTGCCTACTTCCGTCTCTAAAGATACCAATCCACCACAAACGCTAATCATGAGATCAATCTGATGAAGTGCGGTAATGTCCAATTGTTCGTCATTGGTCTCAACAGCAAATGCGTGCTGTAGCTCTATAGCGCAAAGAGGCCGCCTGGAGTGAAAGATCCATCCAATGATTCTCATTGCAAGATCAGCATGCTCTCTGCATTGACTTCGAATTCTTGAGATGGTGTCATTGTATGTTTCAGACATTTTTTCAGGCATCGTGTCTAATGCTCTTCGAACATTCCTGATCGATGTTTGGTTCCCAAGTCGGTCTAATTGCATGCGAGCCAGAAGAAACCTGCATCACTTTAGGATTATAAAGTAAACACTGTATACTAGAGTGCGAATACATTCCACCGGCCTTTTGACTAACAACTCTACTGATTGATTGCGTCAAAGACGGATCCCTCGAAACGAAGCTAAGTAAGCTTGGGTGAATTTCGATGCTCGATTCGATGTATGATTGAACATCGCCTGTGTGGGCATAAATGTCGATTCGAGGATATTGACCAAAATAACGGTCAATATCCTGATGAAGACGAGAGGTGACTAGCAATTTTACGGAAGGAAGTATTTCTCGGAGCTCTGAGAAAAACAGGTCTCTGTTTCGGAGACCTTGGCAATCCAGTTCGGGACACTCGTCGAGGGCATCGATAATAACGAACGTGGAAGTGAACAATGCGGATACAGATGACAGCAGTGCGCGCAGCGACCTGGTGGAACAGTCGGCGGCTTTCTTAGCTGGGTTTGGGGGACTAGTATGAAACTTGTGGAACTCTTTTACTTCTATAGGGATCGTTGTCAGCTGCTCGACCAGTTGACGGATCAAAGCCGAGAAAAGATCTCCGGCAAGTTGATTCTCTTCTTTGTAATCGCAATACAAATAGGCGATGGCCACATCGGGTTGATTGTATGTTGCCATTAAGTGATCTATTACTAGTGACCTAAGAGATTGTCAGCTGCTAGAGGTTGCTAGCAAAGGGGTACACTTACGTCATAATGGTTTTTCCTGCGCCGGCTATAGGGACATGAAGTCAGTACTAGATCATTGTAAAGTATATCACATGGCGCGACGAACGTATTCCAGGACACCATAAGCAGCTATTTTTCTGGCCTTCTAGCCACTCTGTAAACACTGACGTCTGGAGAAACCAGTTACCGGTCCCTGGCTGTCGTAGCTTACGAACGTCGTTATGTTTGTTGCTGAACTCAATACATGATAGCCAGGACAAAATTTCCACATTCTTTTCTTCGGACCATTTTCGGTTTTGTTGGTCTGGAAATTGCGGTCCGTGTCAGTAAGGTTCGTATATCGTCAACTACGTCTATACACAGAGCTACCTTCCCATATTTTCTCAATTCGTGCCACGGATGATGAGATCGTCTTCAATGTATCTGGAAACGAGGAAATGAGGTTCAATATAGTCGAGACTTTATCCGCAGTTGTGGAAGCTTCTTTTGAGACCATCGTCATGTTGGAGAACGACGTCGACATTTCACATATTTTAGCTAAAGTTTCACGTTGTTGGATAAGGGTCTCTGAGACTTGTCCTGAGGTTTTCGAAAGCAAGCCGCTTGTACAATTATCATCAACATTAATTGCTAAGGTTGAGTGGGTAGCAGGGACAACTTACTAGCCATCTATAGTTACAGAGAAATGGAAAATCTCTATATACCCATCCAAATTGCGAAGTAGTTCTTTGTTTTCGTTATCGACAAAGGGCCACTTGAGGCTATTTATTACTCGTGAAAGCCCATTCTTACTCGTACCCTGATCCAATCTTTCCCCCAGGCGGTGCAACTTCTCTTGGCAGGCGTTGATAGCGTAGCACAGTACTGATGATTGGTCGAAAGAGTTTCCCTGTACGTTCGCCGTCCGGAGAAAGGCGTTGAGCTGTCGCAAGACTTGACTTAGGGCTTGTAATCTGTCCTGAAGATGGCCGATAGCTTTGGATGCTCCACTAACAGTGATCGTATAATCGCTAATAACTTTCGTCAATTGCAGCGATAAACTTAACAGACCGGCGATGCCGGCTGCCATGGAGAGTGGGTCGGCCATATGATGGGTGAAGACTGAACTAGTAGGACTTTTGATGGGTTTGGCCGGCCATGATGATGAGGGAGGGGGTAAAGGTGGTCAGCAATGAGGCTACGTATAAACGCGGACGTAGTTCCGCACCTTGGCAGGGGCTAAGTGGTACAGCCATGGTTGAATAATTTCCTTGATCCTAGCCAACAAGACGGCTGACACAACGCCTAGAATGCGTGGCGGGGTCCACTGCACATGCTTGGGGGGCCCTGGCAAGGTGCAACGTGCTTTTTCGGTGATCGCGCGCTTGGAGACGGTATTAGTGCGCTTTAAGTACGGTTTAGTGCTTTCCAAGTTCTGCTAATTGCAATTTGGCACCTTCTGATCACCACCATTGTCACGGATTGGCTACTTAAATATTGCTAGAATCTGCCATACTGTAGAAGGAGTGAATTCAGTACGATTAAAACAAATAAAACAACCTATTATCTGCTTACCTGTTCGTTTCATCCTTCAGTAGTTCTTATGGGCTATCACACTTCAACTTGCCGCGTGACGGCTGGTAATTGCGATAAAAGCCGGAAGTGACTGAGTGTGTAACCAAGGTGATGGTAAGCATTACAAAAATTCGGAACTATTCATCCGGTCGATTATTGATGCAGGTGCCCAATTGGCTTTGGTAGGCCTTGTTTTGTAGTAGAAGCCTACACGAAAGCAGGGGCTGCAAAAGTCCGTCACGTCTGGGCAAGACCTTGCCCTGCACCGGACTATGATTTGCCGCCCTGAGGGTTTTAGACGGCTGGACAGTAGGGGTTGGTTGTGTTCCGAGTGATGATTCCATGATGCGAGTGATGCAGTCATGACCGAGTGATGATATCCAATATCCCTCCTAACCGTGTCTATCTACGGTACTAGCATCGGTGGCGGCTTTGCCGCCCCCAGGACTCGAAACGTTGAGCATGGTGGACTTGTTACGATATCAGGCAGATCACCTAGACTTCTGCTGTGTATCCACCACTGTGTATCTTGATTTCGTGCTGCGGTGTATCTGCCGCTGTGTATCTGCCGCTATGTATCCGCTGTTGTGTATCCGCCACTGAGTATCTGCCACTGTGTCTGCTGTGTTGTATATCCGCTGCTGTATCTGTCGCTGTGTATCCGCTGCTGTTTATCCGATGCTGCTATCCGCTGCTGTTTATCTGACACTGGTATCCCCCGCTGTGTATCTGCCGCTGTGTATTTGCCGCTGTGTATCTGCCGCTGTGTATCTGCCGCTGTGTATCTGCCGCTGTGTATCTGCCACTGTATCTACTGTGTTGTATATCTGCCATTGTATCTGCTACTGTATATCAACCACTGTGTCTGCTGTGTTATATATCCACTGCTGTATCTGCCGCTGTATATCCACCGCTGTATATTTACCTCTGTATATCCACCATTTTGTATCCATTGGCAAAAGTGCAAATCGACTATAGGCTGCGTTACGCGCACATGCGCACACGTGCAGCTCATAGCAAGCTTCCCGTGAACCCCTGCGCGACGCGCATCCTATAGTCATCTATAGTCGATTCATGGAGATGTGCACATTGGGCAATGGAACTATATAGGGCTGGCGGCCGATACCTGTCTCCACTGCCTGGAGTCTTCCTTGTTATACCGGTACTGTACATTATCACTGAGAGTTTGCTTGAGAGCCCGCTGGTGATTGGGAGCCTGCTTGATAAACTGCTTGAAAGGCTGCTTGATAGCCTGCTTGAGAGCCTGCTGGAGAGCCTGCTTGAGAGACCCGCGCTTCGGGAGGAGTAGAGTGTTCCATGGGAAGCTTTTGGCTGATGGAAAACTCTGAGTTTGTGGAAGCTTTGGCCAATAGAAGGCTCTAAGTCTGTGGAAGCTTTGATGCTGACATTGATGTAGCCAACCTACTTATCTAAGTACTTCTGATACACTGATCACCATCACCAACACCATCACCAACACCATCATCATGGCCATTACCATTGCCATTGCCATTGCCATCATCACGATCAGCTCCGGACCGAGTGCGCACACATACGCCCACAATCTATGGGAAGCGGGCAGCAGATTCCTTTGGAAAATCTGATTCCGAGATCTGCTTTCCCCAAGATCCACTTGTGTACCTTTTCTGAAGAAACTAAGGCTGCAATTGTCAACACCATGACCGAGAGGCATTGTGAGATCTTGTCGCAGTGGCCGCGTTAAAGATAAGGTTTAGACTATGATATTGACTGACGTCATGATTTCGGCCACCATACGCCACCCGCCATCTGCCACACACCACACGCCACATGCCGCCCGCCAAACACTGCCCACCATACGCCATCTGCCTCACGCCTCCCGGTGCCTGGCACCTGCAACTCAACATGTCTCTGGATCGAGCATAGTGGAGCATACATGGGAGCATATAGTCAAGTGAGATTGGCAGTGTCTTGCCTCTTGAGAGTGTACTTGGGAGCGTGGAGCCAAGTAGGCTGGGAGTGTGTCATCGAGTGCAATTGGGAGTGTACTTGAGAGGGTGCTGGGAGTGTGTTAGAGAGCGTCTTAAGAGGTTACTTTGGAGCGTACAGTCAGGCAGGTTGGGAGGGTGACATCGAGGGCAATTAGGAGCGTCCTTGAGAGCATGCTCGGGAGTGTACTTGAGAATGTACTTGGAGGTGGACTCGGAGTGTAATCGGAGTGTACTTGGGAGCGCCTTGAGAGCTTGCTTAGGAGCGTATAGTTTAGCAGGCTGGGAGTGTGCCATCGGGTGCAATTGGGAGCGTCCTAGAGTGTACTTGAGAACATACTCGGAGGTGTACTTGGGAGCGTACTCGGAGTGTATTTGGGAGCATCTTGGAGCTTTCTTGGGAGCGTGCAATAAAGTGTGTTTGGCAGTTTGGTTCCAAGCTCGTTGAATGCACCATGATGTATACTATTAAGCGCACATAATCGCGTGCGTATCATAGTAATCTAGTCAATGCGCAGGTCTATAGGACCTCATAGTGCCACGCGTCAAATAGGCTATGGATTACAGTCACAAAAACAGCTGCTCTATGAGTTACGCATTGCGTAAGGTCATTTTTCCCGGTGTCTGCCACAGTGTATCTGCTGCTGTGTATCTGCCACTGAGTTTGCTGTGTTGTATATCTGCCATTGCTTTTGTAGTTGTATATCTACTGCTGTGTATCCGCCCCTGTGTATCGTCCCCTGTGAATGTGGATCTTGATCCGGTACTGTATATCTGGAACTGTATCCACCACTGTGGATCTGCCACTGTATATATATCTGCTACTGTATATCCTCCACTGTTTATCTGCCAGTGTGTCTGCTGTATTGTTGAGAGTGATCGAGTACAAAGAGAGATTGAATTATGTATCGTACAAAAGTGATTGCCCACCGAACTATCTAATGGTAGAATCCATGCCTTTACATGCCGAAGAAATTTGAAGTTCGCTGGAGATGGTAGAGTGGTGCTGGCAGTGGCGAATGGTAGGTGGCGAGTGAAAATTTGTGAATGAGTCTAAACAAATGCCTCAGTGCATTAGAAGGCACTCTCCAATTCTTTCTAACAGTGTCGATGGCGTTCTAAACACTTGTAGGTCTTCGGGATAAATCCTGAGTCAACATCTGGATATCTCCCACTGAACCCGGCAATGTATCCGCCACTGGCACCTGCACCACGTGGCAAGTTCACCAGTCCAATGAGAATGCTTCTAGCAGACAAACCAAGTGTATAACTACCAGATGTAATCCACATTATAACCAACCCAGTTGATCATTGCAGATTGAAGAGCCTACATCACTATGTCTCACTCGAAATAATCGCAAATCTGCAGGTGAACCAGTAACCCCAGCTCTAGGTGTCGCCCCCTGTTGCTCTGATTTAGGCCTTGGTTTTGTAATATGTTGTTTGTGATTAGACGATAATGTGGGGACCTGAAAGACTGGCGGATGGACGCACTATTGCGACCTCTGTAACCGAGATCTACAAACTTCTGCAGAGCTTGACGATGCAAACCCGTCTAGCAACCCTAAACAACTGCGGTCCACGAAAAGTGTTTGCTGCACACATTGATCTTTCCATGATACTATTCACATCATCGATTGGTACAGCTATAAGCTATAAAGACAACTCCGTTCACTGACACCAAACCCAGCAGACCGTGCTATCACCTGGTCACCCAGCACAACCTCGGTCCTGCTCGCCCACAACCAACTCACTCAACTCCTCCGCTGTCTGCTCTCCATCCTCAGCATCACCTCGAGTCCGCTTATCCTTCGACCACTCATCACGCCATTCTATCACAACGCAGAACATCAGTACCTGACCAATCCATTGACACCATCCGCACCTACCTTCATAACTCTGAAACAAATCCCACATCGCAACCCCGACCGTCGACAACGCTAAAATCTGGCCAAAGTTCTTCAACTCCTGATCGGACCTATTCCTCTTAAGATGTCCAGCAGCCGCATAAACCCTGACCATCAAAACCGCCAATGTTATCCACCCCGCCACACTCAACAATATATATATCCCCCGCCACCGCGCCCGCTTCGTCTCCTGCATCCCCGCAAGATACGTATCGCTTCGCTCCGGAGCTTCCCCGTGCTCTTGCAGACTATTTTCTTTGCTCCCCATCACACGCTTCGATTGCACGCTCCAAAGCTTGAGGTACGTGCAGTACGCGATCGCGAGGACGTAGTAGACGCCGCTGAGGAAGAACTGGGCGGAGGGCCCGCTCCAGGTCTTGATGCTGGTGCCCAGGTAGGCGCTGAGGCACTGGAACTGGAGCGGGTGGGAGGTGGTGAAGGTGCTCACTCGAGTGCCGGCTACGATTTCGAGGCCAGCTAGGGCAGAATAGAGAAAGTAGTGCATCTTAGTGAGGTGTTTGAAGGTGATGGTCGAACAGCCTATGATTTGTAGGGTTGTGCAGCTTTGGACGTAGGAGATGAGGAGGAGTTGGTCGACTGTTAGGTCTTTGAGGACGATAATGGTTGCTATCATTTGTGCCATGCAGGTTGCTACTTCGACGTCCAGGATCTTGAGGAGTGCCTGGCGCGCTGGGTTAGTAATTTGGGGTTGGGGATGGGGGGAGAAATACTTTTTCTAGGCTAGCATACCCGCCCTTGTTGTTCAGTTCTTGGTTCTGGTGCTTGAGGTAGAATAATGTGACTACGACGATATTGCCCAGTAATGATTCGCCGAGGATTGCCAGCACAACCTTTTAGCAAACCCGTCAGGTGTTAGTCATAAATTCGTCGACCGAGTGCAGATATGGCATACCCCGAGACCAGTTACATCTGGGTTGACCATGACGAGATCCTTGCATCGGGAAACGTTGAAACCCTTGTTAGACATGTTGTTTCGAACGGATGGGGATTTAGAAAACCATTGTCTTGGGGCGGTTTATAATATAGGTGCCCTCATTATCTTCCGCCGGGATCGTCAGACAGATGACACAACTGCTGACAGATCCGCCAGGGTCATGTCAAAGAGCTACATGTAGATCGTAAAGTGTGACCTCATTAGTACGCAACAACTTGCGTGGGTTTAGCCATATGATTGGCGGTCACATGCAATGCCAAGTTGTACCGCTCAAGCTATGCCAAAGGAAGTATCGGTGTGGTGGTACAATGCGCAGCGTATCTCTGAGTAATGGTGAACGTGCTTAATAGCCACGCACAGTAACAGGTTTTGCGTAAAACTCGTGGCAGCAATACTCATTTCAATTGGACGATGCACTCAGTGTTCCTCAGCGACCCCGCCGCAAAATCCGAGGCCTGGTTTGGCGCAGGCTCGGCCGTGATTTTGAGGGCTTGGCTTGGCGGCCAGCCAGGCCCGGCTTCATGCAGGCCGGCCGGGCCGGGCCGCGTAGGAACTCTAGATGCACTAAAGCACTCAAATACTAAGTGCGGCTCTGTTAACTCTCAGCTGTACCTGTCACGATTTTATCTCCTGCCTAGTGATGGCGAATAAGCGAGCACTGATGGTGAGACAAACTGGGGAGCGAAAGCCACTCCTTTTATATTATGTGAATCTTAGCATCGATTCTCATCTACCGTGTCTAGTGGGGGGGTGCTATGCATCTCCTCTGCTCTCACTCGGAAGCGAAATTACACACCACCCACCGCAAACCCAGCTACCTTTTTGAGATAGAAGAGATTCTCGATGTGTTTACTATAATATTCACCTATCACATTAGGCTACACTTTATACGAAAGACAAGATCGGTTGTTAGACAGATCTCCGGTACCCAAGTAACGGAAGAAGCAGTACGGGAGTCTGGAAAGCTAGACTTAGTGTTAGCTGCTAAAACCCGTAGTACATTCCTAAAAGACAGCTAAAGACGGAAGACAAGATTACTATGCAAAGGAGTAGTTGGATGATAGAAGCTATGAGTGGTTTTTAGGAATGAGACAATTTCAGGCGCGTCCAATGGAGTTGGAATCAAATTTCTGCGAATGAGCAATAATTTTCTGAACATGACATGTTCTGCAAATAATGTGGCTGATTGTTTTTGAATAGTATATTAACCTCATTAATATCTATGAAGCCTTAATAGCCTAAAACTCGGAATCGACACAGTATGGATCATAAACTATCATGCGTGTTTGTCGATTATCTCAAGATTCGTCATGGGTATATAAGACGGCTGATTCTATTGACGTATGGTAGAGGACATCGTATGCCATCTGTTTCTGCCTGTGTGACACAGCCCGGACCACGCCCACAGGTAGTTATAGGGACGTTATGTACTTTACGGAACCCGACTTTTACCTAACTAAAAATATAAGCCGTCGTTGAAATAAAGTTTGATAGTACCGGAATAGTGGTTAACTAACCTAATATAGGTAAGACTAGAGACTAGAGTGCAGTTGACAGGGAACACTCCGAATATGGATCGTTTACGAGGATTCTCCTAAGACACGGAGGCGACACTTGCTGCACGCTGCGGCTGCAGTATTAGACGAACACAATAACCTCGCATATATTACAGTTAGCCTGTAACGGTCTCCTTGACCCCTGGCTTGCCCATCCACACTCGAAGAACTAACGGCAACACCCCCTATCAGATATTCAACCCAATTTTAAAATGCAGTTATTATCGCGAGCTATATTTAAAAAGTACTTAGTATCGCGAGTCATACTGTCACAAGTTAGTTTGTGGCTAAGAGATGGCCGGAGATGATGTGCGAACGTCAAGGTTAGTACGAGATTCGGATTTTTTTAGTGCTGAAATCCGAAGAGTGTGCTAAACTGCAATATATCTCTCTGGACGGACCTTCCGCGATGCGTGAGGAACGGACAATGACACTGGGTACAGTAAGTGGAGACAACGTGAGGCCAATGAAATTCAAGTATGAGATCGGAGGAAGAGACTTAAGTCACATGTTGCATTAGGTTGGGCATGCATACTATCTGGTAGACGCTCCAATAGCTTGTGTGTGAGTTTCAATATTACGGATGTGCGATTGATGTAGTTAGTAGGTATGTTAAAGGTTATTACATAGTTATGAAGATATTATTTGCATTATAGGAACATGTTCTAGTCTATTCACGGAGGCAGTTCCTCCGCGGAGTACCTAGTCAGTTCACGGAGTCCTTATCCCACCTCCGTGAACTGACTAGTTCATTCACGGAGTCAATGAAAAATTATCAATACTCTATACATCATCATGATCCCTACAATTGGATGTCTCTTGGACATCCTGATGCAACTTCAATTAAACTGTGCTCCATGTCATCGTTTGAAACCGGCTCATCTTCCTCATTTCCCTCCTCATTGCCCTCCTTCTCATTGCCCTCCTCCTCTTCCTCTTCCTCCTCGAGAACCTCCTCTTTCTCAGTATCCAGGTCTGGCAAATCACTGCTCGCATTGGCAGTATCCTCCGTAGATGTGGGATCACTATCCTCCCAAGCATATGCTTGTGTATTCGCTCGTCGGCTTCTTAGATTGTGACTTGGCTCTGGTGGAACTAATCTTGTATTTCGTTCGAGATTGAAAGTACCTGATGGCGCAGCAGAAGGTCCAGTATTTGTGCACAGCGCACCACCATCACGGCCATGGCAATGAAGTGTGCATTCGACTTTTGGTCTGAAACACTTGCAATGACCAGTGGTGCAGTTGCCTTTACACCGACAACGGACTTGGATGAGCTCAGCAGCGGACTGACGGCGAGCAGCTTCTCGAAGAGTAAGTTCTCGATGGGTATTCTTTTTGAATGGCGGAATTTGATGTTGGGTGGTAGATGAAAGGCGGTCCATATTGTTAGTACGATAGAATCCGTGGAATGTACTCAGTTGCACTGGGAAGAATGTACTCCATTGCGCTGCGCTGAACGTATACGATTGATAAATGTACCCAATTGTGCTGCGTTGAACGTATGTAGCTAATGAATGTACTCAATTGTGCTGCACTGAACGTACGCAGTTGCGCTGATTGAATTCAGCTGGATAGAGCCAGCTGAGTGTACGTGTTGACTAGGGATTTGGCCCGGTGGCTTACGGCCCCCATTGGCCTCGCCTGCCCCCACCAGCCTCGCCTGCCCCCACCAGCCTCGCCTGCCCCCACCAGCCTCGCCTGCCCCCACCAGCCTCGCTTGCCCCCACCAGCCTCGCTTGCCCCCATCGGCCTCGCCTGCCCCCATGGCGAGGAGGAGGGTTCGGCACTGGTACTCGGCATTGGGCTCCGGCTTTGGCAGTCGGCATTGGGTTTCCTTCTCTCTCTCATATATAAGTCCATAGTTTTCCTTCTCTTCGGATCGACAGACAATTGAGCTTCTTCATCCTTTCTCTTTTGCTTTCAACAGGTTGTGAGCCCGCCGTTTCCCTCCTAATCAACCTCTTCGATCAGTTGATACGCCCTGCGACTTGTCCGTGGGTTGACTTGGTGTCCCCTCCCTTTTTCCGTGGGTTGACTTGGTGTTTCCCTTTCTTCGTGGGTTGACTTGGTGTCCCCGCTCCTTGGGTTGACTTGGTGTCACCTTCCTCTGTGGGTTGACTTGGTGTCCCCGCGCTTGGGTAGACTTGGTGTCCCCGCTCCTTCGGTCGACTGTGTGACGACCTCTTGTCGACTTGGTGACGAGATCCCCTTCTTGCCGACTTGCTGACGGCAACCCCTTCGGTCAACTGCCTAACGACCTCTTGTCGGCTTGGTGATGGCAACCCCTTTGTGTCGACCGTGTGACGACCTTCTGTCAACTTGCTGACAACAACCCCCCTTTGGTAGACTCTGTGAGGACCTCCACCTGTCAACTGTGCGACAACAACCCATCACGATGACCGGCACAGTTAGGAAACGCAATGAGCAGAATTATCGTCCAAGGGCCATCGAAGCGGAAAGCATCCTGTTCCGGAAGGGGCTTTGGAAGTTTGTTACTTGTGAGATACGTGTTCCGAGGCCTCCGATTATAACATTGCCATCTGGGCGAAATCCCAACTACACCCAAAGCTGTTCATGACCCGCGAGACTCTGACTATAACTTTGGACCCAAATCAACTGAACCAGCATACCTATCATACTTCGATAGCTTTCTCAGGGACTGGGAGCGGTTGCTGATGAACAACGGCAAAGCATCTGGACAGATCACTGTCATGATGGAACCAACTATGCAACTGCGATACCAAGAATACAAGAAACGGAAAGAACTCTGGGATGAAATCATGGGGGATTTTGAGAAGATCGTCAAGCTCGATGGCCAGCACGAGCTGGAGACGATGGTATTGTGGAACCTTGAATCTTACTCGTCAGTCGCAGAGTCGATATCAGCTCAAGATGCGATCATCGGAGATTTGGCGATTTGCGATGGTACAATTGACAACAATTTGCAAAAATTCTATATCCTATCGAACCTCCCAAAATCAGATAAATGGAAGATGTTCAAGACCTCCTTGGAACTCAGTGGGAAAGCAGACAGTGTCACTAAGATTATCACGCATTTGCAATAATTCGAGGTGACCCTCCACTGAGATAGTGGTATTCATCGCCACTCTGCCTGATTTGGGACAAAAAAAGGCCACAGTCGCCAACCTGGTCAGAGGAGCAAGAGGACGCGCATCGTGTGCTATGGGTGCGGTGAGAGCAGACATAAGGTTGTGAACTCCATGAATCGGGAGAAGTGGGCATCATATGCAGATCAGAAGGTTGAAAGTGAGGCTAATCTAACCTTGTCTCTGGCATTTGATTCTGGGTCGTACCTTTTCTAGATTGCCACATTGCGTACTACTAAGGCCCGTGGGGGAGTAAGGTCGGTGGATTTCTTGAGGACATTGGACTCGGGCAGGACCAAGGGAAGGACTTTTTGATTGTCTTTGGTTCAGATTGTGTATTTGCATTTGCAATGTGTATTTCGATTCAGGTTGGATCTATGTTGGATTTTCTTTGGATTTGGATTTAATCGGGTTTGGAACTTGGAGGAGGATGTCAGATTTTTGTTTGTTTTTTTCGTTTTGTTTCATATCTTCTGGAAAGCCTTGAGCGAAAGCGGGACCATTGACTAGAGATTTGGCCCGGTGGTTTACGGCCCCCATTTGCCTTGAATGCCCCAACCAGCCTCACCAGCCCCCACCAGCCTCGCCT
>Ga0307512_10001874_pt1 | contig 28164 bp, 18 predicted proteins | sample 14_EM_MG_FD_200267 | JGI IMG/M metagenome (GOLD analysis project Ga0307512, IMG submission 200267) | Populus trichocarpa ectomycorrhiza microbial communities from riparian zone in the Pacific Northwest, United States - 14_EM | ecosystem: Host-associated > Plants > Roots > Unclassified | place... | reverse complement strand
AGTTGTTAATTGTCCGGTTAAAGCAGTAACGTTAGTATTGGCACTTGCTAAATCCTGTGTTAAAGAAGTAACTTTGCCTTGTTCAGTTAATAACTTGGCATCAACAGTATCTTTATCTTTCTGTAAAGCATTAAGTTTAACTGTTTCCGCAGCTAAGTCTTTTTTAACGTTACCTAAATCTTTCTTTGCAGTTGTTAATTGTCCGGTTAAAGCAGTAACGTTAGTATTGGCACTTGCTAAATCCTGTGTTAAAGAAGTAACTTTGCCTTGTTCAGTTAATAACTTGGCATCAACAGTATCTTTATCTTTCTGTAAAGCATTAAGTTTAACTGTTTCCGCAGCTAAGTCTTTTTTAACGTTACCTAAATCTTTCTTTGCAGTTGTTAATTGTCCGGTTAAAGCAGTAACGTTAGTATTGGCACTTGCTAAATCCTGTGTTAAAGAAGTAACGTTTTTATTAAGTTCGCTTTCTAAATTAGCGTATTTCCGAACCTTTTCAAAATTAATTATTTGAATAGCATCTTCTCCAATTTCCCTAATTTTTAAAATTTCATCTATTTTTTCTAATTCTTGTTCTTTTCTTTCATTATTTTTTTTATAAGATTCATTCTCTAATTCTAATTGTTCATTGTTTTTTTTGAGACTATTATTTTTTTCTTCTAAAGAATTTTTTTGACTACTTAAATCTTCTATATTATTTGAATTAGTGTTATTAATTTCCTCAAGCGTAGTGTTTAAGGAAGTTAGTTCTTTGTTTTGCTTAACTAATTTATTTTTGGCTTCTGTAATTTCTTCTAATTCTTTATCTTTTGCTTCTAATTGACTTTCAATATGTTCAATATGCTTTTCTAACTCTCCTCTTTCTTTTTCAAATAATAGTTTGACTTTTTCGGAAAAAAGTTGATATTCTTTAATTCCTTCAGCAATAAAAACAAGAAACTCCCCAGTAATTTTTCCATCGGCTTTTTCAAATTCTTTTTCTATATTTTCCCTAAAATAATTTTCAGGAATCTCAGCTAGATTATCTATTGTCTGGTTAAAATTTCTTTTTTGAATATTTTTTGGTAATTGGTCTAAAAAAGGTGATGCTGTTTTTCTGATTTTTTTGATATAATTTTTTCTCCTTTTTGATGGAGAAACATATAAATTACCTAAAAATACATCAGATTTAAATTCAAGTTTTTCCTTATTTTTTCGTAATTTTTCCTCTAATTCGGCTATTTTTGTATTCTTTTCTCTTAATTCACTTTTTATTCTTTTAATAAGAGAATTTTTTTCTTCAATATTTTCTGCTTCTGCTTCATTTCCAGGATTAGCTAATTCGTCAGTAGTTGTTCCAAAAGTAGAATAAACGATAATATCTTCATCAAATTTAGTATGCGGACTTAACAATTCTTCTTTAAGTGGGGTTAACTGGGAAAATCTTTCTTTTAATAATTTATCATTAAGTTTTTTGATGACTTTTGATCGATTTAATAACTCTTCATTATCTGAATCTTTTTTATCTAAAAGTAAAAGTAAGTTCCCTTTTTCAATATTTAAAATGGTATTTTGAGCTAAAAGACTCATTCTTTCCAAACCTAGTTCATCTTTAACTTTTATTGCTTCTTTTAATTTCTCGTCTAATTTTATTAACTGATTTTGAACGTCTTCTAGTTGTTTAGTTATTTTTTTCTTTTCAGAAACTAAACTAATTTGAGTTTTTTTTGAATGTTCCGAGACTTGTTCTAATGTTTTATGCTGTTCGCCTATTTTTGATAATAAATCATTAATCTCTTTATCTTTATCACCTAAATTTTTTTCCAAATATTCAACTCATTTTTTACTTCTTCCTAAAAGCAACTGCTCCTTAACTAGTTTAGATTTAAGAGATTCATTTTCTTTGGTTTTTTTTTCAATTACTTCTAGTTTTTTAGATAGTTGTTGTTTTTTTCTACATAATTTTTCTACCTTTCGTAAAACTAACTTTTGCGTGTCTTCGTTTTCTTTTTTCTTTTTATTTAACTCTTCCTCAAGTTTCCTTTTTTCTTCGAATAATTCTTTTCTTTCTTGGGCAATTTCTTTAATATCAACTTGTAATTTTTGTTGGTAATCCGCACTATTACTATTATTAGCTTGCTCTTTTGCTAACTGTCAACCTAATTTACTAGTTAGAAATTTATTGGCTTTTGTATAATTAATCAAAGCTTTGACTTCAGTTTGCTTAGTTTGCAATTCATCTATTAAATTCTTTTTCTCAGTTTCGGCAGTCAAGTAAGCAGAACGTTTATTTTCTAAAGCTTTATTAATGTCGGCTAAGGCTTTAATTAATTTTTCATTTTTATCAGTTAAGTTGGTTTTTTCTTTTTGTAGAATCTTTTCTTGTTTCTTTAATTCCTTATAATTTTCAACTTTTTCAAAATTAATTATTTGAATAGCATCTTCTCCAATTTCCCTAATTTTTAAAATTTCATCTATTTTTTCTAATTCTTGTTCTTTTCTTTCATTATTTTTTTTATAAGATTCATTCTCTAATTCTAATTGTTCATTGTTTTTTTTGAGACTATTATTTTTTTCTTCTAAAGAATTTTTTTGACTACTTAAATCTTCTATATTATTTGAATTAGTGTTATTAATTTCCTCAAGCGTAGTGTTTAAGGAAGTTAGTTCTTTGTTTTGCTTAACTAATTTATTTTTGGCTTCTGTAATTTCTTCTAATTCTTTATCTTTTGCTTCTAATTGACTTTCAATATGTTCAATATGCTTTTCTAACTCTCCTCTTTCTTTTTCAAATAATAGTTTGACTTTTTCCTTTAATGCGATATAGTTTTCATTACTTTCTATTTGGTTATTTCTTGTGTGTAAGAGGTTATCTCACTCAATTATTTTTTCTTTTGCTAATTTTAAATCACGTTCAAAGTTATCTATTTTTTCTTGCTTTTCTTTTATTTCATCTTCATAGTTATCAAGCAAAAATTTACATGTTTTTAACGTTGATTTTCAAGCAATTAAATTTTTATTAAAGAATATATTTGCTTCTCTAAAGACCCCTTTTGTTCCATCTTCGTTAGTAAGCGTTATTTCTTTTAATTCTTCAATTTTTACTCTCAATAATTTTTTAAATTCTTCTGCATTAGCAGCAGAAGTGTGAGCAGAGGGGTTAAAAGTTCACGGAGTATTAGCAGCAGAAGTGTGAGCAGAGGGGTTAAAATAATCAATACCCAAAAAAGAGTAAAATGGGCGAAAAATTACAATCGGGTTCTTTTCTTTTTCCACCTCAATTCTAACTCGCTCAATAATTTTTTTTATTATTTTTACATCGTTTGTTTTTTTAATTTGGTCAAAGGATTTGGCAAAATTTCTTGTTTCCTTTTCTGACCAAATTTTTTTTTGCCAAAGACAATTCATTTCTCTTTGTGCTTTAAGTGAATTTTGGTTATTATTTCAGAAGTATTCGAGTTCGGTTGTTTCCCGCAATTTTTTATTTTCTCCTTCCAATATTTCTAATTGCTCTTTTAATTCTTCAATTTTTCGTTCAGTATTTGCTTTATCTCTGAGACTAATAATTGTTTTTGTGATGAGGCTTCTTTCGGAGACATTTTTGCCTATTTTTTCAATATGCTCTTTATTACTAATAGGAGAATCAGAATAGTTAAGGTTTTTCTCAATCAAGGTTTTTCTCAATCAAGCATCATTAATTTCAGCAGAATCAAAAAAATTATTTAAAAGTTTGGCATTTTGAAGAAAAAAAACTTCATTCTCTTCCCGCAATTTTTTATTTTCTGCTTCTACTACTCGTTTTTGATTCTCTAATTCTTTTCTCCTTTCAGCATTATCTTTAATCAAGTTATCTTTGAGTTTAAAAATTTGGTTTTCAATAATTCCTATTGTTTTTAAATTTTCATCTTTTTTCTCACCTTTTTCTTTGATTTTTTTTTCTGCCTCTTTGTCTATTAATTCTCTTAGCAAAGGATAATTATCTAACGGCTTAACTTTGCAATCAAATGAAGAACAAAATAATAAATCTTTTTCCTCATCATAATCAACAGGTTTAACAAATTTTTCACATTGACATGGTTGCTCAAAAATAGAAGTTTTTTCTAGAGACGGAAAACAATAATCAACAGGTTCAGAAACCGGACTATTATTTATTTTTTTATTAGTAGTTTTTTGGTGAAGCTTTTCAAATAATTCAAGCAAAACTTTTTTTCATTCTTCGGAAGACAAGTTATTAGACTGAAAAAGCGGAGCAAGTAAATCTTTCAAAAAAATTTGATTTTCCTCAACAAACTGTTGATAATTAAAAATAGTAATATTTTTAAAACTTTCAAATATTTTACGATTAACCATATAAAGTTTTCGTTTATAATCATCTTCACTAATATTAGTATCTTGACTATTTCCTCTGCTCCTGAGAATTGGACTAGGTGGCATAATTAATTTTCCTCTTCTTCTAACTCCTCCTCGGGAGAAACTCGACCCTAAGGAATCTGTTTTTGGACTCGACTGATGTTTTTTTTCTTCCGGCACAGTTTCTTTTTGTTTTCCTTTTGCTTCGCTTTCTAAAACTTTTACTTTTTCAACAAGACTATTAAGGGTTGCTTCCAAATTATCTTTATCTCTTTCTCAAGGTGCAGTTATAAATAAAATTTTCTTTTCATGGTCTTGTTCAAAACATCTTTTAAAATCGTTAAGTTTTTTGACTATTAATTTTAAATCTTCTAAGGTATTATTTTTTTTGCTTTCTTCAACCAAATAGTTTAGATGTTGTTGATAATAATCTGTCTCAAAACCTTTTTTTTCTTCTTGCTCTCACCATTTCGTTACTTCCTCTGTCTTTAATTTCTTTCTTAAGTTTCTAATTAAAGCAAAAGATTTTTTTGTGGATAAAAATTCTGTTTTAAAATCTGCTAATTTTTTTGAAAAAAGAAAAGCTTTTCTAGAATCACTGATTTTTTTATAGCAGACAAAAAAAATTTTGTCATCCCTAAATTCTACAATTCGAAACTCTTCTACTTCTGATTTACTTGCTGAAATTGCTAAGTTTTTTCAACCTAAGCTGATAATTTTAACTATTTCATTATCTGTTAAAATATTTTTTAAACGACTATCGAGGATTAATGTTTCTTTACTTTCGCTTTTATGACAAAAAAGGCATCGGCTAATTTCTGTTTCTGAGTTATGCCAATTACCACAACATTTTAAATAATAATGAATTTTTGCTTTCGACTCGTTTTTTAAGGTTAGATTGGTTATTTCTTCGCTACTAAATCGATGACTAAGATCATGGTTAATTGGGTTTACATCTTTACAGCCTTTACAATCAATTTCTATTTCATCATCTACTTTGTAAGTAAAAAAGGGAATTGCTTCACATTGGATAAAACGAGTTATTGAATTATCATGACAATATTCACTTAACTCTAAATTGAAGCCAGTAACAATTCCCTTGCAAGACTGTTTGGCGATGCTTTTTATAGTTCTTGTTTTCTTGGTCATTATAGATATAAGATGTTAATAATAGTGGTTTTTTCTGTAGATTTTTTCAAATAATTTTTTTATTTTTATTTTTGAAATCGTTAGTGTCGAAAAGTATCATTGATATATATGCATATAACGTTAACTAAACCTCATATAACATAATTAAATTTCTATATATATTATTCTATATATCATATTATAAGCATTTTTTTGAAATTAGGATTTAAAAATTTTCTTTTATAAGGATTATATTGGACTTATTTCAGAAAAAATCTTAAACTTATTAATATGGATAAGGAGTTAAGTAAAGCTTTATTTACTGGTAAGATTAAAATAGAGCATTTGGAATATTTAGCAGGTAGAGGTAAAGGCTGAATGTTTAATAATAGTAGAGCAAGTATTTATTGTTTAGAGGTTTTTATTATTTATTATTTGTGAATAAAAGAAAAGCAATTATAATTATTTCGTTTTCTTTTCAAAAAATTCTGTAAATCCTTCAAATTTTCCAAAGGCTAACTTCAATAAAGAAACAAAAATATTACCATCTTTTGATAAATTATTGATTATTGAGCTGTTTTGAAGACCAAACTCAAACTTTTCTTCTTTGGCAACTTCTCCAAGTAGATTAGGAAGAATACTTATTAATTTGAAAAAAGCTTCCTTATCACCAGTTGTTAATTCATAGAATTTATCGATTGAAACCCTTCGAATGTTTTCATTCTCGTATTTTTTTCCATCAAAACTTGGATTTCAAACTTCATTTTGAGATTTCTTAACAATAATTTCTACTAAAAAACATTGACTATCTGGGTTTGCTTCAACTTGACTTTTCATTTTTTCATAAACCGTTTTTGAAGAACCTGAATTCATTGTATTATGTTTATTCTTCATTTCAACATAAATCTTCTTTTCTTCATTAATTAAATCTCAGCCACTTTTTGGTATTTTTCAATCTGGATTAAGACAATGAAAGACTTTTTGATGAAAATTACCTATCAAATTAGCACAGCTTTTTCCTTTTTGTCTAATTATTTCAGCTTCAATAATTTCTTCAAATTTTTTGTTAAGAAAAATCCTTTCAATAAGCATCTGAAAAGGGTCGATAAGATTTTTATTAAAAATATCAAAATTGTGACTATTGAAAACTTTTTTGTAAGATACAAAAAGCTCTTTGATTAACTGCTTTAAATTTTCTCGGCTTTTAATTAGAGAGAATTGCTGATTTATTTCTTTATCATTCATTTTAGATGTTTATTGATGATAATGTTTTCTTTATGGCTAAACCAACTTCTTTAGCTAGGTTAATCGGAACAGCATTACCTATTTGCTTATATTTATTAAGTAGTGAACCTATAAACTCTCAATTATCCGGAAAAGATTGAATTCGAGCATATTCTCTTACAGTAAAAGGACGAGTTTCTTCAGGATGGCATCTTTCAGTTTGTTTTTGTTGAGGAGAGGTTGTTAAAGTCAAAGAAGGTTCATTTCAAGAAATTCTTCTAGCCATTCCTGTTTTACCACCACCCAAAAAGTAACTTTTTTTCATATATTCCTTAGCAACTTCTTCTGGCAGATCTCTTCAACAACCACCCATTGGAATTAAATCAAGAACTTTTTTTTTACTTTGAGGATATTCAACTCCTTGAGAAATAGGAACATCTTTTAAAGCATCTCTGAGATTTAGCTTATATTCGTATTCTTTCGGAAAAGAAAATTGGATATTATCACCAAAAAAGGATTGTTTAAATCCAACAACAAAAACTCTTTCTCTCTTTTGAGATACTCCATAATTTCAAGCATTTAAAATTTTTCAGTAAATTTTATATCCTTTGTTTTCCAAAATTTTTATAATGTTTCTAAAAGTTTCTCCTTTTTGATGACTAATTAATCCTCGTACATTTTCAATTAAAAAAGATTTAGGTTTTCAGACATCTATTAATTTTGCGAAGTAATGAAAAGTTTCTCCTCTTTTGTCTTGAAATCCTGCCTTTTTTCCAGCGTAACTAAAAGATTGACAAGGAAATCCCCCTGATAATAAATCAATTTCTGGAAATTTGTAGTTAGAAAAATTGTCTACAAATAAAGCAATGTCGTTTTCGATTATTTGTCAGTTACTTCTATTTTTCCTTAAAGTTTTGGTAGCTCATTTATCAATTTCCAAGCAACAAACATTTTTAAAACCAGCCTCTTCTAAACCTAGAGCTAAACCTCCTGCTCCAGCAAAAATTTCTGCTACTTTCATATATAACATTTTATTTTATTTTTATCAGTAATTTAGCTTTACAAAAGTATAGAACAAATATTATTCTGCCGTTTTTTGTCTAGATTTATTAAGAATATCGTGGATTATTTTTTTTACATAAGTTTTCTTATTCACCCATTCAAAAATCTAAATTTAAAGCTGGTTCATCTCCTTTATTTCTTCCCCCAAAATGTTCTTTATTTTCATCTAACAAAATTCATTCTCGACTTTCGCTATAACCACATTCAGAGCAATTTCAATAATCACTACTCCAACTTCTAGCATCACATTTTGGGCATTTAATTATTTGGTTCATTGTTTTTCATTCCCTGAGCGTTCTGTTTGGTCTTCATCTTCTTCTTCCTGCTGTTTTTGCTTTTGGTCTTGTTTTTGTTGACTTCGTTGCTTATCTTTTTGTTTTTGTCTTTCTTTGCTTTGTTCGTCTTCTTGTTCTAATTCATCCTCTTTTTGTTTTTGTTCTTCTTGTTGCTGTTCTTCCTGTCTTTGGATTTCTTCTAAGATTTCTTTATCTTGCTGATTTTCTTCTTCGGCTTCCGGTTGATTAATTTTTTCTAAACCATCTAATAAATCATCGTTTTTTTCCTCAACTATTTCTGGCATCTGTTTAATAAATAATCAAACTTCAAACTATTGAATTTAAAGAAATAAAGGATATTTACTGAAAAAACCATTACAATTTTATAGTCGCTAATATAAATCTATACCAACCTAATCTTTTACTGCTTGAAAACACTAATTTTATTAATAACAGAAATAAAGATAGTTTAAACTTAATAAGACTATTAGGAGCTATAGAATGCTTAGCAGTAGAGAAAGTAGAAAGTATAAATGTAGTAAAGGTTAAGCAAGTGAGTAAGGCTTTATTCGCTGGAAAGACAAAGATAGAAAGCTTAGAATATTTACCAGACCGAGGTAAAGGTTGAATGTGAAAAGGGCAGAGGGTAAGTATTCATCAGTTAGAGGCTTTTCTAGTTTATTATCTTTACACGAGAAAAAAGCCAAAACGCTATTCTTTAAAGAACAATAAAATCAGGCTTTACTAACAAATTAATAAAAACAAATAAATTTGTTAAGGAATGGAAAAGAATAGGAATTGCCAACGTTCATTGGCTTTTTCGGTACAGGTAAATAAATCATAAAGTAGCTGCTAAGTATTGGCAAATAAAAACAGTTAATTCGATAATATTATTTTCTCCTTGATAATGATGAAAAGTAAAAGTAACTAAGGATATTAAAGAACTTAATAAAAAGCCAAGCATATTATTTTTCCCTTTTCCAAAAACTTCAAAGATTAAATACCTAAAAACAAACTCTTCTAAAAAAGGTGCCGTTATACATGCACCAGCTAAAAACTTTATTTTACTCGTCTTAAATTCCTCTATTAAACCGTATGTATTTTTTGCAATCGGATCAATAGAAAATGATACTAAAATTAACCTTAGTATAATATGCAATAAAATTGCCATAATAGTTTGCTTTCAGAAAAATTGGTTGCTCTTTAGTATTTGCCAAAATTGCTTTCTTTCTTTCTTAACTACATAACAAATTATTAGAAAAACAGAAAAATACATTACAAACATAATTTTTTTATATTAGTAATTTATGTTAATCCTTTTTATGCTTATTACTTGATTGGAAATTTCATCAATTTCCAAAATAATACCATTGAATTTTCCATTATCTTCACTAGGAAGCATTTTAGCAGAAAAACCATATTTGCTTCTTTGGATAATTGCTTGCGGTTGTGCTCCAATAATTCCGTGTTGTGGACCAGTCATACCAACATCAGTAATAAAAGCTGTGCCTTTTGGTAAAATTCTTTCATCGGCAGTTTGTACATGAGTATGGGTTCCTCATAAAGCGGTTATTTTTCCATCAAAATATCAAGCAAAAACATTTTTTTCTGCACTAGCTTCGGCATGAAAGTCTACCAAATGAATATCATAATCTTTTTCTTCAAGAAATTTTTCGAAAATAAAATAAGGGTTATCAGCATGGGGCATAAAAGCTTGACCAATTAAATTAGTAATGCGAATTCTCTTTTCTTTACACTTTATTACCATACTTCCTTGACCAGGATGATAAGGATTAAAGTTGGCCGGTCTTAACAGAATAGATAATTCATTAATTTTTTTACGAGTTTCTTCCAAGTAAAAGATATGATTACCAGAAGTCATAACATTAATCCCCATTCTTTTTAATTCTTCATAATGCTTTAGAGAAATACCTTTACCATGAGTAGTATTTTCTACATTAGCAATCACCAAATCAACTTCTTTTGCCTCGGTCAAGTAATTTTTCACCACTTTTCGACCAGTTTTGCCAAAAATATCACCAATAATTAAGACTTTCATTATAATAATTTTAGGAAATGTTTTTCGGTAGAAATAAATTTTTGTTAATAATTAACTTAATAATTGTTTTTTATAACTGCTTTATTGGTTTTAACTTATAAGTATAACTAGAAATTTTAAAATAATTTATGTTAATAATATAAGCTATTTAAATAATAAAGCAAAGCTAATTAGGTAGGCTATAGTTATAAAAACTTAACTTATTTCTTAACTAAAATATTTTTATATAAAAAACAAAAATTTGTAATCGAATGTTGTTTTGTTTTCAATTTTTTATTTTTTGCATGTGCTTGATTTTTTTTCTTAGCGAAAATAATATTATATAGGTAAAGTAAATGACCGGAATAAAAAAAGATAAAAAATGAAAGTCTGATAATCAATCTTTTTCTTGAAAGGAATGGATAAAAAAAAATCCTTTTTTCTTTTTTTTCTTTTGTGTTGTTATACTTGGTATTCTTGGTAGATACTGAAACTGATGAGGAGGAAAAGACAAGAATTTTTTTTTAGAAGAAGAAAATGATAAAGTAATAATATTAGGTTTAAAGGCAGAGGAACTTGAGAACATCAAAGAAAATGGGGAAATTAAGTGAACACCTCATTTAGGTAAAAATTATCAATACTCTTTGCCAACTAAAAGTGATAACTTTTGAAGAAGAATTGATCCTTCAAATTATTATACAATTAGTGAAATCAAACCAGCTGACCTAAAAAAAAAAGGTTTGTTTGTCAAGCAAAGGCAAGACCCCGTTCTTAAGCCAGAAAATATTAATTTGCAACTGTTTTTGCCAAAAAGTCGTAATTTACTAGCTTCGGAAGGTAATTGGTTTTTTAACCGTTTAATTGAATTGATTAGCAATGTTTTAATCATTTTTTGTTTAATCGTTTTTTTAGACCTAGTTTTTCGTACCAATATTTTAGTCTCGATTTTTTCTATGATAGGAGGTTTTCGTCGACGAATCAATTGAGAAAGAAGCGCTCCGACTACCAAATTTCGTGATATTGGAGGTTTAGAGGAAGCTAAAGAAGAATTGATGGAAATAATTCTTTATGCTCGTAATCCTGAAATTTTTTGTCAACAAGGAGCAAAAATCCCCAAAGGAATTTTATTAGTAGGACCGCCTGGTAATGGGAAGACACTTTTGGCTAGAGCAGTTGCTGGTGAATGTGATTGGGCTTTTATTTCTTTATCAGCTTCAGAATTAGAAGGACCCTTTGTTGGATTAGGTGCTGGTAAAATTCGCGGAATTTTCCGTCAAGCTCGTGAAATGGGCAAATGTATTATTTTTATTGATGAAATTGATTCTATTGGCGAAAATCGTAATCGGCATGCTTATAATCGGCAATCTTTAAACCAACTTTTAAGTGAATTAGATGGTTTTCATCCAACGGAAAATATTGTCCTTTTGGCAGCAACCAATTCCTTAAATGTTTTGGATCCGGCACTTTTACGTCCAGGTCGATTTGACCGTCATATTTATGTTTCCTTACCTAATTTTAAAGCTCGTAAAGAAATTATTGCTTTGTATGCACAAGGCAAAATATTCAAAAATGATTTTGAATGAGATGAGATTGCTTCGATGACCCGAGGCATGAGCGGTGCACAAATTGCTAATATGTTTAATGAAGCTGCGATTTTGTGCCTACGTTATCAACAAAAAGCAATTAGTCAAGCTATTTTGTTAGAAGCCTTTGACCGAGTGTTAATGGGACCTTCCTTAAAAAGTCAAACTCTCACTCCAAAAACAAAAAAAATAATTGCTTATCATGAAGCTGGTCATGCGGTAGTTGGTTTAGTCTTACCAGAACTTACGTTAAGAAAAATTACTGTTATTCCGCGCTGAACCGCTGGAGGTTATACTTGAATTGATTTACGTAATAAAGAAGATGATATTTTAGTCAATAAAAATGAAATTTTAGCACAAATTATGTCTTTTTTAGGCGGTAGAATAAGCGAAGAATTAATTTTTGGTACGGGCTATGTAACTACTGGCAATTATTCTGATTTTAGAAATGCTTCGGAATTAATTCGTGATTTAATTTTACGTTACAGCATGTCAGATTTAGGAATCGTTGCCACTCAGAATTCCCCTTTATTTGGTGAAACCAGCTTGAATGAATTATCTGAAGCGACCAAACAAAAATTTGAAAATGAAAGAGAAAAAATTTTGATTGAATGCCAAAAAAAAGTTCGCCAAATATTGCAAACCAAAAAAAACGTTTTACACTTATTAGCTCAAGCTTTACTAAAAAAAAACGTTTTACACAAAGAGGAAATCAATTATTTGTTCATTAATGAACGTTTTCCTGATATCTTACTATTAAAATAATCTCATGCAAAAAAATAATAAACTTCCACTTATTAATAACAATAATAATGTTTCAGAAAAAAAATCTCGTAGTTTTTGAAAACTTTGAAAAGAATATGATGATTACATTCGTTCTTTACATATCGCAAAATCTGTTAAAAAACCAACGAGGGGAGAAAGAACCAAAAAATTTTTATTTAAGTTATTATTTGTTTTTGCTGGGGCTTTTTTAACTACTTTCGCTTTTAGTTTTTTACTTGATCCAAATGGCATTTATAATAGTGGAATCAATGGTTTAGTTCAAACTAGTTTGCGCGTAGCTCAGGGACACAACATAATAAAAAATTTCTATCTATGGTATTATTTTATTGCTTTGCTTGTTAATGTTATTTTCGTTCTAGTTTTTCGGATTATTTTTAAGGCAAAGTTGGAAGTGGTAGGTACTGCTGTCTTCTATGTTATTTTTCAGATATTTTGAAATTATGCTTTTCACTTTTTGGGATTAAGAAACTATCTGTTTAATCGCTTAGTACCAGGAAGTTGAAGTGGATTAACCATTCAAAATCAACTAGGATTTACTTTACCTTTTTACATTGTTATTGCCATTGCGGCAGCAGCAATTCATACGATTGGTTATGGAATTATTTTTCGTTCCAAAGCAGTGCCGGGTGGTTTAGAAATTATTGCCAGTCATTTTTCTTCACAAAGAAATACCAAAATTTCTTTAGGAACCATAACTAAAATTTTTGGATTTTTAGTTATCTTTGGTATTACGGTAATTGATTTTGTCATGATTGAAGGCAATTCTAATATTGAGCAAAACCAATTGTGCAATGTTCTTCATCAAAAAAAAGTTCTTCAAAAAGAACAAACGGACATGACAAAAGTTCTTCCTTTGACACAACGAATAATTGAAGAAGAACTAGAATTACAAAGCGTTATTGACCAAAAAAAAGAAAAATTAGAGTCAGCACGTTTGGAAAACAATAATTTTTTGGCAATTGAGATTAAAGATGAAATAAAAAACGAAATCCATAAACTTAGACAAATACAACAAAAAGAAGAATATTTAGTCATTATTGCTTTGAAAGAACAATTTAATGAAAAAGAATCGGAATTACTATGATGAGATATTGGCAGATATTTGTGAGGCAAGCAAAAAACTATTGACAAATTAACGGAAAAAATTGCCGAATTAGAAAAAAAAGAAAACCAAGAAAATTTTGAACAAAGAGATAAAAAAAGGCAACAATTAAAGACCAAATTATTTAATCTAAAAAATAATTTTTATGAAAGAACCCCTTATGGATATTTGAAATACGTTACTAACAATGAACGTTTATGGGGAACTTTGTTTTATGTCTTCTTTTCAGCTTATTTGCTTAGCCAATTGTTTCCTCGAGATAAATTAATTATGTTAAAAGTTTATTCACCAACCGAAGAAAGTCGTAATGCCGTTTTAAAAGAATTAAATAAGTTTTCACCTAAATATTATGCGGTTTATTATTTTAAAGAAGGCGAAGAAATAAAAGTACATGTAGTGAATTGCTTTTTGAGCAAGTGAGATTATCATCTTTTATCGCCTAACTTACGAGAATTAGGCACTACTTATGTTAATGATGAAAGCAGAAATTAAAAAAATTATCGAAACAATTGAGAACAGTGATAACTTTTATTGGGCTTTTGTTCATAGTTCTTATCGTAATGAAAAAGGTTTAGAAAATTGTTATGAGACCTTAGAATTTTTGGGGGATAGTATTTTGAACTTTCACGCTAGTTTATTTGTTTATTGTAGTTTTCCGCTTTCTGCTGAAGGGCAAATGAGTAAATTAAAGCAATTAATGGTCAAGGATGAGACTTTAGCGCAAATTAGCAAAGAAATTGGCTTAGCTGATTATTTACAATTAGGAACTGGTGAAAAAAAAAACGGCGGAATGGAAAAACCAAGCATTTTAGCCGATGTTTTTGAGTCTTTCATCGCGGCCTTATATTTAGAAAAAGGTGAAAAAATGGTATGAAATTTTTTAAATTTAACCCTTTTTTCCTGAGTAAAAGGAAAAGAAAATTTAATTTGGGATTATAAAAGTCAATTACAAGAAACTTGTCAAGCTCAACATGACCAAATTTTTTACCGATTGGTTGGTAAACTAAAAAGAACTGGAACTAAGACTTCTTTTGTTGTTGAAGTTAGCGACCGCCATGGTAAGTTTCGTGAGCAAGGCGAAGGAAAAACCAAAAAAACTGCTGAGCAAGAAGCAGCCAAAAAAGCGCTGGAAAAATTAAAAGAAGCAGCAAGTTAAAAAAACTCTTTAATAAAAAAAGAAAAGTAAAATATAAGTAAGAAGTTAAAACTTCAAATAGAATCGCCATGCCAAAAACACATAATCTTAAAGCAAGTAGTGCCAGTGAACTTAACCTAACTAAAAAAAAAAGACTTCGTGTATGGTTTTGGTTGTTTTCATTGTCAAGCTTCCTTTCCTTATGATAAAAGTATTAGCAGTTATTTAGAAGCGAGAAATAAAGCTAGAAGTGAATTAAACACTCATAAAACTTCTTGTTCATACGATAACAATACTAATGAAGGTAAATTGAAAGCTCAACAGTGATGAACCGAAGTTAGAAACAGCAAAACGAGAATAATTAAAACTTGTGAAACTTGCTGAGGTAAAGTGTTATGAGATAAGTCTATTATTGGTGCTGATGATGCTCGAGTACAAGTTTTATCTGATTTAAAGTATCACCAAGACCACGAATGCCATTTAGCACCTAAACAAAGAACTATTGCGATTTATCATTCACCTAACTAAGGAGGTAATCAACATGCTCCGATGAATCCTTATTTACTAAACACCGATGATGGAATTTACTCTCAAGACAAAGAAGGGCAAACTGTTCAGGAGCAAGAAAATAATAATAACTTTAACTGAAAACCGTGAGCAATTGGAGGAACAATAGTTTTATTAATAATAGGAATTGTTGCTTACTACTTTATTAAGAGGAATAAAGATAAATAATTATGAAAGCTTGAGAAAAGACAGTAATTACTGATCTTTTTTTTGACAAAGAAACCAAGAGATTATCTTTCATCATTAAACATTACACTTATACTCCAAAAATAGTTAGGTATGTTCAAGAAAATTATGTTAGAACACCAATCTATAGTGGTTATTCAGAAAGAGTAAAAGTAGTAAGAAAATTTGATAAGGTAATTAATCCTATAAAGTTTGTAGAAAAAGAAATTTTAGATCTGAATTTAGATAAAAAATTTATTCTCTGAATTATTGAAAGGATTAATATAATTCCTCAATGAAGAAAAAAAGAATTAGAATTAGAAAGAATTTCCAATCTGATAATTGATACAAAGCGAAGAATGAGAGATTATGATAGTGAAAAAAAGCTATATTCGTTTAAAAAAACTAATTTTAATGAAAAACCGAGCAACTTTTGACTTCGCTTCTTCTTTTCTTTTTTCACTTTTGGTCTTTCATTTATCGGTTTTAATAGTCGAAAAAATGCTTCAAAAAATAAGAGAATTAATAAAGAAAATAAAGAATGGAATGCATATCATAAAGTTAAAATTGATCAAGAAAATTCTCCTCTTTTAGAAGAAATAACAATATTTAATAAGAAACAAGGCAATTTATTGATTCACTATCAAAATTTATATAAAAATGTAGCAAATGAAGAAATAAAACCATATAAAGAAGAACTTGATGGCTGAAAAGATCTAAAGTATTCTTCCAACTTCTCTTTTTCTTATCTTAATAGCAAGAAAGGAGTTTATATCATTTGAAATAGAACAAAAGACAAACATTATGTAGGACAGTCTAAAAATTTAGGTAAAAGGTTAAATCAACATTTTACCAATGGTGAAGTAAAAAATGTTATTTTTGCCAAAGATTGATATGCTGGTGATGATTTTTTTTATAAATATTATCTTTGCCAAACCAAAGATGAGTTAGATGCTTTGGAAAAAGAAAAGATTGAAGAATATAATTCTTTTGGTAAAGGTTATAATTCGACTGGTGGTAATCGATAAGTTTAAGTTTTTAAAGAATATTTTTTGTTAAAGAATGAAATAAGAAAAAAAAGCCTTCACAGAGTGTCAGTTAGCCTGAGAAAAATATTATTCTTTAAGCAATAATCAGACTAACCAAGTAGTTCAACCCGTAGATTACAACCAAACCTTTTGACAACTGTTAATCAACGGAACCTTAAGTATAGTCCAAGCTAAAACTAAAGAATTACTAACTAATGATAACCAGCCTTTTACTCTCGAACAACAAAAGTATCTAGTTTATCAGTATGAAGTCTTACCTAAGTGCAGTAAACTAAAAGACTGAAAGAAGCAAATGAATTATTTAGAAAAGAATAACTAATAATTAAATTATTAAATGCTCTGTTCAGGGATTGAACCTGAAATTCTCCGAAACCCCTTTAGAAGAATAAACCGATCAGAGCTCTAAACGAAGGGGTTCTAAAAGTACAAGTAATCCCAGGCTAGTCCTATATATCCACTGGGTTATAGTGGGATAATAAATATAGGGTAGGTAGGTTAGGTGTATCAGTTGACCCTATAAGGTGCCGACTAAAGTTCTAAGGTTGCTTTTATTAACTTTGTGAACCTTTTGGAGGAAATTCTTGGTGAGACCTCTGGTCTTGATCAAATTGATTCTGAAGAAATTCATTGTGCTTAGAATTATGATAAGTAGCACTATTATCATTTATAGCATTAGTATTGCTATTAGTGTTATTAATAATAATAGGAGCGTGGGAAACAATAACTAATTCTTTATAAACTTCTATTTGACCTTTTAAATTAGCTATTATTTCTGTTACTGAATGACTTCTTTGTCTTTTATACTGAACCATTTGTTGTTCTTGAACTTCTTCTTCAATTTCTACTATTCTATCACTTTCTGGACTTTTAATTTGCTGAGTCATTTGTTTATGTCCGGCAATTAAATGAGACTTTTTGTTCAGCTTTTCTTCTAGTTCTAGATTTTGCTCTACTAGTTTTTCAAAATCATTAAGAATTGTTTCAACACTATTCATTTGTTCATCAGTAAGCCTTTCTCCTAATTCATCCTTAGTATTGCCTAAGTTTCTTTCATATTTTCTTTTCCTTTTGCTATAATCTGAATCATTTGTTCCTTGGTTTTTATATTTAATAAATTCTAGGTGAGTTTTAATTAATTCTCCTAATAATTCTTTTTCGGGAAGTAGTCGAGAAAGAGAATTAAAAATCTTTTCTATTTGTTCTTTATTTAAATCATTTAGTTCATTAATCCTTTCTTGTAAATAATCTATTTTTGATTTCTGATCTGAGAAAAGAGTTTGTTCTTTTTGTAAAAGAGCTATTTGTTGGTCTTTTTTTCAAATTTTTCGTCATAATCGATAATCATAATAAATTTCTTCTTTTGTTTCATCCTCTTTTTTATGTTCCTCTAACTCATGAATTTGATGATGGTGACAAAAAATTTTTTCTAAACTATCAGATAAGCACTCTAATCTGGTATCAGTTTCATTAATTTGAGTACCTCTAATATTTATTTCTCTTAGTTTACTTAAATTCTTTAAGGGTTCGAATGAACCAGTAAAGTGATTATGAATATTAATATTCTTTGGATTACATCAATCACTAATATCTAACGCTTTTAAATTAACTAACTGACTAAATAGTGATAAATCTTGGGCTGGAAAATTATTATCTCTTAAATTCAAGTAAGTTAAACTAGCAGGCAAAGAAAGTTTAGTTAATTGATTATCAGAACAATCAAGACCAGTCAATTTCTGACAATTACTTACCTCTAATTCTGTTATTTTATTTCTAGAAAAATCAAGTATTTCCAAATTATTAAAATTGGTTAATTTGAATAAACCATAAAATTCATTGTTAGAAATATTCAACCGTCTTAGATTAATGAAATTTAATTCATTAAATTTTTCACTAAACAAGGATAAATTTAACTTGATTTGATTGTTATTAACTAGTAAAACAATTAACTGTTCAGTATTAATTCCAGTTGGCAATTGAGTGAGATTATTATCACGACAATCAAGAAACTTAACTTTTGGGCAACTAATTAAAGTTAAAGAAGTAAGTTTGTTACCTCAAAGATCAATTTCTTCCAAATTAGGAAAATCTTTAATAACTAGTGAACCTTTAAGATGTTTGTAATGAAAACTTATCTTAGTAATTTCATTTCGGGTTTTGCCTTTATTTACTACAATGTTTTGCCCCTCCTCAACATCATACTCTCCTAAACAAATTCCATCTGTTGGATATTCCTTATCAAAAACTTTTTGAGCATTAACCATGATATTTATTTTACTCTTTACTTCATAATCAGTAAACAATAAATGCCTCTAAGCAATGAATACTAACCCTTTTCCCTTTAAACATCCAACCTTTGCCTCTTCCTGGTAAATATTGTAAATCTTTAATAGTTTTAGTTCCTTTAAATAATTGCTTACTCATTTCCTTTACTTTAAGAACATTAACACTTTTAACCTCATTTACATTTAAACATTCTATCGCTCCCAGCAATCTAATTAGATTTAAACTATCACTAGTGCGATTACTAATAAAGTTTGTATTTTCAAATAACAATAAATTAGGCTGGTATGGTTTTATTAGTGAAAATATGAAATCATAGTGATTCTTTCAGTAAGATAGATATGGAATAAAGCTGGATCGTTATAAATTTCTTTTCAGTTGATTAATTTAGAGTTCATTATGTTTAAAAAATTTTCTTACGCGTGTATGTGTAAGGCGTAGAAAGCGAGACGGGGGACAAGAACGAAGTGATTGGACAACGTCGAGCGTTAGCATAGCTAACTGCTCTACAGTCAGTCAATCAACCATCGTCTTACCCTGTTTCTGCTTTGTCTGACCTTTTGAGGTCTTCCAATCCTTCGGTTTTGTCTGACCTTATTTCTAGCTTAGCATTAGTTAGTATTTGGTTCTTTTTGGGCTTCTCAAAGTCGAGCAGTTCCTTATTAGCAATCCATTTTCGGTAAGTAAAAACCAATTTTTGTCCTAAAATAGCTAATTTTTCTAGCTGGGTTCACTTTTCCGTTGGTAAGTCAGCTTTACTGGCTTTTAGCTTTTCGCCTTTGGGTTCAGCTAAATTTAGTAGATAGTAAGTTTCACCTCTTCTTTTCCCCTCTTTATATTGCTTAGCTTGAATTTCTTGGCAATAGCCAAATAAAGAATAAACAGCTGTATTAGTTGGTTCACTAGTGAAATAGTAAGCATTTACTTTTTTTAATATTTCCGTTAGTAAGTTTTGCTGAGTAGGATTACTTGGCTGACCTAATTTAGAAAAAAGATAGGACTCTACTTAGTCTTTAACTAAAGTTTTAGTTTCTAATTGCTGTCAGAAGTTTTTATCCATAGGCTATATAGAAGGTTTAAATGCCTATTTTAGAGGGCTTAAACAGTTAACAGCCTTGTTAACTAGAATATTAACTATAAAAAATTTGTATAATTATTATATAGATGAATTGGAAGATGAGAATCTTTTAAGTAGGTAAAATAGAATTAGTTAGTAAACTCTCTTTATAAATCAAATCGAGAACTTTATTAATGTATTTGTATTTGTTTTCTTCTAAATATTTTTTGCTAAAATTAATTATTTGATTGATTAATAAAACTTGGTGATTATTAGTATTATCAAAAATTATTTTATAAGCAGCATAAGTCAAAGTGGCTTTTTCTAAAGGTGGTAGGCGATAAAATTTTCAAGTTATTTTCATTTTTCTTTCTATTTTCTCAATCAAAATTTTTTCTTTTTCTCAAAAATCTTTTATTCAAACATCTTCTTTGCAAAAAGAATTGTCAAACAACAAATAATACTGATAAAGCAAAAAAATTTTTTTTTTATCTAATTTGAATTTTAAAGACATTGATTAACTAATAAGTTTTTAAGTTTCTTTTAATTTAATAAAGAAATTCCCAGTATTTTAAGAGGAGACTATTGCTTCAAGTATTTTAACAAAAGTTCTTTTTCCTTTGCCTCGATAATATTTTACTATTCCGTTTTTAGTGGCAAAAAGGGTGTAATCTTTGCCAATTAGTACGTTTAAACCAGCTTTGATTTCACTACCTCTTTGCCGATAAAGAATGGTTCCGGCTTGGACTGTTTGACCATCGTGCTCTTTAATTCCTAATCTTCGACCGGCAGAATCGCGACCATTTTTGGTAGAACCACCGCCTTTTTTTTGTGCAAAAAACTGTAAATCTAATTTAAATATTGTCATAATAAATTATTTTACTACTCAGAAATTTTTTAGGTTAAGGAACATTTACCAAACATTCTTAGAAGTATACAAAATATGCTTCTTAATTTTATCTAAATCAAAAACAAAAAAAGCAAAAAGAAACAACCAATCAAGGAACAATAATTTTGACTAAACTCCTTGAATAATTGGTGAAAAAATAGTATTATGCTTGTCAGTTTTAAAAGATATTAAATGACTATTTATTACTTAAAGTTCAGTTTTGTGAGGAGTTTATTAATGATTTTTATTTAAATTTACTTATTTTTCCCAAAGATTATTCAAAAACTGTTTCTCTTTTGTTTTTAATAAAACTAAACTCCATTTTTGATAATCAATTATTGCTAGGTCTTTTTCTCTTTCTTGGATAATCTCTTTTTGGTTTTCTAAACTAGGAATTGGTAAAGTAATTTCTTTTAGGGAATTAGCACTAAAAACTGGTTGAGCCGTGCCTCGGGTTAATTCTTTGACTTGTTTTTCTCATTCTTGGGTTTGCGAAAATCATAAAAAGTATTTTGGTAATAATAACTCCTTGTTAAACTTAACTTTTACTAAATTAGAAGACAAGACTGCTTTTTCTTCCTCAAAAATGCCTGCCCGAGCAGGAAAGGCTTGTCGAGATACTACGATATCTCCTTTTGATAAAAACTTGTCGGTCTTAAACTCTTTTGATAAGTCAGTATATTTTAAATCTTTTTCTGAAATATTTCCATACTCGTCGAGGTCTGTAATCCTAACCAGTTTATACTTTCCTTTGTCTTCGCCTTTGCCATCGTAATTCCCATATTCAAAGGTGGCAACTTCTCCCAATTTTTTAATTTTAATTTCTTTCTCATAAGAGAGAGAGAGAGAGAGCATTTTAGAGTTTTCGTGTTCTCCTCACTATTTTTAATCATTTTTCGGATATTGTTTAACTCTTCAATTGCTTTTTTTTGTTCTTCCGAAGAGGGAACTGGAATAGGGAAATTTTTTAAAACATCCATTCTTAAATGCTGAACCGCAGTGCCAAAAGTTTGATTTAACAAAACTTTTTCCATTTGCGGAGTTTGACAAATTGCTAGTAAATATTCAGGCAATATTTTTTCTTTTCATTCGTCTTTAATTCGGATGATTACACTGGAACCATAGGCTATTCCCTTTTCGGCGTTTTTAGGAAAAGTTGCCACCTTTCCCAAAGTTCCCATAATAGTCATTAGAACATCATTGGCTTTTAACTCATGCCCTTTTAATTCTTGGTATTTTTCTTCGGTGATATAACGACCACCACGAGAAAAATCATTATTAATTACATGCTCCTGTTGGTAAACTTTATAAGAACCATTATTAATAAAATCTTCTTTTAAACTGGAAGCCCGATAACTACTGAATACCCGAGCGATTTCTGACAAAGTAAATAATCCTTTTCTTGTATTTTTTAGCAAAGGAAAATTATAGGGTTTAGTTAGTAGATTATAGCCATTTTCCTCTACATCTTTATAATAAATCTTATTAAATAAAGGAGAATTTGTTTTTTCCTCTATTACTACTTCTTTTCAATCTGAAACCAAAACATCTCAATCATTAATTCCTTCCATTCGGTCTCGGTGATTGTTTAAGGTAAAACCATCATTTTTAATTTGGTAATAGTAAAAATAGTCTTTGGTTTTCTTTTTCTTTTCGATAATAATAACTGAACTTTTGCTTCCTGTATAAGGTAAAAATATGCCTTTGGGTAAAGAAATAATGGCTTGAATAGAAAAATTTTCGATTATTCATTTTTTAGTGTCTTGGTATTTTTTAATTTTTTGAGTAAAAAAACCCTCAGGCATAATTAAAGCTATTCGACCATTTTCTTTACAAGCTTTTAAACAGTGCTGAATAGCCAAACAATCGCCATATTTACAATTGATATGATATAAGTTTCCATAGTCAATATCATCAAACCCGAAAGGAATATTAGTAATTACCAAATCATATTCTTTGTTGACTGGAAATTTAAAGGTGTCTCTTCGTTGAATATTATTATGTCCGTCTCCAAACAAAATCATATTCATTTTGGTAATACGAGCCACATTAGTTATTTCATTGCCATAAAAACTGTTGCGAAGTATTTTTAGATTTTCCAAATCAAGTTTTATTCTCTCACTAGCATACTTAAAGCATTCAATTAACATTCCCCCTGTGCCACAAAAAGGGTCGTAAACTTTATCTTTGAAGCGGGGTTGCAAAATATTTACTAAATGCTTGATGACATGGCGAGGGGTGAAGTATTGCCCTAAATCTTTTTCTCCTGCGTTGTATCTTTGAAGAAAATATTCAAATGCTTCTCCTTTGACATCTCTTTCTGTTTCTACCAAAGATAAAGGATTAAGTTTAGAAACTATTTCTTCCAAAGTTTTAGTATCTTCAATCTTGCTAACTGAAAATAATTCGCCTTCTTGGTATTTTTTTTGAAAGTGTTCTAATGCCTTGTCAATCCGACTTTTTAAATTATCGCCTTTTTCAGTGGCTCATGAATTCCATAGATGATTTTTTTCTACTGTTGGATTTTCTTTATCTTCTTCTATTTCGCTAATTATTTTCAAAAAGAGAATATTAGAAAATTCGCTAAATCTTTCATCACCGGCTTGTAGTCCTTTTTTTCTTAATAAATCATTCGCCTCCGCAAAAATTTTAATTAACTCACGACGCGATAAAACAACTTTATTTTCTTGGGTAATTAAGTGCGGTTGCTCGATAAATCTTAAAGCCTCTTTTTCAGTAAAAAAATCTTTTACCTCCTCTCCATTAAGAGTTAAAGTTCTCTGAAAGTTAATATGATAAGCCTTAGTAAATTCTCCATTAGTGGCAACAACCAAAGGAACCTCAATGCTTTTAGCATAATTAATTCCTTGCTCTAATGCCTGATAAATATCTTCACTGGGTCTTTTTGCTTCAATTACAATTAAAGGATTGGTAGTGCCTGATTGATAAAGAATGTAATCGGCTCGCTTGCCCTTTAATTTTTTCTTTTGTTCTTCGGTGGCTGGTTGTTGTTTATAAACATTTCTTTTATTACTGTGAATATCTTCAATTCAGCCCAATTCTTTCAATTTTTTATCAATAAAAGTTTCGGTGTCCCTTTCGATAAACTGGGTTCTTTCATTCATGTTATTTTGCTCGGCTATAATCTTTTTTAAATCACTTTCAACCCTTTTCGTTTATTAAGATATCGCGAATTTTTCCCTTTACGGCATCTTCATTAGATTTTGGCATAGACATAAAGTGATTTTAAGTAAATTTAATTTTATTATATAATACCAAACCAAATAAACTTCTAAGCAATGAATACTTGCACTTTTCCCATTAAACATTCACCGTTTGCCTCGCTCTGGTAAATACTCTAAATATTTTATTTTCATTTCACCTTGACCTTTACTACATTTATGCTTTCTACCTCTAAACACTCAAAACTCCTAATAGTCTAATTAAATTTAAACTATCTCTATTCCTACTATTTATGTAATTAGTGTTTTCGAACAGTAATAAATTAGGATTGTAAAAGTTTGCCAAACTCTCTGAGAATCATAATCATAAATAATTCTTAATATAGTTTTCCAGTGAACTAATAAATCCATGTTAACTATGGTGTCCCGCACAAGATTCGAACTTGTGACCTATTGCTTAAAAGGCAAGTGCTCTACCACTGAGCTAGCGGGACAATAAATTTAATTTCTCAATATTTATTGATTAATCTCCTTTTCCAATTTTTGAATATTTTTGTTTTTTTTTCTTCAATAAATAGCAATTTTTAACAAAAAACAAAAATAAAAAAAGAAACTAACAATAGTAGTAAAAAAAAGAAAAATCATGCTCTTGCGACAAAACATTCACCAAGGAAAACCCAAATATTTTCCTATTACATTTCCACTAATTAACAACACGCTTACAAAAAAATGTAAGATAAAAAAAAGAACCGAAAAATAGATATATTTGTTTAAAATTCTTCCTTGACGAATATTTTTTCCTAAAAGTCGATATATTTGTTTATTCATTATTATTTTTTGGCTGGGATGGCTGGACTCGAACCAACAACCTCAGGATCCAAATTCCTGCGCTCTGCCAAATTAAGCTACATCCCATTTACTTAATTTTTTGGCTAGTTTCCAAAAATAATTACTAATGCTGTTTGTTCTTTTTAAAACTTTTTTCACAAGTTTTTACTCACGCATTTAATATTTTATAAATATTTTTGTTTTTGGTGGGAGAAGAGGGAATCGAACCCCCCTAGAACTGATTTACAGTCAGTCACATACCCAATCTGCCATCCTCCCGTCTTTCTAAAACTCATTTATCCTAATCTTTTTTATTTAAAAATTATTTTTGGTGCTGATTGAGGGACTCGAACCCCCAACCTTTCGCTTACAAGGCGACTGCTCTGTCCAGTTATAGCTAAATCAGCAATCTGGTAGAGTATAACGGACTCGAACCGTTAACCCCCTGCTTGTAAGGCAGGTGCTCTCCCAATTGAGCTAATACTCTGTTTATAGTTATTATTTTAAGTCTTTATCAATTAAATTAGGCGTGCCAGTCAACGAACAAGTCCCATCAATATTTTTGGGAAAAGCAATTAGTTCTTTCAAACTTCTTACTTCCAAAATAATTGCTAATAGTCGGTCAATACCAAAACCAATACCACCATGCGGTGGAGCAGCAAAATCTAACGCTTGTAAAAAATAACCAAAATGTTTTTCTCTTTCTTCCTCCTTATAACCTAAGGTTTCTAAAACTTTTTCTTGCAAAGGACGCTGATATATTCTCATCCCGCCACTAAGCAATTCTTCGCCATTGCAAACTAAGTCGAAAGCTTCGCCAATAATTTGGTCTGGAGCAATTTTGTTATTTAAAAAAGGTTCAAGGTATTCAGATTTAGGAGCAGTAAAAGGGTGGCGTAAAGCCTCGTATTTTTTGGTTTGGGAATTATATTCAAACAACGGTCAATCAGTTATTCAATAAAAACTTAATTCTTTATCATTTTTATTAGCACGTAAATCAGGCTTATCACTACCGTACTTATCAATAACTTGCTGATAAGTTAAACGTGAAAAGGGAATTTTTACTGAATAACCAAAGATCTTTTGTAATATATATTTTAAAAACTTTTCAACTAAGTTGATAATTTCTTGTGAACTAGTAAAGCTCATTTCTAAATCTAATTGCAAAAATTCAACTTGACGATTACTACGGGCATCTTCATTACGAAAAGTTTTGGCAATTTGATAATATTTAGCAAAACCACCAATCATCAGCAACTGTTTAAAAATTTGTGGTGATTGCGGCAAAGTATAATAACGATCTTTAAAGTTAGAAACCACCAAAAAGCAATTGGCACCTTCCGGAGAACTTTGGGCTAAAATTGGTGTTTCAACTTCAATAAATTTTTCTTCATAAAAAAACTTTCTTAATTCATAAAGAAGTTGATTTTTTACTACCAAAAGTCGTTTACTATTAGGACGACGCAAATCTAAATAGCGATAACGATATTTAGTATCCTCATTAATATTAACTTCATCTTCAATTTCAAAAGGTAAAACTTTACTAGGATTAATTATTTGATAACTTTCTAACTCTATTTCAATATTATTGTTTTCTTTTAAATTATCTTTTTTTAAGGAAAAATTCGCTTTTAGTTTGCTCTTTACTATTCCGACAACTTTTAGTAAATATCCCCGATTTACTTTTTTTGTTAAATCATTGATTAAATTAGGATTTTTCACAATTATTTGGATAAAACCATAATTGTCTTGGAGGTCAAAAAATAATAAAGAACCTAATTGACGAATTTTTTTTACTCAACCACTAAGAATTACTTTTTGATTTTCTTCTTTTAGACTTAGCTGAGAACAATTATGAGAAAAAAACATTTATAAGGTATTTTAAAAGTTTTTTAATTTCAAACTATGCTAAAAATCATTCACCAAAAAGATTTTCTTTTCCCTAAATTTTTTTGTATAATATATCAAATTATATATAGAGTAAAAAATCTATAAAAAGAAAAAAAGTTTATAAAATAATAGTGAAGAATTAATCTCCATTATAGAATATAAATATAATATATTTTAACAAAATTTACTTGATGAATGAGACTATTTAAGAGCGAGATTTTAGGAGTTAGAAAATCAAACTGCAAGGAAGAAAAGCAAATAGCAATTTTCTCAAGAAAACTTTGGTCAGTAAATTTCTTTTCAAAATAAGTTATTTAAAATTATTAATAAAATTCTGTTCCATGATTGAGCCTTTGACTTTTTGTTCTCATTTATAAAAAATATCTCCACTTTCAAAACAGTAAAGAATACCAGCAATAGAACTTCTAATTAGTATTCGATAACCTAATTGAAAACCTTGTCCTTTTCTTCTGACGTGTAAATGCTTTAAATTAGCTGTAAAAAGAACTTTCTTTTGAAAATAAAATTGAGCCGAGGAATGATTAAGTAAATGGGGTTCTTCCTGATAACATTTAGGTAGTTCTTCTCATAAATAACCATCTTTATCAGTTGGTATTCTTCGAGGGTCAGCTGAGGGTAAAACCATTCCTGGTTTTTGGTTGCTTTGGTGTCCTCCATCAACTACAAACAAAAGAGTAGGAACGGAACTATCTTTCATAATACTACCTAGCCTGTCAGTAATAGCATTTCCAGTTTCTAATTCTTTTAATTTTAAATTAGTTGGCACGGCAATTACTGGTTTTTCATTTTCATCAGTTATTACTACAGCCGAAGTATCGGCAGAAGACATTACTCCTACTCGGGGAGTATAAGAATAAAGTAATTTAAAAGAAGGTTGTCAACTTTTTACTATGGTTGGTTTATTATAACCTACTGGCACAACCTTTTTTATTCTCAAATCACCACAAAAATCATAACAATTATCACAAGCTGGACAATTATGAGAATTTTGGTCTTTTCAGTCTTCATCATGAGGTCAATGTTCACTTTGACTAATAACTATCTTTCCTTCTTTATTTAAATGGTCATTATTAAATTGAGAAGAAGTAATATTAGCTTGACCTTTGCTATTCATCATATCTCCGTAATAAGCTCAAATCGGACATTTTTGGGCTGTTATTTGGACTAATGAGGATTTATTATTGATATAATCTCAACTAGTTATTCAATACATAGTTGGAAATTCTTTACTGTCTTTATTCCGACCAGCCTTTTCATTTCGCTTTTTGGTATCTTCGGATAAAGTATTGCGACCATAAAATAAAACCATTCGTGGGTCAGCAAAATCATATTGCCCTCGATTTTGAAAAACAATAGTAAGGGTGTTATTTCTATTTCTAGTTATGTAATGAGAAATATTTTCTAAATTTTGTCAAGTATTTTCTAAAAAATCTTGCTTAATTTTAACAAATTTGTTTGGTCTTCTTGGCTAGTTTCATTTAAATACTTGGTGCTGTCTATTTCAATTATGTTCTGTAGCCAGTAAGCATATTCAGCTTCAGTGGGTTTAAAGCCGATATTTATTCAATCAGCAC
>Ga0307512_10001873_pt1 | contig 28184 bp, 25 predicted proteins | sample 14_EM_MG_FD_200267 | JGI IMG/M metagenome (GOLD analysis project Ga0307512, IMG submission 200267) | Populus trichocarpa ectomycorrhiza microbial communities from riparian zone in the Pacific Northwest, United States - 14_EM | ecosystem: Host-associated > Plants > Roots > Unclassified | place... | reverse complement strand
CTTTGACTGACCCCCCCCCCCCCATACACACACACAGCGTTAACCTCAACCCCCAAGGGAAACAAGAGACGGGGATATCTTTCGAAGATAAGCCCATCCTGATCAAGAAGACTCGTGCTTGCGATGATCGAGGATGGGCTCCTTAAGGCCACCTCAGGCCATTTTGAAGCGTATATTTGCCTTTGACCTATTGCATATCACGGGTTACGGCTAGTGCAAGTATGGAAATGAATAACCTAGGACCTAGAACACCTCAGCCGGGAATCATGAAGACGTCCAATGTCGTCGACCACATGAGTAATGTATGCTGAATACCAAGCCACGTTTCGAGCGTTGGGGAGATAATATGCACGAGGTGATTGGATAACGTTACGGAAGCTCAGCATGGTGACGTTCGTTCTGACGATGGTTTGAAAATCTGGGAGTTCGAAGATCAATCTTTGGGGTATAAAGCGGGTGCTGAGACAAAGGCATGGTCGCCTGATAGGTACGCTTATCCCTTGGAGACCCTCAATATTTTCAAACAAACTCTGGGAGCGCGGGACAAGTGAGACGGCCCTGGTACGAGCCGTAGGCTGTGGCGTGGACACGGGAAGTAGTCATTCATTGGTCGTGGAGGGTACAATTTGGTGTCTCTTAAGATGGGTTATGTATATTATAAGGTTATAGTCTAATATAAATAATAAATCATGCTGATGATGGTAACAATAAATAAATGGGATGCTGTGTATGCAAATGCGTGAATGAGTCTGTGGGCTATCGCTACAGTTGTCTATGGATGGGGTGCTAGTCGATACAAGGGGAGACGACCGTCTAATCTATGTGTCGTCCGGAGAGGAAGAGAGTTGCGCTAACGATACAGGGATACAATAAATTGGAAAGAAGGGCGGGCCGGGTGATTTCCAGGGCAGTCGTGTCGGCGGAACGAGTGATTCTTCCGAGAATCGTGTTATCTTGAGACATGAGCTACAAGGAATTGATCAGACCACAACCATCACATCTCAGGATAACGGTACTCACCACAATGTGATGTCCCATCGTTCTCCAGAAACATACGTCGCTGCCAAGAACCAGCCGCCTGGAGCTGTCGATCATATCTTAGGATGCGAAAACTCGGAGTGAGAAAAAGGTTCGTGTCGTACCTTTGGTCGGATGTTAGACGAAGCCAATCTCTGACATGCTGGCGGGACGCAAAGCCCTGAACCTCAACGGTAGCGTGAGGCCCAAAGTCCACAACGGCAAATACTGCGTTCTCGACGTTTCGGAACGAGGTGCGAGAGCCGGAGGAGCTGATGCTGAAGAGGGTACGATTCTGCGGGCCGAGAAGGACACAGTTCAGGATGTTGTTGTTGGCGCCGAATCGCAGCACAAGGCTATCGGTGATAAAGACAGGAAGGGTTGGAGCGATTGGGATAGACGGGAGAGCCCCGAAGACCGAAGGAGAAGAGTCGGAAGAACGGGTGTTCCACTCGGCAAAAGGATTCATGTTGGTGGAAGTGAACATGGTGGTATTTCTTGTGTTGTCTGAGATGAGAGTGAGAGATGTAGAGAACACTATGTGCCTGAAACCGGAGATGGAGAATTCTTGGGAGAAGGACATTACTTAAATACTTCCCAGTCCCCGCGCGTAGGTACCATAGTGGAGGCACTGACGGGCTGGATGAAACATCTGACATCGTTCTGACGTCCGCGTTTCCCAGAAGGACCGGGAGTGATCGGTGCACGATCGACACCGCATTCCAATACAAAACTCTGGGAAACCTTCCACTTTGGCGCGCTTGTCAAAGTTGAAAGGCATTTTTGCATCGCAAAATCCGGCACCCACAAAGCGGGTGACCTCCATGCCCAGTACGCTAATGCCATCAGCGGAACGAAGGGGCTCAGTTCGATGTGCACCTCCGAGTCTTTAGCCTTTCAGCCTCCCCACGCTTGTTCTTCCCGTCGAACCCCATCACGGGATCTTAGCCATACTGGACCACGGACACGCAGTTTAACGCCCTGCCCGAGTTGAGTACCAGGGGATAGCATTGGCACATGAGACAGTCTCTCGCCGAAGCAAGATGATATTGGAGCTATAACAGATACATGCGAGGAAATTAACGCTATTACACCAGAGAGAGCCAACCTTCCGCCAACATAGACTAGCGGTCAACATCTACATGGCGTACCTTGGAAAGAACAGGAATTAATCACTTGTGACACAATAAAATCAAACAACTTACTTCCTCGTCCATTCTCGAGCCGTGGCTTCGTACCGGGGTCTGTCGGTCTTGTAGAGGTGAGCAATGTCAGGAACAAGAGGATCGTCCGGGTTGGGATCCGTCAACATCGAACAGATCGAAAGGAGCACTACCGAACAATAAGCGCGCCATGTTGTACTTGATACGTAAAATCCCTCACCTTTCGATATCGTCAATGCAGGGGACCACTGGTCCCTCAGGATATCAAGACAGATGGAGCCGTTTGCGTTGATATTGGGGTGATAAATCTTGGTCGTGAAGCTGACCTTGGGCGGCTTGAAGGGATAATCGACTGGGAACGTGATGGAAAGGAAAAAGACACCGCCCGCGTACGGAGACTCTCCCTTGTCGTCCCAAGAATTAGGACCGGAACAATACGGCTTGAAATGACTTAAACTTACTGGACCCATAATGGTGGCTTGCCACTGGAACATGTTGTCACCGGTAGGACCGGCACTGCAGGAGGACGGTGGGTCACGTCCGAGATCAATCAATTCCTGGTATTCGCAGAGTCGGCGACTCAGTCACGACTTCGAAGAACCGACAGAGAAACGGGCGTTACCTTGTTAATGCGCTTCAAGGCCATGTCGTGAGATAAACTGAGGGCGAAAGAGACTAGAAAGTGGTGTTTCCGAGGGTGTAGGAAAGTGACAAGATCGTTGAGATCAAGAAAACGACAAGCGATGGGAGACGGAAGGGGGTACAGGATTGCATTAGTAACTAATTCTCTGTGCTACCAGGGGCTGAAACTTACAGCTTGCTTGTCTAGGACGAGGTCGAGTGCGCCGATGGTACTCGATGGGTGGTGGTAGGAGGGGAAGGGTGAGGACCGCCAGAGATTGTAGCTGTTTGTCAGCCGTTCCCATATTCGGTTCCAGCCACGTGACTGAGCGGAATTAAGTAAACAAAGGGGCATCCGCATCGCCATGGTCCGGGTGCGGTTATTTTCGCCAATCGCCTGCGATTGTCGCTGAATACGGCGAGCCATGCTATGCATGATACAATAATAGACGGTACAGGAACGCCTTTCATAACTACTTGATCCAGAAACTCTGAACTACAGCTAGAGTACAGACAACCGCACAAGCGAGGAACCCAAGCGAGTATCCATTTGGATTGCCGTCGACACCGACGGACCATAACTGACGGATCATGAGTTCGGCTTCTTCAGAACGGGGTGGAACAACTCACCGTTCCTCCGATGATAGGCCCGAGGAATCTCGAAAAACTCACGATACTCTGGGCGATGCCGTTGGCATAACCGACGACGTGAGGCGGAGACACTACGACAAAGGCGCAATAAGTTAAAAAGCCGGAGCGCAGAACCGAAACCCGTACTGTAATTGAGGAGAACCGAGATCGCGGTGTACGAAAAAGTTGTCGCACAATATCTGATCGCACTAGGCCGGTATACCCCTGGTTAATGAGGGGCACTACAGGAGTTCGGAGAACTTACGTGCTGAATGAAAGGGCTAACCGGAACCCGGTGAGTTCGTATGGGATCCCGGATCAACGCAACGCACTCACCAGCCATGAGAACAGCGCTTCCATCGTCATTCGCACTTGCGAGTGGCCGATACAGCGTCACGGTGAGGTATCCCGGAACAAACAAGGCAGATCCAATGCGAAACATGGCTAGGTGTGAAAACCTGCCTCGGGGAGGACTTCGAGAAGTAATGTCAGGACAGTTTGGCGGCCTCCTATCGACAATGACTTACCCGATGTTCCTGCGGATAGATCAGCTCAGATTCCATTCGTCATTCAGAGTGCGCGCAACTCACGGGTAGAAGTAAAACTGGTATACAATCTGGAACAGGCACATGAGAGCAACTATGCATCCGGTCAAAACCTGCTGTCTGGAGGGTTAATTCAGACTCACTTAATTGACCGAAATGGCCTGCGTCCAGGTTGAGCCCTCCTGTCGGATATTTTCTGCGGGCAATCAGTGTCAACTCAGCTGTAACCCGTAGATGGCACTTACGAAACGAGATATAGATAGAAAACTTGGTCGTGCGTTGTGTTGTGGAGTGCCAGAAGTCCGTAATGGACTATGAAAATAACTGGTAGCTGGGAATACAACGAGGGGGCTTTCACGTCCGGTGGCGGATGATCCGTTTCGGGAATCGCTTCCAATGGTGCTCGGGTAGGAAGTGTGTCCGGTTCTGTGATTAATTGGTGTTCCTCGTGTATCACTGCTGGGGGGGTACGCATGCCAGAATTTGCAAAAATGGTTGGGAGGGTGGAACCTGACTGTCGTCTCGAATATACACCCGGTTCCCTAGAGGAGCGGCGGGGGGAACGACGCGGGCGGCGACTGGGACTTGGATCTGCAGAGGTCAAAGACACCGCACTCTCGTGAAAACCGTGTTGATATGGTCCTTCCTCCTCGTCATCATAAAAAACGTTTTCGTCCACATTCATTGCAGCCGATACCCAGAGGTCAGAAACGTTGTTGACAGCCATCCCATTCGCCATCAGAAGCCGTTGGGCAAAGTTTAATTCGCCGTACTCGGCAAATTGCTGTCCAAAAGAACCTGGGACGGTCGTCCCGGTGCCTGTGCGTCGCCGTAACACACGAGTCAGCATACTATGCTGGCCTACACTCGATAATCGTGGGCGATATCCGCGTGAATAGCCATACGCCGAACCACTGTCCCTGTGAGTAGCAACGCTGGCTCCGCTTGAGGCCAAGGGGAGATCTGGAGTAGGGATATCCAAGAGGTCTTGTGACTTGTTAGGTGTAAAGTATCCCATGACCTTCTGGTGGAATCCTCTCGGGGTCGATCGGCCGCTAGGGGATGGGGAGGGTGACTCATCTCGGGGAATCAGAGTTGGTTGTCCGTTCTCTTTATCAGTGAGTCTTATTGCTCCTTCTCGGGGACCACCGTCTCTGCCAAGAAAGAGAGACAGAACTCCTCCTGAAAGCGTGTCAGTGCGCGACTCGGTAGCCCTCATACACACGAACCGATGAGGGTGACATTTGCGGCCACGGCACATGGCAAAGCATAGGGGTAAGTCGCAAAGAACGGGAATTTCTGGGTGAAACTTGGCCATTTGTGGGCAGGAGACTCGACTAATTGATTGCAATCAGGCGAGTCCGATCCGGTACGATAAACCAAATGCTCACATGTCGCTCCTACTATGGCACCGGCGACTCCGCCGAGACCCCAGCAAAAACTAGGGAATATGAGCAGGTGACCACACTTGAGTAACGAAGACGTTACCCCAAAACCGCCCAGGCACGACCTTCGTTGGTTTGATCGGTGATTACGGCGACCGTCCCACGAGCTACCCCAATCGCACCAGCAAACGTGCCTTGGAGAAGCCTGATAACCAGTGCTTGATTCATCGAGGTCGAGGTTCCAAATAGGAAACAAGTAATGGCGCTCCCTATCAGGGATATCAACAACACGACCCGCTGACCGTGCTTCTCGGCCACTGTGGCCTTCGGATAGATAAGAACAGGGTAAAATATATTATTACAGATGAGCTCACCCAGAGCAGGGAGGTTACGAATTGAGTGAGAAAAAAGCTCGAGGCTGCAGACTGTAAGAAAGCAGCCGGTGTCGATGGACAGGTTTACATACCAAGAATCCCGGTCCAAAATCCAATATCAGGTTCTTCGGTGTATTGACCAAATCCTGGCTTCCACAGTTAGGTAGTGTCATTTGAGGTGGAACAGGGCTCACCCTTAACCATGAAGAGAAGGAATGGGGATGATACATTTGCAGAAAGGAATTCACCCAGCAGGGTCTGCGGACCGTTAAGTCAACGTGTACGGACGACATAGTCGGAACATACAATCGACAATACCACCATAGATAATCTAGGCAATGGAGTCGAGTCCACTTCGACTGCTCGAGACAGGGCACTTGGGATGGGTGGCCGTTCCGAGGGCGGGGGACGCGATTGCGAACGTTCATCACGACCCTTACCCCAGCGCCTCAAAAGTTTAGAAACAAAAGGTATACGTCTTGGCGGGAAACGTGAACCCGGTTGTGGGGATGGTTCAGGACGTTCAATTGGGGTCTCGTCGACCTGTAGTGTAGTTTGACGAGGGCCGAACGTTCTCCCTCGGGGTAGGGTGGGAGTGGTCATTTAGTCGTCAACGTCGTGGTACTCGGCGAAGAGAGGGACGTGGTGGGAGATTAATCCAGGGGGAAGAACTGATTATAACCGGTTGCTTGCTTTGGGCTGGCAACGGTCCGGCGGCTGTGGGCCTGATGACGCGCTGCGCCCGGGGTCAGTAGAGTTATAAACCGTCCGGTTTGCCAATGGTCGCTTCCCAAGTTGCTCTATGTCCGTACGACCCACGCTCCTCGGTATCCCCGATGAGCTATTTACCAAGATCCTTTCTTCGCTGGACTTCCTACAACTGGTTCGCTCCCAGTTAGTACGTGATTTTCGCCACTCGTCAGAGATACCTGCCGGACTCCAACATGTGTTCAGGTCTGCAAACGTTTCGACCATGCAGTTAGATCTGCCGGAGAACTGCAGTACATCGTTGAATTGGGTGTTGGTGGTTTAACCGACGGTTCATCCCAACACCCGTTTAACACGTTCGAACGGCTTAATTACCTCAAATCCCGAAGATTGGAGTGGGCAGATCCTTGCGTCGAGGAGATAGCCACAATACCTCCCCTTGCCCAAGCACATTTGTGGAAACTGCGTGCTGCTACCCTCGTGCGGGTTGCTAACCGTGACCCCCTCCTTCAAGCTTACTTCGATGTCGTAGACATTGTCCGATTGGATCCCTCCTCTGTGGAACGGTCGGGGTTTTCCTATACTCTCGATTCTCAATACATTGGCTTTGAATTCGATCCGGGACAAGATCTATTAGTATTATTCAATAGGTTTCCTCCTCTCCCATGGTATGTGTTTCTTTGATAGGGTGATCCAATGGTATCTAATCGGGTTCTAGCTCATCTGTCTCCTTCTCGTTGTTATCGCTTAACGCTGGCGTGCCCCATCCAGAAGCTACAAACAATCTCCTTGTGGTTCCATGTCTCGGAAAGTCCGTGAGAAGGCAAACGGATAGTCTTTCCGCTATTGTGTGGGAAGAGATCCTCGTCGTCCAACTGTTTGACGGACTGACTAAGTTCTATTTCGTCAATTGGCGAAGCGGCATCGTAATTGCAGTGAGTGTTCTGCACTTCTTACCTTCTCACATGCTGAACCTTTTTCTAGAAGATGATTCGGAAGAGCGTGTTCGTTCGGATTCACAACCTTTGCCGTCTCGGAGGTACCAAGTTTGCCCTCATTGAATACGACTATCATTCGTGGCCACAGCGTTACTCCCTCTTTATCTACTCTTTGGATCCCCAAGGGAATGCATCAAGCGCACCGGATCATTTAGCAACCTTTAACTTTCCTATAATGTCTCTCAGGACCACCCCACTTACATTCATATACTCAAGTTTTCCATCGGCTCTTTCCCACCACCATCACATCAATCAGAAAAGACCCAATTTTGTCTCGCGTACCTCTGGCATCGTTCAGATTCGGATGATGTTCACTCGGACCGCACCCCCCTTCGGATTCCAAGTCTTCGTATCGCCCGATGTGCTCCTCCGCGCTGGCAAGGGACGGGACGGTAAACCTTCAGTGCACGCTTGGGATGAATGGGGTCCTCCCAACACGAGGTGGATCAAGGATCCATTGAGTTGTGTTGCGTCAACATTCCAACCGCACGGGTACCGCATTGGATTTGTAGATCGCATCCTTGATTTCAACCCTTGTGAAGTCGGCCGGGACATATGCCGTGGTGGCTTAGCTAACCCGAACAACTTGTCGGAGGGGGGGGTTGGTGGTATGGTCCACCCTCGCGACATAGAAACCCTCGAGTCCCGTATTGTCCAAGAACCAACTGTTATACCCACCAGTGAGGCTGTGCGCCAAGACATCTTTTCGTCGCTGCCATACCGGGAGACATCGTGTTCACTGCAGAACATGTCTCGGAGTACCTTTTGCTACGTCTATGAAGACTTACACTTCGTCGAGGTACGGCCACAGCCCCGTTGCTTCGTTTTTCGTCATCCTGACTTCTATTGTCTCATACAGTTCCAAAGGACCGGAACTGCGACGATACACATATGTTCTATCTAGACTATATACAGTAGCATACGATGTTCAGTAGATAACGATGGATTAAAACCCCACGGCCCAAAGCGGCGGTTTACTTGGCGGGGTGTTCTGATCCGTCCAAGTTCCGCCCAACTCCGATATCGTTTTTTTTTCCTGATCGAACAAGGGCGATGAAAGCCAACTTCAAGGTAAAGCATGGTCCTAACTCTTCTCTTCACTTGGAGTGAATGTGACCGCGTAGTTCTCGAACCTTTGTGGCACCGTCTATCGACAAGGGAATATCGTATTCACTCCTGATGGAAATTCTGTCCTGAGCCCGGTAGGAAACCGCATATCGGTGTTCGACCTTGTAAAGTGAGTGATTGGTTCACATACTGTGGGGCATCTGACCAATCCTGTGCTATAGCAACAAGTCCAGAACACTTCCTTTTGAGAACCGCAAAAATATCGCCGCGATAGCACTCAGTCCGGACTCGAATGTCTTAATCACAGTGGACGAAGGTCAGACTCACGGAATTTGTGCCCACGCTCCCTTGAAACCCTGAAAGATATTTTCAGATGGTAGAGCATTACTTGTTAACTTCAAGAGGGGTGTAGTGTTACACCACTTCAACTTCCAAACCCATGTTCGGGTGATCCAATTCTCTCCGGATGGAAAGTAAGTAGTAGCCACGTGGCCCAACTCGTGTAGCTTCAGCTGACCGTGGTCAATCTCGTAGGTATATTGCTGTCACACGAGAAACGCATGTGCAAGTTTGGCGTACCCCAAACTATCTCCTCCGTGAATTCGCGCCGTTTGATCTGCACCGCACATACACTGGACACCATGACGAAGTCTTGAGTTTGGAATGGTCTCCCGACTCGAAGTACGTCAATTACTGGTGATGGGCTGTGTGTCCGACTCTAATATCCTACTGATAGATGTTTCATAACCACTTCTCGGGATATGACTGCGAGACTTTTCACCCTTGACCCGTTAGAAGAATTCCGACCCAAGACATTCGCAGGTCACAGAGATGCGGTCATTGGGGCTTATTTTTCCTCGGACTGTAGATCAGTGCGTGTTCTATGATTAACCGCGTGATGCGCTTACCAACCGACCACCAAGATATATACAGTCAGCAGGGACGGCGCAGTCTTCACATGGGGTGAGAAGCGGAGCGAGGACCAAGGTGACACAGATGAAGATGTTCCTGCCGCATCCACATCACGCGACATTGGCGCTTCTATCGCACGAACACGGTGGGGGGTTCACAAGCGCAATTACTTCAATCAACACAACACCAAGGTCGCTTGTTCTATATTCCACCGAGCATCCAACCTACTCGTGATTGGTTTCTCCACTGGGGTGTTTGGCCTCTGGGAGATGCCCGACTTCACGAACCTCCACACCCTCAGCATTTCACAGGAGAAAATATCCTCGATCGCTATTAACCCATCAGGTGAATGGTTGGCCTTCGGCGCGAAGAAGCTTGGGCAGCTATTAGTGTGGGAATGGCAGTCGGAATCTTACGTCCTGAAGCAGCAAGGCCACTACTTCGACATGAATACTGTCTCGTATTCTCCGGATGGCCAGTATATCGCGACCGGGGGAGATGATGGGAAAGTCAAGGTCTGGAATGCCACCTCCGGGTTCTGTTTCGTTACGTTCTCGGAACATTCGGCGGCAATATCTGGAGTCGAGTTTGCGAAACAGGGTCAAATCCTATTTTCCGCATCTCTGGATGGAACAGTCCGGGCCTTCGATCTCGTTCGCTACCGAAACTTCCGGACATTCACATCACCCTCGCCTGTGCAATTCTCGAGTTTCGCTGTGGATCCCAGCGGCGAGGTCGTGGTCGCTGGCTCGATCGATTCCTTCGAGATTTTCATGTGGTCGGTCCAGACCGGCAAATTGCTGGATATCTTATCTGGTCATGAGGGACCTGTCAGCAGCCTGTCATTCTCACCGACGGGGAACCTTCTGGCAAGTGGCTCCTGGGACAAATCTGTCAGACTTTGGAACGTGTACAGCCGTTCTAGGACAGTTGAGCCCTTCCAATTCGGCGCGGAAGTCCTCGCGTTGGCTTTCCGGCCCGATGGAAAGGAGCTCGCGATCACTGCCCTCGATGGTCAGGTCACCCTCTATGACGTGGATCAGGGAAGGCAGAAGAGTGTTATCGAAGGGCGGAAGGATGTTTCAGGTGGCCGGAAGGCTGACGACAGGATGACCGCCGCAAATAACTCGTCGGGGAAATCTTATAACAGTCTTGCGTACACTGCAGACGGACAGTGCATCATCGCCGGCGGAAATAGCAAGTACGTGGTGATATACGATGCCCAGGAGGGAGTTGTTATCAAGAAGTTCCAAATATCACAAAATCTTTCACTTGATGGGACCGAGGAGTTCCTAGACAGTCGACGGCTGACCGAGGCCGGGAACTTGGACACCCTGGACACTCGTGGGGAAGACAGCGACCTCGAGGACCGGATGGACGTTTCACTACCAGGAGTCCAACGAGGTGATATGTCGAAGCGGGGATACAGGTTGGAGGCGAGGACGAAGTGTGTGAGGATATCTCCCACAGGAAGGGCATGGGCAGCGGCTTCGACAGAAGGTCTCCTCATTTATTCAATCGATGACACAGTCATCTTTGATCCCTTCGACCTCGACATCGACTTGACACCTCAGGCGGTGCTGGACACACTCGCATCGCGGTCTTACCTCAAGTCACTCGTGATGGCCTTCCGCCTGAATGAAAAACTGCTTATCCAGCGTGTATTCGAATCCATTCCTCATTCGGATGTCAAACTGATCGCGCGGCAACTTCCCGTGGTGTACATTATGGCCCTGCTGAGGTTTGTTGCAGAACATCTGGACAAGGGTCCTCATCTGGAGTTTGACCTTCTCTGGGTGAAGGAGACGCTGCTTGCGCACGGCCGCTATCTTCGAGACAGGAGCGGCGAATATGCGAGCGTGTTTAGGGCATTGACGAAGGGGTTAGTCGACGTTCAGAGGAACGTATCAAAATTGTGAGCCCGCCTATTCTGCTCATGCTCGTGCTTTCACTGATATACTTTCGCCCTAAGATGTGACGACAATATCTCATCACTATCTTACATTATTGATCAGTCGAACGCGAGGGCTTCGCGAGCGGAACGCGGCGCTGATCCTATGGATGTGGACAAAGCTTAGATTATCTTGCCGTATTTGTTGTAGCTGCAGGTATTTTGATGTCGCGCTAGACCCTACGCAACAGTAATGAAGCGCGCAGTCAGGCGACTGTCACGTGAGCCAACGCGTCCTCCTCCACCTCGTTCTTCATTTGGGGTTGTCAACTGTGGTGACAGCTCCAGCCTGGAGACCTGGCGCATGCCACGCACACGCACACGCAACATTCATGACAAAGGAATCACAGGGACCCATCGAGGATATGGGCGACGCTTCCACAGATGAAGAGTTGTATGCTTGGACAATGCGGCGCGAGGCGGTGGCTTCATGTCTGATCGAGGACATCTTTCATTTGAGACCAAATCCTGCTAAGAGTGAGTCCCCACGTCTAGCTCTCGCGATTTTCTGTGACACATTGTTTATAGACTATGATTTTGGTTGGCTGGGCCGTGTGCCATGCAGGTCTGTAAAGATTGCCGGGATGGTAATCGGAATCAAGGATTATGAGAGCAAACGAATTTACACAAGTACGGCTCCCCTTTCTTCCAGCCTGTCTATCTTGATTTACACGCGTAACACTTCCCAGTTGACGACAACACAGGAATCATCGAATGTCACCATAAGGATCTCGTTACACCCCTCAGTCCCTCGAAACGAAAGGATAGAACGTTCCAAGGGTTTAATTATCCACCCCTCCCCCCACCAGTGGCGTACGTTGGGCGATCCGTCACCATTACTGGTCGCGTCTGCAGGGGAAGGAAGATATACCTCACCGTCGAGTCAATCGGTGAGCGTTGTCCCAACTACTGTTATCTCCACCGTCAGAAACCTTACGCTTACGGTCACCAGTATCATGCAAATCCTATAACGAAGAATTGATTCATTGGAATACAGCCCTAGTCTTGCGCGAGTCACATTACTTTGTCGATACCCCGTTCGTTATCCCCGAAGCGACCGAGCCACCACCGATGGCCCCAGAGGAACCGACGTCTGTGCATCCCACGAAATCCACTCCCCCACCATCCTCCCCGTCACCTATTTGCCGCGTCTCTAAGCGACGTACCCCCGACTGCCAGGAACCGATCTCAAGTAGTAAATACCAACCAGTGAGCTCCTCTGGAAATGTTTTATTTTCCGGTATATCTCACGTGGATTATTTTATTCAGCCAAAACCTGTCAAGCTAAGGCACCCTACGAAAGTACACAAACGAGATCTGACCGTCAACACGCTGAAGATTTACCTAAAGCATTACATGGATAACCAATCCCACGCGAACGACGACTATGTGACGTTGGAATCCTCGGCTATGATCTCGGATGTACCTGCCAAGCGTCGCCGAACCTCAGCAGACGCCTTGATGCCTCGACCAGCGTTCGAGAATCGACCGATCCCCGTGTCTCCTTCAGAGTTTATCCAGAAGCCAAAGAAGCGCCAGAAGATTGATCCAGAGGCTGGGATTCGCGGGTTCACCATGAGCTATTTGCGCCGAGTCCCAGAGCTACGGCTGTTAGCGGAAAGGATAGTCGCTGCAGAGGACAAGAAGAAACGTCAGGACGCGAGGCAAGCTCAGGAGGCGGCCAAATCTCAGGGACTTCCGATACCGCCAAAAATAGAAGACTCCAAATCACGGACAAGCACCCAGGAGCGTACGAAACGATTATTCCGTCAGGCAATCATTAAACTCTGTTATGAAGGTAGCATCGTCCTTTGGGACGGACCACGCCGAGTGTGGGCTGCAGAACAGGATCCCAGCAACTCCCGTCTGTGGCACACGAACAAAACCGTGGACACAACTGCCTCGTCTATCGGGATTAGTACCTCGGGGGGTAATTCGTACCTGGAGGATTCGCAAGATCACGGGATGTCGGAACCTGACCCGAACGAGGAGAGCTATGTTAGCTTGACACCTGCTCATTTGGGGAAGTATGTGGAAAAGGCGATCGAGGAGATGTGTTCCCGGAAGGAGAAAGCCCGTGGATCTAGTCACCGGGGTCCCAAGGGTCCAAGGCTGACAGAGATCCTCACAAGGCTGAAGGCGGATGGAAGGTGGAGGAGTATTGGGGAGTGTGCTGTGGCTGAGGCAATACAATGGCTAAAGGATGAGGAACGTGTGTGGGAGGTTGGTGGGGGACATTGGGAACTTACGATTTGAACCTAAGACCGAGGAGGTCCCGGCAGAAATCTGATGGGGTGAGGAACGTTCGAGGGAGGCTATAGATCCCACAGAGCCGGACGTTATTCGCGAGTGTTGAGAGGTGTGTTTGTTGGATCGCTCACTTTATGTGATGGAGCTGATCCGATTCCGTGGCGATAAGCAGCTTTGTTGGACAGGAGGTGCGTTTCCCTGTGGCAATGCTCCGTTCGGCGGGGGCGAAAAACCTGAGTCCGGATCCAATTACCTCAGTTTGCTGATCCACGTTGACTTGCAGGCCGCATGTAGCATGGTGACTTGTTCGGGACTGCTATCAATCGTCCTGGAAATGATTGCCCAGAACCCAGTTTTCATCTCATTTTTCATTTCGTATTTAAAGTTCACTTGGAGTGGACCTCAGATTCATATCTAGGCAGCTCGACGGGCGTTTTTTGAGGCAGATTCATCTGCGGGATGGGGCGGACGGCCTAGAGTCAGATGACCACTGTGGATATGTGGGAATACTTCCCTAAAGGGTAAAGAGCCCTGCATATGTGTAAGCCGTATACACTTTTACGAAGCGTTGTGAATGCAATCTCGGTTTCCTTCCTTTCAAATCTTTCTGATCGGACTTGGAGGGCTCATTCACCAGCATAACTAATACCACCTTTGTACTGGGGCCCATTGACCCCGACTTATGGAAAGATAAGGCTTGGGACTAACCCGGGCCATTGCTTGTCCGACGCCTTTCTGAAATCGTTTCTTGGGCGTCGGTCGTCGTCCACTCTCTGACGTGTAGAAGCGACTACGAATGAGACCTCTCCCCCGTCTGACGGCCACAAGGTGATGGAGAGTGGCTAGCTCGCTTATAAAAGCACCCTTTTCTTCAATCACTTTGAATATTCTTGCGTCAAAATCGAGGCTGCATCATTTTTGCCTCATGTTCGCCATGCCTCAGGTGGTCCTCCGTCACGTTTACGTCCAATAAAAACAGGATGCGCCCCCCTGCGTTTTCTCCCTCACCGTCGCTGTCCCCGGCACTGGCACTGGCTTTGCCTCCCCTAACGTCCCTTAACGACCCCTCCTCTTCCTCCGCCTCATCTTACATTATTGATACGATGGCCGCCACTGATGCCTCCTTACCTCCCTCTCCCCCTCTCGGCACCCTCATCGACAACGGTTCTTTAGAACTCGTAGAACTGCTCGGTCAGGGCGGTTATGGTATCGTCTACCGTGCTTGTGACACCCGATCCCCCATCCCCATCTCTTACGCCGTGAAATGCCTCCCCCATGCCCACGCCTCCCGATCATCCCGTCGACGCCAATTGCACTTGCGTGAGATCCGCCTCCACAAGCTTGCCTCCGCTCATCCAAATGTTGTTTCCCTCCATCGTGTCATTGAGGACAAAGATTTCACATATATCGTTATGGACTATTGCGAGGATGGTGATCTCTTTACCCAGATCCTCCACCAGCGCCGGTACCTTGGCCAGGATGAACTCGTCAAGCACGTTTTCCTGCAGCTGCTCGATGCGGTTGAATATTGCCACTCGCTGGGTATTTATCACAGGGACTTAAAGCCAGAAAACGTACTCTGCTTCGACGGTGGTTTACGTCTTGCCATCACCGACTTCGGTTTGGCCACTACCGACGCGTTCAGTGAAGAATTCAGAACAGGCAGCGCCTATCACATGAGCCCAGGTACGTCAATACCGCCTGTCTCATTTCTGATTCTAAGACAAACTCATCGTTTTCAGAATGTCACGGCGGTCAATTTGCCCACAACGGCTCGTATTCTCCCCTGTTCAATGATGTCTGGTCCCTCGGCATCATTCTCCTTAACCTTCTCACTGGTCGTAATCCATGGAAGTCGGCCTCCCTCAACGACCCCACCTTCTACGCCTACCTCCAGGACCCTACCCGTTTCCTCCCCACCGTCCTGCCAATTTCTGACGAGGTCAACGCCCTGTTGGTCCGCGTTTTGGATGTTGATTGGAGGAGGCGCCTCACCGTGACCGAGATGAAGGAATGTGTCAAGCGAATCGACAACTTCTACTCCGATGACGTCGTCTTCGAAGGCAGCATGGCCCGTTGCACTTGGGAACTTGGTATGGATGTTGGGAGCGATGCTGGAGAATCGCAGCAGGCCGAGGTCGTCGAGGCTTCCAAAGCGAGTGCCTCCGTCTCTCGGTGGAGTTCGGATTCGAAATCTGATTCCTCCATGGTCTTTGCCACGTATTCTGCCGCGCAGAAGGCTGCGTGGAGGCCATCTGTTTCGAATGACGAGACTTGCGCTATCGAAGCTTCGATGCGCTCATCGTCTTTCCCCGCTTCGCTCGTCTCCCTCCCAAGAACCCGATACCAAACGTCACGCTCCTCTCAATCGACATGGAGTATCCCCTCTCCATCGGCTTCGCCGTCACTCGACTCGCTTCCTGTCACACCTGACGATCCTGGCGCTACGTTCGCTACTAAACGCCTGACCATCAACACCGAGAACTGCACTACCACGTACTACCGCCATAGCGTCGCCATGAAGACCGATGCGTCGCTATCGATGTACACCGCGATGGAAGCCTCCGCGATCGAGTTATCGCCGTCTGCCCGTCTTTTCGCCGATTTTGCCAAGACCCCTGTCCGTGAGTACGCCAGACACGACATGGAAGAGACCGACGCTGAGATGCGAGACGAGCTGGTCGATAGTCCCTTCATCCGAGTTGACTCTGCATCACACTCATCATCGTCCGATCGGGACAGTCCCATTCTCCGCGGTCGTCTTGCATTGTCCGGGGTCCGTGACTCCAGGGCAATGGATGATAGCGAGTCGTGGAGGTCTTCCTTCTACCAGACTTCCCGTCCCATGTCCGTCGCCAACGATAATGATGCAGACTTCTCCCTCGTACTGGGCGAGACCTCCAATGTGAACACCGGTGGCTTCACGTTCGATCCAACCTTGGACTTCTTCGGCCAGGAGCAACGGACCTCGCCTGTCAATGGGAAACATTCCTGGGCCTTCTCGTGGACCCCAGCGGATATGTCATCATCCTCTCACGAGTACGACACCCCCTCATCCTCTTCATCTGTCTCCACTTTTTTCACACCATCCAAGCCCATCGACATCCCAGCCCCCGCGACGTCAAAGCAACGAGGAGAGAGGAAATCGCGCCGCGGCGGTTTTTTTCGAGACCATATACGGCTTACTTTTCCCCGGCAAAGCGACTCTTCGCAGCACGAAACCACTTTGGCCTTCTCCCCCCCTTCACCTTCCACCAAGCCCCAAGCGCTCTCGACGAGCAATATGGCCGAATTGGTCTCGTACGGGGATACGAGCGGTCTTTCGACGTCGTGGACGCGTCGCGGAAGGTTCGGTGGCCGCTTAACTACTCGAACGCGAAAAAACTGGTTGCTCTTTTCGCCAGGAAAATTGTTTGGAAACACCGTTACTTCCTCGTAGCAGGATGTATCACTGCGTGGTGTATTTATCTTATTCTCCCTTCAACCGCGTTGTAGGAAATCGACCACTTATAGCTTAGTCACACCACACGCACTTCATACTCTTGCATGACCACATCACCTCGTACGCTATGTATCACATAACCTGTAACTTCACTGGCATTTGAAGCAACTGTAGACCACGATCATTCACGAACCACAATCATCATGGAATTGCGACGAATTTTCTTGCTCGAACTCGCTCGAGTTTGTGGGGGTTGTGAGTATAGCTTCGATTAAGCCGAGGATTATGGTAACAACTAGTATGCCTTAAGGTCCAGCATCTTCCGACCCCTCTCTCGCTCAACAGAATCCTTCCCTCTGATACCGGAACCCTGGTCTAATTTCCTTCCCTTCCCACCCAGACCGTTACCCATCGCCAAGGGTGCATTCCCCGACTGCAACATCCGGAACGTCGCCTTGATAACGTTCAGCGGATTCCGACTACCCCAGACCTTTGCGCTACAGTCCTTGATACCGGCTGCCTTGAGGACTTGGTGGACATTTGGGTTACACCGCAGACCGAAACCGAGAGGGCGAGGACGAAGGATAACCCTGGTCGCACCGAGTTTAGTCTGAGTCTCCGTCCAAACCGTCCGGTTCTCGAAACGCTCGACATAGTCCATATTCCGAACCGCTTCTGCGTAAGCCTTATCCGTCGCGCGGGGTAACTCCTCGTCCTTCCCTTCACCGTAACCCACGAGCCCGTTTCCATTTCCGACCACGACGAGTGAGTACTGTCGGTGAATTTTGCCTTTGCCCGTCTGTTGGGTGATTCTGCGTGTGAAGAGGGGGTAGTAGTGGAGGTCGGCCATCTCTGTACGAGATAGTGGGAGGTGATTGAGCACTGAATAGCCTTCATCATCCGTGCTCGCCTCCTGCGCTCCGGAATCCTGCTCTCCAAGTTCGGCAGCCTCGGCTTGCTTAGCGGCTTTGAAGATGGAGGTCTCGTTCCGGACAGTAACCTTCCCCCCGTACGGATTCTTCTTCGTCGGCTCATAGGTAGTGTTCTCGTGACTATCCAGTATAGGATCGTGTGTCAAGAGGTTTGGGTATGGATTTGCAAAGTAGTAGTCGTCAAGGTTGACTTGCTCGTCCATCTTTTCCACGGGAGAGATATCCTTGGGTTCTGAGGGGTTGCTACTACTTTCGGCAGGAGGGATAGAGGTAGAGGACGCATAGGAGCGGTATTTTTGCGCGGAAAATGCTGACTGTTGAGTGAGGTGTGCAGTCCGACGCGTCGCCGTACGCGCCGTCAGCCTGAAAACCGTCGGCTGCAGCATTTGTAGAGACACCGGAGTGAGGTTTGCGAATGGGACGGAATGCCACGAGAATGAGCGTGACCGGTAAGCGGCGTTACCGTCACACCTCTGGGGTGGGTCCGACGAACGTCATTAGTCCCCTGGCCTGGATTTGCGCCACAGTCAATCTCAAACTACAACTACGACCTACAACTACGACCATGACCTCTGGAACTCAATCCCCCCCTCTTGAAGCCACTGGCGAGCATAAGTGCATGGGTATCTCCTCCGTTAACAACCCCGACGCAAAGATCGAGGTTGTCCCTGATTCTGAGCAACGTGCTCGTGCGTCTTCATTACTTGCAGTCACAGAAATCAAACCTTGACTTGCGCTCCAGAATACTTCCAAGAACCCACCACTGTCGCCCAGAGACGTGCCGCTGGCAACCAAAAGGTACGTCACTATCAGATATCTTTTGTCATCATCTACCCCTGATCCTCGTCTTGCATGCAGATGATGGGTGAGACCGTCAGTGCCCATTCGGAAAGGAAAGGTCGATCCATCGATTAAATATTGAAGTATGTACATTAGTTGACGTGTATATGGATAATGCACAGCCTCTCGAGTGTCCGAAATATCAGAACCGCGATCTATCTCAATCCAAGTCTGTCATCCCCAATACGCGCATGGCCTCCTCTCTCGTAATGTTCACCGGTGGTTTCGATTTGGTAGTTGCGTGCACTACCAGACGTGCAACAACCTCGCCCTGCGCGATTGCACAATCAGCATACATGTGGATGGAGTGGGGCAATCAACTCACGAATTCCACAAGGCACGCTGCCACGATAAGCCTGCAATTCTACTCCAGTAAAGATTATGGCCGAGGGAGATAGTGACATACCAAATGATGATCCATGTTATACGTTCCATCGCATTGTTGTTCAGATGATCATGGATGGCATCCAGCTGTAAGGTGATGTCAGCACACGGGAACGCTTATCAAAGAAAGCGGGAAATCCCACCAGGTCGCCGACAACGGCCAGCTTTTCATTGAGTACTTGGACACGTGGGCCAATTTCCATGTACTCCCGCACTGCGTCATACAAACCCTTCAGACTCGCTTCACTCCAGAACAATTCCGGCACATCGAGAACGTTTGACATAAGATTCACATCCCTCCTCAGCTTGAATAATTTCCCTGAAACGTGGTGAGCATATTTGTAACTCCCGTTGCTGAAACTCACGAAACTCACCTGTCATCTTTAAGGCCTGCATCCTTCGTAACTTCAATCCTCCTTCCGTAGCCATTCGCTTGGGGATGGAGCGGATTTCCGGATTTAACAAGATCCGTGCGGTCAACGTTTCATAGTAAGATAGGAGTGTTGATTGGGCAAGGGCATGTGAAACAGCAACTTTCAACAAATGTGAATGTGTCTTGAACGCTGTGATGATGACGTCAATAACATGAGGGAACCATTTCACCTTGTGAAGAGGAGATGAATGATACTCACTGAAGAAGTCGTTATAGATTCTGGGGTACGCAATAAGAGAGTCGTAGACGAAATGACATTCTTCCACTTCCCAATCATCTTCCGTCATCTTGCGCTTCATCACCCCAGCTCTATCGAGGTCCTCGAGAATTCCAATCTCCTGATTTTCAGTAAAGCCAAAGAACACAGCCACGCCGTACGAAAAGAACACGGCTTCGGCTACGTTAGAATAGTCGACCGGCGGATCTGTTTTTGGCGTTTTTCGCTTCTTTTTCCTAGTCCTGTTGGGGGATTGGGAAGTCTTTGGGGGTGTGTGGGCATCATCATGATCCCCCCAAGGTCGCCGGATCTGGGGCGAGTCCTCATAAGACACTGATATCAGAGGGGTGTGTTCTGGGGAGCCGCCCCCGGTCATATAGCCATCGAGTCGTCTTTCCTCAACGGAGGTGGATGTGAAGTACGTTCCTTGGTAGCCTAGTTCTTCCGCCTCGGACAGTTGATACATAGGGTCCGTCTCATCAGAAGAGGTCACGAACGCAGAGGAGCGTAGATTCGTGTGAAGGCTGTATCCCGGCAGCAGTGGCAGATGGTACATCTACCGACCATTTAGATGAGCCTGGACGCGAATAACAAAAAGAAATCCATGACGACTTACGGTATAAATTGCGTCATCAAACACCCTCGGGACCACGTTGTGTTCCCTACGTAAAAAACTTGCCAACAGCTTCATGTTGAAGCTCTGGGCCACGCAGTAAGCGGTCAACCGTTTGAACCCGGCTTTCTTTCTCTCCTCCTTGTTCATCCTCTCCCCCTCATTCTTACGCTCCTTGATGATACCGGCATCCGTCTCGTATCCGTGGGGTTCATCCTCTTCTGGAATCGGCTTAGTTTGCGGCGCGGATGGTAAAACGACGAGTTTCTGTGATGTCTTTGAAGTTCTATGGTTCTTGACCGCACCCGGCGAAGGCTTCAATCCAGACACTGAAGGTTTCCTCGTCAGTAATGGCTTCGGTTGGGTCGAGGAAGAAGTGGAGAGAAGAGCTGGGCGTTTGTTCCGTGGCTGGATCATCGCGGGGGCGACAGAAACATTCCTGATCGAGATCGACGAACATATGGAACGAATTTCTAAAAACTTGATACTGGACTCGCATGGATAACGCTATGTACACATTTACGCTATCTCCCATCCGGGTATTTAAGGCATTAACTCATGACCGTTTCTTCCTAGTGCTCGTTCTCGTTCCGGTGGCAGAAGTGGTAGAAACACGAGTGCTTCGTCTCGTCTTCGCCTTTTGTGGTGAGAGGGGTTCTGGGGAAGGAGAGCCCCGTGATGACGTCGTCGATAGCCTGGATGACCTTCGTACAACCTTGTCCTCCTGCACGAGACCCTGCTTCTGAGACTTTCCCGGCGTTCTCGTCTTTCGTTGGGTGCGGCGAGCCGGGGTGGTTGGGGGTAGCGGTGCTACATCATCCTCGTCTTCGTCCTCTGTCCCACCATAGAACAGTGACCCCGGGATTGTCTTTTCAAGCTCAGGCGTCGTCCTCTTGCTGGTGGAAATTCGGGTGTGTGTGGTTGACTTCCGTCGGGGCGGAGGTGATGCGGATTTGTGCGGCTGCCGTTGTCGACCAGTAGATATTGAGAATATATCGCCGTTCTGTGAAGGAGGTTCTGTGTCTGGCTCTTCATCCGACTCGAGCGCAAATGCCCCAGGTGGCAGCCTCGAAGAGGTGATTTGTGACCGAACCATGGAAGGCCCCTCGGACCTCGAGGTATTTGCGACCCCATTCGTCGAGCTTGTACCAAAGACAGAGAAGGAGAACGGTGCTGAAGTCTCTTCCACCTCAGATTGTGCCAGGTCCGTTGTTTGCGTCGGCTCTTCCTCGGCTGTATGATCCCCTTCATTGTCCAGCATCATCTGGATATCTCGCGCGCTGTCGTCGAAGCTATGTTGTATGGGTGAAGGAGTACGAGAGTATCCAGAAGCCTTTCCCCCGTTGACCCCAGGCGCATTGCCATCGGAAGGCTGCTGTGGGTTGTAGAATGCGTTTGGTCGTTGGTTCGCACTGGTCTTCAGCTGGAATGACACAGGTTCTGGGGCGGGTTTCTGGCTCACGCGGAAACCATTGGTTGATGTGAGGTGTGTCGAGTCCATAAGTGAGGGCGCAGGAATTGAGCTATCCACGGTAGATACCGAGATCGCAAGGGGCTGCGGTGGGGGTTGGTTGGTGGCCACTGGTGGAAAGGGGTTGCGTGATGTCGATGCTGAGGCTTCAGAGACGGGGCGGGAAGGAACGACGCCACCAAACAGAGGGGCTTTCGCTCGCTTTGGCGCAGGGGTTTTAAGGGGATTGTAGGAGGCAGGTCTTGGTGCCGGCAAGGGAATTTGTTCCCAAGACATACTCAGATCGTTGATGCTGGTGTTACCTATGTTCGTCCACGAGTGGGAAAGCCCGGAACCCGACATCGACGAAGACAAGCTGGCACTTTCCCTCCGCTGGCTGGATTGACTTAACTCAGTCTCCAACAGTTGTTTCTCGATCGCGGGCATAACGGCTAACACCTCATCCATCATCTGCCTACGCTCTTTCTGCAGTTGGTCCGGGTGTGGACCTGGGGATGCAAACTGGCGATCGAGTTTTACGGCTGCGGCGAATTGGCCGCTATGTATGAGACGGGTGCAAACAAGATCGTGGATTATAGGTATGGAGGCGACAGGGATATCGGCTGGCGGGTTCAGAGCGTAGTCGTGGATGAATGACTGCTCGTACGCCGAGAAAGGGTACGCGACGAGGATCTTGAGCGGAACGGGGCGAGGTTTAGCTGATATCGCTGGTCAGAAAGATTGCATGATTTTTGAGTGTTAATTTCTTACGAGAGAGGGTCCAGTTGACCAGCTTGCGGAGGACTCGTGGTCGCGTTTCGTCATTTTCTGAGAAGCTCCTCTGATATTGCCAGGCCTCAAGGAAGGAAGTTTCCGCGAGAGACAGCGCGTAAATATCGATGTCGTCTGGTTCCGTCAAGAGAGGTTTGCACGCTCGGACGTATTTCACGATAAGAGGAGTCGGATTTTCGGAAAGCGAGATGACTTCGATGATCTTACTCGTATGGTCTCGGTTGAGTCGTGCATCGGAAAGAATGGAGACGGCTCTCTGTGGTCAAGCGCGTTTTCAGATCAACACACCATTCAATTAGTGTGATCACATACCTCAACGTTCCACCCCGTGTCGAGATGCCAGTAGGCGTCGCAGAGAGCGCAGAAATGTGGCAAGATACAGCGCTCATCCGCAAACCTGGCCTCTCTCCCATCTTGGTACCATTTGAGAAGGAAATAAACCAAAGAATCCTTCTTCAGTCGGTCATAATTGGAGCTCTCGATCGCGTGTAGGAGGTTTGAGAGAGATGCGACGTCCGTGGGAGGGTAGAGAGTGGCTGGATCCCGAACACCGCCCGACAGGAGCAGTGTGTCGAAGAACAAGAGGTCGGAGAGAAGACTTCGCCTGCTCTCGATGGTGTGTGGGATTGCATCGCGCCAAGCAAATGCCTGGGGTTCGAGGTCGAAATAATTGAGAAAGCCTGTGTTAACCTCAGACGTCGCGTCGTCCTGGAGAGCGAAATCAGCAACACAAAAAACTGAGGAGAGGGGGGGAAGAGATTGGACTGACCACCTCCATTGTTTTGCCACTAGGTGGGAGTGAACAAAGCCTTCGGTGTTAGCCGAGGGGGGACAACTGTCCGGGACTCCGGACTCTTCGCCCACTAACACCTCAGCCACACCGAACATACTCCTTGCTGTCGAAGACTACCGCGGACGCACGAACGCCGCCACTTCACCAGGGTTTTAACGAACCCGCCCTCTTGCACCGCACCCTTGGCTCTTAAAATGAGGCTCTCTAGGTGGACAGCACCCCCCACGCGCCGCGAGTTCACCCTCCTGCTATCCGCGTTCACAATTTTTATCATCTCCTATAATCTTAATCCCTCGCTACATGTTATCGGCCTCACTCCCGGTGCTTCTCTTCAAAAACTTGGACTTGGTTCAGACCCTGGCTTCGACGCTGATGGTCGAAGACCAGAATCGTTCAGAGACAGTATGGAGGATCTAATCTTCGGGGATTGGGAGTGGGTGGAGGGTCAAGTGGCTGGTTCGCCCTCCAAGACCAATGAGGAGAAGGCTGCTGCTCAGAGGGAGAGGTTATTCCACTATATCCCTCCCAGCGCAAACAGCCAACAGGTGGAATGGGCCAAGGAACACCCCAGCAGTGTCCTCGTCAAGCATACACCAGGTTGGTGGCTCTTCCGTAGCATTTGACGTCTTAACGAGGCCTCGATACGTTTTTCGTAGGATACAGCATTATTGATTCATTGATTCTGTTCAATGGCACGCTGTACATCGTTACCGACCGCTCTGCGCGATGGCCGTCCCTCGATCAAATCTCAGCAGCGACCCCATCAGCGGAGGAACATTATAAGAACGAACTTCGGTTCATCTCTCCGGAGGAGGCGGTCACACTAATCCCTCCACTTGCTGGGAGGTAATTTTTCTCATTTGGGTATCAAATCTTCCGTCACTCATCGGTTGAATAGCATCGACGGAGTCACCCTTTTGTCGCTCGATGAAGTGAAAAGTAGGTCGCTATTCCGAAGGGTTTCTACTATGATGGTGGCTTACACACCACCCATCAGATCAAGACTCGTACACCGTAATCTCGCTCCTGAAGGCGTACAGCAGCCTCGACACCGAGATAACTTCAGATGGGACTACCACACTCGCCTTCCCTTCCAGATTCGCTTACCCTCGGATACCCTACTTTTCTGACCCGCAGCCGCTGAGACTAGAAAATGGCAGCGATGAGCTGATTCCGCGGACTCGCACCGAATTGGGCCTCCCTCACTCACTGACGAAGTCACTCTTACCTTCTACTGGGATCTTGTATTACCATGATTTCCTGGACCTTCACGAAAGTGAATTTCCCTACGTTTTGAAGCGGGTCGTTATTGCAGACCGGGAGGCTGCCACGAAGGCGTCCTCCGGAGATGGACTCCCATATTGGTCAGCCCCTTTCAAAGAATTGACGGCGTCGAAGAATTGGTGGGAACCCGTGCGTTCAGGGCTATCTCGTGCCATGAGAGTGGCCGAAAATTCCGACGAAGTTTTCGTTACATACATCACCCGACAGGACGTTGAGTCTGGGCCGACACTGAAGCCGGAAGACCACGATGTACTTGTGAAGGAGCTGGAAAAGCTTGCTCGTAATGCTAAATGCACTGTCAAGATAGTTCCGCACTCAGCTCCGTGGCAAGACAAGCTCCCCGCTATACTTGGGTCGACAGTGTGTCCCTTTCATCCTCTTTTCGGTGTCACGACTTACGCATACGTTCCTGCTTAGGTTGTGCTGGGAGTTTATGGAGAGCACCTGTTTGACAGTATCTACATGAAACATTCACCTCGCTCTACGGTTATGGAGTTTTGGCCAGCTGGGGCGTTCACACGTGATGTGGAACTCCCCGCAACTTCCACCGGACTGAATTACGTTGCCTGGTGGTTGGACAAGTGAGTTACCTGTTTCTGCAGATCAACTTACGGCTAATCTGGCCTGTCTCCAGGAAACACTCTGATTCTTCTCTACCGCCAATCATACATCCAGCGGATGCGACCACATTCCGTCAAAATGTACTCATCGATGCCAGAGCCATCGTGCAATCCGTTCGGGAGGTTCTTTCGGGTCGATAAACACAACTTTTACCTATATTTAGACTTGTTGAAGGATGCGGGCCATTCATCCTGCTTTCCTTCCCCCTTCGCTGTCGCACGAACCCGTTGTGTTGCATGGACGTAATGGATAATCACACTGATCAGCTTACGCCGACACACGTAGAATACAGTAAATACAGGCATTCAGTACCATAACATCCTACACTAATAAAGGTTCATAGTTACTTCGCTGTCGTTTGTCGTCCCTTTGATCTTTCTTGCAAACGGTCGGTCAGGGAGGCATCCGCAGCATCGGCGGCGGGGATTGTTAGTTTATTGTGGCCTTCTTTCCTAGGTATCCTGGTGTCCCCCCTGAAGCCGATATAATACAATCGCGCCACTTCGCCTCCGACAGCTTCGCTCTGACACAAACACATAAGATGGTCGTCCCACGAGCTTTGTAATGATACTTACAAAGAAGACCGAGAGCGCGTGAACGTTGGCAAAGGCCGGAGTGTTCAAGGGATATTCAATGACGCCCACTTCGCCCTCTTGCAGAGTGACGTCTAGCTGTGGTTTTGTCACTTCTGCGTCCTCGAAGTCGATGATCGCGGCGTGGTTGGCGTAGATTCGCAGATGGCGTGGGGTCAGTTCTCCTCGACCTGCAGACAAATGTTGATCAGCCGCTCGGGAAAGCGTTGGTGCCGGCCTGCGGTGTACCGAGTTTGAGTGAGATAGATCTCAAACGGACGTTCTCGAGGAACGGTATGTGTATGACCACCTAGGGGGACCGTTTCTTTCAGCATACAGACAGTGGATACAGATAGTAGGATCTGCTCACCTGATCATCGACGTTCGAATCGGCGTATTTGGTGGTATCCTCTCTCTGATCCCAAGGTTTGATAATGGCCTTTGCGTCCTCTGGTAGGGCGAGGTTCAACCCGTGGACGCTTTACAGATTAAATATCCAGAAGCTGCGAGTTCATTATCCCCACGTTCCTTGTGATGCAATCTGGCAGAACTTGGAATCCCCTCACTTGTGCTTATCGATCATACCATAGAGGTTACCGGTCTCCGAACCGATGTTCCCAGCGTTGCTCTGTTCAGAGGCAGACATCCTGCGACGAAAGTATAAAGGATAAGGTTATGGATGATGACGGTGCCGGAAGGATGATAGAGGTGTGTAAGCCAGGCTCTTGCGCGTCGCGCCTGGAGCAGTTGATCAACGTTGTGAGTATCCTCCCACGATTGCAGCGCCCCACTGACGCGGGTCACATTTTCCAAAAGAGCGGATCATGGATCGTTACAGATAATCTACGTAAAACAAATACAACGCGGGAGGCGGTACTATATAACACAGGTCAACGACGAGCAGTGGGACAACAGATACGAAACAATGCGCATGACATCAACGGAACGAGTGGAGCTTTAAAGTACTTCAAAGCTTCACCAGTTTTGCTGATGAAATGTGGGAGATAGCTAAAGGAGATGACGCTCTTGCGATGGAGGGAGAGAGAGAGGTGCAGAGACGGCAACGATTTAGAGAACTCGATGGGAGACGGGGGTGACAGGACGAGACGTTGGTGACTTGCGGAGGAATACATCTGTGAGACTCGAGTCGAGTGCCGATGCCGTCATTCAATATTCAATATTTGGATTCGGTGAACTTCGCTTCTTCGAAGCCGGGCCTGTCAGGACTCCTGCCGACAACTGTGGGGAATAACAAACCGAGATCGTTCTCGCCGGCCCGTTGAGGGAAAACAGCCACGACCTCAAGAAGGAATGGTCATAGGGGAACCAGATCCTTTGGGTGTCATTTACCATCCCGTTTTGATTGTCTGTACCCTCACGAAGTTTTGACACGTTCTGATGCACGTCGAAAATTATGGTATGAGTGTTCGGAACGTTCAGAACCAACTTGGTCTGAAGAAGGGACGGTTAGCGACGACTAAACAAGAGTGTACCCAACACACGTTGAAGACATGAAGGATCCTGACTTCCAAGCGGTAGCTGTATCCTTGTCATCCCTCGCGTGAAGGAATCGAGAGACTCCGTATTGCCCACTCTGGTTCATTCCCCGGTCAAGGGCTCGACAGATATCATCGCAGGATAACCCGAACTCAACATAGTCCAGTTCATTGACCTGGCTTTGGGTGAATTTGGAATATTACATCGCAAATGAGGAAACGCACCTGCTGGTATGATGCTCCCGACCTCCTTCGTGAGATTCAGGGCATCAATGACCGCGTTCAACGAGGAGAAAACGCCGTCCTGCTCCTTAGGTCGTTGGGACTGGGCGTCATGATGGTCGAGACTCAAGGTACTGCCGCGAGAAAGCAGCGCGGCGTGGAGGCTATGAGGAATTTGAATCCTGATAGAGATGAACGTCCATTTTATTGTCACACGCCCCGTGAAAAAAAAACTCCCATTTCATGAAGGGGGTCAAAAGGGGGTTGTTTTCGCGGCTGCGGTAGCATTTTGCAAATGCCAGAACTGCTAACAGAGATCGACTGATCACCCAGTCTTTGTCCACTCCCCCATCTCTCGTTCAAAATGCCCCGAAGAAATGCTTCACCTGCTAGCCACTGCTGCAACGGCGTCTCTTTTATTTCGTCTTACTTTCTACTTAGCCTTACTGGTTACTACGCCGGAGACGCATT
>Ga0307512_10001870_pt1 | contig 28235 bp, 13 predicted proteins | sample 14_EM_MG_FD_200267 | JGI IMG/M metagenome (GOLD analysis project Ga0307512, IMG submission 200267) | Populus trichocarpa ectomycorrhiza microbial communities from riparian zone in the Pacific Northwest, United States - 14_EM | ecosystem: Host-associated > Plants > Roots > Unclassified | place... | reverse complement strand
CAGAACTTGTCACACTGCCACAAGAATTTGTAAATAGAAGCTTCTACTAGTTATCTTTCAATTCATAATATTCTAGGGGGGGGTTTAAGTGGGTGGCTGTGTTGTTATAAGCGACAAGGCGCAGCATACGCGAAAGTGGGCCCTTTCGTGGGCTCAATACCGGCGAAGGGATACGCCTCAACAGACGCAGTAGGAAGCCGTTGCGCTCGATAATTATTAGTCGTGTTGAGTAGTTCTTTACGGGATGGACTCCGATGGAGAGAGGCTATCTAAGCTCTTATTTCCTGTCCGTGTGCAAGCAAAAACCACCCATGTTGAGCATACCATCCACTACTGGCTGATCACCGTCCCTGCATGCTCATTTTTGGGAAATCAGTTTAGTACTGATAATAATTCTCTAAATGTGGTGAACTCCCACATGGAAAAGCTCAATTGGCGGCAGGTATGAGTGCGAGTTAATGAAGTTAGTATGACAACTCTACCAACTGCGGGAAAGTGGGAGGGAAAGTATTGGAATGTGAGATATGGAAAACCTACTTTCCAGTATATAAACTAATGCTTTCCCATGTCATTCTTTTCGTATATATGTGTGTGCAACCTGGTTGTCAAGTAAGTGGGTATGCAGGATGCATTGTGGGTAGGTGGCCGTGAATGCCAAGCATCGTGAGTTTTAACAGCTCTACAACCACCGGCCCAACTATCGCGCACCTGCTGCTGGTACACACACGCTCGAGCTCACACTAGTCCCACAAGGATGAAACTGGCCCATTTACTTGTAGCAAATAAGTAAGTTGGAGAAGTCACAATGCCATAGCGAAAACTGTAAAACTAAACACGGTACAGCATAATGAAAACCTCAACACCATAATAGCGATGTTAAAGAACATCGTGACTTTTGGAAAGTGGAGGAAAGGGTAAGTTGTGTGGAGCTTGGTAAGTGGCTGGAAAGTACTCAAGAACAGAAACAGTATGGTAAAGAGTGGGAAATGGTATGTTGGTGTAGCATAGGGAAAATGCTATGGAAAAGACTGGGAATGGAATGATTCTGCAGGGAGAAATGGATTGGAAACTTATTAAATTTAGGAAATGACTTGTCTCCACTTTCCCTCAGTAGAAATCCCACTTTCCCGCGGCTGGTAGAGAATTGCTTTATAAATAGCTTCGTTCAAACTTTTGCCACCTTCAGCTTTTCGGGGATGTATGCACGTGGAAGAATACAATTCTGTGGAGGCAAACTGCACGCCTTTCGCAAATCTCTGCTTTGGATAAAAGAGATGATATAGCTTTGTCAGTGTCAGGAATCTGATATCCTCTGTGCTAGCGGTTGGTTAAGCGGGTCGGTGATGACGGTGAATGGATGGAAGGTATATATACTTGTAGATAATGTGTCTATCTAATATGGAATAGAGCAAGTGGTCTAAATGGTACCGGTAGTCAAAGCTTCGTGGTAATATCACCATGTCCCACTATCCAAATGGCGTCAGCATTAACTGTCTGATAGGAAGACGGCTGTCAGCAGCCACCGGCATCCGAACTACTGTGGTCGATAGAGTAGCTAGTGTTACCGTTGTTCCCAATGGTACGAGTAGAACGTACATCACGGTGTTAAAATGAGTACCCTGCGATTTTCCTATAAAATAACGGTTTTTATACAAACTACCTCTCTGGGGGACTGTATTATACAAACTACCCTCATTTCAGAAACCTTATCCCTTACACGCTCGATATACTTCGATTCGTATCCTTTTCCTTTCGGGTATGGTATAAGTAAATGATTGTCATGTGGCAAAGACTTTGATTGGCTGGCCCGACTCTTTTACTCTCATTATACCCGAAAGGAAAAGAGTACAAATTGAAGGATACCCAGCGTGTAGGGGATACAGAATACCCCTGTCACCTAAAAACCGTGGATAAAAAAAGGCTCCGAAATCGCAATGGATAATTTCTCTTCGGTAAGGTATTTTAGAGTTTGTTATGTAGAAATAACTGTGCAAATGCTAGTGATACATGGTAGTAACCTTGGAATGATTCATGTCATTGTAGACACAGTCGGGAGTCATCTGATTTAATACACTGCCCCATTGTTTTTATCATTCATGATCAACTTCACAACGCCATAAAAAATAATAGCCTACCAGTACCACCAAACACACAAGTCATTAGTCTGCATAATATTACTGGTTGTTTGTTGTGTTTTGCATTTTCTTTGTCACTTTATGTAGGAAGCTCCGAAGCGGGGTATTCTGTATAATATTTTGAAATGAGGATAGTTTGTATAAAAACCAATAAAATAATGTGTTAGTTAACATTTTCAAGCGTAGAAACGCATTTTCAGAAAATATAGGTACGATGCAATTAGCATTCATAAAGTCTTTACGCACTTTCTGAAAACATGTGCATGCTTGCCTATTGAACAAGCGTCTAGAAGCATTTACAATTACGTTCTACACGTTTGTGCGCAATCCAAGACTTCAACTTTAGAGTAGTGACTGTCCCACTGTAGATTCCTCAAGATTGATATTATACGCTGCGAACAGAAGACCACTCCTAAACATACATACCCAGAAATCTCGGGTTACGGGTGTGGGTGCGTAGTCTACTTGGCTGTAATGACCCCACCGAACTGCCACACCATTCCCAGCACCACCGCCACCAGCCCTATTAGTTCGTGCCGTGCGTAAATTCCACTGCTGCCTAATTAATATCACTAGATGATGGAGTCCCTGTGAAATTGTTTACTCTGGCAATGCGTAAGTTGCCAAAATAGGTGTACTACGTTGTCTCATTCCCAGCCCCCGAAATAAACTTCAGCCGAGCGAGGCTACGACTCTGAGCATGAGACAATGTCATACGTATTAAGCACGCGTTTTGGTACGCATCCATATACTTTTCTTAGTATGCATTTACCTCAGTATGCATTACTGAAAGTACGTTTTCCCATAAAACGTACGTACCGAACATTTTCCTTGTACCATAGGGGAAGATATATCGAGACCGCTTACATGGATAGCCTAGCATGGTGTACCTGATACAACTCTATTTAGCGGATCCAGTTTGTGGCTACGCCAACTGAAATCGAAGGCATTGATCTCTGTTCTCTCGGTAGTTGGTCTGTGTTCTGCCACAGGATCTAACAACTACCAACACACTAACGGGATGGGTTGCTAGCGCTAATTGCGCTGATTCCTTTGGATCGTGCAATCCATCCACACCAGCATTAGAAGTTCGTTGCAGACGCGTCCATGTGGCGGGGTCCGGAGGTGTTGGGTTAGGATACGGCATCATATGAGTCACTCGTTCCTCAACGCTCCCAACCTGGAGTAAGGCTGCTACATAGGCGTACGTATCCCATCTCATGTTGGAAATATGGTCTTCAGCGCGTTCTCGATGTAAGGGTACTGTAGCGGGCTTTGAGGTTATAACGTCATGTGTCAGGTAGCCCGTTTGTGTCTCCAAATGTCAGTGCCAGAGCAGAGTTGTCTCTAGGGAAAACATGTCAGATCACTATTTTGGGCGGCTTAGTGGAGGATATAATCTAGGCTTTCGCGGCAGAAATACGCCCAAGATATATGTCAGGCCCTTATATGGAAGCTGTCAGAATCGATACGTATCTCTAAAAGTTTCTGTCAGGTTGCGGAATTGTATCAACATCAAAGCCCGGTACAGTAATAGGGTCGCCCATCTGTGCACGGTGTATGCTGTTCGGTGGTGGTCGGGGTCTTTTCGGGACGGGATCGGATGTGGATTGGGATGTGGATCGGTACTATTGGTAGCGCCAAGAAATAAATCTTGGGTTCCTCGAGACAAGTTCGGGATGCCGACGCAAAGCGAATTGGTTGAAGATAAGGTTCTCGCTTATCTGCCAAGGTTCCGAGACTACGCACTAACTTGATTCCACATTTTCCCGTCCCGGTGATCCTGGATAGGGAATCCTGGGATGGACTTTTTCCATCCCTGGAGGTGGGCCAGTATATGGAGGAGCTCCGGGTCGTGTTTTCTCAGTATTAATAGCTACAAAACCGAGTCCCAGGACAAAATCTCAGGATAGTCTTAAAATACATCTCGCGTGAAACTCTTGGCAACTGCAATCTACAAATTACTCGCACTACCTGGCTTAGATTGACTCCTAAACTAAGCTTTCATAGACTGCGTGTCGTATTAAGCGACTGTTAGTCAGTGTTGCGGCACTTCCAGCTCGGTAAACTACACCACCGATAATACTTAGATCTATAAGCTCGCCTGGCTCCATTCTCGTAGTCTTATTTTTACCGAACCCACGGCCACCTCGTGCTGACCATTGCTCTATACTCCAGTCTCAAGTTGCCTTGCAAAATTGTGGCGTTACCCTTTCATGCTCGCGATCGGCCTCTGTAGAATGGTTACAATACAGGTTGGCCATCGTGCATCAATATCATTCATTCGGATTCTAACCGTGTTGAGATTGCATAACAGACTTGAAATGTAGCGCTAAGGGCGCACATTGTGTCATCCGACGGATAGAGCACACTGCTTGGAATACTCTAATCGACGCCGTAGCCAACCTTGACACAAATCATGAACGTTAGCTCATATACGTTCGTCTCCGAGAATCACTGCCTCTGGAGATACTTGTTGATAAATGTCTTATTTTGTCGCGTTTTACTCCGAAAACGCTTTTGCGGTTATATAAACTCGATGAGAACCAAATACACTTTAGAGATAGCCTGAACGACGCCGATTCAGGAATAGTCTCTTGTAGTGTTGCAACTTTAGGAGAACATCGATTATCTCAGAAACTCTGTCGAAGTGCCCACCGAAATACGCTTGCTACCTGAATATGCGGAAATTTAATGTTCTCCCGAGGGGTTTGATGGTGTTTAGACACAGTGTACTTGCAGCAATACCTTGATGCAGCCCCAAATCGGGCATAGGCTCAATATTTGCGAACACGTCGATTGCATAGCGGCTCTGAAGGCCCTCAATCATTGGCGTTAATTTTTGAATGGCTGCTCTGCATTTGCTGCTTCATTGATACTGGATCTGCGTGGCACTGGCGGTATAAAGATATTTCCGGAGATGTCCTATTAAATAATGTCCTCTCATTGCTGTTCAAGTTGGCCAGATAGATAGTCTTGAAAGGAGGACTATACTGGGTTGAATAGGTGTACAACTACGTAGATCGATATGTTTAGCAAGGATGACTGACCAAGCCATTTTGCTGTGTGATATCAATACTGACGTAATCCAGACTGGTGCTCGATTTGTGGATCTGGATTGGTGTACTGAAAGGTAGAACGACGACCAGCTGCTCGAACGTTGTTGTCATCCGATTTTTTCGTGCGGTTGGCTAAGTATGTGATCTGTCAGTCAGGCTGTGGCATTTGAATCCGAGTTATCACGCCCTATTTATATTCAATCCTCAAAGCACTATTGTCGGGGCAAGCCAATCAGATCTGCAGGCCGCGTCAGCTATACATGTCTGTCTGCAGGGTGACTGCTAGAAGCACATCATGGGGCGTAGCACAGCTTCTGATTGTGAGATGTGACATGCGCCTAAAGCGAAGACGGTGGGGTTGGGGGCCATCGGTTGAGTAATAGTCTTTGGAAACTTGGCAGCGAAGACACTGAATAATTGTCTTTATGAGGATACGTAACACTCAGTTTAACTTCAATGCATGGGTTACTACACGTTGCTTGGTGATTCGCCATAAAACATACTGATTGCGGCCTACATTCCAGCTTGACCTAGATTTGTGGAAGACTTCAGCCTTGCTATCTCGTAGCTGAGATTAGCGTCGGCTGAATAACCACACATCCTTGATTGGTCCCTAGTTTCAACTGAATCCCGGATAACATGTACAGCCAATTGAAGTATACCGAGTGCGGTGATGCAGTAGGATTAGTGAGAGCTGTACCACCGGATGGGCCGGGGATCAGATGAAAAGGCAGAAGCATGGGGACGTGAACGACTTATATATTTTTATAATTAGTTTAACTAAGGTCTAGCTTGACGCTACACGGTATATCTACATTCCTATGTCTTTTGAAAAAATAGCAGATACACCCATATTCGGTCTTTGGTTTTGTCGTATGCTCCATTGTATAGCAATCAGTCTGTAAACGGCGTTCTGATGGGGCTATTACGACAGGTGTAGGAATAGAACAGGTGAGCCGATGCAATGCAGCTTTGTGAAAGGTACGGCAGTCAAGATACCGTGCCAATAGTATGTAGCTTGTCTTAATTTGAACTTGATCTACGGTTGTCACTGTTTCTTGGCTTGTTCATATTACTTATGAATTGATTCCTTCGGCTACTCTTGTGATAGACATAAGCTGAGTCGGCTCGGGTTAAAAGCTCTAACCTTAGATCTCGACTAGGCTCGACGGAGCGGTGAATATCATGGATATGCTCGGGCCCGTGGAACCAAAGGCGCAAACTCCGACTCGAGCTATACCGAAGGTCATGCGGTGATGTTTTTGGGGCGATGGAATTCGTTGTTTCTCACAATCCAATTTCCAGCATTCAAAAGGATTGTAAGACCAACTGATAAACGTTGAATCAGAGTCCCCACCGATCTATTCACCCGAGTTATAAAGTTTGGACGGAAAACCTCGCGAGCCCGAGTATCTCGAGTGATGAATAATGATCAAGTGATTGGTGTACGATCAGAAGTTGACTTGCACTAGCACTATAGCTGATGCGATGGCGATACCCACAAACTCACAAAATACCCCTACTACTAGTGTCTCTGAAATGGAGCTGGTTTTCGGGGTTCTACGCAACCCAAAATACGTGGTGAGTTCCGGTACTGATAACTATTTATTCTTAGTGTCTTATTGACAGGAGGTCCCTGGGTAAAAGTACCATATGCCACCAACCAAGTGTCGATTCCAAAAAACATAGTTCCAAATTCATTCGGTATCTGATGTGGCCGTATTTCGTTACGGCGTCGATGGCTTGTTCCTGTGTCAGACAGGGGAACTGACGAGGGACAAAGCAGTTTGTACTGGTTCTTGGCATAGCGCTGATATTTCATGCCTTTAGTTCTGAAGTTGAGAATGCAGAGGATTGGTAGTGGGCCAGTGAATAATGGAGATGGCAAGCTGGAAGACCCGAGAACACTGCAGGCGACCATGAGACATGGGCTGACATTCGGTAATCGGGACCGCCGGAAGTCTTCTGCTCTTTGAGATAGGGTCATCAGGTATCCAGCTCCCTGATGGTGTGAGATGTCGGATGGAGGAACCTTGAAAGGTTGATGCTGGTTAATATTAGGTGTAGCTAGATTATGACTTTTCAGACTTCAAATTGCTGTTGTGATGAAACACTCACTCATTTAAGGAACAAATCTTCATACCAGCAATATTTAATAAATACTATAATATTGCTTCTGTAGAAAATACTACTGCTTAGTGCTAATGGTAATAGTAGCTGAGTTATTATCGCCATCGATATTACCTCTGTCGTTTGGGTTTCTACAATATTACAATACAAGATGTCTTTGAACTTCGCCAGCCGCTCCTCTAATTAATGCAGCTCTTTAAAATGGTGACACTCCCCGCCACCTCTTCTAAGGTACCATGATTTAATAACTACAAGACCTCGATGGTCAGAGCTTGACCTCTCCCGTAGGTCGAAGTCGCGAATCTAGATAACCAACGAGATGTGACGCTGAGTTCCTGCCCAATCTCGTCTAGAGCTCTGCAATCATCCCGCGCAACTATGTCGACAGCTTGTCACAGCGGTATACCACCCCCGTAAATTCATTTCCACACACCTAATTTCCTATGATACAACCCACCACTGCCCTCCTGAAAGAATCAGCTGCGCGAGCAACCTACATCACTAGAGCATACAATCTGTTGGTATGATTAGTGTCAGGTCTCGGAGACTCAGAGACCAGTGGGTTTCAACTACTGGGGCTTTGGTCTAGTTCTTGGAACTAGCGTCGGGTTGCGCACGGCATGAATGTATGGTCCTGTGTACTAGAGACCGGGTAGAACGTCCCACGGAAATTTGTTAGGATGGTTTCAGTCCTTTCAGTATCAAAGAATAGTCGGGAGTGCATCATGTAATATCACTTGCATTATGTCATTCTATATCACTCGGTATCATCCATCTTTGAGAGTAAACTGGTTAATACAAGGCGTTGTAATACACAAAGGCGTTCTAGTATATTTTATCTTGTCTGATCTCATCATTTCTATGGAGATATAAGACTATGCTACCTTAACTCCAACGATATTGGAAGAGTTAGGATGTCATCACCAGCCGTCACCAGTACTAGTGAGCCTACTCGTCGGATCTCAAAGTAATGGGACACGAGATAAGCGTTAACCCTATTACGTGTCCCATAACTTTGCGATCCGACGAGTAATCATAGAGCACTTTAGTCGATTTCCCCATAAGTTTTGAACTCGTAACTCCTCGCCAAAGCTGGGTTCAATCATGTATCAACCCTAGCCGCCTGTTAAAGCGCCAGGGAAAGCCAGCCCGTTATGCAGCTGGGATGGATCAGTCACAAAAACAACCACATAGCTTGACCTAAGCCGCTGCAATATAAACCCCACTTTCGATGCCCAAGGTCTCTAGTTGGAATGCTTTACGGAACATGTACAGACATCTTCGCCCAGGCTGTCTCCCCAAACCAACACACCTTGGGAAAGTTTCGCTTGCCGGCGGTTACTAAACGACCGAATCCACGGTGTGTTGTTAATATGTCTCTAGTCTGGCCTTATGATGCGTAAAATATCTGCGTCACGCAGGGGCGATCCAACAACTTCATCACCCGATGTGCATACGAAAACAATTCTGCGGACATACACCATGATCCAAAGAAAGCTTATTATTAGCGGGGATTGAAGCATAGATAATCCGATTAAGAATGTGGTTACCTCCTATAAAATCACTTGAGAAGCAAATGCCAGGTTGTGAGGCGACAGGGCTAAAAAAAAGCTAGTGGTCCGTGCTCCAATCAGAAGCGGGATGTGGGGTACCGATCCGTGGGGTCCTTAATCAAGATAAGCACCGACCCGCCGGTAATGGCTAAAGCCGTTAGCAGTGTGTTATACCGCTAAAATAGCGCATCTCTAACGGTAGTGGATTAGGTATGTATATCCCGCGGAGCTGCAGGTCCAATAAATGGTTTGTTTTAAACACGAACCTGCACAATCTTTTACCCTGAATCTGAACGTGTCCAGTCCCTTGCAGTCAGATCTTTGATCTTATTTGTTTGTTTTCTCAGCCGTGCGGGCATGTTATGTGCAACTCATCAAACTAGAAGCCAACAAAGGCGGCTGCGGCGCCGCAAAGAAATCCAATATGGTTAGATTATACCGCAGAAAGACTCCAATCAACCTGGCCCAATCGCGTGGTCGGCATCTGCATGAGTGCGACAGTAATCAGTCCGCGTTTCATACCCGCGAACTCAGCCTGCCGGTGATCCGACCAACCAGCTTCCAAGACTGGAATCTGCAACAAATATAAAGTGATCGAGTATTTAGGGAATAATCAGGTCGAATTACTTTTGCAGTTTGTGCACCATGCGTACCAGTCCACGGTTGGGGGTCTCTATTCGCGTCGGAGACTCCAACCCGCATGAGTAACGAGAAACCTGCTGGAATGGATGATTAGGTTCTGCTAAGAGGCATCTTGCAATGCTACAAAGAGTATGAATCTAGCCAGGCTATTCAGTAGTACTCGGGATAGGGAAAAAGTTCCGAGATATATGAGCCACATACGCAGATGCAGAAGGGAGAAACAGGGCAAGCGGTAAAAGTACACATGAGAAGTACCTTTTCTCAAGCCCGTTCATCATTATTGCCGGGGTTATACAGTGAAATAGGATCAATACATCCCGACAGGAAACGGACACTCCCGAATCTTGTGGGATGGCGTTTGTGTCTTTTGGACTGCCAGATGTCTAGTCTTATTTTATTGGAGGTAAGCTCGCATACTAACCGGCGAACTTTGCCCACTCAGGGAGGTTGGGGTTGGGATCGAGCTTATATTGGAGGTACTTCGCTTTCGCAGATGGCGTAGCACATGCATCTCAAAACTGTTTTCCCAACCGGTACTCCGAGTACGTACAGGATGCATAGGAGAATGAATCCTGTGTTTCTATTCGTCTGGTTCCAATTTCTGTCAGATGCTCGTCAGACTGTAGGCGCTAAGAGAATAAAAGTTTCTGTTGATGCCGGGCATGCAAAAATATGTGCTCCGCCGTCTGAATGCATCACTAACAGTCTGTATCTCCACTGTACCGTCTGCTTCTTTCCGAGGCACATACCAGCTCGTGCAGCTTACATAGCCGGCTGTATACTGCTTCGATTTGCTGGACATCAAGTAAAGGCGGGTTAAACCGCGATCTACACGAGCTACAAAAGGACGAATCCATCTATATAATACAGTATCGTTGCACGTTGCCCGACAACAGATTCTATCTCACATGTAAACCGTAACCTCCTAAATCACCAGTTACTTGCAAGTCCCAACATGCAACCTCCCGGCTACGCCCAATGGAGTTTTCCGAACATGGCCACACGAATAAGCGGGAGTGACACAACCAAGATATATACTACCCATAGGTCGGTGTAATGAATGTGTATGGGTAGATTCAGTTAGGCCGGCCGGTAAACAGTTGCCGCCCTATAAATTGATGTGACACCCGGCGGGACGGACTCCCGGGCTATGTTCGGTTCATTTGAGTAAGGACTTGGATTGGACGGCGCGGTTAGACCCGCAGGGGCCCGTTACCACCCGCTCTCCGACAGACAACGACCGCCGCCTGTGCAACTGCTGTCAATATTAAACTTGCTCCTAGGTAATACTCTATACAATAGTATAGCAACTTAAGAAATGGGACTAAATCTGGATAATCTGATCTTGCTCAATACGAGATTAACCGTTGACATTAGATTATTCGCATCCATATCAAAACACTTCTCAATCACTGAGATTCAAGCGTCAAGAAAGAACTCCGGAAGGATGTTTCGTAGGAGCAAATACTGTAAATGATAACCTAAGTCATCCAGAGGGTTCGGAGACTTCGAATAATATCTTGGAGGGACATCACGCCATCTAAGGGTTATGAACCCCGGTCGGTACCCTCACCTGCATCCTGGTATACTGTTAGTGGAAATACCCAAGTGGAATGCAACGGAACTGACTATTGTGCGGCTAACTGCCGGCGTACGGCGGTTTTACCTGTAAAAAGCAGCAAAGCATGTGCATATACTCGGGTCTGGGGGTAAAGGATCGGACGCTCCTGTTCTGGTATTAAATTTTTGCTGTGAGTCAAGGGTGTTAACAGGGGGAAATCTGAGGTGGAAGTCAGTGCACTCTCCCACTTTACCATTTTTGCTATTATTCAGATTGAACTTTACCTAAAACTGTGTTGTGGCACCCTCAATTTTACCATTTCAGTGTGGTTGTTTGCCAGAGAAGGAGCGTCCGATGCTTTACCCCCAGACCCGAGTGCTCCATCCTGGGTGGTTGTACGTAATGCCGTCTCCGCTTCCCTTACTGTCTACGTGTTGTCGCCCCGCCTCCGCCGAATATCAATCCAACTATGTATGAGAAAACTTCTAACAGTAATTTAATCTCGAAATAGTTCCAGAACCTTAAGATATGCTCCTAGCTCTGATCAGCGCCCCGCAGTATGGCATGTTTCGGCATTATATGATCTTTCAACTGCAAAGTCTCCTTGATTATCGCGAGAACCTGTGTGACAGGTGATTTCGTCCCCATTTAAGCAGGAGAGATTACTACAAGGGGATGTTATGGCTGGCAGTAAGCTGGCCGCCACTTCTGTCCAGAACGGCGCAAGTAAGAATACTGTGCTGTGTCAGTTTGTTACCTGAAAAGTTTACAATCAGCAGGCTTGGCACGTACACTATCTCTCTAGGCTACAACCGGCCACTTGAAAAGCAACGTTACTGTATATATGCCGAAAACGTAGGTTGGAGTTATGTCGAATCCCCCACGCGGTCACAAGACTGTCACTCGCATGACCGAGGCGTTAACTTCGGGCATAGAACGGCGGACCGCTGAGACCCCTGCATTAGTCCAATCAGATGCTTTTTCCACTGTATGGGCTTGTTACTCTAGTTCGGAGCCTAATTAAGACTACGTGGCTAGAGTACACTACCCCTGCATCCGATCAGCCTGTCGCCGCAGCGCCCGCTTGGTACCGATGTTGATATTATATCTGGAGTTCGGTTTTCTTGTGAAGGAAAGAAACCCATGGGTGCCTGCTAAATGGATTTGTAGCACATGGGGATTGTTGAATGATGAACGATGGGGGTACACACTGTTACTGATCACCACCTCGCTGCATTAGTTTGTTTTGTTTTGTTTTATTCATACTGTATCCACTCTAACTAGAGTATGACAGAGTCTAAAAACACCTCCGCCTCCGGGCGAGCCGGCTAGATGGCGGAGCTCCCACCTGCTACCCAACGTCCCCTCTCGCTGCATTAGTAACATTATGTGGAGGATGTATTACAGTGGCAAGGTATTGGCATTGCAAACGTAAAATTAATAACACAAGCATGCTCATGGAGCTTGTTCTGCGACTACAACTCGTCCCCGGTGGGTGATGGATGGCAATTAACTCACTGGCTTGCCTTCTTGGGTTGCCAATTGCAGCGGTATCCAACGGTTAGAAAACTCATCAATTTAACTTTACTTTAACCTGAAATGCGTGCATGGTATTTTGGAATAGCTGGAGGATTTCCTGGTCGGCCGACGAGACGCCTATGGTTGCCACAATTGCATCGAAATATTTGTCGGAAGCAGACATGCTATCACTATCATTTGGATCCCTGTCCTTATCTCGGAAGACTCCGAGATTGCACGGGTTCAATCACTCTTGAGCCTCTTTTTTCGGGCTTGATGTTCATATTGGCCGGTCACCTTTCACATCGATGGTACTGCTTCTGAAACTGCTGGAAGTCGATAGCAACATGGCTTGGCACAGAGTCGCAACGGTGTTGTGATATGGGGTGAACCGTGTGCATAGACTATGGTACAATGGTATAGAGAGAAGAGAGAAGGAGAGAGACTCGGCATATATACACTGAATATCTTCGGGTATGCCGGTGCCACCCTTTGCCACCCTTGCCACTCACCACCGGATATTCAACGGTCGGCGCCAAGGTGCGAATCATCTTTGATGAACAGAGCGGTTTTTCATAATATCACGGGAGCCGCAGTCCAGATCGCGAGGTAGAATTACGTGGGTGGCCCTCCCAGCAACAGTACATGAAAAGAGTGGGCTGTTTATCATTGTCTGAGGCGCAATTGGGTATAATTGCGTCATAGCCTGACGGAGAAAGTGTTTCGTGGGGTGATAACTTATGCTGTATCTTAATGTTCACAGCAAGGTGATCAGAGTTCTTGCCTCAGGATATCCAGTGCCGGTGGCCACACGATATCAATGGATTTTCCTTCAATGGGGGCCTCTGACAACGGACCAATAGATAATTGCACATACAAGTACTCTTACCACCCACTTGCTTTTCTTGGCCTGAGCTCCATTCACCGTTACCCGAATCTAGCTTAGGTTCAAGCACACACCAATCCACATTTTTTAAGCTCAGGGGATGTCCTCTCACATCAGCGGGGATGGTCCTTGAAGAAAGTGATTACTTGGCACCACTTGAATCGATTTCAATTCTGGGATGAGGCTTTTACTTCCGACAAGTCTGAAAATATCGGGATCTTGATTGGTAAGCATGTTGGTGGATGGTTGCTACCATGTATGGCGTATCGAAATGTCTTGCCTGCATAAACTCTCTTGGTTTATAGTACAGTGCTACTCAAATGCGTGCGGGTGCCGTCTGATCTGCAGATTGGTCTTGACTGAAGACACCGGTACAGCAGCACATCGCCGGTGTGTATCCATGGGTCATCTTTAGATCAATGCTTGGGGGTTTAGGGTTTTGTCATTTTACTGTAGGACATCGGCGCGTAAAGCGGCATATACAGTTTCTTATCTAGGTGGCGGAAACTTGAAGCTTGGCCTGTGGATGTTCAGTTCGAGTGGGATTCAAGCGAACTATGACGTGATATCAATTTTAAGAGAACCAAGGGCATTATTAACAACTAGGTAAGATACAGGGATCCCTCATTTATCACCATCTCGCACCCCTTCACTATACACATACTAATATATACTGTGATATAATGATGCCTGCCTCTACTGTGCTATATCACCCCTCAGTAGAACACATATTCTTAAAAACGTAGATAAAAAGCAAGATATACCGCAACTAAAAATATGCTGGATCGTACCAATATATGTGCAACCGAATTCCTCTCTTGCGCATACACCCCCCAGCCAAGGATCTGGTCGATCTCCAGTCCGTTTGTCCGTTTCGGGATTCTTCGTATGCATGCTGTACTCCCTTGTATGCACTCTGGACTATGGAAGAAATGGACCATCTCATCCTTCCGAAGAGGGGGAATGGATGTCACTTCGTATGAGTACCCTTCGTCCATCGGAGGCATCTCCTCCCTTCTATAACAAGACACATAAATTGGGTGAGAGCGTAGGAACTTGGAACAGCATTCAAATCAGCTTGGGAAACAGTTCCTTCTGGAAGGGATATCAACTTTAACAAACTTGAATGATGAGACATTTCTGATACTCCCTGTACCACGGGTTTTGCTGTACATTGTCCGTAGGTGCCTGAACATGTCGTCGTCATGTAATCCCTCCTCAGGGGTAGCCAATACAACGAGTTTTGAGATCGTGTGGGGGCCGAGGAAAGTCCTTGTATCAATGCAAAGGTAGACAGAGCCACCGTTCATCCAACATGCGGGTTTTCCTGCATCGGGCATCTTCGGTGTAGGAGCGCTTGGAATTTCGGTAAGCTGAGGCTCATATGTAGGGGGATTTCGTGATGAAAGTTCTTTGGCTGTGTGTGATGCCGACTGGTGGCTCTGGCACTTTTCCGCTAGATCAGTTGGAATACTTTCTGTAAAAACTTTTCCACACCTCTATATACGCAGTTAGAATGATTTTTCGTGAGATGGAGACAGTGATACTTGCGCATCTCCATCTGACATGTCTCTGTCTAGGAAGGTATGGAGTCTCTCTAGATCCTAGTAGAAATTGTGATATCCACAGATTCAGCAAGTTCTGAGCCGCTTCTTTCAGTGTTTGAAATATCGTAGGATTCGAGAACGGTAAGAATTCCAAGTCCCGTTTTCCAGATGCGATCACTGTAGAGAGGTGGTCAATAATCATTTGCACGGTTACCTCCTCTGCATCAATGAATTCTTCCCCTCCAACCTCAACTTCGGGCAGGGGTGTTTCGCTCGGTTCATTACCAAGTAAGTCATGCATGTGCACCGAAATTTCCAATGTTTCCCACACTCCTGCGGACGAGCCTGGTGCCGGCACATTCTGATTGGTGGACGAAAGATGATCCAATAACGACTGCAGGTCAACGTTTCCAGCCCGTGCGGCAATACTCTCGTTGCCGTGATTGATGTCAATATCCTCCATTTCCAACGCACTGAAACATGTCTGATCAATCGTAATGAACGCTTTGATAATGTCGACATTCGTTTTGTTAGTTATCCCCGGTGGTCGGAGGATTTCCAACTGGAGCTCGCGCTTATCGCCAGGATCAACTTCCTCATAATCCATTATCTCTGGATAGATCTGAGTGATACCCCAGTGTGGCTGAAGATCAAATATTGCCAGGTTTACAGTCGTATCGGAATTGTTTTCGAATATAATTGTGATTTTATCGCCATCTTTGGTGTCAATGGACGTCCGGTTTGATTCTTCAATTGAGTGGTCTGCCAGTATTAGGATATGTTATATAGCGTCGGAGTTTGCTAGTAGATGTATTATAAGAAAGGCTTACCTTTTACTCTAAATGATAACTTTCCGCGTAGCAACGTCTGATCAGGGCTTTTTAAATTCTTAATAATCCGATATTGTGCTAGGTGTGTCACCCGGTCGAGAAATATTTCGGGGATGCTGCAAGGAACGAAATTGGGCATCAGTTTCATTACAGTCCCATTTCGGACCCACAGTTCATATTTGCCGTCCTCGTTTATCATCACGGTGTAGCCATTACCGGTGTCCCTCAGAGTGGTGCTGATGCCGGGATTGACAGAGTGTTCAAGCACCAAAGGAGCTATGCCAGAGAAGAACCTATCCCAGTTGACTCTGAGAATTTTATCTAGAGCTTCGATTTGGTGGGTCTGGTACCCGTTGTGGTGCGGTACGTGGATGCGAGTCAGTTGTTGGTAAGGCCTTTGAAGTGGAATTGCCCTGCAACCAGGTTTCACATCGGACCATAGCGGACTGCGGTCTTTGAGTAACCTGGCACTTAACTCGAGTTTAGAGGATTCTGTTACAATTACTCGGGCAAGTAAGTTGGGGCTGTCGGGAATCACGGCGTCTTGGGGATAAATTGCGTATTCCATTCCGTTGCACGCACTGATTGCTTTATCGACGTTGAGGGAAACATTACTCCCTTCGACCTGCTGAACAGCGAGAGTTGGAATATGTTGCTCGATATTGAAGAAGTATCGTCCAGCATCTCCGGTAAATACGGGAGTTTGTTGCTTACCAAAATCATTGCGGATACGATCGTGGATAGTCTGGGAGAGTACTCCATGAGTGGCGCCCACGCTTAAGACATTGAATATTTCCAACAACCGGTAAGTGAATGCTCCATACCATTCTCCATTTTCATCTGGATAGCGGTCCTCATTGGCTACTTGGTTCCGGCGGCATGCTGTGAACAGTTCGTATCCTTCTGGTTGTAGGAACCAGCTCTCCCTTGTCTGATCAGCTCGAGCGACACCGGCTATGGTAAAGAAACTCGCAACCAACGGCGTTAGTTCTGACAATCTGTCGGAAGGTAATACCGTAGTATCCATCTTCCCAATCCCTCTGGCAACAGGTCCGAAATGTCCACGGGTGCCTGTACCCGAATGAGAGGAATCCAGCGTAACTGTAACCGCCAACTTCTTCTGCACCATGGCTGAGAGTAAGCTTGCTACTTCTAGATCCCGAAGATAACGACCGCCAGTGCAGACATCGGTGGGAACCAATGCTTCATCGCTCCCCCCCAAGCCTCTGTGCTGTGGGTACGTTGTTGCAACTTTTGCACCGTGACCGGAGTAATGAATGTATACAAGATCCCCTTCTCTGGCTCGGTTCGTGACTGACATGAATGCCTGTACCATATTGCCGTATGTAGGTCTGTTGCTGGGTTCTTCCTTTGGTTCGTTTCCGTCAATGTCGTCAGGGGCAGTTGCGGTAAGCTTCATAATGCAGCTCTCCTCCACCGAGAAAACACGGACGAGGTAATCTTCCACAGCAGTGATGTCGCGCACGCAGCCTTGTAGATTGTAATAAGTGATAGCCCGAGTATTACCATCGGAGTAGAAGTTGATGCCTATGAGTATTGCCCATCGCCTTGGTAGTTCGCCGGCGGTCATGCTTGAAATGATCGTTGCGACTTTGACCGAAACCGAGGAATGCGGTGCGGCTGACGAGCAGAGAACTAGGCTAATTTCCAAGCTTCAGCACTACCCGGTAGACATAAATCTTCTATATAGGTTCGTCTTGATGTATTATCTGAAACTCGCTGGTGAGAAGTATGCGTCGCAGTTCGTCTAGGATTTGTCAACACAAGATAGAAGTGTCAACATCTTCAATTGAGCTTGAAGCGCTATGTGACTATTAACAGAAATACATACATTTGAGAAATCGAGGACTGTGAATCAGTTGTATGTTAGAAGACTAGACTTCAAACTACCCACTCTGTAGGACCATAGACAGATGGGAGGTTATCACCCCTACCAAAAGATGACCCCGATATCAACATCCGGTTACGGCACCGCGGGACAACTCATTGAGTAGAGCGTGCAGCTGAGAGCAGGGACCACCACGCATACATATGGGAATGATCGCTCCAAGATTCCGGAACGAAGATGCTGTTCAGGATAGCCTCGTAAGCTCTCGGGAGTGATGTCGTAACACACGAGGGCTTACCTTTGTCCTTGTACTTGCGTCAATGTTGTATGAGAATGGTCAGGTTGCTCGCAAACGATAAAAGCTGGTATAAGAGCAAAAATACCTTTCTAAACCCCTTATTTATTTTAGCATTGCCACATGTATTGCCTCAATCGTTCTCCCGATTTAATGAGTAGATTACCCACCTTCTATGGGGAAATTGTAAAACTCTCCCGATTTGTCGTATCGGGTATTTGAAAGGGAAGGGGTTTGCATTTTTACGGTCCCAGAGTGCCATCCGGTTTTCGCGGTATTTTTGTGAGCAACCAGGTGCCGTGTAACAATGAAATATGCACCAGTCCTATTTTGCACACTATACAAGCTGCATATGTATGTTACTCCATCGATTTCCCGGAAGCTGGAACCTACAGAAAAAGAAAAGTAATATATCGCTGAGCTGGTGTTCCGAGCGACTTTTTGAATACTATTCAGACTTCAGTTTGCTGTGCTTCTTCGTGCCGCACGCCTGCGGTTCAGGCGTTCAGGCGCTAAAGTCGAGTTGCTTCGGCTGGGAGGAAATATAAAGCAGGCGCTGCCGCCCTCGAATAAAATATAATGACATAGTGCGATATGGTTCCGCACTTAACTATCGAATTGAATCCATACTGCATTATTACAATATGCAGTTAGTATGCTAACAAATGCTTACCTTCGACTGACCATACACCCGTGGTTCTGAAACTACTGAGAGGAGCCACTGTGTTGCGGTATGCGTGATATGCACTTCAGAACGTCAGATACCAAAGTTTTGTGTTGATTCTTAAAATTTGTGACCTGCATAGATTTCCTTTTGAGCTGGGTGAAATTCGCGCACCAAGTGATAGCGTAGCGGGAAATTTTTGATTTTTTTACGCAATACTGATATTGGGATTATCAGCTATATTTTTGAGTAAAAATGCTTTGAGACTGCGTTGGCTCGTGGCAGACATGTATTTGCTGGACTTTCGTCCAACATCTTAGCTTCCTCCTACGCTGTATACTCCCTCTCGCTGTCTTGATCGCCGAAAAGCATATGGATTTTGAATCAACCGCTACCGCCGCGCAACGCTGTCTCACTGTACCAGCTTGTTCTAAGTCTCAACAAGACTTCTGCATGCCGCATTTAACCCGATTCCCTCACGAAAACTTCGCTCAACGTTTTTCACAACACGTCCGAATACAATGAAAGTTCTGGTAAAAACCTGTTACTCATAGAAACTGTCTTAGGTATCGTTCGGTAAGGGCACAATGAAATGATTTTTTTCGATGCCCCCAATGTGCAACACATACCAGCTGAAGAATTTTTGCATTTACTATTTCTAGGTAAGCCACTCTAGTTCGTTGCGCCGGCGATCGTAGCTCGCCTTCGGGCGACACCAAGTCGTGTTAAGGTCTGGCGCTTTGCTAATTGAGGAGCTGACTCCTACACTGGACACAGAGGCTATTTTCTCTTTCATCTCACAGCCGAAGTCTCAGGAAGGGGTCAATTCAGGACCACAGCCATGTTAATAGGGCCAGTCGAGCAAATATACGTCCTGCAATTGAGTTTTTGTATAATGCGGGATGCAGTCTCGACATGACTTTACTCGTACTTGAGATTAGCTGGAAATTATATTTCGCGGTACGAGGATGAGGAGCTGATTAGCAACACAATACGTGTTCGGCTACTAGACGATCAGCAAGCGGTTGTTGGAAGTGAATACATCCTGAGGCTGGGGTCGTTGTGAAGTGGGGGATTATGCATGGTCTAGAGCCTAGAGTAGTTAAGTATACTTGAATTTCGTATGCATTTAGCTGTTGGATACTACTGAAGTGCACAATGTTGAATGGTGTCATCCTAGTTCAAATTGTAATAGCGAATAGGTCTATATGGTTCGGGTTTAAAGTTGTCAAATGTTAAATCTACATCATGTGGGTGCTCAGAAAAACCAATCTAATAGACAAATATAGCTATACAATAAAATTATTGTGCGCCACTTTACGGTCATTATTTGTCACTCTTACTTTGATCACACGAAGAGCGCCGGGGTCCAGTAATGGATGGAGCACACCATTCGCTTAACCCAGACAATATATAAACGAGACGTTTGTTTTTGCTTCGCGGCAAACGCTGGCGAGCGTGATGAATATATCTGGCTCCATGTTTGACTTAGAATGGTAGATATACAATTTTACAAAAGGAATATGAGAAAAATATATCAGTGATATGGATGAAACTCTGTAGCTCCACGTAAGATTTAATTCCTCCTACCAGTCCATCATGCTGTAATGTGATAGTGCCAACATCTTCGCTGTTTTAAACTCCTTGCACAATCAGATCTTCATACTTGCTCGCCAAAGGTGTCTAACAATTGCAAATCTTGGATCATTGGTAGAACCAACTTATTTCGCACCAGAAACCACACTTCACTAACTAATCGGACTTTACAACGCGGCGTCACAGCATAGTGCGCTTGTAGGTCGCAAAACGTTTGGAACCACAGGTCTTGAGATCCAAGCTATTGTACTGAGCGTCATGGTCCGTACGGGGTGCTTAACGAACGATTGGTTTTGAAGCAGTAATTATAAGGGCACTTCAAAGAACGGAGGCTGTTATTGGACGAGTTTCCGGGCATTCTCAGTGTCATTCTGTCCGCGGATTTAGTATGCTACTATAATCCGGTAATAGCCCCGCAATCCCTGAACTAACCATGTATCGCGCAGCCACTTCGCGATTTTATCACAACCCCGTAAATTGCCATTCAAACGATACCGCAAGGGAACTGGGGTTGAGGTTCTTCATGCATATTTTGTAATGGGACGCCTAACTACGTTGACCCTATCAAACTAACAGGCAAGTAGGCAGGATACGGGTTTCAAGTCCCGCGACCAATAGCAGCCACATGTCATGGTGCGTTCAACATGCTTGTGGGATTTACCAGGTCATAGTAATCCAGATTGATTGTGGGAGGGTGTCAATAGGTCCTTTATGACTGTCGGATTTGAAGAGATGGTTGGTGGCTGCACTGTATATAATGACATGGGATTTGATTTGTCGTTAATCCAAGACGCATGATGTAGCTGCAGATGGGACGGGAAGTCAATTCCTGCGTCTCTCAGTCGACGGAAATTTCCCTCCAACGACCACTGTCATCGAAGCTCAAACAAGTCTCAACACAGATGCCGCGTTGTATAGGTGATCATATGATCACGCCGAACGAATAAGATGGTACCCAACGCTCGACAACAAGCCGAACCATGACATTCGTGATTAAAATTCACTGGAAGCTTTGATGTCTTGCCTAGGTATAGCTCTTTGCGGATCATGCTTAATCTATACCGGTGCTTTTAGTTACTAGTTTGCTGCATTTCTCGCATTACTGTACGCATCTGTGCGCGGGCCGCCCCGACCATACGACACTCGATGTTACCTGAACAACATGACATCCTGCTGCATGTATCAAGCAATAGATTGGCTACTCTATTACAAACAAGTCAACCACAAAAACTATGTTCTATCGTCATGGCAACCTTGGCAGAGGTAACTTCCACTTCTTGGCTTCTCATAGCATTACACTACTCCAATCTTCCTTGCGACCTTCTTCACTTGTGCTTTTACTTCGGTAGATTAGTTATGCTATCGTGGCTGTCGTGTTGCCTGCAAAATAATTGGTGGACTGAACTATTATATTTGCATCGCGCGTTGCGACGCAAATTCGTTCCTACAATGTCGAAACTCTGACTCGTTCCCAACGCCTGTCTATTGGCTAGCGCGTTATTCCCGGCTTTTATTACCCACGAGTGGAGGACTTCCCGTGAGTCTATTCAGGCAGAATTTTTATCGCATAGAAAGGGGTAATACTCTGGTCGCTCCTTTCGGTACCTAGAGATTGAAGCGGGCAACTATATTAACATCGTGAGATAGTTTAATGGGTAGTACTATATTGCTGGCTGACGGCCGCATATCATTACCATTGGCTCTCCGCACGAACTTCGACATGTCGACACTAATAGGAAGAATTAGGGTTGTTTTCTATACAAATTCAAAGTTGTATTTATGCTTTAATCAACGACATATTGTATTGGAAGTGGCGTACCCCCCTGCTATCAAAAGATAGACACCCAATTCGATCGTCGGTAGGCCCACACGAAGTCCTCCACTGGCCATATGATTTTTGCTGTGCTAGCATTGATGGTGAGACAATTTTAATTGCATCTACACGCCATGGAAGCCTATCGGGGTTACTAGCTACCTCGTCATTGCACTTTTCCGGTCACCTTTGTATCGGCCTTATCTTTCGTCAGCGGCACATTTGCATTAATGCGGAGAAGCGACGCAAATAACTTCGAACGTGTGACCGACCTCCAATCAGAATATAATGCCCGGATCTGGTCATCCCATTCGTTCTACCAAAACTGGTCCGTACAGCTCCAACAAACACTCTCGCTCTGACAGGTCATTTTCGTTCTACATGGTTTCCTCACGCTGTGTTATTGAAGTACTCTCTTTAGATGCCAAACTGAGAGCGGCACGCTTGTGTTTTCTGTTGTGTGATTGAGGTACCCTAGTATGGTTCCTAACACCTTGTTAAGCAGGCCTGATCCTACTGCTCACCCATTGTGTCACGTGATAGAACATCAATGATAACAGGTTACATAGATACTATTTAGGCAACTTAAATAAGTACTCTATATACCGCTTTTATTGTAAATGTCTGCACATGGTATACCCATTCTCGCATTTCTAATTCAAGACTTTGAACGAACTGACTCGTGGTCCCATGCATAGCAGAGTTAGTGTAACCATAATCCACTGATATCAGGTAGACAATGTAACATATACGAATCGGAGTTCAGCTACTATCGTCCTAATACATTTAGAAATATTGTACATACTCTGTTTGTGTATTCCAAAATACCAACGACCATAACTTCGTCAGAAACAAGTATAAAATATCCTGAACCCAAGATTCTGCGCACAATAGAGTTAACAAAAATTGCAAATGTGTCAGGATGAACAAACACATACTGTTAAGCCTATTCAAAGGGTTGGCACTGAGACCGAGCTATTCTTAAGGCACGAAACCTGACACAGAGTGTCAGCAATAATCAGGCATATGCCTAAAGAAGGTGTTTCTTCTTCGTCACCTCCGGTAGTGTCATCTTCATTGGATGTGATGAAGTTCCTTGTGAAATCGTGCATACTTTAATTTCAGCTGTCACCCACCAGTCTTCCCTAACAGGAACTAATCGTACGTGGCGATTCAGGACACTCGATCCACCCAATAATTGTTCGAGCCCATAATTGCCTCTCGTGGAAACATACTCCGCTGGGGTGTCTCCAGCAACGAGTTCAGGTAGTTCCAGAGTGTTGAAAGATGTTGTCTGGCTAGTTATGAAGGCTTTGAAACAGTCAACCGGGGCGGGCAACATCGGATCCCAGTCGTCGGGTAAGTATAATTCGATTGAGTCGGTACTTAGACTCTCTTTAGCTTCCACTAGGCTACAGTCCATCTCCGTTGGAAAGATCCTGCGGATGCCCCAAGTTGGCTGGAAATCGAAAATAGTGAGGTATACGGGACGCCGGGTTGTGTTCTCGAACTTGAATCTAAGCCTCGTCCCAACTTTCCCGCGGTATATTGTATTGGTTGGGGAAACTAGACGCAACGTTTAAAAAGAGATGTGTTAGCTAAAATAACAAGATACTAGAATAGCATCAGGTTGCAGTGTGGAGCTCTTACCTGACCCTTCTACTTCTAATTCGAATTTGAACTTTGTTATCATTTCCTCCGACATCTCGTTAGGACTCTGTAGATCTCGCAATATCTCATACTGTGCCAAATGCTCCAGATAGTTGAAAAATAATTCGGGAAGAGCCGAAGAAGGGAAACCTCTGATGGGCTCGTTTGCGGTATTCAAGAGAAGGTACTGATCGTTATCCACCCTGATATGGTAGGCTGCATTTCCAGATGAACCCGGGATTAATTTCACTGGAGAAGATAAATTCTTCGAGCTTTCTGTTTCGGTTTTAAGCCGATCGAACATATCTTTTTCGGTGCTCTTAGAAGGCTCCAATAACTTGACTGCGAACCTTCGGCCCAGAGACTTGGGTGGGACCGCAAGGGAGCCAGATTGGATTTGGCAGTTTTCGATGTGTGGCTCAATGCACTTGGCTTTCGATTCTGTGGGGTTAACATCGATGACACGGACCTTTGGTTGCAGACCGGAATCATTAAAATCACTCGTATCCCACGGAAAAACCGGCATTTCCGCTCCAACGAACATCCCTTGTGCTTCACCAGCACCAAGAATCAGATTATTCCCCTCTATATGCTTGACGGAAATTGTAGGAATGAGCTGGCTCTCCACGCGATTGCTGCTAAGGAAAAATCTTTGACTCTCTCCCGCGAAAACAGGCGTTTGTGCCGGGTTGATTTGATTTACCAGTATAACCAGTCGCCGATGTAACATACCATGCGTGAAACTAGAACTGCTGCATTTGAGCGAATCTAGTAGGTTGTATGTTAAGAGCCCATGGTGTTCACCGGCAAAGTTGTGTTCTGACGCGGTCTCGTTATTGCGGCAAGCGGTAAGTAATTCGTAGCCTTTCTGCATGTCCAAAAGTACTTTGCACCCCCTTCCGGCAATGCGCTCGTAAGACTGAGTGGGAGCCACCTGTATGGCACTTCGTCGATGGATACTGCTCTCGGTGGCATCGATTTGTGAAATCCCTCGGAAACCGGATATGCTATGGTTACGATGTCGATCGCTCTTGCCGGAGTAGCAACTGTCGAGTACCACAGTTACGTTTAATCTTTTGTCAACCATATCATCGAGTAGGTCGGAGAGCTCGTCGGTGAGTAGGTACTTTCCTTCTTCACGTGCGATATCGAGTGGAACTATGGCCGCGGTGAATAGGTCGTTCCTACCTCTATATGACGTCCGAACACGTGCACCATGACCGGAGTAATGGATGTGTACAATGTCGCCCGGTTCTGCCTCATAAGTGATTTTTTTGAGCGAATGCACAATATTTTCGTATGTTGGATGGTTAGTCGATTCCTCTTGTGGATTACTCGAGGTAAACGTCGTAATTCGACAGGTATCGGCCGTGGGATGCATTCTGAAATAGTCCTGGACTTTTCTAACATCCCGTACACAACCTTGTAAGTTTGTAAAGACCATGGGGCGATTGTTGTCATCGAATCGAGCGGATCCCGGCAAGTAGTAATCGATCCCTATTAACACGATCCATCGACGGAGTTCTGGTGTAGAAGAATTCGAATCTGAAATTGCCATCGCGCACGGGAAATTGTCTTGAGGTGTTAGCCAGAAGCTAAGGTTTTGAAAATGTCTGAATAGCGTGAGGAAACGCTTATTGACTTAGCAACAGCTACCCCGCATATACCATCCGCGCGGGGGATCTAGCTCTGTGACAAGGTTTAACTCACCAAGATGCCAATCAGTCTCATCGCTAAATCATGATGCCGACATCGGGCACGAACATGGACCTTTACACCTGTAGCGGGGCTCTAATCGCTTCTACGTGGCGATAATGATCGTTCAAATCGTTCAGCCCATTAATTGCGAGTTTCACAGTTCCAGTGGACGGGGGCTAAAACAATCAGTAATGGAATCAGCTGTCTTGCTTCAATTACAAATTACCTGCAGACTGGGTATTATTGTTATGGTTAACAAAGAAATTAACATATCTGTCTTGAGATGTACGATTGCAATGACGAGGTGAGCATCTCTACACTAGTCCATCATTGGTCGCCATCTGTGTTATGGAAACAACACTATTGATTGATAAACACATACTTTGAGGTACTGTCGGCGTGCTCACATCGCGCCCATCTACAGAGTAGGTACTGCAACAGTAGTGAATTGACAACAGCTTGAACTTCGCAAGCTGTAGTGGCGTGTCGGAAATAAACCGAACTGTAATTCAGATAGGAACACCTGGCTAGTCCCTAACCATAGTGCAGAGTCTCGATCAAGCACGAGAATTTTCTCCTTCATCAAGTAGGTTGAAGCAAGAGCGCACCATCATCTATATGTTGCTCCTTGATTCCTTGTTGCCCTTGCATTTTTGAATTTGTGGTAGTATATATTACAGTAAACGCGTAAGCAAAGTTACAGAAATCTGTAAATGTATACCGTTTATGACTCGAGCAGCAGCCGCGGGTACGTCGCCTGACGGGTACCGACGCTTTGAGGCCAGCCATCGTATTAGAGCCTCTTTCGCCATGGGATGTCTCGATTCAAATCAATCGCGAAAACTCCGCTGGTCATTTCTGTTTTCATCCAGTCAAACATTGGGTTTTTCACTGGATATACACACCAAAGTAACCTGGGTGGTTGTTTCAACGCGATGCGCATGCAATATACTAAACTTGTGGATTGTTGGTGTGTGTTGGTAACCCCGCAGACAATGCGTTTCGACAACCCAGAGCTCTAATTGGACTATGAAGACACAGGAGCCATCGACGATCGTGATTAAGGCCGTCTCAGTTACCAGAATGGTCTATGGATATCATCCTGGTTGTCAGTGGTGGGTTAACGCAACGAATAACGCGATAGACTTGAGCTGGTGTTTACGTATACATTGTGTAGGCGCGTCTTCATTGCGTGCACATGTCATGAGTGCACCTCCGAAACAATCTTGGTAGCGCTCCAGCGATACCAAGGGTGTGGGAGATCTTCATGGGAATATGATAACAAGAGGAAGATTCAATGCTACCGAACCGATACCTAGGGAGATTACTTTATGGACTGCATCGATCTACCTAGCTCTCTTGGAATCCATTGGGTAGTAAAGTGTGGAGCAGACGGGGGTTTTCCCAGCCCTGACGCAGTCAATTTTTGTAGACAAGAATGTGTGGGGTGCGATTGCTCCAAAGAACCCAGCTCATCCGGTCTGCGCGCGATATTGCAACCTGTGTAACAGAGAATCACCAGATACAAGCAAGAGGGGCCAGAGTCGACTTTTTATCAGCGAAGTTTCACAAACGAGAACGCCCTAGGCGCAATCCCGCAAACTAGTATCAGGGTTGATATTGATCACCAAAGTGTGCACAGGTGTGATGTGCTATCAGAGAGGAGCAACGAGCGCATAAAGTAGTATTGTTTGCAATTTCTACAGTACAATCAAGGCACTGTGCTAAATGGTTGGCTGCTAGGCGTGTGCGTGGTAATAGTGGGGGTTCATCTGCAGCAAACGGAGAGTTGAGCGATGTGAGGGGGGCACATGGATGCGAAACAGTGGTTATTTGTGAGATGCGTGTGGTGGTGGGAGTCGATAAACAATGTGTAGTTTCTTTTTGCTTGCTTCTTTTTGTCGCAGTACAGTTACTGATTTCGTCATATGACGAGGTAAGTCGCTGCTCATGTGGATGTCGAGGATAGTGATGGGAGCAAACGGAGGTACAATGCCGAGCTGGCGCAACCCATCTGCCGCAACGTATTCCGCTAGGCTAACAGGTGAAGAAACACTACGCATGAAATTTTAGTAAAAATTTGGAGTGCTGGAGATGGGTTAGGGCTTCAGTGATCATGTCATGTGATATTGAATCAGAAAGTGTACGGATAAACAACGAACATGGTCTTAAAACTGACCGGTTCTAGGTGCGAACGAGTCCCAGGAAAATGATCCGAGGTTGAATATCACTCCTTTGGATAGATACACTTGATATGGTGACAACCTTAATCACTAGAAGACCGTACTATTTTGGGTTGATACGGCTAGAGTGAGGGTGAGGCCCAAATAATATTTAAAAAGTCGGCAATAAAAGGACGAATCTCGAACTACGAACCAACTTTATTAGTTGCAAGATGAGTTCACAAGTTCACAGAGACCATCCGCTCCGTTTAGCTTCGCGAAAGACCAGAGATGTTATGTTCCATCGTGCGTAATAAATGGATCTCCGAAAGTTAAATGTTCCTCAGTAGCTTTAGCTACGAAGGCTTGATTGAATCTATTTAGCGTGCAAACATGATAATATAAGAGCAAGCGTTCCGAGCACTACCAGCCAAATACATCACCGCTGGATTCTTCCACCTACTTATTATTAACCTTGCACACAATCACTCATACTCACTCGACATCCTTGGATGAGTTTTTGTTGCATGAACCTGACCGAGCTGAGCTTCAGCTGAGCTGATGTCAAGGCACACAGCCGGTAGGGCATAAGGCACCCAACTACCTTGTATATATCTCGAGTCTTTCTCCTGCTCTCCAGTCTCTGT